>Ga0070739_10001087_pt1 | contig 43474 bp, 33 predicted proteins | sample Coa_R1_7_FD_66445 | JGI IMG/M metagenome (GOLD analysis project Ga0070739, IMG submission 66445) | Surface soil microbial communities from Centralia Pennsylvania, which are recovering from an underground coalmine fire - Coalmine... | ecosystem: Environmental > Terrestrial > Soil > Unclassified ...
ACCGAGACGACGAGCGCGTCGACGATGCCGCGCAGCCGGCGCCACGAGGACTGGTCGAAGACCCGGATCGTCCGCGCCGCGCGCGGCGCGACGGAGGTGAGCTCGAACGTGGGAGCGGCGGCTTGTGCTGCAGCGGGTGGCGTCATCTCATTTTCGACCCGACCGCGACCGTCCTGCGGCCATGCGGTCTCGTTCCTGCCAACTGAGATCCGGGCAGCAGCAAGCCGCGAAGCCCCTGCTGCCGGTCCTGGCGGCGATGATACTCAGGTTTTGTGCAGTCATCAAGCATCGCACCAAAATCTTGTGTGCCGATCTGACACTTGTACACGCCGCACGCCCGCACCAACACGGTTGATTACCGAAGTGGAGTCAGGAATAACTACGGATGTGGGCGATCTGTCAAGATCGGGCCGCCATAGGGATCGGCGAGGGGCGGTACGCTCTTGAGCATGCGGTCCGAGATCGAGCCAGGCCGCGCCCGGCCGCCGATCCTGCGTCGCGCCGTCGCGGGCGTCGTGCTGCTGGTCGCGGCGGCGCTGGCGGTGCACGTGATCATCGGCGTGTTCCTCACCCTCGTGTGGATCGTCGCCGCCGTCGCCGTGATCGCCGCCGTCGCCTGGGCGCTGAAGACGCTCGTCTGGTGAGCGGGACGGAATCGTGAGCAGCTCGGGCCTGGGCCTGCTCGTGATCATGTTCTTCTTCGGGCTCGCCGGCGGGATCGTCGGACGGATCAAGGGGAGCTCGTTCGTGATGTGGTTCACGATCTCGTTCGCGGTGCCGTTCTTCGGGCTGCTGACCGCGGTCCTGTACCGCTACGAGAACCGCGAGCTGCGCCGCCAGTGCCCGCGCTGCCGACGAGTGGTCAGGTTGCACGACGCGGTCTGCATGACGTGCGGCGCCGAGCTCGAGTTCCCGGACGTCGCGATCGCGCCGGTCGCGCGCCAGCGCGTGACCACCTCGCCGCGCGTGACCACCTCGCCGGGCGTGCCCGCCTCCCCGCGCCTGCCCGCCGAATGACCCGGGTCGGCATCGGCCTCGACCTCGTCGAGACCGCCGAGGTGAAGGCGGCGATCTCCCGACACGGCGAACGCTACCTGCGACGAACGTACACGGCTCGGGAGCTCGAGGACTGCCGGGGCGACTCGGTGCAGCTGGCGATGCGCTTCGCGGCCAAGGAGGCCGCGCTGAAGGCGCTCGGCGCCGGGCAGGAGGGAATGCCGTGGACCGACGTCGAGGTGCGGCGCTCACGCGAGGGCTGGTCCGTGGCGCTCACCGGAACGGCCGCGAAGCTTGCCGGCGGCGCGCGACTCGCGTCGACGGCCCTGTCGAGCTCGGGGGCGAGCGAGCGCGTCGGGGCGATCGTCGTCGCCTACCGCGACGCCAGCTCCGTGGAAGCCGGCTCCTTGCGCGCGGCGACCACGTAGTGCCAGCCCCGCAGGCGCAGAGCGGGGCCGCGGCGGGCCCGTCTCTCGAGCAGCCCGTCCAGGCGCTTCCCCACGCGCTCGGGCAGGGCGGGGCGACCGAGGATCGTGAACGGGCCGAAGCCGACGCTCGTCCGCCGGCGCGGCTCGGTCCCGGCCGCGCGCAGCATCGCGTCGACCTCCTCGGGCGCGTGGCGGAACGACTGCGCGCTCGTCGGCCTCCACCCTGAGCGTTCACGCCGGCGCCGGCGGGCGAGCTTGAGCGGCTCGAGGAGGGGATTCTCCCGCGGCTCGACCAACCGGTTCAGGCGCAGGCGGTTGTCGGCGGTCACGAGCAGCCATCCCCCCGGTGCCAGCACGCGCCCGAGCTCGGTGATCGCCGTGAGCGGATCGTGCAGCCACGGCAGCAGGCCGATCGCGACGACGAGCTCGAATTCGCCCGAGGCGAAAGGCAGGTCGTGGGCGTCGGCGCGCTGGACCCTGACCTGCGTCCCCGCCCCCGTCCGCTCCAGACGGCTCCGGCAGCGGCGCACCATCTCCTCGCTCGAGTCGGTCGCCACGACCCGCAGCCCGAGGTCGGCGAGCGCGGCGGTCATCAGCCCGGCGCCACATCCGACCTCCAGGGCGCGCGCTCCCTCGCCTAGTCCCAGCGCTCGTACCCAGTCGAGCGCCGTGGCCATCCGTCGCCGGTAGACCTCGCCCTGCACGTCGCCGCGGCCGTAGACCTCGTCCCAGTATTCCGAGGCGGCGTCGAAGTAGCGGTCGACGCTGTCCTGTCCGGGGCTCAACGGCAACTCTGCCGCCCGGGTCTGGCGCCCGGCCGGACGTACCCGACGCCTGTCCTCGATGTGGTCGCGACGGGCGCCCCACCGCGCCAGTCGATCTCGATCAGCTGCCGCGTGTTTCGAAGCGGCGCGAGGAACGCGACCGAGCGCAGCGTGCGGGTGTCGATCACCTCGCCCGAGTCGCCGACGTACACGAAGCAGCCGCTGCGGGAATGAAGCAGCCAGCCGTCGCGCAGGCAGTCGTAGCTGCAACCGGCCTCTTCGCCCGAGAGCGGGTGCGTGAGGCGGATGCTGGCCACCTCTCGCGGGCGACGGCGTGGCAGGCCGGCGACGTCGAACACGTGGACGTAGCCGTTGGCCGCGTCGATCACCCAGACGCGGCGCTCGTCGGGGGAGAGCGAGATCCCGTGACTCGGGGTGGACGGAGCGAACGTGGCCGGGTCGTACTTGAAGCGCCGCCCGAAGGTCTCGGTGTAGAGGACGCGCCCCGACCTGAGGCTCGAAACCTGGAAGCCGAGGAAGCCCGTCGCGGTCGTGAACGCCAGCGTTTCGGCGCCGTTGATCGTGAACGGTCGAACGCCCGACCGAAGCGGCCCGATCCGGCGCACGACGCGATCGGTCCTGGTGCTCGCCACGTCCAGGTAGGGGGAGTTGCGTCCGCCCAGGTAGACCCAGCGACCGCTCGCCCCGATCACGGTGTCGTGCGGGCTGAGGCCACCCGAGATGCGTCCGATCACGCCACCCGTCCGCGCGTCGATGACGTTCCAGATGCCGTCCCGCGACAGCTCGCCGTCGGGCAGGTAGATCCGGCGCCCGGCACGGTCGATGGCCATGCTGTCGACGCCCGTGGAGTAGTGCTGGTCCCACAGCTGCCGGCCGCTGATCAGGTCGATCGCCACGAGCGAGCCGTCGTAGCCGTCTCCATCGCCCCCGTAGCTCACGTAGAGGGTGTGGGTCGCCGGGCTCGCGGCGACTCCCCGGATCCCGACGATGCCCGGCAGCTCGACTGTCTGCACCAGCCGCTGCCCGTGGTCGATGTCGTAGACGTACATCCGACCGTCGGGGAACACGTACATGTAGTGGTGGACGCCCGGGTGCGCGAGCGACGCCGATCGCGGGTCGGCCCCAGCCGAGGGCCGGGCGACCTCGGTGGAGGCGGGCGCGCGGCGAGCGGCGGTGAGGACGCCGCCGCCCGCCAGCAAGGCGGCGGCGGCGAGCGCGACGATCCAGCGCCGCGCTCTCACGCGTGCGCCTTGCCGGTCATGCGGCGAACCGCGGGCAGGCTCGACCCGGTGCACATCAGCGCGAACGGCCGCGGGTCGTCGGCCGCCCACCAGGCGGCCTCGTCGATGCCGCGAAGCGAGCGCATCCAGTCACGGAGGCCGAGGCTGCCCTCGCGCCCGAGGCGCAGAGCGCAGATCGGATCGCTGCGCTCGTCGATCCAGCGCCGCCCGTCCCGGCACGTCGCGGCTGGCACCGGGCGTCCGGTCAGGTCGAGGTGCATGGCACGGACGACGTCAAGGCCGTTCTGGGCCTCGAAGAGCCGGAAGGTGCTGCCGATGCGGGGGTTGACGTCGAGCAGCTTGTAGCGCCCGTCGCGCGCGTCGAAGCGGAAGCCCATGTCGACGATCCCGCGGTATCCGAGCGCGTCGAACAGGGTTCGCGCAGCGTCCAGGACGACCTCGTTGTGCCGGCATTCCCCGAGCGTCGTCGGCCCGGTCCGCGGCCCCCGCTGGCGCAGCTTGCGCCCCGTGAAGGCGCAGCCCGCGCGCCCATCCGCGCCCACGTAGGCGTTCACCATCCAGATGGTGTCCGAGTCGCCCGGGATGTACTCCTGGACCATCACCTGGGGCCGCTCGTCTGACTCCATCGCGGCGTACGCTCGGCGAGCCTCGTCCGGCGTGTGGGCGATGAACACGCTCGGCGCGCCCGGATCCCGTGGCGCGAGCCAGGGGTCTCCACGCTTGAGGACGACGGGATAACCCCGGGCCGCCGCCGCGGAGAGCAGCTCTGCCTCCGACTGCGGCACGCTCCAGCGGGGCGTGTCGAGGCCGAGCTCGACACACAGCTCGTGCAGCGCGTGCTTGGAGGCCAGGCGCCGCTCGATTCCGGCCGGCGGCGAGGGCAGGAGGAAGCGGTCGTTCAGCCGTGCCCTCTGGTCACCGACCGTGATCGCGGCACGGTCATCGATCGGGAGGAGCAGCGCGCGGCCGACCGCGTCGCCCATCCGGAGCACCCCGTCGACCCACCGCTCGTCTGACAGCTGCGGGTCGAGCGGCAGCGTGCTCGCCACGTAGCGCGAGCGCATCGCCGCCTCCCGACGGCCCCAGGTGACGCAGTGCACCGGCACGCCCAGGCGGCCGAGGCTCCGCGCGATTCCGAGCGAGCAATGCTGGAAGGGAGCCGGGCTCCGCCGCAGCACGAGGACGGCGACGTCCGTGTCGAGCGGGGCCGGAGCCTCAGCCGGCACGGGGCTCATCCGGCCTCGCTCGGGACCAGCTCTCCACCGCGCATCTCGTAGGTGTGCGGCAGGTCGTCGATGTGCTCGCGGATGAATTCGACATCGTGAAGCTGCCCGGTGTCGGCCAGGTAATCGACGCTGTGGCTGTCCATGAACGAGTCGTCGGCCGCCTCGCCCCAGCTTTTCACGAGCTCCTCCACGAGGAGGTTGCGAGGCTCGAACCCGGCCCTCAGCAGGCCGGCGGCGATCCGGGCGCAGCACAGGCGGTCCTCCTCCCGGAACTCGCCGCGGCTCTCGCCGGCCAGCAACAGCACCCGCTCGTGACAGCGGACCAGCCGCTCCACGGTGGCGGTGACGTTGCGCAGGCAGGCGGCGTAGGTGAGGCCGTGGCCGGCCGCCGCAGCCAGCAGCGCGGTCCCCGAGCTCGACAGCAGGATCACGGGTCGGTCCAGATCGACGGGCCGCGCCATCTCGGCCGGGCTGTTCTGGAACTGGAAGCCGTAGGGCATGTTGCCGCCGAGCTCGCCGACGAGGAGCGGGCGCTCGAGCCGGGCCGCGAGCGGGACCGCCGCTTCGAGCGAGGCGACCGGGTAGCAGCGGCGCCCCGCCGCGACGGCCGTGACCGCGGTGGTCGTGGCACGGATCACGTCGATCCCGACCGTCACCCAGCCGTCGGCCAGCTCGCCGAGGCTTGGAAAGCGGGCGACCGCCACGGTGCGATCCACTACCGGCCTCCCGTCCCGGGCGAGCGCGGGCGGAGCTTCGGGTTGGCGAACGCGTCGGAGTGCAGCCCTCGCCTGTAGATCTCGACCCGCAGGACCTCTTCGAGCCGGACATTGGAGAGCCGGATCTGTGGGCCGAAGTGATCGAGGAGCGCGAACTGGCTCGGCTTCGTGGGCGCCTCGAAGACGAGCTGCTCATGCCCGAAGGCGTCGACGAGGGCCTCGGCGATCGCCACGTCGAAGCGCCCCTCGCGGTCGAACAGCCCCACCTCCGCGGCGCTTTCCCTGGCCTCGATCACGAGGCGGCTCGCTCCCGCCCCCAGCCACCGCCGCCCCTCCTCGATCACGGGACCGAGAGCGTCTGCGGTGAACTGGCCGCCATGCTTCTTGCCGAGCTCGTACTCGACGCCGAGACCCCGCTCGGCGGCGGCCGCCACGACGCGCCCCGGGTCGACGCTCGTGTCGGTGAAGCCCGAGCCGCACTCGACCGAGCTGAAGCCGACCTCGGCGCAGAGATCGAGGTAGGCCTCGAGGCGGCCCTGGGCGAGCGCGACCTCGTAGGGACCTCCACCAGTGTGCGCGGGCACGCCGGCGCTCCGGGCGGCGGCCACCTTCCGACGCGTGACCGACTCCTCGGCGATCAGCCAGCACGCCATCGAGATCTTCAGGCCGAGCATCAGATGGGCGCTCTGCGCGAGATGGCTCTCGAGGAGCGAGGGAGCCACACCGGGGTCGAAGGGGACCGTCAGGGGCGGCAGGTCGGCGACGCCGAGGTCACGCAGATAGTCCCGGAAGCTCACCGGGCTGCGCGTGACCGCTGGCCGCTGGGCGGCGGGCTCCGAGGGCGACATGTGCCCGCGAACGATATTGGCGGGGACCGGCGAGTGGTCAGTGGTCGGACCGCAAATGACGAAAATCGCCGCTCCGTCGGCCGTGGGCGTAGAATCGCCCGGGCCAACGGTCGTGTCACGGAGCGAACACTGACTTGAGCAGCAAGGGGGTTGAATACAAGGGGGCCGTACTGGCCATGGGGGCGATCCTTCTCGCGCTCGCCCTCGCCCCTGCCGGGGTAGCCCGCGTCCACCGCACGTCGACTCCACCGGCGAGAGCGCTCGTGCGTGTCTCGCCGCGGTTCCGGGCGGGGGCCGACCGGGTTCGGTTCGTCCCTGGCTACGTGATCGTCGGCTTCCGCCCCGCGGTCAGCGCCGCTGCGCGGCGCTTGATCGAGCGAGGCGTCGGGTCCCTCGGAGCGGTCGACCTCTCACCGCCGGTGGGCCACTCGCGGGCTGCGAGGCGCCTGGCGGCGCGCACCGGCCTGGCGTTCCGCCTGCGCGTCGCGCGTGACCGCGTCCGCCAGGTGGTCCGCGCGCTGCGCCGCCACGATCGTCTGGTTCGCTATGCCGAGCCCGACTACGTGCTCCAGGCGAGCGCAGTCAACGTCCCCAACGACCCCGACTTCAACCTGCAGTGGGCATCGCTCAACACCGGCCAGGTCGTGAACGGGACGGCCGGTGTGGCGGGTGCTGACGACGGCGTCGCAAAGGCATGGACGGTCAGCACCGGGAGCCCCAAGATCGTGATCGCCGAGGTCGACAGCGGGGTCGACTACACCCATCCGGACCTCGCGGCCAACATCTGGAGCAATCCGGGCGGGATCGGCGGATGCCCGGCCGGCACCCACGGCTACAACGTCCTGACCTCGACGTGCGACCCGATGGACGATGAGACCTACTACGGCGGCCACGGAACCCACGTGGCCGGGATCATGGGCGCGGTCGGGAACAACGGGACGGGCGTGGCGGGGGTGAACTGGCACACGACGATCCTGCCGGTGAAATGGCTCAACTCCGACGGCTGGGGCGACACCGGCGAGTTGATCTCCGCCCTCAACTGGGTGATCCAGGCGAAGCAGGCCGGCGTGAACATCCAGGTCGTCAACGACTCGGCGACGTTCGAGGGAGACGCCTATTCCCAAGCGCTGTCCGACGAGATCGACGCGGTCGGCGCGAACGGGATCCTGTTCGTGACCGCGGCGGGCAACTCCGGCGAGGACAACGACAATCCGTCCTACACGCGCTACCCGTGCGGGTACGACCGCCCGACCGAGATCTGCGTGACCGCCAGCGGCGAGAGCGACAACCTGCCGAGCTGGGCCAACTACGGGGCGAACACGGTCGACCTGGCCGCTCCGGGAGCGGACATCTACTCGACGTTGCGCAACGACACCTACGGCTACATCAGCGGTGGCTCGATGGCGTCCGCCACCGTGTCCGGCGCCGCCGCCCTGATCCTGTCGGTGCAGCAGATGTCCACCACCGCGCTGAAGTCCGACATTCTCGGTCACGTCGATCCGCTGCCGTCGCTCTCGGGCCTGGTGCGAACCGGCGGGCGGCTCGACGTGTGTGCGGCGATGCCGGGCTGCGGGTCGGCGCCCCCGCCGCCGTCCTCACCGCCGGCGGTCACGACCGCTCCGGCGATCAGCGGCTCGGCCCAGGTCGGTCAGGTGCTCTCGGCGAGCACGGGAACGTGGTCTGGCTCGCCGACCAGCTACGCCTACAGCTGGTCGCGCTGCGGATCATCCGGGTGTTCGGCGATCTCGGGAGCATCGGCGTCGCAGTACACGGTCAGCTCCCAGGATGAGGGCGACACCCTCGAGGTCACCGTCACGGCCACTAACTCTGCCGGTTCCGCCTCCGCCACCTCGGCCGCGACCGCCGTCGTCCCGGTTCCCCCGCAGACGTTCGGCAACACCTCGATCGGCTCGGGCTCGGACACCTTCACCGCCAACCGAAAGCGGGTGAACGCGTACTCGCTCGCGAGCGCCGCCTCGGTCAGCAAGCTCAGCCTGTATCTGAGCCCCGTGGCGAAGTCGGGGCAGGCGGACATCATCGGCGTGATCTACGCCGATTCGAGCGGTAAGCCGGGCGCGCTCCTCGCGCAGACATCCCAGCTGGTCTTCGCCGCCGGGCAGGCGAAGGGCTGGTATGACCTGTCGTTCAGCTCACCGGTGGCGCTCGCGGCCGGTCGCTACTGGATCGGTGTCCTGACCGGGGGCACCTCGAATGTGGCGGGCTTCCGGTACACCAGCGTGAGCGGCTCGCGGGACTACAACTCGAACACCTACAGCACGGGGCCGAGCAACCCCTTCGGGTCGGTCAGCACCGACAACGAGGAGATGTCGCTGTACGCCAGCTACGTGGCCGGCGCGACCTCGCCGCCGCCATCCGCCCCGTCGAACACGGGGCCGCCGACGATCTCGGGACTCGCGCAGGTCGGACAGGTGCTCTCGGCCACCACCGGGACGTGGTCGGGGTCGCCGACCAGCTACGGCTACGCCTGGTCACGCTGCGCCTCGCCGGGCTGCACGACGGTGTCGGGAGCGACGGGCTCGAGCTACACGGTCAGCTCTGCTGATCTCGGCTACGCGCTCGAGGTCACCGTGACTGCGACCAACGCAGGCGGCTCGAACTCGGCCAGCTCGGCGCAGACGGCGGTCGTCACGGCCCCCGCGGCTCCGCAGACGCTCGGCTACACGGCGATCGGCTCCTCCTCCGACGAGTTCGCCGCCAATCGCAAGCGGGTCAACGCCTACACGCTGTCGAGCGCGGCTTCGGCAAGCAAGATCAGCATCTACCTGACCTCGGCGGCGAGCTCGGGCCAGGCGGACATCACCGGACTGATCTACGCCGATTCCGGCGGCTCGCCCGGAGCGCTGATCGCGAAGACGACGCAGCTCGTCTACTCGGGCGGCGAGGCGGCCGGCTGGTACGACATGCCGTTCAGCTCGCCGGTGAGCCTCGCGGCGGGCCGCTACTGGATCGGCGTGCTGACGGGCGGGACCTCCGACGTCGCCGGCTTCCGCTACACGAGCGTGAGCGGCTCGCGGGACTACAACTCGAACACCTACACCTCGGGACCGAGCAATCCGTTCGGCTCGGTCAGCACCGACAGCGAGCAGATGTCGCTGTACGCCAGCCTGTCGTAGCGCCCCCCGGTCACAGCGCGCCGGCTCGGCGATCGCCGGGCGTCCGCCTGCGGGCGCGCCGAGAGCCCGTTGTTAGACTCGCCGCACTGGCGTCCGGAAAGGAAAGGAGGATGCGCATGCGTGCGGTCGACGCGTTGATGGAGTGCCTGAAGGCCGAGGGGGTCGACGTCGTATTCGGCCTGCCCGGCGGTGCCAACCTCCCGACCTACGACGCCTTCTACGACGCGGGCATCCGGCACATCCTCGTGCGACACGAGGCCGGTGGCGGTCACGCGGCGGAGGGCTACGCCAAGGCGACCGGGAGGGTGGGCGTCGCGCTCGGGACGAGCGGCCCAGGCGCGACCAACCTGGTCACGCCGATCTGCGACGCGATGATGGACTCGGTGCCGGTCGTGTTCATCACGGGGCAGGTCCGCACCGAGCTGCTCGGCACCGACGGCTTCCAGGAGGCCGACACGATCGGGATCACGATGCCGATCGTCAAGCACAGCTTCATGATCCAGCACCCGCTGGAGATACCGCGCACGGTCCACGAGGCCTTTCACATCGCGCGCACGGGTCGCCCCGGCCCGGTCGTCGTCGACATTCCCCAGGACCTGAGTCGCGCGGAGATCCCCTACAACCCCGTCACCGACGTGCACCTGCCGGGCTACCAGCCGACCACCGACGGCAACCAGAAGCAGATCCGGATCGCCGCCAAGGCGCTGGCGAACGCACGGCGGCCGGTGCTGTACGCCGGCGGTGGCGTGGTCAGTGCTGGCGCCTCGGAGGACCTCGTCGAGCTCGCCGGCACGGGAAACCTGCCGGTGACCTGCACGGTGATGGGCCTCGGCGCGTTCCCGGCGCCAAATGAACGCTGGCTGGGGATGCTCGGCATGCACGGAACCCGCGCGGCGAACTACGCGATGGACGAGGCGGACCTGATCGTCGCGATCGGCGCGCGGTTCGACGACCGGATCACTGGCAAGCTCTCGGAGTTCGCCCCCCGTGCGAAGTTCGTGCACATCGACATCGACCCGGCCGAGATCTCGAAGAACGTCCCGGCTCACATCCCGATCGTCGGAGACGCGAAGAACATCCTCCCGCGGCTGACCGCCGAGTATCGGGCGCTGGCTCCCGACCCGAAGCGGCTCGACGAGTGGTGGGCACGGATCCGCTCCTGGCAGGAGCGCCATCCGCTGCGCTGGGAGGACACGCCCGACTCCGAGATCAAGCCCCAGTACATGATCCGCGCCCTGTGGGAGGCGACGGAGGGGCAGGCGATCGTCACCAGCGACGTCGGCCAGCACCAGATGTGGGCGGCCCAGCACTACGACTTTCCGGCGCCCAGGCGGTGGATCAACTCAGGCGGGCTTGGCACGATGGGTTTCGGCCTGCCGGCGGCGATGGGCGCGAAGGTCGGCTGCCCGGAGGAGACCGTCGTCTGCATCGCCGGCGACGGCTCGGTCCAGATGAACATCCAGGAGCTGGCGACCTGCTCCGAGGAGGGGATCGCCATCAAGGTGTTCATCATGAACAACGGCTATCTCGGGATGGTGCGCCAGTGGCAGGAGCTGTTCTGGGACAAGCGCTACAGCCAGGTGGAGATGGGCCGGTGGCCCGACTTCGTGAAGCTCGCCGAAGCCTATGGCGCGACCGGCATGCGCCTCAGCGACAAGACCACGCTCGTGGAGGGCATGAAGGAGGCGCTCGCCACCGAGGGGCCGGTCGTCGTCGACGTGCCCGTCACGCGCGAGGAGAACACCTACCCGATGATCCCGGCCGGCCAGGCCGCCCGGGACATGGTCGGATGACGGCCGTGGGCGAGCCCGGCACGAAGGAGGTCCTCTCGCTCGACGAGCTGGAGGCTGCCGGCAACCTGCGCACCGGCCGGCGGCACGTCCTGTCGATCCTCGTCGAGAACAAGCCGGGTGTGCTGACCCGGATCACCGGCCTGTTCGCGCGGCGTGGCTTCAACATCGACACGCTCGCCGTCGGGCCCACCGACGACGAGGCGATCTCGAGGATCACCCTGACGCTCGACGGCGCGCTGCATCCGATCGATCAGGTGACCAAGCAGCTGCACAAGCTGGTCAACGTCCTCAAGATCCGCGACCTCGAGCCCGAGGAGGCGCTGGCCCGCGAGCTGGCGCTGTTCAAGGTCTCGGCCGACGGCGCCAACCGGGCCGAGATCACGCAGATCTGCGAGATCTTCCGCGCCAAGATCGTCGATGTGACCCGGCGCTCGCTGGTCATCGAGGTGACGGGCACGGAGGACAAGATCGAGGCGTTCGAGGGGCTCGTGCGCCCGTTCGGGCTGGTCGAGATGGCGCGCACGGGCGAGATCGCGATCGCTCGCGGCCGCGGCGAGACCTAACTGGTTGAACCGAAACCATCACGGCCGTGGCAGCTCCCCGACCGTGATGGCGGAACTGGCCCCGATGGTGGTTCGGGTGGCGTTGCCGCAGGTCGCCTCGTCACTGACAGGTATCTCCATGTGACGCGACAGGCGGCGTCCGAGCCGAGCATCTCCCCAGGACATCGCTCCAGCCGAACCGCCCGCTCGGATCGGTGACGCGAGTGGGAGCGCCGATCTCGTAGGTATAGGACGGCTCCCTGACGGCGTCCAACGGTCCCGGGTCAGGACCTTCCTGTCGTCGCGGGGTCAGACCTCGCCCCGGTTTTGGGTCGGTGTACTGTCCAGCTGAGCCGGCGTGTGACGGCACCGCCAACACTCGCCAGGGTCGGTTCCGTATCTCCTCCCGGGGAGACAGATCGACCTCCAGTCGGGAGCCTCCGCGAAACGGGCTGGCTCATCGAGTCTCCGGCAGATCGTCTACCCACCAACGCGATCGAGAGCCTCAACGCGAGGTTCCGTCGAGCGGTCCGCCACCGCGGCCACTTCCCCAGCGAACAGGCCGCGCTGAAGGTTCTCTACCTCATCGCCAACAGGCGGCGGCCTAACCGCTCAGACCTGGTCGGCCGCATCAACGGCTGGAAGCAGATCCTCAACGCGCTTATGATCCACTACGGCGACCGCCTGGTTTGAATTCATTCATCAACAATTTCAAGTCAAAGACAATGTCAACGACCACGGCCATTTACACAAATGTTCTGACAGACCCACGCCCGGGGTCGGGCCCCACCACAGCCCGCTCGGGTCGGTGTTGTTGATCGGGTTGTCGAGCGCGTAGCGGTAGGGCTGCTGGCTGATCGCCTCCAGCGGGTCGCGCGACATGAACTGCCCTGTCTGTGGGTCATACCACTGTGCCCTGAGGTCAATGAGCCCAGTGTTAGGGTCGGTGTACTGACCGGCGTGGCGAGTCCGGACGCACGGGTTTGTCGGACGGCGGCTACGGGACGCGCTCACGGGCAGACTGATCCGTCGCCACGAGCCCTAGATCGACGCTCTTCCGGAGTCGCCAACCCCCGTAGCCGTATCCACTCGTCAAATCGTTCTGGAGTCATGCGAGGAAGCCATCTGATCTTGACGCCAAACCAATGCGACACTGCCGATGCGACGTTCCGCTGGGCGCGTACGAAGATTCCGATGTTGATGGCAAAGGCGAGCGCGCAAAGTAGGCCGATTAGGTCGCCCGCGGCGCTTCGTCCGATCGTTACGCCAGCGACCACTCCAAACAACGCATTAAGCGGACTGAACATGGCGACCTTCCTGAGATCACGAAGCTTCTCGGCAGCCTCTGCGCCGATCCTTGGGTACCAGGTCGTCTCAAAGTCAGGCTGAGCCATAGACGTAGGAGTTCTCCGGCCTCTTGGCACCGTATAGGGCTGGCTATCTCGTCTGAGGTAATGCGAACGGCAGTGTCGCCTGCGAAGGCAGTGGCAGTGGCGCCAACGGCGACAGCAGCGGCCAGGGCACCGCAAGCGCCGCGAGTTGCGGGGGAAGCGGGAGGCAACCAGTTGTCCGTGGATCGCCTGCTCCATTTCCTTCCGCCAGCGCAGTCGCACCGTCACCTAGGAGACCGATCCCACCAGCCGTGAGACCAATAGCGGTTGCAGCGGCCGCGACCTGGCCGCTACCAGCGTAGGCGAGACCTGCACCGCCACTTGCACCGACACCGGCCCCGACACACGCGACATCGCTTCCTTGGAGACACGATTGAGTGTCCGCTCCGGCCGCCACGACACCGCTGACCGCCGATGCAAGACCGAGGGCATCTTCCGTGGCAGCAACGCCTCCGGCCACGACCTCGCCAACACCTGTAACGAGCGAGACACCCCCGATACAAACGACTCCGCACCTTCCGCTCGGATCAGTCGGGACTGTCCGATTCTTTGTGTATCTGGAGTGGTCTAAACAACGGGCCCGGCGTCTGCTGGGTCGGAGAGGATCAGACCGATGGGTGCACGCACGACGACGGGCAACGAGGACGAGCTGGTGCCGGGTGGCGAGCTGCCGGCGGTGCGGTCGACCGGGCCGGATTCGATGCGGGATTGGGCGCTGGAGCTGGTCTCCCGCGTCCGCTCCGAGGGGGTGGATCTGACCGGCGATCAGGGCTCTTGACCTCGATGGTCAAGGAGGTTCTGCAGGCCGGGCTGGAGGTCGAGATGACCGAGCATCTCGGCTATGAACGCTACAGCTCCGAGGGGCGCGAGCAGCCCAACAGCCGCAACGGCGGCTACGCGAAGACGGTCACGACCGATGTCGGTCCGGTGGAGCTGCGGATGTCCCGCGACCGGGACGGGAGCTTTGAGCCGGTCACGGTCCCCAAGCACGTCCGCCGGCTCGAGGGGCTCGGCGCGAACGTGATCTCGCTCTACGCTAAGGGCCTGACTCATCAGTGCTCGGCTGGACAAGCGCGCTACGCGTCTCAAGATCCACTTCGGAGACCGAATCCCCGACTGACATGACAACAGTCGCCCCGGCCTCAAACACACAACAGCGGACAGTCTCGATTGTCCCAACGGTCCCACGCTGTCATGTGCCTTTATCGCGTCGGCGGAGGCCGTCACTAAACCTGTAATGCGAGGCGACCCTTACCCACCATTGCCACACGACTACAACCCCAAGGACTATCCCCACAATCGTCACGCCGACTGAGCGATGGAACGCAGCTACCAGCCCGAGTATGACGAAGGTGTACAGAAGAGTCCAAGCCCAGGTGCGGTACGCAAATGTCGCCCCGCGGACTCGAGCGCTGTCCCGAGCACCAAACGCGTCGAGCAGAACCCTCTTAAGCATCACGATCTCGCCCTAACTGCATCCGCACGATGGCGATGCAGCGTTGATGTTGCTCAAAGCGTTTCCGCTCGCGTTCAGCGTCGCGCCGCCCAGGCGCGCAGTTTGCCCGGCAAACCGCCCAAAGCCTCCAACTGCCCGGTTCCAAAGACCGCCGCTGTCTCGCAGCGCTGTCGCCTCGTCGAACGCATCGCTCCCGTACCCAAAGAGTTTCGATCCAGCCACTCCCAGCAGGCCGTCACCTGCGACTGAGATCGCTGCAGCACCCAGGCTGCGACAGCCTTCAAAGACCTGAGCCACGTCCGTCGCTGCGTTGACTGCGCCCGCGATCCCGCCAGCTATTAGGCACGCCTCGCCGACGCCGTTCCAAAACATGGTTAACGCACATGCGCCGCTTGCTATTCCGGCGTAATCGCTCAGTTGGTTGGCAGCGTTCACGATGTTCCCGCCAACGTCGGTGCCGGCTAGGTCGTTGATGCATCCGCCTGGGTCGAGCAGCCCGCAGCCGAGCCCTGTCCGGTCGGTTCCATTGATCGGGTTGTCGTTGGTGTAGCTGTAGGGCTGCTGTGTGAGTTCCTCGAGCGGATCTCTGGTGAGGAACTGTCCTGTCGTGGGGTCGTAGTTGCGGGCGCGTAGGTAGATCAGGCCGGTGTTTGGGTCGTCGTATTGGCCGGCGTAGCCGAGTCCGCTGGTGGCGGTCCCGCTGGTTGCGATGAGCTTGCCGTAGGGGGTGTAGGTGAGGCTGCCGATGGCAGCTCCGGTGGCGCTGGTGATGAGGCGGGTGGAGCCGAGCTGGTCGTGGTGTAGGTAGTTGACAGTGCCGCCTGTGCTGATCTGCTCGACGGGCAGGTTGTCGGGGCCGTAGATGTAGGACTGGTTACCGTCGGTGAACAGCAGCGGGAGTGTGGTGGTGTCGTTCCAGGCGAGGTTTTGGGTGGTGCTGCCGGCTTTGCTGCTGGTGAGGAGCCCGGTGCCGTTGTAGCCGTAGCTGCTCGGGCTGCCGCTGGCGGGCGTGACCTGGTCGAGCTGCCCGGCTTGGTTGTAGGCGTAGCTGGTCGCTGCGCCGCCGGTTGGGGTGAAGCTGGTGCGCTCGCCGAGTGAGTCGTAGCCGTAGGTGCCCGCGGGTGAGCTGGTCAGCTCATCAGCGGTGTCGTACTGGTAGCCGGTTTGGCTGTCGAGCTGGGTGGGGTTGTTGGCGTTGTCGTAGCTGTAGCTGTTCGTCGGCTGGCTGCTCGGCTCGGCGAGCCCGGTCTCGCTGCTGGTGGTCAGGTTGCCGTCGGCGTTGCGCGTGTAGGTCGTGCTGGTCAGCGTGCTCGCGCCCTGCGTGTCCTTGATCGAGGTCAGCTCGTCGGCGTTGTCGTAGCCATAGCTGTCGGTGTTTCCCGTGCCTGCCGGATAAGTGGTCGTGGTGAGGTTTGAGTCGGGGTCGTAGGCGAAGGAGGTCTGGTTGCCGAGCCAGTCGGTGACGCTCTTGATCTGCTCGTCAGCGTTGTAGGCGGCGGTGACCGACTTGCCATTCGGGTAGGTGATCGACGTCTCGTTGCCCACCAAGTCGTAGCCGTAGCCGACCGTCGGGCCGTTCGGGTTGCTGGCGCCGGTCAGTCGACCGAGCGAATCGTGGGAGTAGGTTGTAGTGCCGGTCCCGTCGGTCATCGTCGTGCGCTCGCCGTCTGAGTCATAGCCGTAGGTGACGTTCGGGGTGACGCCGTCGCTGTAGGCGATCGAGGTCAGCTCGTTGTTCGCATCGTAGCCGTACGTTGTCGTGCGGCTCTCCGGATCGGTCAGCGATGTCAGATCGCCGTCGAGGTTGTAGGCGTAGCTGGTCGTGCGGCTCTTCGGGTCGCTCACCGAGGCGACCAGGCCGAGCGGGTTGTAGGTGTAGGTGGTGACGTTGCCATCGCCGTCGGTCTCGGTGTGAATCGTTCCGTCGGCGTTGTAGCTGGTCTTCAACGTGCCGATCGGCTGGTCTGTCTCGGTGACCTCGTTGTCCGCATTGAGCACGTAGCTTGTCTGGTGGCCGGTCGGGGTGGTGGTCGAGGTCAAGGCTCCGTCGCCGTTGTAGGCATAGCTCGTGCTGTGGCCCAGCGGGTCGGTGACCTTCGTCAGCTCAAACGGAGCGTCGTAGCTGAAGCTCGTCGTGTGCGCCGCCGGACTGCCGCCGGCGGCGTTTCCGGCCGGGGAGACCATTGTCTGGCGCTCGCCGATCTGATCGTAGGTGTAGGTGGTTTCGTTCCCAGCCGCGTCGGTCACACTCGTCAGATCGCCGTGCGAGTCGTAGCCCAGGCTGCTCGAGTTGTCGTCGGGGTCGGTGATCTTCGTCGGATCCCCCGGCAGCGACGAGTCGCCGTAGGTCCAGCTCCAGGTCTGCGTCTGGCTTCCGATCGGGGTCGACTTCGTCAGCAGGTTCCCGGCCGAGTCGTAGGTGTAGGTCGTCTGCCGGTTCAGCGGGTCTGTCTTGGTCAGGACCTCGTTGAGGTTGTTGTAGGTGTAGACGGTCTCGCGGCCGCCGGGCGCGGTCGAGGTGAGCAGGTTGCCGTAGGCGTCATAGGTGTTCCTCGTGACGTTCCCGTCCGGGTCGGTGATCTGGGTGAGGCCGAGCGTCGGGTCGTACTGGTAGCTGGTCGTGGCCGCCTGCGAGGTGCCATAGCCCCTGGTCACCGATTGCAGCTGCATCAGCTGGTAGCTCTCGACCGTGACGTTCCCCGCCGGATCGGTGATCGTCGTCGTCGACCCCGCCGTCGTCGTCGGATCACCGGTGTAGGACCACGTCGTCGTCCTGTTCGCCGGATCGACCTGCTTGATCACCTGATCCTGGGTGTTGTAGGCGTTGGTGAGCGTCCCGGCGTCGGGGTCCGTCATCGTCAAAAGCAGATGGTTTTGATCGTAGGTGTAACTCCACGTGCGGTTATCGGGCCCGGTCACGCTCTGCAGGTTGCCGCTCTGGTCGTAGGTGTAGGTCCACTTGTTGGCGGCCGGGTCGGTTATCGAGCTGATCCGCGATCCGTTGTATGCGATCGAGAGGCTGCGCCCCGAGGCGTCCGTCACCGAGGTGAGCTGGCCGCCGGTGTAGGTCAGCGTGGTCGTGTAGCCGTTGGGGTCGATCTCTTTGATCAGCTGCCCCGAGGAGGTGAACACGTACTGATCGTGGTCAAGGTAGCGACTGTAGGTGTAGGTGCCATCGCCGTTCGCCGAAAGGCTCGCGAGGACGCGTGGAGGCGCGACATACCCGCCGGACCCGTTGGCGTAGAACGGAACCTGCGCGCCGTTTGCCTCGGTAACGGTCGGGTTGCCCGAAGAATCAAAGCTCAGATGCATCGCGTAGGTATCGCTCCAGCCGTATCCGAGCGGACCGTCGGTGCCGGCATCAAGCGAGCTGTATGTCCGGCTGAAGTCAAGCGGCAGCCCGTTGCCGGGCACATAGGCATCCTGGAAGGTGTGCCAGAAGGCGCCGCTGGCGCAGTTCACGGGCGGCCCCCACTGGCAGACTGATGGATGCTCTGCCGCGTTGGTCGGGCCGCCCTGCTCGCCTATCGTCGGCCCTGCCGAAACAGACCCTGCCCGGACGCGAGAATGTAGGGAAGCCCGCAGACCGGGCTGCCGGTCGTCACATCTGTGGCGCAGTAGCCCGCCGGGACAGTGTCACCCTCTGAATCGCTCGGCGCGAGCGCGAACATCGTGTAATCCGCCGGGAATGTATTGAACATCAGCTGTCCCGACGGCTCATACCAATCGAGGGCGTTGTCGTTGAGCGATCCCATCGCCTGACTATAAGCAACGAGGTTCACGATGTTCGGCTGCCCATAAGCGTCGTGGGTGGTGACCGTGAACTGTCCAGACCCAAACGAGCTCAGGCCGTTGAGGATCGGTACCGTCGTGTGGTTACCAGAAGTCGTGTAGGTGCAGCTGAGATCCATGTACAAGCCGGTAGCGCCTCCGACCGAGCCAGCCCAAGACACACCCGCTTGCACAAGGCTCTTCGCCCCAACCGCATTCGGTAGATAATCCCCTCCCGGCCCGCTTCCCGTACCGTATCCATTACCGGTGTAGTAGGTCGCCGCGGGATTTGCTCCGAGCAGGAGCTTGTTGCCGCCGGTGCTCATCACAGCCGGCTCCCACTCGGCCGCTGTCTGGTAGGCGACGGTGCCCGTCCCGACCGAATCGCCGCAATCCGGGTCGCCAATGATCAGCAGTTGATACTGCTCAAAGTCGGCGGTCGTCATCGCCTCCCACGTGCTGTCGCTGGCGACCGTGACACTGAAACCCGCAGCCTGCGCGGCATACTGCTCAAGACTCTCACCGCTCAACGTCGGCTGTGACGACGTCGTGCTCCCCAGGATCAACGCGCGACCGCCCCCCGAAACCTCAGGGACCATGCGGCCACCCCGCCCCACCCGCAGTCGCACGCGTGTGCCCCAATGCGACGCCGGAAGTCTTCCCCAGTGCAGCTCTTGCCACGAGGTGTGCGACCCGCCCCGCCCCCTCGCACCGGCGTGCGCCAGCAGAGCGGGGACCGCACCCTTCGAGGCGTGATGCTCGTGCGCCCTCCGAGCCTGCCTCCTTCCTGGGCGCAGCCGTGCGATTGGGGCTGCGCTGCGTAGCCCGATTCGCCCATGGGGGCGATCAGCGCGCGAACCGCGGGTCGAGAGGATCGCATCGCCGCTCTGTCGCGGCCCCCGATGACTACCTTCGCGCACGCGCACACCCTGCGCTGCCGCCATGGCAAGACTCCCGGGGACGCCCGAGCCGACCACGACCACAGCGAGTACGAAAAGCCCGGACACCGACCGTGGTCCGGCAGCCGCGAGCGCTGTCGCTCGTCTCGACGAGCTTCCGCCGCCATCGGCGGGTCGGGCGCCGCCGGTGCGCTTTCGAGAGTCGAGCCGGCCGCGCCAGATGCGGTTGAGCTCGCTCATATGGACCGGGATCCTCCCGTGAGGGTGCAGTTCCAGCTGCCGGCATCACAAAGAAGCCGTTGCGCCAGGCGCGCTGGGCCTCCCGCGCTGGGGGATTGCCACCATATCCGGCCGGCCGCATCGGGGTTGGCCGCCGCAGCGAGACACTGGTGATGCGTCGGGGCCAAGAAGAACTTCACTCGCAGGAGGCGTCGGATATCGGTTGCCGATGCCAAGCTCGGCCGGATGGGACGAGCCTCGACCATCACGGGCTCGCCCCGATCAGGCGGCCGTCGGCGTCGTAGGTGTAGTTGGTCGTGTAGGTGCCGCCCAGTGTGGCGGCCAGGGCGCCCAGGTCGTTTGTGCAGTAGCCGGTCGTCGTGTCGTCCGGGGCGGTGACCGTGCCTTCCAGCCAGCCTGGGTCGTAGCCGGTCTGCGAGGAGCACGCCGACCCGCCCAGGTAGGCGTAGGTGGTGGTCGGCCCGGTTTGCGCCTGGGCGTTAGCGAGCTGTTCCACGGCCTTTGCCTCGTTGGTGCTCCCGGCGTCGTAGGTGACGTTCAGCACCTTGCCGTCCGGGGTAGTTATCTGTGTGAGGTTGCCGTAGCTGTCATAGGCATAGCTGGTTGTTCCCTGTGGACCCGTGTAACTGGTCAGCTGCCCGGCTGAGTTCTGCACATACTTGTAGACGACACTGTTGGGATCGGTGATCTGGGAGACGTACCCAGCCGGGCTGTAGGTGAACGTCGTCGTCTTGTTGTTGGTGTCGGTCAGCGACGTGAGCTGCCCAGAGCTGTTGTAGGTGTAGGAGATCGTGTCGCCGCTCTTGTCAGCGATGCTCGTCAGCTGCGCCACTTTGTTCCCCGTATCAGCCGGCGCGGTGAACGTCTCCGTGATCCCCGTGTCGGGGAAGTACAGGGTGAACTGGCTTGAGATGTAGGTGTCCCAGCCGTTGTAGGTCAGCTGGGCGTCAAGGCCGGGCGGGGCGACCTCCGGCCCGCTCGCCGAGGTCTGCGAGAACAGCTGCGCCGCGCCGGTCCCGTCGTAGTAGTCGATCGCCGAGAGCGTGTCCGTTGGCACCCACAGGTAGGTGTCCGCGCCGCCCGCCATCGACCATCCCAGCCCGAAGGAGTCCTGGCTGCTCGACAGGTCGTTGAAGTAGCGGCCGATGTGCACGTTCAGGCCATTGACGCCAGGGAGGTTCACGTCGGTGCTCGACAGCTGCAGGTTGCCGTTCGCCGGGTTCACCCCGACCGTCGAGCCGTCAGAGAGCTGTTGGCTGTCGTACTTGACGCCCGGGTACTCGCCCAGCCGAGGCTGCCAGTAGACGGCCATGTGCGGCTGATAGCCTCCCGGCGCCGTCGCCGTGTCGAACCCGAGCGTGTTCGGCGCGCTGGCGCCGTCGGTGGCGTGGAAGATGAACCCGTCGTCCTGCGGCGGGTTGCCGTCGATCCAGGACTGCGAGCCCTGCTCGACCGCCCAGTAGTAGGTGTAGCCCACATCCCCGCTGGCGCCGATCACGTTGCTGTCATCCTCGTTTGACCCGCTCAGATCCCCGCCCGGCGTCGACCACGCGTTCGTGCCGTCATACGTGTTCCACGTCGCTGCGCTGGTCCACGGCTTGCCCGCCTGCCAGACGCCGATCGTCTCCGCCGTCGTCGTGCTCGCCGACGCCAGGAACATCGCCACGTACGCCTGGAGCACCTCAACGTGCGAGGGCAGGTTGGCGGCGACATCGAATCTCACCAGGGTGTTGTCGCTTGGCCCCACATAGTTGGTGGCGGCGCCGCACAGCGACGTGGTCGGCTGACTGCTCTCCAGATAGCAGTCGCCCGCATCGGTCAGATATGTCCCGCCGGGTCCCGCCATCTGGCCCACCAACGTCACGGGACCCTCGGACAGCCGCGACCGGCGGCTGGTCTTTGACCACCGTCCCAGCCCGCGGCCACGGGCGCGCCACAGATCGCGAACCCTCAGCCTCGTTGGCACCACCCCAATCACGATCCCGGCGCCAGTCGCACGGAGCGAAAGGCGCGTCGAGAACCACGCCGTCGCGGTATGAGCCGCCGGCGCCGTGAACACCCACGCCGTACGGCCCCGCACATCCTTGAACGCCACCCCATCACCCTCAAGCACCGCGTGAAGCCCAGGACCCGTCCGCACAAGCCACCCGACACCGCGACCGGTCTCGCTCGCCGGCAGCCTCGCCTGCCAGCCCACCCCAAACCCCAGCGACCGGTACGACAGCCTCACCGCCGCCGAGCCAGCCGAGAAGCGCTCAACCGATCCCGAAACCCTCCCGCCGCCCGAGGCGCCGACGAGACCGAACGCCAGCCTCCCACGCTGCGAGGCGACTCGCACGAGACCGTCGGCGGCGCGCGGCAAAACGACACCGAGATCGTTGGCCTGCTGCACAAACCCCGACCGCCCCGCGCGAAGCGCCGTGTTGATCGGCACATACCACCCCGACGAAGACAGATAGTTCACCGGCGAGTCGAAGATCTCGGTCACCAAATGCCCGTTCGCGCCCATATACGTGTTCGAGTCAGCCTTGGCAAGCCACGGCAACAACGCCCCGACTCGCGCCGGCAAGGCAGACCTGGTCGCGCCCCGCGTCCGCAGTGCACTCGCCCTCACCTCCCCCTGGCTCATCGCGAACCCCGGACGCGCGGGCATCGACAGAAACACCGGCGTTCGACCCGCCCCAGGGCGAGAAGCCATCGCCGCCACAGCAAACGCCAGCACCACCGAGCCCACGACACACGCAAACAGCACCCCGCGGACACGACCAAGGCCAAACAGGCCCATCGACCACCCATCCTCTCACCGACATTGAGCCGGCACAGATCAATCACGCCTACCGCCGGACGAGAACCGCCCGGCTAGCCACACCCCAAACCACGCTTTGAACGCTCTCGGGTGACCGGGGCGCTGCTGACACAGCAACTAACACGTAGCCCCTTCACCCAGCGGTGGTGATCAACATCCTCCTTGACCTCTGACAGTTCTGCCCGCCCCGGTCAGAGCAGCGAACGGCGCGCAACCTATTCACCGCCACCTACAGCGGTCAAGAACGCCTAAACGGATGATCTAGTCAGCATCTGACAGGTCAAGCTCCGCAATCAGCTTGGACGGTGAACTCCTAGCTCGACTCGGAGGCACCGGAGTCGACAACACCAAGAGCCGTCCTTGCCATCTAGAGGGCCGCAGCAGGCGAGCGCGACCCGCCCGGCAGCCGCGAGGAGATCCGGGCGAGCGCCGCGTCGAGCGCCTCGGTCACGCGCGGGCGGACCCACGCGCGATGCAGCGGGTGATCGACCCCGGGCAGCTCGGTGACACGCAGAGCGCCCCGGCGCTCGAGGCTGACAAGCCGGCGGCCGACGCGCTGGCGGAGGTAGACGAGGCCGTCGTCGCCCTCGGCGAACAGCAGCTCGACCGGCGATCCGCAGCGCGACAGCTCGTCGAGCCAGCGCGCGACGCGTGGACGGTGGCCGAGACGGTCGAGCGCGCTCCACACGCCAAGGCGGGCGCCGCGGGCGACGCGTTCGATCTCGTCACGGCGACGCTCACGGATCCGGTTCCAGTCGATGTCGACCGGGTCGCCCGGCTTCCAGTACATCTGCGGGTTGAGCGCGATCGCCCCGTCGACCTCGGACCCGAGCACCGCGCGCAACGCGATCCAGGCCGACGCGCAGAGGCCGAACAGGACGACCGGCGCATCGTGAAGCTCCTTGATGGCCTGCGCGATCGCGCCGGCGTCGGCGACACCCACCTGGTCGTAGGGCCGGCCGGGGGCGCGGCCCGCGTCGGGGCTCTCGCCCCAGCCGAGGAAGTCGACCCGCGCACAGCGGTGGCCCCGCAGGGCGAGGTCCCGGCAGAGCTCGACCCACGCCCGCCCCGGGCCGATGTGGGTCTCAGAGCCAGGGTTGAGGAGCACCAGCGTCGGCCCGCCGGCCTCGGCGGGCTCCTCCGCGGGCGCCGTGAGGATGCCGACGTGACCGGCGCCCGGCAGCTCGACGACCGTTTCCTCGACGGCGCCGCCGCGCCAGTCGAATGTCGCGGCGAGGCGGAAGGGGACGGCGCCGGCGCCGGCCGCGCCCGGGCCGACCCAGCTCGCGATGGCGTCGACGAGGTCAGCCGGCGTCACTGCGAACTCGGGTGCGGTCTCGAGCAGCTCCCCGGCGGCGGGTGAGACGTGCACGTCGACGGCGGCTCCGGCCGCCCGCAGCGGCGAAGCCGCTGCGTCCGCCGCCTCGTCCGTGCGCTCGACGACGAGCGCTCGGAGCCGGGGGCTGGGGGAGAGGCCGCCCAGGTCGAGGCGGGCCAGGTCGGCCGCCGTCTCGGCGCTGAACACGGTCCCGGCCATCGCGTGGGTTCCCTCTCGCCCGTGGGGCTCCTCGGCGGTCGGCACCTCCTGGGAGAGCAGCCGCAGCTGCCTGACGAAGCGCCGGCCGCTGAGCACCGGCGCCCACGCGACCACCCTTCCGAAGTCATGCTCGGCCGAGTCGAGGAGCGCCAGGGTGGCGCCCAGCTGCACCCCGACGGCGAGCAGGTCGCGGGCGCCCGCCGAGCGCAGGAGCTCGGCGGCGGCGCCGACCGTGCGGCGCCACGCGTCGAGCCGGTCGGGCTCCCACTGATCGCCGGCCGAATCGCCCGTGCCGTCGTAATCGACCCTCAGCACCAGGTGCCCCTCGCCGGCGAGCCGCTCGGCGATCACGCGCAGGGTGCGGTGGACGGACCAGTACGCGTAGGCGACCGGCGGCAGGACCACGATCCCCGACCCGCTGCCGGCGCCGCTCGGCCGCGACAGCCAGCCGAGCGCCGGCCGCTCGCCGGAACCGAACCAGATCCCGCCGGTCTCGATCGCCGCGCACATGGGTTGCTCCTATGTCAAGGCCAGTGTCGGAACTGGCGCGTTGCAGTGGATGGTCACGGGTGGAGCGGGGCGTGGATCGGGGGTGTGGGAGAGAAGGTGCCAGACGTCGCGGGCGATGTGGCGCTTGAGGCAGCGGTAGGCCTCGGTGCGGGTCTTGCCTTCGGCGAGCTTGCGGTCCAGATAGGCGCGGGTGCGGGGGTCGATCCGGGCACGGGTGACGGCGATGCGGTGCAGCGCGCAGTTGAGCTGGCGGTCCCCGCCGCGGTTCAGGCGCATCCGTGAGCGGCGGCCGGAGGACGCGGGGATTGGGGCGGCGCCGGCCTGGCGGGCGAAGTGCCCATCGGTCGGGAATCGCTGGGCGCCAGCGGTCCGGCCGATCAGCGTCGCGGCGGTGGTGGGGCCGGTCCCCGGCTCGGCGAGCACGTCCGGGCGCAGCGCCTGGATCGCAGCGATCAGTTCGCGCTCGAGCGCCCGCTCAGCCCGGGTCAGATCTCGGATCCGCTTGAGCTCATCCCGGGCGACCCGCACCCGCGCGGACGGTTGCAGGCGCGAGAGCCGCCGGGCGATCCGGTCGAGCACCGGCTCACGGTCAAGCCCACGAGCCGGCAGCTTGGCCTCCAACTCCGGGTCGAGCTCGACCAGATGCCAGCGCAGCCGGTTCTGATGCCTGGTGCGCTCGGACACGAGATCCTGGCGGTGATCGTGCAATAGCCGAACCTCGAATGCCTGCTCGTCCAAAAACGCCGCCGGCAGCGAATCGACGCCCTCTCGGACCGCCGCGCGGGCCACCGCGACCGCGTCGATCTCATCGGATTTGCCGGGGCGACGCTCCCCACGACGGGTCTGGCCCATCATCTTCGGCGCGACCCTGACGACCCGCTCGCCTTGGCCGACCAGCATGCGCTCGAGGCGCCCGGACACGTGCCGGCAGTCCTCGAGGGCCCACACTCGCTCGGCCGCAGCGAGATCGTGCGCCCACCGCCAGCCCGACAGCATCCCGTTCGGATCGCTGCGGACCGTCTTGGTCGCCACGATCTGCCCCGTTGCCGCGTTCACCGCAGCGAACGTGTGCGTGCTCTTGTGGGTGTCCGCGCCAATCACGATCATTCAGCACCGTCCCTTCGGATCGATCAACCGGAAGCGGACCTCCGGCGGACACACCTCAGTCGGGGCGATGCCACGCTCCTATCAAGTCACGCCGGCGATCCTCGGACGGCGGTGAGCGACACAACCCATGCAGGCCAGACCCACAGGTCGGCAGCGATCCTAAGAGTCAGCTCACCGCCGGCCGAGGAGCCTGAACCGCCGGTCGGACGTCACCGAGCCCGCGGCACCGACTCTGACACTGAGCTGATCGTAGTGGCGGCGTCAGAACCGACGGATAGCATCGACGGCGATGCCAGCCTCCGCGGTCCCAGCCGAATCCGGCCTCGCCCGGCTGAACCTCGGAGTCTGGACGCAGGGCCGCTTCATGCGCGCTTACGCGCACCGGCAGCTGCGGCCGGTCGAGGCGCTCGCGTTCGCCCGCTACCGCGAGGACTTCGCGGGGCAGGTGCTCGAGCTCGGGTGCGGGGCGGGCAGGATCACCGGCTATCTGGTCGAGCTGGCCGAGCGCGCCTATGGCATCGATTTGTCACAGGCGATGATCGACGAGTGCCGCCGGCGCTACCCGCAGGGCGACTTCACGACCGGCGATCTGCGCGATCTCTCCCGCTGGGCGGACGGCACGCTGAGCGCCGTCGTTGCCGGTTGCAACGTGCTCGACGTGTTCACCGACGCGGAACGCCGCGCGGTGCTGGGCGAGATCCGCCGGGTGCTCGTCCCGAAGGGCCTGCTGATGATGTCCTCTCACAACCGCGCCTACCTGCCGAGGGTGCGCGGCCCCCTGCAGCTGCGCACATCGGATCCGGCTCGGTTCGCCTACGACCTGCTCCGCGCACCGGGTCGATGGAGCCGGCACCGGAGGCTTCTCGCCTACGAGCAGGAGACGGACGACTACGCGATCGTCAGCGATGGCGCGCACGGCTACTCGCTCGTCCACTACTTCATCGAGCCGGCCGCGCAGCGCCGCCAGTTCGAGGAGGTCGGGCTGCGAACCGTCGAGGTGCTCGATCTCGACGGGCGCGCGCTCGGGGAGGGCGAGCGCGCGGAGGACTGCGTCGAGATCCACTACCTGGCGCGCCGGGACTGACCCCGCCGGGCCGGCGGCCGCCTGTTGCGGGGGTAATGTTCTGAGCGCGGACGGTCGATAGCCGTATGGGGCCGATTGCCACTCGCCGACCACCCCTTACAAGCGATGAACGACACGACGATCAACCGGATCCGCGAGGTGCTGCGTGAGAACGCGCGCCTTCCCGTCGAAGTCGATCTGGTCCCCGACGAGGCCGACCTGTTCCAGGCCGGGATGAGCTCGCACGCAAGTGTCAACGTGATGCTGGCGCTCGAGGACGCGTTCGACATCGAGTTCCCAGACCACATGCTGAAACGCAGCGTGTTCGGCAGCATCGCCGGCATCGCCGAAGCGGTCGACGAGCTGCAGGTCGCCGCCTGAGCCGCGCTCCATGACCACGGCACTTGACCACGCGCAGGCCTACGTTGACGCGCTGCGATCGATCGGGGAGCAGATCGCCGGCCCCAACGCCGGCGAGGTGGACTACGAAGCCCGCTTCCCTGCCGAGGCTGTCGCGGCGCTGCGCGAGGCCGGCGCGATGTCGGCGCTCGTCCCCGCCGAGCTCGGTGGCGGCGCCGTGCCGCTGGGGGCCGTGGCCGAGGGATGCTTCGAGCTCGCCCGTCACTGCGCGGCGACGGGAATGGTGCTCGCCATGCACCACATCCAGGTGGGGACGATCGCGCGCCACCTGGATGGAAGCCAGTGGTTCGAGGACTACCTGCGTTCCGTCGCGGCCGAACAGCGGCTGATCGCCTCGGCGACCTCCGAGATCGGCACCGGCGGCGACATGAGCCGGTCGATTGCGCCGGTGACCCCGTCCGAGGACGGGAAGCTCAGCTTCGAGAAGCAGGCGCCCACGGTCAGCTATGGCGCGAAGGCCGACGATCTGCTCACGACGGTGCGCCGTGCGCCCGATGCCGACGAGGGCGACCAGGTGATGGTCCTGAGCCGCAGCGGCGAGCACGAGCTCGAGCCGACCGGCACCTGGGACACGCTCGGGATGCGCGGCACCTGCTCTCCGGGCTTCGTGGTCAGGGCTCGCTTCGAGCCCGAGCAGATCCTGCCCGCGCCGTTCAGCCGGGTGATGAACGAGTCGATGGTGCCCCTCTCCCACATCCTCTGGTCTTTCGTGTGGCTCGGCATCGCCAGCGACGCGTTCGCCCGGGGCCGCAGCTTCGTCCGCGCCGCCGCCCGGCGCTCGCCCGGCGAGCCCGTCCCGGCGGCGCACAGCCTGTCCCGCGTGATGAGCGAGCTGACGATGCTCCGGGCCGAGGTCCGCTCCGGTCTCGAGGATTTCATCGCCTGGAGCGAGGAGCGCGACCGGGAGCGGCTGGGGACGATGGGCTCGGTCCTGCGCTTCAACAACCTGAAGCTCGCTGCGTCCGAACAGGCCGCGCGGATCTGTGCGAACGTCCTCGAGGTGATCGGGATCGCCGCCTACAAGAACGACTCCCCGTACTCGGTGGGAAGGCACCTTCGCGATGCCCTGTCCGCCCGGCTGATGGTCGCCAACGAGCGCATCCACACAGTCGACGCCGGACTTCTGATGATCGCCAAGGAGTTGTAGTGGCGGACATCCCCGGCACCGTCGAGCAGCGCGAGCTGCTCGAGTCGCTGCTCGACGCCGGGCTGCTGATCAGGACCGGCGTCCCCGGCGTCTACGGCCACGGGGCGCGGTTCGAGGAGGTGCGCGCCCGCCTCGACGCACGACTGACCGCCGAGGCCTCCGCGCGCGGTGCCGAGCCGCTCCGGTTCCCGCCCGTGCTGCCCCGCCGCCAGCTCGAGGAGAGCGGCTACCTGAGCTCCTTCCCCCACCTGGCCGGCAGCATCTTCTCGTTCGAGGGCGACGAGGCCGCCGCCGCGGAGCAGGCGGAGCGTGCGGCCCACCACGAGGACTGGTCAGAGCACCAGCGGATGACCGAGCTGACGCTGATGCCCGCCGCCTGCTACCCGGTCTACCCGGCGATCGCCGCGCGGGGCCCGCTGCCGGACGGCGGGCTTTTCATCGACGCGGGCGGCTCGTGGGTGTTTCGCCACGAGCCCTCCGACGATCCGGCCCGCAGGCAGATCTTCCACCAGCACGAGCTCGTGCGGATCGGCGAACCCGACGCGGTCGTGGCCTGGCGCGAGGAGTGGTCGCAGCTCGGCTTGAGCCTCCTGCGGACCCTCGGTCTGGATGCGGAGCTCGACGTCGCCAACGACCCCTTCTTCGGGCGCCGGGGCCGGATGCTCGCCCGCAGCCAGCGCGAGCAGGCCCTGAAGCTCGAGATCCAGGTGCCGATCACGGCGCCCTCGCCGACGGCTGTCGCGTCGTTCAACCATCATCTCGATCACTTCGGCCAGACGCACGGGATCCGACTTGCCGACGGGGACGTGGCGCACACCGCCTGCCTCGGGTTCGGTCACGAGCGGATCGTGCTGGCGCTGCTGGTCACGCACGGCCTCGATCCCGACGCGTGGCCGGAGGGCGTGAGGGCCGAGCTGTGGCCGTGAGGACCGGCCCGGTGGCGGGCGCGGGCGGCGCACGCCTGCGGAGCCTGACCGGCGCGGAGCCCTCCGCCTACCGCGCCCACCCGCTGCACTCGCCCGAGCGCTCCTACCAGGAGACCAACTGCTACACGGACGTGCTGATCGAGCTGCTCCACGCGCGCGGGCTCGAGCCGCTGGCGATGCTCGGCCACCTGGTGCGGATGGACTTCGAGGGCGACCAGTGGACGTTCTTCAAGCCCCCTCCCGAGGATCTCGAAGCGCTGTTCGCCGTCGACATCCACGAGATGCAGCCCTACCGGCCGATCCCCCTCCAGATCGAGGAGCAGCTCGCCAGAGACCGAACCCTGATCGTCGAGCTCGATGCATGGTTCCTTCCCGACACCGCCGCGACCAGCTACCGAAGCGCGCACGTGAAGACCTCGATCGCAGCGGATGCGATCGACCGCGAGCGCGAGGTGCTCCGCTACTTCCACAACACGGGGCTGCATGAGCTGTCGGGGGACGACTACCGCGGCGCTTTCGGGCTCGACCCGTATCCGCCGGTGGTGCTGCCGCCGTACACCGAGATCGCGCGATTCGACAGCGGCTCGCCGGCCACCGGCGACGCGCTGCGCGCCGAGGCGAGGCGGATCCTCGCCCACCATCTCGCGCACCGCCCTCGCCGCAACCCGTTCGAGAGCTTCGGCGAGGCGCTCGAGCGTGCCCTTCCCGAGCTGCTCGCCGGAACCCTCGACGACTATCACGCCTACGCGTTTGCGACCGTGCGGATGTGCGGAGCCGCGTTCGAGCTGCTCGCTTCGCACGTCGCCTGGGTGCTCGAGGGCTCGGCGCAGGGACCGCTCGGAGCGATGGACGAGATCGTCGAGCGCTGCAAGACGCTCTCCTTCCGGCTGGCCCGCCGCAAGGCATTCGATCCGCGCCCCGCGCTCGAGGCCGCGGCCGCCGCCTGGGCACAGACGATGTCCGGGCTCGAGGAAAGCGTCGCCTGAGCCGGGACGGCACCGTGCGGCGGGTCGCATCCACTCGGCAGACCACGACGACGCTGCGCGACGCGTGGCAGCTCGCAGGCGTCCCCGCGGGAGCGGCAGAGGGACCGGCTGACCTCGCCGGGCTCGACTGGCTCCCGGCAGCGGTGCCGGGCACCGTCGCGGGCGCCCTGCGCGAGGCGGGGCGCTGGGACGGGCGAGAGGCGCTCCACATCGACGGCTCGGACTGGTGGCTGCGCTGCCGGTTCGACGCCGAGCGCGCGACCGCCGGCGAGCAGGCGATCCTCGCCCTGGACGGCCTGGCGACGGTCAGTGAGGTGTGGTTGAACGGCGAGCGGCTGCTGAGCAGCGAGTCGATGTTCCGCCGCCACCGGCTCGACGTCGGGGGCCGCCTTGCCGGCCCGAACGAGCTCATGATCGCGATCCGCGCGCTGCGCCCGCGCCTCCGCGGGCGCCGCAAGCCGCGCGCCCGCTGGCGCACGAGGCTGGTCGAGGAGCCGAACCTTCGCTTCGTTCGGACGATGCTGCTCGGGCGCGCGCCCGGATTCGCGCCCGGCCCGGCGGTGGCCGGCGCCTGGCGCCCCGTGAGCCTCGAGCGCCACGCCGGACTGCGCGCGGAGGTGCAGACGCTGCGCACGCGCGTCGAGGCGAGGACGGGGATCCTCGACGCCTCCGTGACGCTGACCGCGCTCGACGGCGAGGCGCCGACGGCAGCCGCCCTCGAGCTGCGCGAGGTGGGAGGCGCGGGGGCAGTGCAACGGGCCGAGCTGAGCCTGGTCCCGGACGGCTCGGCCTGGACGGCCAGGGGGACGCTGAGCGCGCCGGATGCCGCGCGCTGGTGGCCGCACACCCATGGCGAGCCGGTCCGCCATCGCCTGCGACTGCTCGTCACGCGCGCCGCCGGCACCGCCGAGCTCGACCTTGGCCACGTCGCCTTCCGGGTGCTGGAGACGCCCGATCCGGGAGGCCCGGAGGGGCTCAAGCTCCGCGTCAACGGCGTGCCGGTGTTCGCGCGGGGGGCGCTCTGGACCCCGGACCTGCTCGACCCGACTCCCGAAGCCGGCGAGCTGCGGCGAACGCTCGAGCTCACGGCGGCGGCCGGCTTCAACATGCTGCGCATCCCAGGCACCGGCGCGTACGAGAGCGAGGCCTTCCACGACCTCTGCGACGAGCTCGGGATCCTCGTCTGGCAGGACCTGCCGTTCGCGAACTTCGACTATCCGGAGGCCGACCCCGAGTTCATGGCTGAGGTGCAGGACGAGGTCCGGGCGGCCCTCGCGGACCTACAAGGGCACCCCAGCCTCGCCCTCGTCTGCGGCGGCAGCGAGGTCGCCCAGCAGGTGGCGATGCTCGGGCTCGACCCGGCGCTGGCCAACGGGCCGCTGTTCGGCGAACTGCTCCCCCGTCTGGTCGAGGAGTCCGGTCTCGGCGTCCCCTACATCCCCTCGAGCCCCTGGGGAGGGGGGCTCCCGTTCCGCAACGATCATGGCGTCGCTCACTACTTCGGCGTCGGCGGGTACCGGCGTGGCTTCGAGGACGTCCGCCGCGCCGAGGTGAAGTTCGCCTCCGAATGCCTCGCGCTCGCCAACGTGCCCGACGATCCTGTGCTCGAGTCGCTCACCGCAACCGGCCGCCCCCCGCTCGGAACGCCGGCGTGGAAGGCCTCGGTGCCGCGCGACGCGACGACCTCGTGGGACTTCGAGGACGTCCGCGACCACTACCTCCGCCTGCTGTACGGGGTCGATCCCGGAGAGCTGCGCGCCACCGATCCAGAGCGCTACCTCGAGCTCTCGCGCGCGACCAGCGGTGAGGTGATGGCCGAGGTGTTCGGCGAATGGAGACGGCCGGCGTCAGGCTGCGGCGGCGGGCTCGTGCTGTGGCTGGCGGATCTGACGCCCGGAAGCGGCTGGGGCATCCTCGACCACCGGCGTCTCGCCAAGCCGGTCTACCACCACCTGCGCCGTGCCCTGGCGCCGGTCGCGGTGTGGAGCACCGACGAGGGCCTCAACGGGATCGCCGTGCATGTCGCCAACGACCTCCCCAATACACTGAGTGCTGTCCTCCGAATCGCGCTCTACAGAGGATTCGAGGTCTGCGTTGCAAGGAGCGAGAGCGAGATCAGCATGGAGCCGCACACCCAGCGGACCGAGAACCTGGAGGAGCTGCTGGGGAGTTTCGTGGACGCCGGCTGGGCCTACCGGTTCGGGCCGCCGGCTCAGGACGTGATCGCGCTTTCGCTCGAGAGCCCCGATCGGCAGCCGATCTCGCAGTCCTTCCGCCTGCCGCTCGGGCCGCCGAGGAGCAGGGAGAATGCTCGCGCGCTCGGCCTGACGGCCCGGGTCACGCCGGGAGAGGACGGCCGGGCGGAGGTGGCCGTGTGCGCCGATCGCTATCTCCACGGCGTGCGACTCGACGTCCCCGGGTTCGTCGCCGAGGACAGCTGGTTCGCGCTCGAGCCCGGCCGGGAGCGGCGGGTCGGCGTGGCGCCGTGGCCGGCATTGCCGGCCGGCCGCGGCGGCGGCGACGCTGAACCGGCGCGCGGCACGCTCAGCGCGATCAACCTGAGCGGGACGGTCCCGCTCGAGCCGGGTCCGTAGGTGAGCGCCGCGTCCGGCCATCTGAGCGCGACGGCGATGTGCCTCGAGGTGGGGGAGGAGGCCGTGTTCGCGCTCCTGCACGAGCCCAGCGCCGGCCGGCCGGGGAGCGCCGTCCTCTTCTGCCCTCCGTTCGGCTGGGAGGAGGTCTGCTGTCACCGGGCGCTGCGCAGCTGGGCCGGCGCGCTTGCGCAGGCCGGCATCCCGGTGGCGCGGATCGATCTGCCGAGCACGGGCGACAGCGGTGGCACCCCCCAGGACCCCGAGCGGCTCGGCGCTTGGACCGACGCGGTCACCGCGACGGCCGGCTGGTTGCGCGAGCGCACCGGCGCGAGGCGGCTCGCGGCGATCGGGATCGGGCTCGGTGGCCTCGTCGCCTTGCGCGCTCGCGCCGAGGGGGCGGAGATCGACGACTTCATCCTCTGGGGAGTGCCGTCGCGTGGCCGGCGCCTGATCCGCGAGATGAAGGCCCACACGCAGCTGACCGTGCCCGCCGTGTCCGAGCCGGCGGACGCGGGCGAGGCCGGCGCGATCGAGGCGATGGGCTACCTGATCGCGCCCAGCACCGCACGCGACATCGAGGCCTTTCGCGCCGATCGCCTGGAGCTCGGGCTGGCGTCCGGCAACCGGGTGCTGCTGCTGCGCCGCGACGGGGTCGATGTCGACGCCGCCCTTCGGGACTCGCTGCGCGCGGCCGGCGCGAGCGTCGAGGTCGCCGATGGCTCCGACTGGGGGCGGATGATGACCCACCCGCAGCAGTCGGTCGCGCCCCGTCAGACGATCGAGCGGACCGTGAAATGGCTCTCGGAGGTGCCGGGCGGCGAGGCTGGCCCTCCCCCGGCGCTCGCATCTGCCCAGGCTCGCGCGCGGGAGGCGCCGGCGCTGCCGGTGAGCTTCGCCGACACGACGCTGAACGAGCGGCCCGTCGAGTTTCGCTGGGGCGAGGAGCGCCTGCCGGGGATCCTCGCCGAGGGGCCCGCGGGGTCAGAGCGCGGCCTCTGCGCCGTGCTGCTGAACGCCGGGGCGGTGCGACGGGTCGGGCCGAACCGGACGTGGGTCGAGGCGGCCCGCCGCTGGGCCGCTGCGGGCGTCCCGACGCTCAGGGTGGACCTCTGCGGGATCGGCGATGCCGACGGGGAGGACCCGCGGTTGATCTCGGATTCAGAGCTGAACACGACGGCGCGGCTCGAGCAGACCCTCGCCGTGCTCGACGGCCTGGTCGGGCTCGGCGTCGGCGAGCGGTTCGTGCTCGGCGGTCTGTGCTCGGGCGCCTACTGGTCGCTGAGAGCCGCCGAGGTCGACGCGCGCGTCGTCGGCACGCTGCTGATCAACCTGTACGCATTCGAGTGGACACCGGCGCTGGTGCGCGAACGGGAGACCAGCCACGCCGTCGGGGCGCTTCAGGGGCGGGCGTGGCGCCGGCTGGTGCGAGGTGACCTGCGGCGCGACCATGTCCTGATGGCGCTGCGGAGCCTGCGCCCTGCGCGGCTGCGAGCCGCATCCGGCTACCCGGTCGAGCGCTCCCAGCTGCCGACCATCCTCGGGTCCCTCGACGGACTGCGCGATCGCAACGTCGAGACGCTCCTCCTGCTCGGGCAGGGCGAGCCGCTCCACGACCAGCTCCAGCGGCTCGGGATTCTCGACCGACTCGACAGCTGGCCCAACGTGACGCTGTCGAGGATTCCGGTCAGAGACCACATGTTCCGCGCGCTGAGCATGCAGCGCCACGTTCGCGCCGAGCTCGACGCGGCGATCGAGCGAACCGTGGTCGGCCTCGCGGAGCGGGTCACGCGGCGATGAGCGCGCCGATCGAGATCGCGGCGGGAGACGTCGCCGAGCGCGTGGTGCTGGCCGCTTTCGAGCGGCGCGCCGAGCGGGGCCTGTCCCGAGCACGGCGCGCCGGGCACGCGGTCCCGGTGACGCTCACGGCGCGGCTTTCCGAGCCGCTCGACCCGGTCGCGGCCGCGTGCACCTCCCGACGGGCGGGGGAGCCGTGGTTCACGCTCGAGCAGGGCGACCGGGACGGCTCGGCGCTGGCCGCGCTCGGCGCCGTTCACGAGATCGCCTCCGATGGGCCCGGCCGCTTCGCTGCCGCCGACCGCGCCTGGCGGGAACTGGTCCGCACGGCGGCGGCCGACCCGCCCGACGGGCCGGCGGGCTCGGGGCTCGCGGTGTTCGGCGGGTTCTCCTTCGCGGCCGGCGGGGCGTCGTCACCGCGGTGGGCCGGATTCGCGGCCGCGTCGCTCGTGCTCCCCGAGCTGACCCTGGTGAGGCGGGACGGGGAGACGTGGCTGACCGTCAACGCGCTCCTCAGCCCCGACGACACGGCCGCCGAGGCGACCGAACGGATCGCGCGGCGGCTGAGCGAGCTGCGCTCGGCCCCGCTGCCGCTCCTCGACCCCGACCCGGTCGGGCGCTACGCCGTGGTCAGCCCGATGCCACCGTCCCACTACGAGGAGGCCGTGGCCCGCGCCGTCCAGCGGATCCGGGCGGGTGAGCTCGAGAAGGTGGTGCTGGCGCGCGAGGTCGAGGTGCACGCTCCGGCTCCGCACGATCCAGCGGCGATCCTCGGTGTGCTCCGGGAGGGCTTCCCCTCCTGCTACGTGTACTCCGTCGGCAGGGGAGAGAGTGCATTCATCGGCGCCAGCCCCGAGCTGCTCGTGCGGCGGGAGGGCCAGCGTGCGAGCACGGTCGCCCTCGCCGGCTCGGCGCGCCGCAGCGCCGATCCCGCGGTCGACGACCACCTCGGCGAGCAGCTGCTGCGAAGCGACAAGGACCGTCACGAGAACGCGATCGTCGCGAGACGGATCGCGCGAGCGCTGGCGCCGCACTCCGTGTGGGTGACCGCCGCTCCCGAGCCGTCGCTCGTCAGGGTCTCGAACATCCAGCACCTCGGCGCCCCGATTCGCGCGCAGCTCGCGCGGCCGGTGAGCGCGATCGAGCTCGCCGGCCTGCTGCACCCGACCCCCGCCGTCGGGGGCGAGCCGTGGGCTGTGGCCGAGCCGCTGATCCCGGCGCTCGAGGGCCTTGACCGGGGCTGGTATGCCGGGCCCGTGGGCTGGAGCGACCAGAGCGGCGACGGCGAGTTCTGCGTCGCGCTGCGCTGCGGGCTGCTGCGGGGAACGCTCGCCACCTGCTACGCCGGCTGCGGGATCGTCGCCGGCTCTGACCCAGCGGCGGAGCTGGCCGAGACCGAGGTCAAGCTCCAGGCGCTGCTGCCGGTGCTCGCGGGCTGAGTCTCAGGGCGAGCCGAGCGCGGCCAGCGCGGCCGCCTCGAGCTGTCGGTGCAGCTCGCGGTTCGCGACCCGTTTCGTGCGGACCTCGATGATCGTCGTGAGCGCGCCATCGATCGAGCGCCGCGTCAGCTCGCGTAGCTCGTCGAGGGTCGTCGCGAGCTCGTAGTCGCAGCCATACAGGGCCGCGGCGTGGCGGAAGTCGAGACCGGTCGGGGTGGCGACGTGCTCCTCGAACGGCGCTCCCTGCTCGGCGACAGGAAGGAAGTGGAAGATGCCGCCGCCGTCGTTGTTGAGCACGACGATCGTGATCTTCAGGCCGGTGCGCCGCGCGGCCAGCAGGCCGCCGATGTCGTGGGCGAGCGCCACGTCGCCGATCAGCAGCACCACGGGACCATCGCTCACGGCAGCGGCCCCGAACGCGCTCGAGACCGTGCCGTCGATCCCGTTCGCGCCACGGTTGGCGAGCACCCGCGGCGGGTCCTCGCGCACCGGGAACATCGCCTCGACGTCGCGGACAGGCATCGAGGAGGCGACGAACAGCGTCGCCTCGGCCGGCAGGTCGAGGCCGAGCGCCGCTGCGACGAGGGGCTCGGAGAGACCACCCGCGATGAGCGGCTCGCGGAGCGCGGCGGACACGGCCGCGTCGGCCTGCCGCCACCGCTCGAGCCAGCCGGGTTCGGTGACGAGGTGGTCCGGAAGCGGCAGCTCGCCGGCGATCCGCATGCCGACGACCGCATCGGGGTCGTGCCAAGCGCCGCGGGGACCGAAGGCGATCTGTGCGGCAGTGGTGAGGGTGGCCAGCCAGCTGCGCAGCGGCTTGGAGGTCGGCAGCTCGCCGGTGCGGAACACGAACTGGGGCCGCAGGGTTGCCGCGAAGGCGAGATCGCGGAGGACGAGGTCGTAGTGGGCGATCGCCGCGAGCCCGCGGCGTGCCCCCGAGAGAGGGTCGGCGAGGAGCGGGATCCGGTGTCTCGCCGCGAGCTCGGCGACCCGGTCGGGGTGCGGCGTCCCGGCGCCCGCGACGATCACCATCGAGCCGGCGGGCTGGTCGCCGCGGGGCGCGGCGGGCTTGCGCGTGTCGGCGAGCACGTAGGGAAGGTCCCCGCCGCGGCCGGTCTCGTCGGGTGGCAGCGGCTCATCGAGCGTCAGCGGCTCGCGGAGCGGGATGTTCAGGTGGACGGGGCCCGGACGGCCCTCGCGCGCGGTCCAGTAGGCGCGGCAGGCGAGCGCGCGGATCCAGCGCAGGCGCTCGGGCGAGGCCTCCGGGACCCCCAGCTCGAAGAACCACTTGACGGCGTCGCCGTAGAGCTTCACCTGGTCGATCGTCTGCCCGGCGCCGATCTGCCTGAGCTCCGGAGGACGGTCGGCGGTCAGCACGATCAGGGGAACGCCGGCCTCGCGCGCCTCGATCACGGCGGGCAGCAGGTTGGCGGCCGCCGTGCCCGACGTGCAGGTCACGGCGACGGGACGGCGGCTGGCCCTGGCCGCTCCGAGCGCGAAGAAGGCGGCGCAGCGCTCGTCGACGTGCGACCAGCAGCGGATCCGGTGCTCGCGCGCGAGCGACAGGATGATCGGCGTGTTCCGTGAGCCCGGAGCCGTGCACGCGTGCTCCATCCCGCAGCGGGCCAGCTCGTCGACGAGCGCACGGAGCAGGAGGTAGGAATCGGCGGCGGTGGTCATGATGGGCGGATGGCGGTAGACGACGATCCGGTGGTGGTTCTGCTCCACGGGTTCACGAACACGGGCGCGAGCTGGGCGCCCGTGATCGGCGCGCTCGGGCGACGGTACCGGACGATTGCGCCCGACATCCGCGGGCACGGGAGCGCTCGCGCGGTGCCGGTGACGCTCGAGGGCGTGCTCGATGACGTGGAGCGGATCTGCCCCGAGGGCCGGTTCGCCCTGGGCGGCTACTCGATGGGCGGGCGGATCGCGCTGCACGCTGCGCTGCGGCTCGGGGAGCGCGTCCGGCGGCTCGTGCTGGTCGGCGCGAGCCCGGGGATTGCCGACCCGGCCGAGCGGTCGGCCCGGCGCGCCGCCGACGAGCGGCTGGCGGCGGAGGTCGAGGGCCTCGCGATCGAGGAATTCGCGACGCGCTGGGCTCGCACGCCCGTGCTTGAGGGGTTGCCGGAGGCGCTGGCCGGGCAGGTCCACGAGGACCGGCTGCGCAGCGAGCCCGCCGGCCTGGCCGCAGCGCTGCGGGGGCTCGGGACGGGGGTCCTGCCGTCGCTGTGGGAGCGGCTCGGGGAGCTGACGATGCCGGTCGCGCTGGTCGTCGGCGAGCGCGACGAGAAGTTTCGCCGGGTGGCCGACGAGATGGCGCGGCTCTTGCCCCGCGCGTCGGTGCACGTCGTCGCGGGGGCCGGGCACGCCGTGCACATCGAGGCGCCCGAGGCGGTCGCCCAGGCGCTGCGGGTCGAATAACCGCGAACTGTTGGCGGTTATTCGACCCGCGGGGTGGGGGGCCTGCGCGTGGAGCGGGCTAGAGCGTCGGGACCGACACCTTCCCGTTCGCGATCGAGACGACGGCCGCCCCACGGTTGGGCACGAACGAGTTCGTCGAGGTCGACACCTGCAGCTCGAGCGTGTCGCCCTTCGGCAGCAGATAGGAAACGCCGGCCAGGTCGAGCGAGATCGGCACCGCCGCCGGCGGCAGGTTCGGGCTCGTGCCGTTGTCGACCAGGTCGAGGTTGTCGAGGCGCAGCGGCGCGGTCTGGAGGTCGACCACATCCCCCGTGTTCTCGTCGATCAGGCGGAAGAACAGGTTCGTGGCCGGCCCGTCCACCGTCACGTCGGCCGTGACGTGGCCGATCCCGACGATCGGCAGATCGCCGCTCTTGGCCGTCACGACGGGCACGGTGACCTGGCCGGGATCGCCGGCGGGCGTCGCTCCGTCGGTGATCGCCGTGTCCTCGCCGGCCGGCGCGTTCGACGCCCCGGTCGGAGCGGTGTGGCCGACCAGCGTGCCCGTGAACGGCGCCGTGACATACGTGGCCGGGCCCGGCTCGGACGGAGTCGGGAAGGTCGAGAGGGCGTGCCAGTTGCCGGTCTGGTCCTGGTAGACGAGGTTGTCGTCGGCCGGGACGAGCTTGTCGAGCGCGCCGGCGCTGCCCTTCTCGCCGCGCAGGTAGTGGTTGAACCACGCGATCGTCGCGTTCTCGGTGTAGGTCCCCGCGGACTCACCCGGCGCCAGCGCGTTCGTCTTCGAGGCGGTGTCGCTGTAGTTCTGCCCCGTCGGCGGTGCGCCGGTCGGGCAGCTCACGTGCCCGCCGCAGAAGGCGATCAGCTTGAGCGGCAGGCTCGCGTGCTGGGCTCGCGTCTCGACCAGCGAGTTCCACGCGTCGTTGAGCGTGAACAGGGTGTCGACCGATCCCTGGTAGGCGAGCGTCGGGATGTCGACGGCATGCCCGTTCAGCCCGTACTCGGCGTATGAGCGCTGGTGGAACCAGGCAAGCGAGGTCCTGTCCCAGTAACCCGCTGCGGCGCCCTGGGCCTCCGCGTAGTCGAGGTCGTTCCACGACCCGCCCGGCGCCATCGCCTTCACGCGCCGGTCGAAGGCGGCCGTCGACCACTCGATCCCGCCTCCGTAGGAGAAGCCGGTCATGCCGACGACGGGCTGGCCCTTGGTGTTGTGGTGGGAAAAGTCGTTGGTGTACTTCGGCTGGCCGTCCTTGCCGAGCGTGTCGACCGCGATCTCGGGCCGGCCGGTCAGCACCTTCGTGATCAGCGCGGAGACGTCCCTGCCCTCAGAGGCCGGCGAGTCGACCTCGGCCACCCCGCCCGACTCGCCGAAGCCGCGCGGGTCCCACGTCATCTCCGCGTAGCCGTCCTTGATCAGGTTCGAGTCGGGGGTCGTGTCGCCCGCGCCGCCCCAGCCGGGGCCCTCGAGGATCGTGTACAGCGAACCCGCGGCAGGGTGCAGCGGCTCGAACAGGTTGTAGACGATCGGGGTGGAGTCCCAGCTGAGGATGCAGCCGCGCACGTAGGTGTACGACGGGCTGCCCGACACCGTCGTCGTCGTGTGGTTGGGGCATGCCTTGGCCAGCGCCGGTCCCGCCGATGCCCACGTCGCTCCGAGTGCGACGATGGCCACCACGGCCGCGCGTCCGTGCTTGAACAATTTCGTCTCCCTTTCCCTGCCGTTGGACGTCTGCGCCTCTGTAAACGCGGCGGCTCACGAAAACTGGCGCAAACCAAGTCCCGGGCCGCCGGGAGCGGTCATCACGCCATCGATCGGCGGCAGCGGATCGGTCGCCTCGAAGCGATCGAGCGTGGCGAGGCCGCAGGCACGGTCGGGCTCCACGATCGCCGCGGCATGCAGGGCGGCCGCGATCCCGAGCGGGCCGTCGAGGGTCGAGGCGAGATACACCTCGTAGCCGAGCGCCCGGGCACGCTCGGCGTCCCGGATCACGCCCGTGATCCCACCCGACGACGCGATCTTCAGGCACACCGCGTCGCAGACGCGCCTGGAGAGCACGTTCGTCTCGTCGGCCGCGATCGGGCACGGGCTGGTCAGCGCCACCCGCTCGAGCTCCTCGACGCCGTGAACGGGCTCCTCGCACAGCTCGATGTCCAGCTCGGCAAGCGAGTGGAGTATTCCGGCCGCCTGGCCGGGGTCCCAAGCCCCGCCCGCATCGAGGCGGATCGCCACGTCGCGCTCGACCACCTCGCGCACCGTCGCGACGCGCACGAGCTCATCGCCGTCGCCGACCTTGACCTTCACACACGTGAAGCCCGCGGCCCTGGCTTTGCGTGCCAGGGCCGCGGCTGCTGCGGGCGGCTCGGCGCCGATCGTCGCGTTCACGCGCACTGCCGGGGCCTCGTCCGCCCCAAGCAGTCGCCACACCGGCTGGCCCGCCCGTCTGCCGGCCAGGTCCCACTGAGCGAGGTCGATCGCGGCGGCGGCCTGTGGGAGCGCGGGAAGCTCGCCGCCGGGCGTCCACGCCTCGAGCGCCTCGATGACCTCGGCCACGGTCACTCCGTCGTAGCCGGGCAGAGGCGCGGCCTCGCCGTAGCCGGTCACGCCGTCCTCGCCCGTCAGACCGACCTGTACGAGCGATCGCTCGGTGAGCGCGCCGGACGAGGTGACCCAGGGCGCCCGCAGGCGCAGCTGCGAGACGCGGAACTCGAGCCTCACCGGCTGAGCAGCAGCCCACCCGCGAGCAGCACGCAGAAGGCGAGCTGGAGCTGGCCGGTTCGGGCGAGCGCCTGGTTGAGCGTCGGCCCGTCGGTGTGGTTGCGAACGAGGCGGACGACCGGTGTGGCGAGCGGCAGCGTCAGCCACGGCAGCCAGAGCCACGCGCTGAGCGGGCCGAACACCCACGTGATCAGCGCCAGCGGGTAGGCGAGGTAGACGGCCACGGCGTACAGGTCGCGCGAGCGCTCGCGCCCGAGCCGCACCGCCAGCGTTCGCTTGCCGGCGCGGCGGTCGGTGTCGATATCCCGGGTGTTGTTGACGACGAGGATCGCGGCGGCCAGCAGCCCGACCGGCACCGCGAGCGCGAACGACTCCCAGTCGAAGGCTCTCGTCTGCGCGAAGTAGGAGCCGGCCACCGCGGCGATCCCGAAGAACAGGAACACGAACAGCTCGCCCAGGCCCTCGTAGCCGTACGGGCGAGGCCCCCCGGTGTAGAGGACGCCGGCCAGGATCGACGCGATCCCGATCAGGAGGATCTGCCAGCCGGCGACGACGATCAGGTAGATCCCGCACAGCACGGCCAGGCCGAAGGTGATGTAGGTGGCGATCAGCACCCGGCGCGGGGGCACGAGGCCACCAGCGGTCACCCGGACGGGCCCGAGGCGGTCCTCCGTGTCGGCGCCGCGGCGGGCGTCCGAGTAGTCGTTGCTCAGGTTGGTCCCGACCTGGATGAAGATCGCGCCGAGCAGGGCGGCGACGAACCGCAGCGGATGGAAGACGTGGAAATACCCGGCCAGGGCGGGCCCGACGAGGACCGGCGCGACGGCCGCCGGAAGCGTGCGCGGCCGGGCCGCCATCAGCCAGATGCGCGCGGTCGGCGACATCGATTTCAGGCGCGTCGCGGGAACCTGGAGAAGTCGGGCTTTCGCTTCTCCAGGTACGCACGGCGCCCCTCGGCCGCCTCCTCGTTCTCGTAGAAGAGCAGGTTGGTGTCGTGCGCGAGCTGCTGGATGCCGGCGTAGCCGTCCTCGTGGGCGTTGAAGGCGGCCTTGACGAGCCGCAGCGCGAACGGCGACTTGTCGAGCATCTCGCGACACCAGCGGACCGTCTCCTCCTCGAGCTCGGCGAGCGGCACGACGGCGTTGACGAGTCCCATCTCGAGTGCCTGCCGTGCGTCGTACTGGCGGCACATCAGCCAGATCTCCTTGGCCTTCTTCGGACCGACGAGATCCCGCAGCAGCGAGGTGCCGAAGCCCCCGTCCCAGGAGCCCACGCGGGGCCCCGCCTGGCCGAAGCGGGCGTTGTCGGCGGCGATCGTCAGGTCGCAGCAGACGTGCAGGACGTGGCCGCCGCCGACCGCGTAGCCCGCGACCATCGCGATGACCGGCTTGGGCAGCCGGCGGATCTGCACCTGCAGGTCGGTGACGTGGAAGCGGCCGACCGTCGCGCCCTGTGGCACGTAGCCGGTGTCGCCGCGCACGCGCTGATCGCCGCCCGAGCAGAACGCGTCCGGGCCCTCGCCGGTGAGGATGATCACCCCGACCTCGGGGTCCTCGCGCGCGCGCTCGAAGGCGTCCATCATCTCGATCACGGTCTCGGGGCGAAAGGCGTTGCGCACCTCGGGGCGGTCGATCGTGATCTTGGCGATGCCCGCGTTCTCGGCGGTCGACTTCTCGTAGCGGATGTCCTCGTATTCGGCAGCTGCCTTCCAACTGGTCACGGCGGCGCAGACTACCGTTTCGCGGGTGTACGACTGGCTGGCACGGGCGACCCTCGCGCGACCCGAGAGGACGGCGATCGAGTACCGGGACCAGAGCCTCAGCTACCACGAGTTGGCCGCGCGGGCCGGCTCGGCTGAGCCCGCCGGCAGTGCGGCGGCGCTCGAGATCGAGGACCCGCTCGCCTTCGCGGTGGCGCTGCACGGTTGCCTACGGGCCGGCCGGGCGGCCGTTCCCATCGACCTCCGGCTCGGCGAGGATGAGCGGGCGATGCGGCGCGCGACGGCGACCCGCGGGGCGGAGGCTGGTGTGGCCACGATCATGCACACATCGGGGACCACATCGGCGCCCAAGCCCGTGGCGCTGACGTTCGCCAACTGGCAGGCCAATGCGCTCGGATCCGCGGTGGCGCTGGGGCTCGACCCTCACGAGCGGTGGCTGTGCGTGATGCCGCTGGCCCACGTCGGCGGGCTCTCGATCCTGATCCGCTCGGCCGTGTACGCCACGACCGTGGTCCTGCACGACCGCTTCGACGTGGGGGCCGTCGGCGAGGAGCTGATGTCGGCCGAGCGGCGGATCACGCTCGTCTCGCTCGTTCCGACGATGTTGGCGCGCCTCCTCGACGGAGGTCTGGCGAACCCCCCGACGCTCCGCTGGGCGCTGCTCGGCGGCGGCCCGATCGCGCCGGCGCTGCTTGAGCGGGCGGCGTCAGCCGGCGTCCCGGTGGCGCCGACCTACGGAATGACCGAGGCGTGCTCGCAGATCGCCACGTTCGGGTTGCCACTGCCGGGCGTCTCGGTGCGGCTCGATCCAGCGGGCGAGATTCT
>Ga0070739_10001088_pt1 | contig 43465 bp, 45 predicted proteins | sample Coa_R1_7_FD_66445 | JGI IMG/M metagenome (GOLD analysis project Ga0070739, IMG submission 66445) | Surface soil microbial communities from Centralia Pennsylvania, which are recovering from an underground coalmine fire - Coalmine... | ecosystem: Environmental > Terrestrial > Soil > Unclassified ...
TTATAAAATGCGCCGGCACGGGCAGGCAAGCCGAGCGCGGCCGCCTGCCGCTCGGTCAGACCGGCGGCAGCAGGGCGGCGGCGACGCGGCGGTCTTCGACGACGAGCACATTATAGGTGCGGCAGGCGGCGCCTGTGTCCATCGCCTCGACGGCGATCCCCGCCGCCCGCAATTCGGCGCGCAGCCGCGGCGCCAGCGGCGCAAAGCGCCGGCCGAGGCCGAGCAGCAGGAGCTCGACGTCGCCATGTGCGACGACCGCGGCGAGGCTCGCGAACGTTAGCGGTTCGCCGCCGACAACACTCCACGCCTGCGCCTCGTCGGGGAAGACGAGAACGGGACCGCGGTAGATGACGCCGCTGACGCGGAAGCCGCTCGCGGCATAGCGTTCGATGACTTGGCGGCCGCTCGCCGCGACCGCGGTCAGGTCGAGGCCGGCCTTGGTCACGGCGCCCGGCGAACACCGCCGCTCGGCTCATCCGCCGCCTTGGCCACGGCGCGGCGGTTGGGCCGGATGTAGTATAGGAGCGGCGCCGCGATGAACAGCGACGAATAGGTGCCGATCACGATGCCCCATAGCATCGCGATGCTGAACCCGCGCAAGACTTCGCCGCCGAAAATCAACAGCGACAAAACCGCGAGCGCGACGGTGCTGACGGTCAGGATCGTACGAGACAGGGTCTCGTTGAGCGCGAGATTGATGAGGTCGCGCAGCGACATCGTCCGGTACTTGCGCATCGCCTCGCGCACCCGGTCATAGATGACGACGGTGTCGTTGATCGAATAGCCGGCGATCGTCAGGATCGCCGCCAGGGTCGTCAGGTCGAATTCGAGGCGGAAGATCGCGAACAGCCCGATCGTCGTCACGACGTCGTGGATCGTCGAGATCGTGGCGCCGAGCCCGAACTGCCATTCGAAGCGGAACCAGATGTAGACGAGGATCGCGCCGAGCGCGAGGATTGTGGCGTAGGCGCCGGCGCGGATCAGCTCCTTCCCAACCGTCGGCCCGACCACCTCGACCCGGCGGTACTCGATATTAGGGCCGAGCGCGTTGCGGGCCAGTTCAACCGCCTTCATCTGCGCCGCATCGCCGCCCGACTGCTCCGGCAGCCGGATCAGCACGTCGCTGTCGTTGCCGAAATTCTGCAACGACACTTCGCCGATATGGAGCGCGTCGAGCTTCTGCCGCATCGCCGCGAGGTCGGCGGGGCCGGTCGTGACGCGCGCCTCGATCAGCGTGCCGCCGACGAAGTCGATGCCGTAATTCAGGCCGGCCGTCAGAAAGATCGCGATCGAGGCGCAGCCGAGCAGGATCGAGAACGCGAACCCGAACACATGCCAGCGCATGAAATCGATTTTCGGCGTGTGCCGAATGACGATCAGGGGCCTCAGCATGCGCGGCTGCCGCGAGTGAATATCAACATCATCCGAGAGGAACTTCCTTGGGCTTCCAACGCCGCAGCCAGGTGACGATCAACAGCCGGGTCACGAGGATCGCCGAAAACAGCGAGGTAAGCACGCCGATGCTGAGGGTCACGGCAAAGCCTTTGACCGGGCCGGAACCAAACCAATAGAGCAGCACCCCCGCCACCAAGGTCGTCACGTGGCTGTCGAGAATCGTGCCGAAGGCGCGGGTGAAACCGGCGTCGAGCGACGACAGCATCGTGCGGCCGCCACGCAATTCCTCGCGGATGCGCTCGTAGATCAGCACGTTGGCGTCGACCGCCATGCCCATCGTCAGCGCGATGCCGGCGATACCCGGCAAGGTCAGGGTCGCGCCGAGCAGCGACAGCGCCCCCAGCATCAGGCACAGGTTAAAAATGAGGGCGATGTCGGCGAAGATGCCGAACAGCCCGTAGAACAGCACCATGAAGACGATGACGAGGGCGACGCCGACGACGCTGGCGACCGTGCCGGCGTGGATCGAGTCGGCGCCGAGTTCCGGTCCGACAGTCCGCTCCTCCAGGATCGAGATCGGCGCCGGCAGCGCGCCGGCGCGCAGCAGGAGGGCGAGGTCGCTCGCCGACTGCACCGTGAAGCTGCCGGAGATGATGCCCTGACCGCCGAGGATCGGCTCGCGGATGACCGGCGCGCTGATGACCTTGTTGTCGAGCACGATCGCGAACGGCTTGCCGACGTTCTGCCGTGTGGCGTCGCCAAAGCGCTTGGCGCCGGCGGCGTCGAAGCGGAAGCTGACGACCGGCTCGTTGCCCTGGAAGGTCGGTTCGGCATCGACGAGGGTGTCGCCGCCGACCATGATCCGACGCTTCACGACGTAGGCGGAGGCGCCGTGCTCGCCCTCCGCCGCCGGCAGAATCTCGTCGCCCGGCGGCAGCCGCCCGCGCCGCGCGTCCTCCAACGTGACGCTGGTGTCCACCAGCTGGAAGGTGAGCTTGGCGGTGCGGCCGAGCAGCGACTTGACGTGCTCGGGGTTATCGACCCCCGGCAACTGCACGAGGATGCGCTGTTGCCCCTCGCGCTGGATCGCCGGCTCCTTGGTGCCGGTCTCGTCGATGCGGCGGCGGATGATCTCGATGGACTGATCGACCGCACGTTGCCGCTGAAGTTGCGTCGAGGCGTCGCTGAAGCGCATCGCGCCGACGCCGTCGGCGCCGATCGTCAACGTCAGGTCCTGATCCACCTTCGCGAGCGCGGCGCGCGCGTCCTCGACGCGGTCCTTGTCGCGGATCGTGAAGACGATCGCGTCGTTCTGCACCGCGAGGCCGGTATAGCCGATCTTGGCGTCGAGCAGCGCGTTGCGGACATTGTCGAGGAGGCCGTTGAGCTTCTCGCGCTGCGCCGCCCCGACATCGACCTCGAGCAGCAGATAGGAACCGCCGCGCAGGTCGAGGCCGAGCGCGACCTGCTTGTGAGGCACGAAACGAGGCAGACTCGCCAACGTGGTGGCGCTGAACAGGTTGGGGATGCTGAGCAAGACGCCGAGCGCGCAGACCGCGCAGATCAGCGTCACCTTCCATTGCGCGAAATACAGCATAGCCTAATGGACCAACCGGTCGCCCATGAGCCGCTATTATGAGGCCGGAGATGGCCGGTCAAGCCCGGCCATGACGGCGAGTTGACGATTACGACGCCTTGTCGGCGCGGACGGCTTCCTTTTCCTTGGCGGCCTCGCGGGCGGCGGCGGGATCCGGCTTGGCGATGACGCTGGTAATCGTGCTCCGCAATACCCGCACCCGCACGCCCTGCGCGATATCCACGTCGACCTCCTCCGGGCTGACCACCTTCGAGACGGTGCCGACGATGCCGCCGCCGGTAACCACGCGGTCGCCGCGCCGCAGCGCGTCGAGCATGGACCGATGCTCCTTTTGCTTGCGCTGCTGCGGCCGAATCAAGAGGAAATAGAAGACGACGAAAATCAGGACCAGCGGCAGGAACTGAACCATTGCGCTCGAACTGTCGAACAGGCCGGTGCCCTGCGCGTAGGCCGTGGAGATGAACATGTTGAACCTCGAAACCTCGGATGCCTCGAATATGGGTATGGCAGCAGCGCGCCCCAAAGCGGCGCGGCGCAAAACCGCCACCGCCGTCCGCAACCGTGCACCGGCGCGCGACGCCATTCTTAGAGCAATGATCGGCCCGGCGCGACCCATTCCCGCGTTCCCGCCGCCGGCGCCGGTGTGATAGCGTCCCGGCCCCTTTTGAATCAGCCCGTGAACCCGCCGATGTCCCGCCCCGACCTGACGCCGCTGCTGCATCGGATCGCGGACGCGCTGGAGCGGCTGGCCCCGCCGGCGGCCAGGATCAACGACCTCGACGCCGCCGACGCCTTTGTCTGGCACGCCGACGAGGAATGGCTCGAACCGGTGCCACGGGTGAACCGGGTGGCGCTGGAATTGCTGCGCGGCATCGACCGGGTGCGCGACATCCTGCTCGACAACACGCAGCGCTTCGCGGCCGGACTGCCGGCCAACAACGTGCTGCTGTGGGGGGCGCGCGGCACCGGCAAGAGCGCCCTCGTCAAGGCGGCGCACGCCGCCGTCAACGAAGAGCGGCCGCATGCGCTGGCCCTCATCGAGATCCACCGCGAGGACATCCCGACCCTGCCGCGGCTCTTGGCGCTGGTGCGCGAGAGCCGGCGTCGCTGCCTGTTGTTCTGCGACGATCTGTCGTTCGACCAGCAGGATGCCAGCTACAAGTCGCTGAAGGCCGTGCTGGAAGGCGGCATCGAGGGACGGCCGGCGAACGTCGTGCTCTACGCCACCTCGAACCGGCGCCACCTTATGCCGCGCGAGATGATCGACAACGAGCGCTCCACCGCGATCAACCCGTCCGAGGCGGTGGAGGAGCGGGTGTCCCTATCCGATCGTTTCGGGCTGTGGCTCGGCTTCCACAATGTGGACCAGGACACGTATCTGGCGATCGTCACCGGGTATGCTCGGCATTACGGCCTCGACCTGGCGCCCGAGCGGCTCAAGGCCGAGGCGAACGAATGGTCAATCACCCGCGGCTCGCGCTCCGGCCGGGTGGCGTGGCAATTCATCCAGGACCTCGCCGGCCGCCTCGGCAAGCCGCTGGAATGACCTCAATCCGTCGTCCCCGCGAAAGCGGGGACCCAGACCCATCGCGCCATCGTCCGCAACTAGTCTAGAACGACGGGGAAGTCGCTAGCCGTCGCCGGAGTTGAGGTCGCCGCCGGCGCTCGGGAGGGGTGTCAGGAACTCGCGCGGATCGACCGCATGATTGCCGCGGCGCAGCTCGAAATGCAGCTGCGGCTCGCTGACCCCGCCGGTCGCGCCGACACGGGCGATGACCTCGCCCCGCCGGACCTTTTCCCCCTTTTTTACGAGCAATTCCTGGCAATGCGCGTAGGCCGAGATCCAGCCATTGTTCTGCTTGATCAGCACGAGGTTGCCATAGCCGCGCAACTCGTTGCCGGCATAGGCGACGACGCCGGAGTCGATCGCTTGAACCGGCGCCCCGCGCGGCGCGGCGATGTTGATGCCGTCGTTGCGGGCGCCGCCGGCGGTCGCGCCATAGCCGCCGACGATGCGGCCGCGGACCGGCCAGGCATAGCGCCCGCTTGGCGGATCGGGATCGCGCGTCGCTGGCGGCTCGGCCCGCGCCGCCTGCACTCGCTCCTGGCGCGGCGGCGTCAGGGCCGGCGTTGCCGCGGAAGGCGGGGTCAGCGGCGCGCTCTCGACCGTCCGCGGCGGCTCCCCGCCGCGCGGCGGCGCCGATGCGGCGACGACCGCGGGCGGCGGCAGCGGGCGCAGCGGCGCCTCCCGCGCCTCGTGGACGTCTCGCGGCCGCCGCTCCGTTGCACCGTTCGGCACCAGCAGCGTCGTGCCAGCCGCGAGACGAAACGGCGGCTTCAGGTGATTCGCCTCGACGATCGCGTGCGGCGACACATGCAGCGCCCGCGCCAGGCTGTCGAGGCTCTCGCCGCGCTGGACCGTCACACGCTGAAAGCGCGGCCGAGCCTCCCGCACCGGTCGTGCCGCCCGCCGCGGCGGCGGCTGCCATGCCGCTGGAGGTTCCGGCGCCAACTCGCTGTATCCGTTCATTTTCATGACTACCGGGGCCGGCCCCATCGCCGGTCCGCGGGCGCAAGCCGCCAGCATCGCCGCGAGTGCACACGCCGCCGTCGCACGGCAGAGGCCGCGCGTCATCCTTCCATCCGACGCCATCTACCCCCCTTGCGCGCCCCCCGACACGCAAGCGCCCCAAAACACGACCCATTCTAGCGCAAATACCTGCGCGGCGTCAGTACAGCGATTCGCGAGGTGAGTAGAGCTAAACGGCGGCGTGGCGGGGGAGGCCTTCGACGAGCGGCACGAAGCGCACCAGGCCGAGGTCCTCCGTCACCGCACCGTTCTCGGTGCGGCGCACCCGCAACAGGCGCTGGTCGCGATAGTCTTCGCCCACCGGGACGATCATGATGCCGCCCATGACCAGCGCATCGACGAGATTGGCCGGTACGTCGGCGGCGGCGGCGGTGACGACGATGCGATCGAACGGCGCCTGCTCCGGCCACCCTTTGGAGCCGTCGCCGTAGCGGCAGATGATGTTGCTGAGACGCAGCTCGCGGAAGCGCGCCTCCGCCTCGCGCAGCAATTCGCGGTGGCGCTCGATCGTGAAGACGCGGCGGGCGAGGCGCGACAGGATCGCGCCCTGGTAGCCGGAGCCGGTGCCGATTTCGAGCACCTTGTGGCGCTCCGCCACTTCCAGCTTTTCCGTCATCAGCGCGACGACGTAAGGCTGGCTGATCGTCTGGCCGTGGCTGATCGGCAATGCGACGTTTTCGTATGCCTGGTCCTGAAACGCCTCCGGCACGAACAGCTCGCGCGGCGTCTTCTCGATCGCCCCGAGGACGCGCGCGTCCGAGATGCCGGCGCGGCGCAACTCCATCAGGAGGCGGAGCTTCTTGGCGAGCACGGCGGATTCGCCGGCGATCATCGTTCGAGGACCTTTCGCAGCCCGGCGAGGACGGGAACGTTGGTGAGGTCGAGGTTGAGCGGCGTCACCGATACGTAGAAGTCGTTGACCGCCGCGAGGTCGGTGCCCGGCTCCGCGATCGGGCTTTCCGGTGTGGGGCCGATCCAGAAATAGGGATGACCGCGCGGATCGACCCCCTCCGCCAGGTTGTCGGTGATGTCGCGCTTCCCCTGGCTGGTCGCGGCGATGCCTTTGACCCTCTCCGGCGAGGCCGCCGGGAAGTTGACGTTCATCAGCGTGTGCGGCGGCCACGGCTGCTTGACGAGGCGACGGATCGTCTCCGGCGCGAAGGCGGCGGCGGTCTCCCAGGGGATCCGGCCGCCGTCGAGAAAATGCTGGCTCAGCGCGATCGCGGGGATGCCGAGCAGCGCCGCCTCCATCGCGGCGGCAACCGTTCCGGAATAATTCAAGTCGTCGGCGAGGTTGGCACCGGCGTTGACCCCGGAGAGCACGAGGTCGGGCGGACGGTCGCTGAGAACCCGCTTCACCGCCAGCAGGATGCAATCGGTCGGGGTGCCGTCAACGGCATAGCGGCGCGGCCCTGCCGGCTCCAGGCGCAGCGGCCGGCGCACCGTCAGCGAATGGCTCGCGGCGCTCTGCTCCTGCTCCGGCGCGACGACCCATACGTCCGGCGACAGCTCGCGAGCGATGTTCTCCAAGAGCGCGATGCCGGGGGAGCCGATGCCGTCGTCGTTCGACACGAGGATGCGCGCCCGGCCGAGATCGATGCGCCGCTCAGCCATCCGGCTCGATCGCCTCCAGGCCCCCCATGTACGGCCGCAAGGCCTCCGGTACCACGACGCAGCCATTGTGCTGCTGATAGTTTTCGAGGACCGCGATCAAGGTACGGCCAACCGCGAGACCGGAGCCGTTGAGGGTATGGACCGGACGGGCGCCCTTTTCTCCGGCCGGCCGGTAGCGCGCCTTCATGCGCAGCGCTTGAAAGGCGCCGCAGTTCGAGCAGCTCGAAATCTCGCGATAAGCCCCCTGCCCCGGCAGCCACACTTCGAGGTCGTAGGTTTTCTGCGCGGCGAAACCCATGTCGCCGGCCGAGAGCAGCATGACCCGATAGGCAAGGCCGAGCCGCTTCAGCACCTCCTCCGCGCAATGCGTCATGCGCTCGTGCTCCGCGGCGGAATCCTCCGGCCGCACGACCGAAACAAGCTCGACCTTCTGAAACTGGTGCTGGCGGATCATGCCGCGCGTATCCTTGCCCGCCGCCCCCGCCTCCGAGCGGAAGCACGGGGTCCAGGCGGTGAAGCGCAGCGGCAAGACCGTCTCGTCGAGGATGTCGCCGGCGACGAGGTTGGTCAGCGGCACCTCCGCGGTTGGGATCAGCCACAACCCCTCGCGGGTTTGGAACATGTCTTCCGCCGCCTTCGGCAGCTGGCCGGTGCCGAAGACCGTCTCGTCGCGCACGAGCAGCGGTGGCGATACTTCGACATAGCCGAACTCGCGCGTGTGGAGGTCGAGCATGAACTGCGCGATGGCGCGTTCGAGCCGCGCCAGCGCACCCCGTAATACAACGAAGCGCGCCCCCGACAATTTTGCGGCGCGGGTGAAGTCCATCAACCCGAGCCGTTCGCCGATGGCCTCGTGCGGCGCCGGGGCGAAATCGAACCGCGGCGGCTCGCCGCTGGAGCGGATTAGCTGGTTGGCCGTTTCGTCGAGACCATCCGGCACGTCCTCCGCCGGCAGGTTCGGCAGCGTCGCGAGCAGCGCATCGATCTCCTGCCGCAAACGCGCCGCGTCGGCCGCAGCGGCCGCCTCGGCCTCGCGGTCGGCGGCCGCCTGCCGCAGCAACGGTTCGGCGTCCTCGCCCCGCTTCTTCGCCGCACCGACCTCGCGCGCCAGCCGGTTGCGCCGCGCCTGAGCCTCCTGCGTGCGGGTCTCGGCGGCGCGCCAGGCCCGGTCGAGCGCCAGCACCTCCTCGGCGCGCGGCGGCAGGCCGCGCCGCGCAAGGCCGCGGTCGAAGGCCGCGGCATTGTTACGAATCCACCGAAGATCATGCATCAACTTGCGTCCGGCGCAGAATTTCACACCAAATATAGTAGTTCTGCGCTTTGTCGTCTACCGCGCGCGGTTGTCGTCTCACGCTTTATTCGCCAGCCGCCTTGGCCTTGCCGGCGAGCGACGCCTCCTCCTCCGCCTCGCGGCGGGCGCGCTCCCTCTCGACCATGCGGCACGAGATGATCGAGGCCTCGTACAGCACGACGAGCGGCACCGCGAGACAGCTCTGGCTGATGATGTCCGGCGGGGTCAGCACCGCGGCGATGACGAACATCGCGACGATGGCATAACGCCGCTTCGAGGCCAGCCACTCCGAAGTCACGAGACCGACCCGCGCCATCAAGGTCAGCAACACCGGTAGCTGGAAGGCGGCGCCGAACCCGAACAGCAAGGTCATGACCAGCGACAGGTATTCGTTGACCTTGGCCTCGATCTGGATCGGCAGCGAGCCGTCGACCCCGGGGGTCTGGAAGCTGGCGAAGAATTTGAAGGCGATCGGGATCACGACGAAATAGGCGAGCGCGCCGCCCATTACGAACAGCACCGGCGTCGCGAACAGATAGGGCAGAAAGGCGCGGCGCTCGTTCTTGTAGAGGCCGGGCGCGACGAACTTCCAGATCTGCATCGCGATCAGCGGGAACGACAGGCAGATCGCCGCCCAGAACGAGACTTTTATGTAGGTGAAAAAGACCTCGGTGACGCCGGTCGCGATCATCTTGCGGCCGTTCTCGTCGCCGAGCGCGTGCGCCAGCGGCATCGACAGGAAGCGGAAAATCTCTTCCTTGAACTGGTAGCAGACGATGAACGCCGCCGCGACGCCGAGGAGCGACCAGATCAGCCGGTTGCGCAGCTCGGTCAGATGATCGAGCAGCGGCATCCGCCCGGCTTCGAGCTCGTCCTCCCGATCGTCCTCGGCCATCGCCCCGCCTTACCGCACCCGCCAACGCCCGAAGGCTCTTTCGCTCGGGGAATCTAGTCTCGTCGTCGGCGATGCGCCAGCAGCGGCGGGCAAGTCCGCGAGGCCGGCATCACTGGCGCCGGCGGGTCGCTCCGGAAGCCGGTTTGCGGCGCTCGCGCAGAAGCTCGCCGCCCGTTGCGGCGACGGCGGCGATCGAGGCGGCGATGTCTTCGCGGCGCGTGCGATGGTTGGCGATCGCCGCGCGGATCGCCAACCGGCCGCGAAGACGGGTCGTCGAGAACGCGACGATGCCGCTTTCCTGCAGGCGGGCCACGATGGCGGCGTTGAGCGCATCGAGCTCGGGTTCGCCGAGTTCGGCCGCGACATAGCGGAAGCAGCAGATGTTCGACACGGCCGGCGCGAGCAGCGCTAGATGTGGGTGCCGTTCCACGAGCGCCGCCATGTGACGCGCCTGCCGGCAATTGTCGCTGATCTTGGCGCCGAGGCGGGCAAGGCCGAACTCGCGCAGCGTGAACCAAACTTTGAGCGCCCGGAAGCCGCGCGACAGATCGATGCCGTATTCGCAGTACCACGGGTCGCCGCCCGCCAGCGCGGCCCCCTGCGGCCCGAGATAATCCGGCCGCCGTGAAAACGCGGCGCGATGGATCTTCTCGTCGCGGATCAGAACCGCACCGCAATCGTATTGCACGTACATCCATTTATGGAAATCGAAGGCCAGCGAATCCGCCCGCTCGATCCCTCGCGTCAAACAGCGCCACGCCGGATCGGCAAGCCGCGCCCAGGCGCCGAACGCGCCATCGACATGCAACCACAGCCTCTGTTCGGCGCAGATTTCGGCGATCGCCGCGATGTCGTCGAACGCGCCCGTGTTGACGGTGCCGGCGGTCGCGATCACGCAGAACGGGGTACACCCGCCGGCGCGGTCAGCCGCGATTGCCATCCGCAACCCGTCCAGGTCCATCCGGAAATCCGGGGTGACCGGCACCGGACGAAGGCTGTCGCTGCCGAGACCGATCAGCTCCAGCGCCTTGCCCAGCGCCGCATGCGCCTCCGCCGAGGCATAGGCGACGAGATGCGGGCGCGCAGCGCCGGGCGGCCCGGAATGGGCACGCCGTGCCGCCGTCAGTGCGATGACGGTTGCCGACGACGTGCCCGCCGTCAGAAGGCCGCTCGCGGTTTCCGGAAACCCGAAAATCTCGCGGCACCACGCAATCACCTGACGTTCGACATAGATCGCGGCGTGGTCGCGGCCGCCACAGTTGCTGTTCATCGCCGCGGCGCAGAGCTCCGCAAGCATCGCGGTCGCAGTGCCGGTGCCGTGTACCCACCCGAAGAAGCGGGGGTGGATGTTGCCGGTCGGGTACGGAAAGATCAGCGACAGGAAATCTTCGCAGACGCGCGGCAACGGCGTCCCGCCCCGCGGCAGGCCGGTCTTCAGCGCCTGCTTGGTGGCTGGCGGAACCGCCCGCCACACCGGTTCGTCGCGCGCCCCTTCGAGACGATCGATGCAGACATCGAGAAGACGATGCGCGAGGTGGCGGAACGCCTTCCAATCCTCGGGGTCGAGGGAGCGTTCGCCGTCGGCGGGGCCGGCCTCTTCCGGCATTCCGACGCCGGCGTGGCGAACGATAAACGGTGCGGCCATGACGCCCGTCATAAGCCGCGGGACCTTCGATATGGTTAAGAATGCGGATGCTACGCTGGCTCGGTTGACCGCGGTTCTAGTCCGGATCCGAGGTTGTGCCGACACCTACGCTTCCCCCGTCGTCGTCCCGGCGCAGGCCGGGACCCACGCTTCAGCCGCACGATTCATTGGATGCGTGGATGCCCGCGGATGCGTGGATGCCGGCCTTCGCCGGCATGACGATAACGGGACTGAGACGACGAACTTCTCATTGAAGGTGCAGCGGCTCTACCCCAGCAGAGGCCTCACCCCGCGATGTGCCGCCGCGGCTCGAACGTCATCGCCGGGCTTGACCCGGCGATCTCGGAGCGTCCCACAGATGGCCGGGTCGAGCCCAGCCATGACGATTTTCGCGAAAAGCGACTCCGTTAGGTCGATACCGCTGCTAGAACGAGTAGCGGCGGAGGCCGCCGTCTACGGGAATGACGGTTCCGGTGATGTATTGGGCGAGCGGCGACGCCAGAAAGACGGCGAGGACGGCGAGCTGCTCCGGTTCGCCGTAGCGGCCCATCGGGATTTCCGCTGCGGCATGGCTCTTGCGGTATTCCTCGGGATAGTTGCGGCGGATCTGCTCGCTCATGATGCGGCCGGGAGGGATCGAGTTGATCGTGATGCCGTGCTTGCCGATCTCGCGCGACAGACCTTTCGCCCATGCGTGAACGGCCGCCTTGGCCGAGAAGGCGGCGTTGAGGCCCTCCGGCTCGGACTTGCCGGTGATATTGACGATGCGCCCCCAGCCGCGCGCGATCATCTGCGGCAACAGCGCATGCGTGATCTGCCGCTGGCGCGTGAAGTTGAGGGTGATCGCCTCGGCCCACTTCTCCTCCGGCGCATCGACCGGCAGCGGGCGGCTGCCGCCGGCGCAGTTGACGAGGATATCGACATGACCGAGCGCGGCGAGGGCGGCGTCGCGCAGGCGCTGCGCCGCGTCCTCCGCCATGATGTCCTGCGTGATCAGGGCCGGCCGCAGCGCCTGCGTCCGCTCGATCTCGTGCGCCAGCTCTTCGAGCAGCCCGCTGCGGCGGGCGACGGCGGCGACGTGCACGCCTTCGGCGGCCAAGCCCTTCGCGATCGCTCGCCCGATGCCCATGCTGGCGCCCGTCACCAGTGCCGTCTTTCCGGCTAGCTGCAGGTCCATCGACCGTCCCTCCGCAACATGATGCGGCCGAAGGTGGCGGCGAGCGCCGGGCCGGCGCAACAAAAATCGCACCGCCCCATGCGGCACTTCCTGCCGGGTCGGCTAGGCAGTTTTTGCCGCGTTAACGGCTCCTTCACGCTGCCGCCCCTATTGCTGTCGCCGGGATGCCCTTTGGGGAGGGGTGACGACGCGTGAACGCGCTGCTGGCGAACCTGCGCAGCCTCGGACCGATGCGCCTCGCCGCGATTGCGGCCGTGGGGCTGGCGACGGTCGCTTTCTTCGGCTTCCTGATCAACCGCTGGTCCACCCCGCCGATGAGCCTGCTGTACGCGCAGCTCGATCTGCGCGACAGCGGCCAAGTGGTGGCCAAGCTGGAGGCGATGCACATCCCCTATCAGCTGCGCGCCGATGGGGCCCAGATTTTGGTCCCCGCCGACCAGGTCGCGCGGCTGCGCATGACGATGGCCGAGCACGGGCTGCCGAACGGCGGCTCGATCGGCTACGAGATCTTCGACAAGGGCGAAGGCCTCGAAACCTCGTCGTTCCAGCAGAACATGAACCAGCTGCGCGCCCTCGAAGGCGAGCTGGCCCGCACGATTTCGAGCCTCGCGACGGTACAGGCGGCGCGCGTCCACCTGGTATTGCCTAAGCGCGAGCTGTTCAGCCGCGACCGCCAGGAGCCGAGCGCCTCGATCGTCGTCAAATTGCGCGGCAGCGAGCGGCTGAGCCGCGGCCAGATCGCCGCGATCCAGCACCTCGTCGCCGGCGCCGTACCGGAATTGCGGCCCAACCGCGTCGTCATTGTCGATGCGCAAGGCACCCTGCTCGCCCGTGACGGCGGGACCGACCCCGCCGGCACCGGCCAAGGCTATGAAGACGTGCGTACCGCCTACGAAACCCGGCTCGGCCGCGCCATCGAGGACATGCTCGACCGCACGCTCGGGGTCGGCAAGGCGCGGGTCGAGGTCCATGCCGACATGGATTTCGACCGGGTCACGACCAATACCGAGACCTACGATCCCGATGGGCAGGTCGTGCGCTCGACGCAAACCTCGAAGGAGACCTCGAACAGCGGCCAGAACGGCGGCGACCAGCCGGTCACCGTCTCGACCAACCTGCCCGACGCCCAGAAGCCCCAGCAGAGCGCCAGCGGCGGCGGCAGCCAGTCGAAGAGCGGCCGCGAGGAGGAGACGACCAATTACGAAATCTCGAAGACGGTCAAGAACCACGTGCACGAAGGCGGCGACGTGCGCCGGCTGTCAGTCGCGGTCCTTGTCGACGGCACCTATACCGAGGCCGACGGCAAGCGCACCTACCAGCCGCGCTCGCCCGACGAGCTGAAGCAACTGGCTGCGCTGGTCAAGTCGGCGGTCGGCTACGACCAAAAGCGCGGCGACGCGGTCGAAGTCGTCAACCTGCGCTTCGCCGTTCCCGACCAGCCGGAGGCGGTTCCGGAGAAAACCTATCTCGGCCTCGGCAAGGACGACCTCGTGCGCATCGGCGAGAGCGCCGGCCTCGTCCTGGCGGCGCTCGTCGTGATCCTCCTCGTCGTGCGGCCGCTCATGAAACGCATTTTCGAAACCTTGCCCCCGGCCGCACCGGGCGAGGAGATCGAGCAGCGGCTGCTGACGCATGCGGGCGCGACGCCGGCGCTGCCGCCGCCGGGCGGCGCCGTCGTCGCCGCCGACGGCTCGCTGGATGCGGATCAGATGATCGACATCGGCCAGGTCGAGGGCCGCGTGAGGGCGTCGAGCGTCAAAAAGATCGGCGAGATCGTCGAACGCCACCCTGAGGAGGCGCTGTCGATCGTGCGCAGCTGGATGTACCAGCGGAGCTAGCGGCGATGCGAACCCGCGACGACGCCCGCTCGCTGTCCGGTCCGGAAAAGGCCGCGATCCTGCTATTCGCGCTCGGCGAAGAAAACTGCGCGCGCATCTTCTCGATGATGGACGACGAGGAGGTCAAGGAGATCTCCGCGACGATGGCCAATCTGGGTACGGTCTCGGCGGACGTCGTCGAAACGCTGTTCCTCGAATTCGCCGACCAGATCTCCGCCACCGGCTCCCTCATCGGGTCGTTCGAAAGCACCGAGCGGCTGCTGTCGAAGGCGATGTCGAGCGAGCGCGTCAGCGCCATCATGGAGGAGATCCGGGGTCCCGCCGGGCGCACGATGTGGGACAAGCTCGGCAACGTGAACGAGGTGGTGCTCGCGAACTACCTGAAGAACGAATACCCGCAGACCGTCGCCGTCGTCCTCTCGAAGATCAAATCGGATCATGCCGGGCGGGTATTGGCGCAGCTGCCGGAAAGCTTCGCGATGGAAGTCGTCATGCGCATGCTGCGCATGGAGTCGGTGCAGAAGGACGTCCTCGACGATGTCGAGCGCACCCTGCGCACCGAATTCTTCACGAGCCTTGCCCGCACCAGCCGGCGCGACGCGCACGAGTCGATCGCCGAAATCTTCAACAGCCTCGACCGCAGCACCGAAAGCCGCTTCATCGCCGCTCTCGAAGAGCGCAATCGCGACGCGGCCGAGCGCATCAAGGCGCTGATGTTCACGTTCGAGGACCTGGGCAAGCTCGACCCGGGCTCGGTGCAGACCCTGCTGCGCCACGTCGACAAGACAAAGCTGCCGATCTGCCTCAAGGGGGCCTCCGACACGATCCGCGACCTGTTCCTCACGAATATGTCGGAACGCGCCGCCAAGCTCCTGCGGGAGGACATCGCCGCGATGGGTCCGGTCCGGCTGCGCGACGTCGAGGAGGGGCAGGCCGCCATGGTGGCGATGGCGAAAGATCTCGCCGCCCGCGGCGAGATCGTCCTCGATTCCAAGGGCGGCGACGAACTCGTCTATTGAGAAACACAGGCAACATGCAGCAGCGAAAGTTCCTGTTCGAGCGCTCATTCGACGGCGATCCCGACGACTCCGCCGAGGAGCCGGCGTCGCACGCGGCGGCGGATGCGCGGAATGCAGCTCTGGCCCAGGCGATCGCGGAGGCGCGCGAGGAGGGGCTGCGCGAAGGCTACGCCCGCGGCCTCCAGGAAACCGCCGACAGCGCAGCGGCGCGGGAGGCGGCCGCGCTCGAGGACTTGGCGGGCGCGCTCGACCGGCTGCTGACGCAGGCCGAGGCCGATGCGCTGGCGCGGGAGCGCGACGCGGTGCGGCTGGCGCTGACCGCGGCGCGGCGCATCGTTCCGGTTTTGGCGCGCACGACCGGCTTCGCCGAGATCGAGGCTGTCGTCGCCGACAGCTTGCGCCGCGCTATGGACGAACCCCGCCTCGTGTTGCGAGTGAGCGAAGACTGGTTCGACGCGGCGCGACAGCGGGTCGAGCCGCTGGCGCGCGAAGCGGGTTTCGCCGGCCGCGTTATCGTCCTCTCGGACCCCGACCTGGCGGCGGGCGATTGCCGCGTCGAATGGGCCGATGGCGGCGCCGAGCGCAACGCCGCCCGGCTGTGGCGCGACATCGAGAGCGCCGTCGCGCAGACCCTCGCGGGCGGGGAATGCGAGGTCACCGCCAACGCGGCGTGACCGAAACAGGAATTCTCAACGGGAGAACACGATGGCCGAAGACAATCTCGAACTGGCCGAGCTGGAGGGTGAGGAAAAAGCCGCCGTGGCGACCGAGAAGACGGGGCAGGGCGGCCGTGATCTGGAAGCGGTCTATGACATCCCGGTCCAGATTTCCGCCGTGCTGGGACGCGCCACGATGCAGGTGTCGCAGCTCCTGAAGCTCGGGCGCGGCGCCGTCGTCGAACTCGACCGCAAGGTCGGCGAGGCGATCGACATCTACGTCAACAACCGGCTCGTGGCGCGCGGCGAGGTCGTCGTCGTGGACGAGCGGCTCGGCGTGACAATGACCGAGATCGTCAAGGTGGACAGGGCCTAAGTCTGCCCCAACAAAAACGGAGGACGTCGATGCGGCTTCTCATCATCGGCCCGCTCGAAGGCCATATCAGCGCCGCCGGCCGGATCGCGATCACGCGCGGCGCCCGGGTGGCGCAGGCGGATACCATCGACCGCGCCCTCGCCACCTTGCGCTCGGGCAACAGCGCCGACCTGTTGATGGTCGATGTCCGGCTCGACATCGCCCGCCTCGTCGATAGCCTGCGCCAGGAGCGGATCAGCGTTCCAGTCGTCGCCTGCGGCGTCGGCAGCGACGCCAATGCCGCGGTGCGCGCGATCAAGGCCGGCGCCAAGGAATACATCCCGCTGCCGCCCGACGCGGACTTGATCGCGGCGGTGTTCGAGGCGGCGGTCAGCGAGAGTCACGCCCTCGTCTACCGCGATCCGAAGATGGCGACGGTCGTGCGCCTCGCCGAGCAGGTGGCGCCGGCGGAAGCCAGCATCCTGATCACCGGCGAGAGCGGCACCGGCAAGGAGGTCATCGCCCGCCTGATCCACCGCAAGAGCCGGCGCGCGGCGCAACCCTTCATCTCGGTCAACTGCGCCGCGATCCCCGAGAACCTGCTCGAAAGCGAGCTGTTCGGCCACGAGAAGGGCGCCTTCACCGGGGCAGTGGCGCGGCGCATCGGCAAGTTCGAGGAAGCGAACGGCGGCACCCTTCTGCTCGACGAGGTCAGCGAGATGCAGCCGCGGCTGCAAGCCAAGCTGCTGCGCGCGATCCAGGAGCGCGAGATCGACCGGGTCGGCGGCACCCAGCCGGTCAAGGTCAACATCCGCCTCGTCGCGACCTCGAACCGCAACCTAGAAGAGGAGGCGCGGCGCGGCAATTTCCGCGAGGACCTCTATTTCCGGCTCAACGTCGTCAGCCTCCACCTGCCGCCGCTGCGCGAGCGCCCGCGCGACATAGAGCCGCTGGCCGAGCATTTCGTGCGCAAATATTCCGAGCTAAACGGCTGCGCCCCAAAGCCGGTGTCGCGGGCGGTATGGCAGATGCTGAACGCGCACAGCTGGCGCGGCAATGTGCGCGAGCTTGAAAACACGATGCACCGCGCCGTGCTGCTCGCGACGGGCGCGGAGATCGAACCGGAAGCGATCATGCTGTCGTCGGGCAAGGCCGCGGGCGGCGGCGAGGCGGCGGGGCCTGGCCTGGTCGGCCGCACCGTTGCCGATGTCGAGCGCGACCTCATTATCGAGACGCTGCAGCACTGCCTCGGCAACCGCACCCACGCGGCCACGATCCTCGGCATCTCGATCCGCACCTTGCGCAACAAGTTGCAGCAGTACCGCCAGGAAGGCCTCGCCGTCCCCCCCGCCCCGGCCGAGTTCGCCGCCGACCTCACCCGCGTCGCGGTGTGACGCCGGCGTAGACGGATGTTCGCCCTCTTCCCGTCATGGCCGGGCTTGACCCGGCCATCCCCGGATTGGCCGCTCATCATCCGCCCGGCGGCAGCAAGGGGAGATGCCCGGATCAAGTCCGGGCATGACGGTGTACGGTGCTTTGGACTAGAGCAGGTTCCGGCCAGATTGAATGGTCATTCCCGCGAAAGCGGGAACCCATGCCTACGCTCCCTTGGCTGCCCCTGGACCCCCGCGTTCGTGGGGGTGACAGAAGAGTGCAATTCGCGCGGAATCTGGCGCAACCCACCCGCCGTCGTCGCGGTTCCTCACGATGACTGACACGGCTGCGGCGCCGGCGTTTCTGGGGCAGCTCGGCGGGACGCTGCGGCGGGGGGAAATCGCCCTCGCCCTCGGCGTCGTCGCGATCCTGGCGGTCCTGATCCTGCCGATGCCGGCATGGCTGCTCGACGGCTCTCTGGCGCTGTCGATGACCTTGTCGGTGCTGGTCCTGATGGTGGCTTTGTTCATCGCCAGGCCGCTCGAATTCTCCAGCTTCCCGACGGTCCTCTTGATCGCGACGATGCTGCGGCTGTCGCTGAACCTCGCCTCGACTCGGCTGATCCTGAGCCACGGCAGCGAGGGCACCGCCGCCGCCGGCCACGTCATCGAGGCGTTCGGCAATTTCGTCATGGGCGGCAACTTCGTGATCGGCGTGATCGTGTTCGCGATCCTCGTCGTCGTGAACTTCGTTGTCATCACCAAGGGTTCGGGGCGCATCGCCGAAGTCGCGGCGCGCTTCACCCTCGACAGCATGCCCGGCAAGCAGATGGCGATCGACGCCGATCTCTCGGCCGGCCTCATCGACGAGGCGGGCGCGCGCAAGCGTCGGGCCGAACTGGAGCAGGAGAGCAACTTCTTCGGCGCGATGGACGGCGCCTCGAAGTTCGTCCGCGGCGACGCGATCGCCGGCCTCCTGATCACCGGCATCAACATCTGCGCCGGCATCGTCATCGGCGTCGCGCAGAAGGGCATCTCGATCACCGAGGCGACGCAGACCTACACGGTGCTGACGGTGGGCGAAGGCCTGGTGGCGCAGATCCCGGCGCTGATCGTCTCGACCGCGGCCGGCATGCTGGTCTCCAAATCGGGCGCCAGCGGCTCGACCGACAAGGCGCTGTTCGGCCAGCTCTCGGCCTATCCGGCGGCGCTCGGCATCTGTTCGGTGCTGCTGACGGCGCTCGCGGTATTGCCGGGCATTCCGATGCTGCCGTTCCTCGGGCTCGCCGCTGCCAGCGGCTTCGGCGCCTGGAAGCTGGGCCAGCAAAAGGCCGCCCGCGAGGCGCAGGAGCGCGCGGCCGAGGTCGCCGGCGCGATGGCGCCGGCCCAGGACGAGCCCATCAGCACGGCATTGCACATCGACCAGCTCCGCCTGGAGCTGGGATACGGGCTGCTCGGCCTCGTCAACGCCGAGCAGGGCACGCGGCTAACCGACCAGATCAAGGCGCTGCGGCGCCAGCTCGCCGGCGAGATGGGCTTCGTGATGCCGGCGGTGCGCATTCAGGACAATTTGCAGCTGCCGGTGAACAATTACGTGATCCGCCTCAAGGAGGCGGAGGCCGGGCGCGGCGAGTTGCGCCCGAACATGGTGCTTGTGATGGATCCGCGCGGCGACCCGATCACGATCCAGGGCGAGCCCACGGTGGAACCGACCTTCGGGCTGCCGGCGCTGTGGGCGAACGAGAGCGAGCGCGAGGAAGCGGTGTTCCGCGGCTACACCGTCGTCGAACCGGCGACGGTTGTGACCACGCATCTGACCGAGATCATCAAGGACAACATGGCGGAGCTGTTGTCGTATGCCGAGACCCAGAAGCTGCTCGACGAGCTCGACAAGAGCCACCAGAAGCTGATCTCGGACCTGATCCCGAGCCAGCTCTCGCTCGGCGGCGTGCAGCGCGTGCTCCAGAGCCTCCTTGCCGAACGCATCTCGATCCGTGACCTGCCGACGATCCTCGAAGGCATTTCCGAAGCCTGCGGCCACAGCCGCAACATCAGCGTCATCACCGAGCACGTCCGCACCCGCCTCGCCCGCCAGATCAGCGAGGCCAATACCGCCGAGGGCGGCTTCATCCCCCTCGTGACCTTGTCGCCGGAGTGGGAGCGGACCCTGGCGGAGGCGATCGGCGGCCAAGGTGACGAGCGGCATCTGAGCCTGCCGCCGAGCCGGCTGCAGGAATTCATCAACAGCGTGCGCCAGACCTTCGAGCGCTTCGCGATGAGCGGCCAGACGCCAGTCCTGCTGACGAGCGCCCCGGTGCGGCCCTACGTGCGCTCGATCATCGAGCGCTTTCGCCCGATGACCGTCGTGATGTCGCAGAACGAAATCCATCCGCGCGCGCGGATCAAGACGCTGGCGCAGATCTGAGCGTCGAACGATGCGGCTGCGCAGCTTCACCGCCCCGACGATGGCCGACGCGATGCGGCTGGTGCGCGACGAGCTCGGCCCCGAGGCCGTCATCCTCGCGACCGAAGAAAGCGATGACGGCTATTCGATCAGCGCCGCCATCGAAGAGGGTGACGCCGATTTCGCCGCCGCTTCGGCCGACGAGCGCGACGCACTCGAAACAATCGCCGCCGCGCTCGACGGCCATGGCGTGCCGCTTGCGCTGGCGCAGGCCTTGGGCAGCGCCGCGCTCGACAGCATCGGCGAGGACGCCGTGGCGGCGCTGGCGAGCGCGCTGGCAAGCCGGTTCGATTTCGCACCGATCCGACTCAAGACGACCGACCGCATGCTGCTGATCGGGCCGCCCGGCGCGGGCAAGACGGTGACGGCGGCCAAGCTGGCGGCGCGGCAGGTGCTGATGCGGCGCAGCGTCAGGGTCATTTCGGCCGACACGGCGCGCGCCGGCGGGGTGGAGCAGCTGGCGGCGCTGATGCGCGTGCTCGATCTTCCCTTCGCCGCGGCCGAAGGCGCGGCGGCGCTGGCGCGCGCGAGCGCGGGGGGGAACGGCCCGCTGATCATCGACAGCCCCGGCTTCAACCCCTACCGCCAAGCCGAGCGCGACGACATCCGGGCGCTGGCGGAGGCGGCGAAGGCCGAGCCGGTGCTGGTTCTGGCGGCCGGCATGGACCTCGAGGAGACGACCGAAACGGCGGCCTGCTGCGCCGAGCTCGGCTGCCGCCGGCTGATCGCGACCCGGCTCGACATGAGCCGCCGCCTCGGCAGCGTCCTCGCGGCGGCGGAAGCCGGTCACTATGCCTTCGCCGAGGTCGGCATCGCCCCGGACATCGCCGACGGGTTGTGGCCGCTCACCCCGCTCGGCCTCGCGCGGCTGCTGCTGCCAGGCGACGGCATGCACCGTTCCACCAATGTTGCCGCGCCCTTCGATCGAGGAGCCTACCCATGACCGGCGTCCCGCCGCCCTCGCCCGCCATGCCCGCAGCCGCACCCGGCGCCGCGTCGAACGACATCGCCGCCGCGGCCGGCAACGTCATCGCCGTAGCCTCCGGCAAGGGCGGCGTCGGCAAGACGTGGTTCTCGATCACGCTCGCCCATGCGCTCGCCCGCAACGGCTGCCGAACCCTGCTGTTCGACGGCGATCTCGGCCTCGCGAACGTGGACGTGCAGCTGGGCCTGACGCCGCAGAACGACCTCGGCGGCGTCATTGCCGGCCGCATCCCGCTGCAGCGGGCAGTCACGCCCTACGCTGACGGCGGGTTTCACCTGATCGCCGGCCGCTCCGGCTCCGGCAGCCTCGCGACCCTGCCGGCGGACCGGCTCGCCAAATTGCGGCGCGAGATCGATGTGGTCGCCCAGGACTACGACCGCGTCGTGCTCGACCTCGGCGCCGGCATCGAGCGCCCGGTGCGGCTATTGGCCCGCAACTGCGGCGCCTGCCTCGTGCTCGCGACCGACGAACCGACCTCGATCACCGACGCCTACGCCTTCATTAAGGTCGCGCATCTCGAAGGGCTGACGCGGGATCTGCGCATCGTCGTCAACATGGCGCCCGACCGGAAGGCCGGCCAGCAAACCTACGGCGCCTTGCGGCGCGCTTGCCTGCAGTTCCTCAAATTCGAACCGCCGCTCGCGGGCATCGTTCGCCGCGACGATCACGTGCGGGACAGCATCCGGCGGCAGACGGCGCTGCTGAACCGGCACCCCCAGGCGGACGCGGCGGCCGATGTCGAGGCGATCGCCGAACGCCTGATCGGCGAGTTGTGAGATGGAGGTCGGCGCGCCCGTCCCGGTCCGGCCGCTCGCCGGCAACGGCGTCACGGCGAGCCCGGCGCTGCCGAACGGCCAGCCGCAGACCCCGAACGATCCGCGCGACGGCATCGCCATCGAGATCATCGAGGGCGTGCTGCTGGCCGGCGCGGCGACGCGCGAGCGCGTGAGCCTGCGCCTGCTGCCGCCGCTCCCGCTCGGCATGGAGGACGAGGCGGCGACGGCCCACGTCATCGCCGGCGCCAACGGGCCGCGGCTCGCGACAGGTCTCGGCACGATCGTGCCGCAGCGCCCGCTCGCGGCGCTGATCGGCAGCGTCATCCGGTTCGAGTTCTTGTCGCGCAACCCGCTGGCGCCCCAGGCGACACCGCCGCCGCCGCACGCGCCGCCTCAGCCGGCCGCTCCCCCGCCGACCCTGCTCAATCCCGCCGAGCTGCCGCGCTTGACGGCGGCGCTGTTGCTGCTCGCCGCCGCCCCGACGGGCCTGGTCCGGGTCCGCGACGCCATTGTCGAGCGGCTGCGCGCAGCACCGGCGAAACTGAACCCGATGGAGCTCGACGCCCTCACGCATGGCGGCTGGCAGATCGCCGAGCCGGGCGGCGACATGCTGTGGCGGGTATTGCCGTTCCCGTGGCCGCTACCGGATTACGGCCAGGCCCACGTACTGCGCCGCGAACGGCCGGGCGCGGCGGCCGGCGCCGCCGAAGAGCCGGTGCGGTTTATGCTGGAGGTGCCGTTCCGCCGCTTCGGCATCGTGCAACTGGACGGGCTATACCGCCACGAGCGCTTCGACGTTGTATTGCGCAGCCATTCCCCGTTCGCACCGGAAATCCGCAGCGCGGCCGCGCAAGCATTTGCCGAGCGGCTGTCGGCCGGCGGCCTCGGCGGCCGCCTCTCCTTCAGCGTCACCGCGCGCTTTCCGGTCACTGCCGCGCCGGCACCGAAGGCACTCGGCCTCGAAGTCTGATCCGAACGCTCAGCCGCCGGCCCCCGCGGCGACCTTGCGGCCATGCATCTGGAGGCCGAGCGCATCCGCGTCACGCTGGTCGCGCTGCGCCAGGCGCCGCCGGTTCTCCCGTTCGCGATTGGCGGCGACGAGTTCGTACCGCTTCAGCTCCTCGAACGCCGCCGATACCGCGAGACGCGCCTCGGCGATCTGCGCGTCCACTTCGGCCACCGAGCGATCCAGCTGCCGCCGCCGCTCGATGAGGCTGCGCACGAAGCCGGGATAGGCCGTTGCCGCCTCCGGCGACAGCCCGGCGGCGCGGGCTTCCGCCTCCGCCTCCTCGTGAAGCCGCACCGCGTCCGCCCGCAATCGCGCCGCCAGCGTCTCCAAGTCGACCAGATAGCGGCGCCGCTCGTCGAGCTGCCAGCGGTGCGTTCGGATAAGCGTTTTCAGGGCGCTCATGCCGCATCCCCCGTTTCCGGTTGCGTCGGATTGCCGTCGAGAAGTGCGGCCAGCGCCGCATGGTTTTCGGCGAGGGCGGCGCGCTCGTCTTTACGCTGCGACAGGAAAGCCTCGAGCCGCGGAAAATAGTCGATTGCGGCATCGATCTCGGGGTCGCTGCCGCGGCGGTAGGCGCCGATGCGGACGAGGTCAGCCATATCGTCGTAGGTCTGCATCAACTTGCGCGCCCGGGCGATCGCCGCGGTCTCGTGCGGCTCGTTGCAGCCCGGCATCGTTCGGGAGATCGAGCGCAGGATGTTGATCGCGGGATAGCGGCCGCGCTCGGCGATGGCGCGCTCCAGCACGATGTGGCCGTCGAGGATGCCGCGCACGGCATCGGCGACGGGCTCGTTATGGTCGTCGCCTTCGACCAGGACCGTGAACAATCCGGTGATCGTCCCCTTGCCCGCTCCCGGCCCGGCGCGCTCGAGGAGCTGCGGCAGTTCGGCGAAGACGGTCGGGGTGTAACCCTTGCTCGCCGGCGGTTCCCCGGCCGACAGGCCGATCTCGCGCTGCGCCATCGCAAAGCGGGTGATGCTGTCGATGAGGCAGAGCACGTCGTTGCCGCGGTCGCGGAAAAATTCGGCGATCGCCATCGTCAGATACGCCGCCTGGCGGCGCATCAGCGGCGATTCGTCGGAGGTCGCGACGACGACGACGCTGCGCGCGAGGCCTTCGGGACCGAGATCGTCCTCGATGAATTCCTGCACTTCGCGACCGCGCTCGCCGACGAGGCCGATCACCGAGACGTCGGACGCGGTGTAGCGCGCCAGCATCGACAGCAACACCGACTTGCCGACGCCGGAGCCGGCAAAGATGCCCATACGCTGGCCACGGCAGCACGTCAAAAAGGTGTTGATCGCGCGCACCCCCAGGTCGATTCGGCCCTGCACCCGCTGTCGCCGGTGCGCCGGCGGCGGCTGGTTGCGCAGTTTGTACGGCTCGCCGCCGAGCGGCAGCGGGCCCTTGCCGTCGATCGGCTCGCCCATCGCGTTGACGACGCGGCCGAGCCAGCCGGCATGCGGCCGGATCGTCGCAAGCCCGGGTGCCGGCTCGGCGCGGCAGCCGAGGCCGATCCCGTCGATCGCGCGGAACGGCATCAACAATGCGCGGCCGTTGCGGAAACCGATGACCTCGCACGGCACCTGCCGGCCGTCCCGCGCCGTGACGACGCAGCCGCCGCCGACCGCGAGGCCGTCGGCGAGGCCGCCGACCTCGACGAGCATGCCGAGCACCGATGCGACGCGGCCGTAGATCTGGCGATCGGGCAGCGCCTCGATGGCGCGGGTGATGCTGTCGAGCAACGTCGCCGAAGCTGGCATAAGCGGGGGTGTCAGGCCGTTCTTGAAGCGGCGCCATCCTCTGGCGCGGCGGCTAACATTCGGTTAAGCAGCGTCCCGACGGGTTCGCGCGGAAGCTGCATAGAAATAATGTTTTCTTAACCGCTCCTGGTAATACTCGTTAAGGACGATGCGCCGGTTTGGTTGCCGGCCCGCCTCCGGAGGCTTGCGATGCGCGTTCTGCTGGTCGAGGACGATCCTCAAACCGCAAGCAGTATCGATCTGATGCTGCGCAAAGAAAATTTCATTTGCGACACGACAGATCTCGGCGAAGACGGGCTGGAAATCGGCAAGCTGTACGATTACGACATCATCATTCTCGACCTGATGCTGCCGGACATCGACGGCTACGAAGTATTGCGCCGGCTGCGTGCAGCGCGGGTGCGGACTCCGATCCTGATTCTCTCCGGCCTCAGCGAACTCGATCACAAGATCAAGGGGCTCGGCTTCGGCGCCGACGATTTCCTGACCAAGCCGTTCGACCGGCGCGAGCTGATCGCCCGCATCCAGGCGATCGTGCGCCGCTCCAAGGGACATCCGGAATCGACGATCCGCACCGGCAAGCTGGTCGTGAGTCTCGATAGCCGCATCGTTACTGTCGAGGACAAGCCGCTGCACCTGACCGGCAAGGAATACGGCATCCTCGAGCTGTTGAGCCTGCGCAAGGGCACGACGCTGACGAAGGAGATGTTCCTCAACCACCTCTACGGCGGCATGGACGAGCCCGAGCTCAAGATCATCGACGTCTTCGTCTGCAAACTGCGCAAGAAACTGGCGCAGGCCACCGGCGGCGAACATTACATCGAGACCGTGTGGGGCCGCGGCTACGTCCTCCGCGACCCCGTCGACACCCAGGCTTCGCAGCAGCGCGCCTAGCGTCCTGATCCTGAAGTTCCCCGATCGCCACGCTTCCCTTTCGTCGTCCCGGCGCAGGCCGGGACCTGCGCTTCAGCCGCTCGATTATCCGGACCGGGGATGCCGGCCGGAGTTTATCCTCGGGCCGGCATGACGATAACAATCTCCAGTTCTGGTCGCCTTCAACCGCGAAAGCAGAAACCGCGCCCCTGCGTTCCCGGGACGACGGAATACAGAACCGCGCGATCAGCCGGTGGGCGCGGCTCGTAAGCGGAAATTTCCCGGCGCGTCCTCGACGGCGATGCGGCAACCAAGCGATTGGGCAATCAGCCCGGCCAGATAGGCGATGACCGTGCGTGACGTGAGGTCCGCGGTGGCGGTCGCCAAGGACAGCGCCTCGCGGATTTCGGCCGACGCGCCGCTCCCCTCGCCGCTCGCTTGCACTTCCACCCCACCGGCGGTAGCCGTGAGCAGCGCCTCGCCGCCACGCGGCAACGCCTCGGCGGCCACCAGAAGCAGGTTGCAGCCGAGCTTCTGCCATTCCAGCGACAAGGCCCGAGCCGTCTCGCTGTAGTCGCAGCCGATACGGCTCTCCCCAAAGAACTCGGCCGCAAGCTGGTGCGGCGGCGCCCCCGCCATCGCGCCGCCGCCGAAACCGAAGGCGAAGCGGAAGAATTGCAGCCGCGCCGACGCCTTGCGCACGCTCTCGCCGACCAAAGCGGCGGCCTCGCGCGCGAATTCCGGCTCCTCCTCGCTCAACAGCTCGATGCCATTGGCGATCGCCGCGACCGGACTGATCAGCTCGTGGCACAGCCGCGCCGACAAGCGCTCGATGACGTGCAGATCAACTATCGCGGCCATTTCCGTCATGCTTGCACGCGATTGGGGCGACCGCAATGCCGGTGCGACGGAACCCACGGTTCCAATACCCGCCCTGTTAGAAATATGCCTTAAAATTGGTCAAATCTTCTTGAACCGCGAAGGCAAAACCTATTAATCCAGCGCCTGTTGGGGCCAACCCAGCCAAGGCTGCCGGGTGCGCGGTGCACCGCCGCAGCGGAACGGGGAGGACATGGCGGTGTCGTTTCTGGACAAGAGGAACACGATTGCACGGCCGGGCTACAGCCGCTGGCTGATTCCGCCGGCGGCGCTTTGCGTGCATCTGTGCATCGGTCAAGCCTACGCTTTCAGCGTCTTCAACCTGCCGATGACAAAGCTTCTCGGCATTACCCAATCGACCCCGGAAGACTGGAAACTGACCGACCTCGGCTGGATTTTCAGCCTCGCGATCTTCTTTCTCGGCGTCTCGGCGGCGCTGCTCGGCCGTTGGGTCGAGGAAGGCGGACCGCGGCGGGCGATGTTCACGGCCGCCTTGTGTTGGGCCGGCGGGTTTCTCCTGTCGGCGATCGGCGTCTATTTGCACACGCTGTGGATCATCTACATCGGCTATGGCGTGATCGGCGGCTTCGGCCTCGGCATCGGTTACATCTCACCGGTCTCGACCCTGATCAAGTGGTTCCCCGACCGGCCCGGCATGGCCACCGGCATGGCGATCATGGGCTTCGGCGGCGGCGCCTTCATCGCCTCGCCGCTGTCGGTGTGGCTGATGCGCCTGTTCTCGACGCCGACCCATGTCGGGGTTGCCGAAACCTTGATCGTCCTCGGCGCGGTCTATTTCTGCTTCATGATGGTCGGCGCGGCCATCGTGCGGATCCCGGCCGAGGGCTGGGCCCCCGAGGGGTACGTGGCTCCGGCGCAGTCCACGCGGCTCATCACCAAGGAAAACGTCTTCGTCTACGACGCGCTGAAGACGCCGCAATTCTGGCTGATCTGGTGGGTGCTCTGTCTCAACGTCACGGCCGGCATCGGCGTGCTGGGCCAGGCCTCGGCGATGAGCCAGGAGATGTTTCCCGGCCGCGTTACCCCGGTCGCCGCCGCCGGGTTCGTCGGGCTGATGAGCCTGTTCAACATGGGCGGGCGGTTCTTTTGGGCGTCGGTCTCCGACTTCCTCGGCCGCAAGAACACCTATTTCGTGTTCTTCGCGCTCGGCACCGTGCTCTATGCCGTGATCCCGCATGCCGGCGCGATCGGCAGCGTCGCGCTGTTCGTCGCCTGCTATGCCGTGATCTTCAGCATGTACGGCGGCGGCTTTTCGACCGTTCCGGCGTATCTGCGCGACATGTTCGGCACGCGCTATGTCGGCGCGATCCACGGCCTCTTGCTGACGGCGTGGTCGATGGCCGGGATCTTCGGCCCCGTGCTGGTCAACTACATCCGCCAATACAACGTCACGCACGGGGTAGAGAAGGCGCAGGCCTATAACGTCACGATGTACGTGATGGCGGTGTTGCTGGTGATCGGCTTCATCTGCAACGCCTTCGTGCGCGCGGTGAATTCGCGCCATCACATGAAGGAAGAACCGGCCGACGCGCTGACGGCGGCGGAATAAGGGAGGCCGAGATGGCGGGAAACGGGTTGAAGCTGGTGCTCGCGTGGGGTTTTGTCGGCATTCCCCTGGCCTGGGGGGTCATCGAGACCTGCCTCAACGCGATGAAGCTGTTCCAGTAGCGGCGAGCAGGGCCTCCGCCTCGGCTAGGTCTTCGGGATGGTTGGCGTTGAAGAACGGGTCGATCGGCTCGTCCGGAAACGCTGCCGTCGCGAGACGATAGCGGCCGGTCCAGACATCGACCTTGCGGATGCCCTCCTCGGCGAGCGCATGCCGCAACTCCTCGCGCAGCCGCACCGGCCACAGCCCGATGACGGGGTGGGGATGGCCGCCGGAAGCGGCACAGGCAAGGTCGGCGCCCGCCGCCGCCATTTCCTGCGCGAGACGCGCCACGAGGTCGGTCGGCAGGAACGGCGCATCGGTCGCAACGCTTGCGACAACGGGGCAGTCCGGCCGGTTCGCCGCTGTCCAGTCGAGGCCGGCGAGGATGCCGGCGAGCGGCCCGGCAAAGCCCGGGATGCTGTCGGCCACCACGGGCAGGCCGAAGCGCGAGAAGCGGGCGGGGTCGCCGTTGGCATTGAGCACGAGGCACTCGACCTGCGGCGCGAGCCGGTCGACGACTCGTTCGAGAATGGTGCGGCCGGCGAGCAGCCGCAGCGCCTTGTCGCCGCCGCCCATGCGCCGCGACAGCCCACCGGCGAGCAGCAGGCCGACCGCCTTCACGCGGCGTCTTCCTCCGGCAGGCTCGCCTTGCGCGACAGCCGCCGCGGCTCTTCGCCGGTCTCGCGGCCGTCGCTGTCGAAAACGATGCGCTCCGTCCCCGACAGGGCGACGAAGCGCCGGCCTTTGGCGCGGCCGATCAAGGTAAGGTTAGCCTGACGCGCCAACTCCACCCCCCAGGCGGTGAAGCCCGAGCGCGAGATCAGGATCGGGATCGCCATCTGCACTGTCTTGATGACCATTTCTGAGGTCAGGCGACCGGTGGTGTAGAAGATCTTGCCGCCCGGCGTGATCCCGTTCAGGTGCATGTAGCCGGCGATCTTGTCGATCGCGTTGTGGCGGCCGACATCCTCCATGTAAATCAGCGGTCGCTCTTCCTCGCAGAGGACGCAGCCATGGATGGCGCCGGCGGCGAGGTACAGGCTGGGCGCGGTGTTGATCTTGCGGGTCAGCGCGTAAAGCCACGACGTGCGCAGCACCGCATGGGGATCGAGCCGCACCTCCTCGAACCGCTCCATCAGGTCGCCGAACACGGTGCCCTGGGCGCAGCCCGAGGTCAGCGTCTTCTTCTTCAGCTTGTCCTCGAAATCGGTCTCGCGGTCGGTACGGACGACGACGGTGTCGATATCCTCGTCGTAGTCGATGCCGACAATGCGGTCCTGCGGCCGCACCATGTTCTGGTTCAAGAGGTAGCCAACGGCGAGGTAATCGGGGTGGTCGCCGATCGTCATCATCGTGACGATCTCCCGCCCGTTCAGGAACAAGGTCAGCGGCCGCTCGACGACGACGTTGGTCTCGATGCATTTGCCGTCCTGATCCAAGCCCGCCACCCGCCGTGTCAGCCGCGGGTCGTCGGGCTTAGGCCGTACCGCGAATTCTTCCATATTCCGATGATGGGCTGCGCCCGATTTCGCTTCAAGGCGCGATGTGCGATGTTTCCGCGGCCGATCTCCGCTCCCATATCCGCGCCAGATTGGCCCGCGGTGCAGCGATGACCGATTTGAAGACGCTCTACGAGGAGGACACCGTCGCCTGGTCAGAGAACCAAGCGGCCGCGCTGCGCGCTGCGGCGCGGGGTGGCAGCAATCAAGCGCTCGACTGGGAAAACCTTGCCGAGGAAATCGCGGATTTGGGCAAGTCGATCAAGCGCGGCATCTGTGCCCAACTTCGACACATCATCGAGCACCTGATCAAACTCGAATATTCGCCGGCAGCGAAGCCCCGCCAAGGCTGGCGGGAGAGCATAGGAGCAGCCCGCGCGGCAATCGAAGCATTGCTCGAAGAGAATCCCAGCTTGAACGCGCAGGTTGATGTGTTTATCCGAAGCGAAATCGGTCGAGGGGCCAAGCTGGCTATCGCTAGCCTCGAAGGCCGCGGCGAACTCGATGATGCGTTTCGTCGCGCGTTGAGAACCTCACCTCATCACGAGATCTTCCACTACACGCCGGACCAGATCCTGAGCGACTGGTTCCCGCCTGAGCCCAAGGCCTAAGGCCGTCAATGTCTCTCTACGATGAGGATTTCATCGCATGGGCGAAACAGCAGGCCGAGGCGCTGCGGGCCGCGGCGCGTGCCGGGCCGAATCAAACGCTGGACTGGGAGAACCTGGCCGAGGAGATCGAAGGCTTGGGCATTTCGCAGCGCTCCGCGATCAGCAGCTACATCATGCGCATCATTCAGCATCTGGCGAAGCTGGATTTCTCGCCCGCAGTCGAGCCGCGGAACGCCTGGCGGCGCACGATCCGCCTGGCGCGGCTACAGGTGCAGAGACGGATTGAGACGAGTCCCAGCCTGAGGCCCGAGCTCGGCCGCATTGTCAGTGAGGAAAACCGCCGCGGCATCGAATATGCAATCGCCGATCTCGAAGAACACGGCGAACTGGACGATGTCGATGCCGAGGCAATGCGCCGCGCCTCCTATACCGCGGATCAGGTTCTTGACGACTGGTTCCCGCCCGAGCCGCAGGCGTGAGACTCTCCAATGTCGCTTTACGATGAGGATTTTGTCGCCTGGTCGAAGCAGCAGGCCGAAGCGCTGCGGGCGGGCGGCCGCGCCGGCTCGAACCAAACTCTCGATTGGGAGAACCTGGCGGAGGAGGTCGAGGGGTTGGGGAAATCGGAGCGGCGCGAACTGAAGAGCCAAATCCGCCGCATCATCGAGCACCTCCTCAAGCTCCAGTACTCGAACGCAATCGATCCGCGCCGCGGCTGGAAGAGGACGATCGTCGACGCCCGAAACGAGGCTGCCGGAGTATTGGAAGATAGTCCAAGTCTGAAGGCTGAAATCGCTGCTGCAATCGCGGCGGAGTTGGCGCGGGCGGTCCGCAACGCCCTGTTCGATCTGAAAGAATATGGCGAGGATGCCGTCAGCGCGAATCTGATCCGTGCCGCGACGTTCACGCCCGAGCAGGTCCTCGGCGACTGGTTTCCCCCTGAACCGCAGGGCTAGCGCCCGGCGGCCATGCCGAGATCGGGGGGCGACATTCGCGTGAGGGAGCCTTATATCTATCCGGACACACCGCTTGTGGCGCGGGCATTGGGCTTGAGATGATCGACCCGTTCGGACGTACGATCACCTATCTGCGCGTATCGGTCACCGACCGGTGCGACTTCCGCTGCGTCTATTGCATGGCGGAAGAGATGGAGTTCCTGCCGAAGCGCGAGCTCCTGACCCTGGAAGAGCTCGACCGGGTGTGCAGCGCCTTCGTCCGCCTCGGGGTCAGAAAATTGCGGCTCACCGGCGGTGAGCCGCTGGTGCGGCGGAATATCATGGGCTTGTTCCGCAACCTTGGCCGCCACCTCGAGGACGGGCCGCTCGACGAGCTGACCCTCACCACCAATGGCAGCCAACTCGCCCGCTACGCAGAGGAATTGCGCGACTGCGGCGTGCGCCGCGTCAACGTCTCGGTCGATACGCTGGACCCGGCCAAGTTCACCCAGATCACCCGCCGGGGGCACCTGCCCCAGGTGCTCGACGGGCTGGAGGCGGCGCGCCACGCGGGGTTAGCGGTCAAGATCAACACGGTGGCGTTGCGCGGGGTCAACGACGACGAGTTCGACGACCTCGTCGCGTGGTGCGGCGACCGCGGCTTCGACCTCGTCATCATCGAAGTCATGCCGATGGGCGACATCGGCGGCGAGAGCCGGCTCGACCAGTACCTGCCGCTGTCGGTCGTGCGCAGCCGGTTGCAGCAGCGCTGGACCTTAGACGAGACCGACTACCGCACCGGCGGTCCGGCGCGCTATGTGACGGTGCGGGAGACCGGGCGTCGGCTCGGTTTCATCACGCCGCTGACCCATAATTTCTGCGAGAGCTGCAACCGCGTACGGCTGACCTGCACCGGCACCTTGTACATGTGTCTGGGGCAGGAGGACGCGGCGGATCTGCGCACTCCGCTGCGCCAGTCGGAGAGCGACGCCGCGCTCGAAGACGCCATCCGCGAGGCGATCCGGCGCAAGCCCAAGGGGCACGATTTCATCATCGACCGGCGCCACAACCGCCCCGCCGTGTCCCGCCATATGAGCGTAACCGGCGGGTGACCCTGCCGTCGCGGCCGCGGATCGCCATCGTCGCCGCCGACAACGAGGCGGCGCAGCGCGCGCTGCAGGAGCTGACCCAGCGCTACGGCAACACCGACCCCACCGAGTCCGATGTCGTCGTGCCGCTCGGCGGCGATGGCTTCATGCTCGAAACCTTGCACCGCTGCCTGCCGGCGCGGCTGCCGATCTTCGGCATGCACCGCGGCAGCGTCGGCTTCCTGATGAACCCCTACGCGCCCGAGGACCTGCCGCAACGCATCGCCGCGGCGCAGCCGGTGACGCTCTACCCATTGGCAATGGCGGCATGGGACGAGCACGGCGACTGCCACCGCGCGATCGCCTTCAACGAGGTGTCGCTGCTGCGCGAGACGCGCCAGGCCGCGAAATTGCGGGTCAGCGTCGACGACGTCGTCCGCCTCGAAGAGCTCATGGCCGATGGCGTCCTGCTTTCGACCCCGGTCGGCAGCACCGCCTACAACCTGTCGGCGCACGGCCCGATCATCCCGCTGAACGCCAACATCCTGGCGCTGACGCCGATCAGCGCGTTCCGCCCGCGGCGCTGGCGGGGCGCGCTGCTGCCGCTGGCGGCGCAGGTCAAGATCGAGGCGCTGGAGATCGACAAGCGTCCGGTCAGCGCCGTCGCCGACTTCACCGAGGTGCGCGACGTCGCCACCGTCGAGATCCACGAAAACCGGGACATCTCGATGACCCTGCTGTTCGACCGCGAGGCCAACCTCGAAGAACGCGTCTTCAAGGAGCAGTTTCTGACCTAACCGCCCTCAGTCGAGGTTGAGCGGCTGTCCGGCGAGATCTTCGGCGCGTTCGATTGCGATCAATACTGCATAGCCCTGCTTTTGCGGATCCCGCTCCTTTTCGGGCGGGATCAGCCGGCGCCAGACTTCGTCGTAGACCGGGCCGGATTTGTAGATTTTCGCGGTGCCGTAAAAGCGGGCGATGCCGCCGCGCGGCAGAAGCCCTTGCTCGCGCAGCGCCGGCTTGCGGAAATAGACCGTCAGCCTGCTGCCGTCGCGCATGTTCTCGGCGGTGCTGCCGCTGCCGCGCTCCCAGAGCCCGATGTGCTCGTCGTCGAACACCATCGTGCCGCCCCGCGGCGTGATCTGCGCAAAGCCGTTCGGCAAGACCGAGCCGAGGAGGCAGACATTGGCCGGGAAGGCCGTGTTGATGTGCTCGTGCAATGCCTTGGGGATCTTCGCCATCGCCCGGCTCTCTCTTCGCTATGACGCGGGCGGCCAGTCTGACGGCGCAGGCGCGCGCCTTCAAGCGGGATGGACGGCTTGCGATACGGCCGGAAATCCGCATCCTGCGGCGATGGCTCAACCCGGAAATGGGGAAGGAACATGTCGATCCGACTGGTCGTGACGATTACCGCCACGCCCGGCAAGGGGGCCGAGCTGGCGGCGGCGTATAAGGCGCGGTGCGAGGAGTGCGCGCGAGAGCCGGGTTGCGAGCAGTTCGAAATCTTCCAAAGCGTCGCCAATCCCGACAAGCTCGCGCTGCTCGAACGCTGGACCGACGCCGAGGCGCTCGCGGCGCATGCAAAATTGCAGGCGAGCCGGCCGCCGCTGCGCCCCGAACTGCGGGTCGGCGCCGGCGAGCGCGAGGACTACACCTACAACCGCACCCGCTGACTACCGCGAGTGCGGCAGGCGCGGCAAAGCTGCCGCCAGTTCGACGTAGGCGGCTTCGTCGGTGCGGTCGTAGCGCAGCGGCGTGACGACGACTCGGCCGGCGCGGAGTGCATCGATGTCGCTCTCCGCGCCCTGCTCGCGCTCACCGCGACGGAACGTGATCCAGTGGTAGGTGAGGCCTCGCGGATCCGTGCGGGTGAGCACCTCCATGCCCTGCACCAGGCCCGGCCCCTGCCGCGCCAGGGTCAGCGGCCCGGCGTCCTCGGCCGGCAGGTCGGGGAAGTTGATGCTGAGGCAGGTTCCGGCGCCCCAGCCCAGCGCCAGCAGTCGGCGGACGATGCCCGGCCCCAGCGCCGCCGCCGTCTCCCAACGGACGTGGGCCCGGTCGGTCCATACCTGGCTCAGCGCGATCGACGGCACGCCGAGCATCATGCCCGTCATCGCGCCGCCGACCGTGCCCGAGAACACCGTCTCGATGCCGAGATTGCCGCCGCGGTTGACGCCGGACAGCAGGAGCTGCGGCGGCGCGCCGGCCATCAGGCGGCAGATCCCCATGACGGCGCAGTCGCCGGGAGTGCCGCCGACGGCATAGCGGCGCGCGCCGCGGGGACTGAGCCGCACCGGGTGGTGCAGGCTGACTGCGTGCGACACCCCGCTCTGGTCATGCTCGGGCGCGACGACCCATACCTCGCGGGCCAGTTCGGCGGCGATGCGTTCGAGAACCGCGAGGCCCGGCGCGTCGATGCCGTCGTCGTTGGTCAACAGGATGCGATCGAGCACGCTCCGCTCCGGCTTGCCGCGAGGCGCGCATTGTGACGGCTCGGCGCGCGCCGGTCACCTCCGCCGAGCGAACGTCGGAAAACCTCGCCCATTGCGGAGGGCGGCCCCGCTGCCCTATATGACGGCTTCGGCGCCGCCGGCTTTCGGCGGACGCCGCGCCACGGCTCCTGATCCCCGGTAGCTCAGTGGTAGAGCAAGCGGCTGTTAACCGCTGGGTCGCTGGTTCGAATCCGGCCCGGGGAGCCATCGCCGGGGGCAGGGCTTGGAGCCCTGCCCCCGAAATCTCCGCCGCATCCTCCGTTCGATACCGGCCGAGGCTGGCGCTGCCAGCATCGTGGCCGCGCTCGCCAAATATTCGCTTTCCCAGAGTGTAACGATTTTGCAGCGTTAACTATTGATGTAGTTACACCACAAACAGTATCTACTGAATTCCCCATCTATAGCCGGAAATAAATCCGGAGACGACGCTCCGCTCGCGACAGTGCCTGGGGTCGACTTTGTGGCGCCTCTTTTCGTGTTTCGAAGGGGTTGACAGCGTCGTTCGTGGATGATTAGGGTTGCATTGCCTTTCCCCCGTCCTACCCGGACGCTTTCTCCAACGATCCGGGACGACGCTATTCCCGTACTCTTTGGCCAATCGCCCGTCCCCAACGTCGCGATAGCACGCGCGTTTGCCCCAACCCCCGCGCGCGAGTTCCGGGAGCAATAAGAAGGAGACGTCGTACGGATGCCCCTGTACGGAACGATCGGCTTTTCCGTCGCGCTGTTCGTCTTCTCGGCGGCGGCGATGGCGGAAGGCTCCTCGGCAACCGAACCGGCCGCACCGGCCAAGCCCCCAACCGCGCTGAGACCGGCCGCCAAGGCGAAACCGCCGGCCGGCCGGCCCCCCAGGATCCATTGGGCGGCAAAGCCGCCCGCGGCGCGCAGCCGCGCTGACCAGCTCGGCGTGCACTCCGCGATCGCGAGACCGCCCGACACCGTCGTCGGCCCGACCCGCAGCTTCGGCCCGACGCAAGTCGGCCGCGCCTCCTGGTATGGCGGCTTCCATGTCGGCATGCACACCGCGAGCGGCGCGGTGCTCGACAGCATTCATGCGACCGCCGCGCATCGGACATTGCCGCTCAATTCGCTGGCGCGCGTCACCAACATGAAAAACGGCCGCTCGGTTGTTGTCGTCGTCAACGACCGCGGGCCAGTGAGTCCTTCCTTCATTATAGATTTGTCGCCGCGTGCCGCCCGAGAACTGGACATGGTCGAGGATGGGGTCGTGCCGGTAAAGGTCGAGCCGCTGACCGAGACTGCGACAGCGCTGCAATAGCGCCGCGATTAGCACTGAGGAATCCCGCGCGAGCGCGCGCAATGGCTACGGAACCAACCGGCGGTTTAACAGTCTGTAGCGATTTTGCCACTGTGTCTCTTTGAGCACAGTCGGCGGAAAAGCCGCGCGTGCGGTCCGCCATCAATTGACTCCCAACAGCCGCTCGTTTGTATTCTCCGAAGCGAGCACGGCCTCGGCACTGTATCGACAAAGGGGCGACAAGTAGTCGTCAAAACTTGCCGATCCGGTTAATTCGACGCCGCAGCCGTGCACGGGGGTGGCACCGTGGCCTTTGTGCCACGGAGGTAAACGGCGGCAGGCTTGCGCCGCAACGGGCGCAGGATTGGGGGCAACGTGGCCGAATTGTGCGAAAATACCAATGTCGTGGCGTTTCCGCGGGCGGCGCGCAGCCTGCCGATGAACATGCCGGCGCCCGCCTTCGCGGGAAATGGCCGATACGAGTTCTCGGAGCAGGAGCTGAAGATACTGTGCCGCTGGTTCTCGGCGATGAAGTATGCATTTCCCGGAACCGAAGGCGTCATGATCGTCAGCCACCAGGAGAATTATTCGGCGGTCGGGCTGTACAACCGGGCCGGCGGCGCGCCGAATTGCCTGGTCGCCAAGCACGAAGTTGCCGGCAGCACCCGCTTCTTCTGGTCTACGGAGTTCGACTCGCCGCGGTCGATCAAGAACCTTTCCGAAATCACCGATGCGCACATCCGCGCCATCCGTCCGCCGCGCAACGAGAAGGGTTGGCTCGACCCGGCCGGCTGGATGGGGGTCTACGCCTCGCGCACGATCGCAACGCAGTTGCAGGTCGTCTGACCGCCGCTCCGTAGACGGTAGGGGCAGCACCTTCGTCGCCCTGGCGAAAGCGGGGTGGGGGGCCTAAGGTCCCGCTTTCCCGGGCGACGTCCACAGCGGCGGCGACATACAATCGTACGGCGATAATTGTTGGCTTAGATCCGCGTCGTGGTAGGGTATGCGGGTCTGTCCGACCCGCACCTTTCCGCCACGAGCCATGCGACGTCCGCGGCTGTTCGGCCTGTTGCTCGGCGCCGCCGCTTTGGCCGGCTGCTCCCTGTTGCCCACCGCCGGCCCGAGCCTTCGGGATATCGAGGCGCAAGAGCCCAAGGGCGGCCCGCCGCGGTTTGCGCTTATCGAGATCGACGCACGTTCGGTGGCGGCACTGCGGGCCGTGCCGGTCGAGGACTTCAAGGAGCGCTTTGCCAAATTCGGGTTGCCGCCGAAGCCGACGATCGGCGTCGGCGACACCGTCGCCGTCGCGATCTGGGAGGCGGCGGCGGGCGGGCTGTTCGCGTCCGCCCCCGGCGATGCCCCAGCCGCCGGGGCGCACAGCATCGCCTTGCCGGAGCAGGTCGTCGATGCCGACGGCGCCATCACCGTGCCGTTCGCCGGCCGCATCGCCGTGGACGGGCTGGAGCCGGCGCAGGTGCAGCAGGCGATCGCGCACCGCCTCGCCGACAAGGCCATCGACCCGCAGGTCATCGTGCGCGTCGTCAAGAGCGTGGCAAACACCGCAACCGTCACCGGCGAGGTCCAAGGCGGCGGCCGGATGCCGCTGTCGCCGAAGGGAGACCGGCTGCTCGAGGTGATCGCCGCGGCCGGCGGGGCGCGGGCGCCGGTCTACGAAACCTTCGTGCGGCTGTCGCGCCGCGGCGTCACCGCGACGATGCCGATGCAGACGCTGGTCTCGGAACCGGCCGAAAACATCTATGCCTGGCCCGGCGATGTGATGACCCTGGTGCGCGCGCCAAAGTCGTTCTCCGTGTTCGGCGCCGCCGGCACCAACGCGGAGGTCAATTTCGGCTCCGACCGCATGAACCTGGCGGAGGCCTTGGCCAAGGCCGGCGGATTGCAGGACGCCCGCTCGGACCCGGCGGGCGTCTTCCTGTTCCGGCACGAACGGCCGGAGGCGGTGCGGGCGCTGGGTCCGCGCGCGGCTGGACCGGTCCCCGACCCGGATGATAGCGTACCGGTCGTCTACCGGCTCGACCTGACCAAGCCGGACTCGTATTTCCTGGCGCAGGATTTTCCGGTCGAGGACAAGGACCTGATCTACGTCGCGAACGCGCGGTTCACCGAGTTGCAGAAGTTCTTCGGGCTGCTCAGCACCCTGACCTCTCCCGTCATCACCGGCGTCGTCGTCAAGGACGCGGTGCATTGACGGGCGGGGTCATCGTCGTCACCGGCGGCGCCGGGTTCATCGGCTCCAACATCGTGCTCGACCTGGCGAAAACCGAGAGGCGCGTCGTCGTCATCGATCGCCTGCGGCAGGGCGAGAAATGGCGCAACCTGGCGGCGGCGGCGCTGCACGATCTGCTGCATCCGGAGGCGCTGTTCCCATGGCTCGACGGGACGGCCGGGGAGATCGAGGCGGTCGTGCACATGGGCGCGATCTCCGCCACCACCGAGCCCGACATCGACCGGTTCGTCGTCAACAACGTCCGGCTGACGCTCGATCTGTGGCGCTGGTGCACGGACCATCGGGTGCGGCTGATCTACGCCTCGTCGGCGGCGACCTACGGCGACGGCGCCGCCGGCTTCCGCGACGACGCCAGCCCGGCGGCGCTGGCGCGGCTGCACCCGCTCAACGCCTATGGCTGGAGCAAGCATGTCGTGGACCGCCGGATCGCCGCCGACGTGGCGGCGGGAGGGCCGACGCCGCCGCAATGGGCCGGCCTCAAATTCTTCAACGTCTACGGTCCGAACGAGCGCGAGAAAGGCGACATGCAGTCGGTCGCGACGAAGATCGCGCCGCTGATCCGCGCGGCCCGGTCGGTGACGTTGTTCAAGTCGCACAACCCGAACTACCCCGACGGCGGCCAGCTGCGGGACTTCGTCTACGTCAAGGATTGCGTCGCTGTCGTGCGCTGGCTTCTGGAGAACCCGTCGATCAGCGGCCTCTACAACGTCGGCACCGGAACGGCGCGCAGTTTTTTCGATATGGCGCGGGCGGTCTACGGCGCACTCGGCCGCGAACCCGACATCCGCTTCGTCGACACGCCGGCCGCCTTGCGCGACAAGTATCAGTACTTCACGCAAGCGGACATGACGAAGCTGCGCGCGGCCGGCTTCACCCGCCCCTTCCACTCCCTCGAAGACGGCATCGCCGACTACCTCGCACCGGCTGACGCTTAGAGCGGAATCCGATCAGGTGCGAGCGTTCTCTTCTCGTCATCGCCGGGCTTGACCCGGCGATCTCGGGCGCCCTGCAGATGGCCGGGTCGAGCCTGGTCGAGCCCGGCCATGACGGCTCGTGGCCAGAGCGCCCCCGTTCGATCGGGAGCCGCGCTAGCGGACGGGGCCGGTGCCGCAGCGGTTGCGAACGCGGCCGCCGTCGGCGATTGCCATCACGACGACGATCTCGTCCGGCCGCGGCGCATCCGCCACCGACACCGTGACAGTGTCGAAATGTTCGAACGACCAGGGATCGTCCTTGTGGCCGAGCGGCACGTCGAGGCTGGCGCCGGCCGCTGCGACTTTGACGTTGGAGGAGATCACCGCCTGGCCCCCGCCGAGCGCTGCCCGCATCGGCCGGCCGAGCATCGGGTGGATGCAGGCGCCCCCGTGCTCCATCTCGCCCTCGACCCCGACCAGCGCGCCCTTGCCGTATGAGACGGCGGGGCCGTCGAGCAGCTCGACGAGCATCGGCATGATCCGCTCGCCCAGACCCGCCCCCGCCTCGAACAACGGGCGCAGATCCTCGACGGCGCGGCCGGCAAACGGGTTGCGGATCACGGCGAGGCCGACGGCGCGCACAATCGGCCTCTCCGGCGCGACGCCGCGCTCGCCGAAGATGATCTCGCGTAACGTCACGATCTTGCGGATGTCGGTCATTCGATTGTCCTCGTCACGAGCTCTTCGCGGCCGGCATTTCGAGGTTGAGCAGCCGCGCGGCATTGCCGCCGAGGATGGCGCGACGGGCGGGATCGTCGAGCCCGGGCGCACCCTCGATGAAGCCGATCGGGTCGATCTCGCCCATGTCGGCGGGGTAATCGGTGCCCATCAATACGTGGTCGGCGCCGTATTGCTGGACGAGGTATTCGAGCTGGTGGTGGGTGTAGACGATCGTGTCGAAATAGAGCCGCTTCAGATAGGCCGTCGGCATATGGCGCAGGTGTTCGCAGCAATCCGGCCGGGCCGAGGCGGCATGGTCGATGCGCCCGGAATAGGCCGGCAGAAAGCCGCCGCCGTGCGACAGCACCAGCTTCAGGTTGGGGCAATCGTTCAGCACGCCGCCGAAGATCAGGTGATGCACCGCGACGGTCGTGTCGAGCGGGTTGCCGATGATGTTGGTGAAGTAATGGTCGCGGAACCGGCCTGCCTCGGGAAACCCCGTGGGATGCATGAACAGCAACAGGCCAAGCTCCTCGGCGCGCTGGAAGATCGGCCGGAAGCGCGGCTCCGACAGGTCGGCGCCGGCGACGTTGGTGGCGATCTCGATGCCGCGCAGCCCGAGCGATTTGTGCAGCCGCTCCAGTTCCGCGACGGCCAGCTCCGGCGCCTGGAACGGCACCGTGCCGAGGCCGACGAAGCGGTCGGGATGCCGGCCGCAGATGTCGGCGAGGTTGTCGTTGATGACCCGCGCGGTGGCGATGCCGAGATCGGCGTCGGCGCTGTAATAGGTTTGCGCCGGCGACGGGGTCACGGCCTGGATGTCGATGCCCATCCGGTCCATGTCTTCGAGCCGCTTCTCGATCGAGGTGAACTGGACGCGGGTGCGGCGCGCCTGCTCGCGGTTGACTTCGCGCGTGTGCTCGTTGGCGAACGTCATGCGCGGCTGCCAGTCGGTGAGGCCGGCGCTCTTGACCATCTCCTCCGCCTTGGGCGTCAGCAGATGGCAGTGGATGTCGATCGTGAACCACTTGCCGCGGGCATGCACCGGACCGGGAAACCGTCCGGGGATTTCAGTCGCGCCTTCCGGCAGGCACTTGAACAGCATCGCGCCCCCTCCTCCGCTTTGCTCCGATCGTAATCTTCCCGCTTCCCGAAGGGCCAGCCCCGATTCGCCGCCCTTCTCAGAGGCCGCTGCGGCGGCCCCTACCCTCGCCGCCGCGAAGCCAATAACATTCGCCGCGGCGGCACCAGCGGGGACGCGGGCATGAAGGCGGATAGAACCTTGTCGGGCGTGCGTGTGCTGGACTTCACGACGACGATCGCGGGGCCGCACTGCACCCGGCTGATGGCCGACCTCGGCGCCGAGGTCATCAAGATCGAGGCGCCCGAGGGCGACATGATGCGCACCCGGCCGCCGCTGCGCCACGGCGCCAGCACCTCGTTCGGGCAGCTCAACGCCGGCAAGAAGAGCGTCGTGCTCGACCTCAAATCGCCGGCCGCCGCCGCCGCCGTGCGTCGCCTCGTCAGCACGGCCGATGTCCTCGTCGAGAATTTCCGGCCGGGCGTCATGCGCCGCTTCGGCCTCGGCTACGAGGCGCTGCGGCCGGCCAGGCCGGAATTGATCTACTGCGCGATCTCCGGCTACGGCCAGACCGGTCCGTCCTCCGAGTTGCCGGCCTACGCCCCGGTGATCCACGCCTCGTCCGGTTACGATTTGGCGCAGATCGCGCACCAGATCGAGGCGCGGCGCCCCGATTACTGCGGCATCTACATCGCCGACGTGCTGTCCGGCACCTACGCCTTCGGCGCCGTCATGGCGGCGCTGTACCAGCGGCGGGCGACCGGGATCGGCCAGATGATCGACGTGTCGATGCTCGAAAGCATGCTGACCTTGACCTTGAGCGAGATCCAGAACGCGCAGTTCCCGGTGACGCCGCCGGGCCGTCCGATCTTCGGCCCGATCGCGACCAAGGACGGCTACATCATGCCGGCGATTGCCAGCGAACGGACCTTCCAGAACCTCGCCCGCGCCGCCGGCCATCCCGAATGGATCGCCGACCCGCGCTTCGCGAAATACGCCGACCGCCGGATGAACTGGGGCCACCTCGTCGACGAATTGGAACTGTGGTCGAAGACGCTGCCCACGGCCGAGGTGCAGGCCGTCTTCGACCGCCATGGCGTGCCGTCCTCCCCCTACCGCACGGTCAAGGAGGCGATGGCCGACCCGCAGCTCGCGCACCGCGGCGCGCTTGCCGAGATCCGCGACGACGGCGGCAGCTTTCTCGCGGTCAACCCGCCCTTCCGCCTGTCCAGCAGCCCCGCCGAAGCCATCCCCACCGTTGCCCGCCTCGGCGAGCATACCGAAACGGTATTGGCAGAGGCCGGCCTGTCGCGTGAAGAGATTGCGGCGGCCTCGAATGTAGGGTGGGTTAGCGAAGCGTAACCCGCCGAACCGCCGAGCAGCCGGCGGATTACGCTTCGCTTCATCCGCCCTACGGCTACGTGATCTTTCGGAGGAAATGCCATGACCAAAGTCGCCGGCAACTACACCTACGAAGTCATCCGCGATTTCTTCAAGTTGCCGGCGGGGCAGAGCTTCGGCTTGGTCAGCCGGGTCGCGGCCGACGCGCAGGACCGCATCTATGTGTTCCAGCGCAAGGACCCGCCGGTCGTCGTGTTCGAAGCCGACGGCAAATATCTCGGCGCCTGGGGCAGCGGCGAGGTCACCGACCCGCACGGCCTCAAGATCGTCGGCGACACCGTCTACACGACCGACCGCTCCGATTCCGTCGCCAAGTCCTTCACGCTCGACGGCAAAGTCCTATTGGCATTGGGACAGCGAGGCGTCCATTCCGATACCGGCCGCGTCGAGAACTGGCTTGTTGAGCGCGCGGCGGGGCCGTTCAACCACCCGACCGAGATGATCGCCCACACCAACGGCGACCTCTACGTCACCGACGGCTACCGCAACGCCCGCATCCACCGCTTTTCCCCGGACGGAAAGCTCGTCGCGTCGTGGGGTGCGCCTGGGCACGGGCCGGGCCAGTTCCACCTGCCGCACAGCATCGCGATCGACGACGGCGGCCGGCTTCTCGTCGCGGACCGCGCCAACAAGCGCATCCAGATCTTCACGCCGGAGGGCGAGCTGCTCGGGCAATGGACCGGCATGGGCGGCCCCAACGACATCAGCCGCGGCCGCGACGGCAATTTCTACGTCGCCGAGCAGGAGGAAAACGGCGGCCCCGCCCATATCTGCGTGCGCGGCCCCGACGGCGCCGTCCTCGCCCGGATGGAGAGCCGCCACGTCCACGGCGTCGGCGTGGACTCCCGCGGCAACATCTATGCCGGCCTCACCCAGGACCGCGGCGTCGATAAGTTCGTGCGGGTTTAACGCCCGCTACGCCGGGATGCGCTTCAGGTCGGTGTCCGACCCGCACGGGTCACGCTCCGCGAAAATCGTCAAGCCCGGCGATGACGAGAAAAATGATCCCCCTACACCGGATCGAGGACGACCACGGGAATTTCGCGCTCGGTCTTCTTCTGGTAGTCGGCGTAGGGCGGCCAGAATTTGAGGGCTTGCTGCCACAGGCGGGCGCGTTCGGCGCCGGTGGCGGTGCGGGCGCGCGCTTTCATTTTCTTGGTGCCGACCTGCACCTCGACCTCGGGATTGGCGAGGAGGTTGCGGTACCAGCCGGGATGCTCCGGCGCGCCGCCCTTCGAGGCCACGACGATGTAGCTGTCGCCGACCGTGCCGTAGAACAGCGGGAAGATGAACTTCTCGCCGGACTTGCGGCCGGTGGTCGTCAGCAGCAGCGACGGCACGGTCAATTCCGGCCG
>Ga0070739_10001090_pt1 | contig 43432 bp, 39 predicted proteins | sample Coa_R1_7_FD_66445 | JGI IMG/M metagenome (GOLD analysis project Ga0070739, IMG submission 66445) | Surface soil microbial communities from Centralia Pennsylvania, which are recovering from an underground coalmine fire - Coalmine... | ecosystem: Environmental > Terrestrial > Soil > Unclassified ...
ACGAGCGCGGGCCGATGATCTCCATCAGGAGACGGAACGCCTCCAGGTAGAACTCCGTGCCGAACACCTTGATCGTCGACGCGGCCGCGACGTCGAGCTCACCGCGTGTCGCCTGCCACGCGACACGCCAGTTCGCGAGGCGCAAGAACTCGAGCTTCGCCTTCACGCGTGCGAGGTGGATCTGCACCCACTCCTCGTCGATGACGCGCCGGCCGTCGGCGAGCTTCGTCTCCTGTGCCCATTCGTGCACGTCGTCGAGACAACGCTCGATCATCCCCGACGAGCACAACGTGACGCGCTCGCGGTTCAGCTGGCTCGTGATGAGCCCCCAGCCGTTGTTCTCCCCACCGACGAGACAGCTCGCGGGGACGCGCACGTCCTCGTAGAACACCTGGTTGATGTCGTGGTCCGACAGCAGCTTCATCGGCACGACCTTGATGCCCGGCGTGTCCATCGGCACGACGAACAGCGAGATGCCCTTGTGCTTCTTCACCTCGGGGTTCGTCCGCACGGCGAGCCACACGTAGTCGGCGCCGCTCGCGAGGCTCGTGAAGATCTTCTGCCCGTTGATGACGTACTCGTCGCCGTCGCGCACGGCCTTGGTCTTCAGGGCGGCGAGGTCGGTGCCCGCACCCGGCTCGGAGTAGCCGATGCAGAAGTGGATCTGTCCCTTCACGATCTTCGGCAGGAAGAAGTCCTTCTGCTCGTCGGTGCCGAACTGCATGATCGTCGGGCCGACGGTGTTGATCGTGAGCATCGGGACGGGCGCGCCGGCGCGCATCGACTCGTCGAAGAAGACGAACTGCTCGATCGCGGAGAACCCGCGGCCGCCGTACTCCTTCGGCCAGCCGACTCCGAGCCAGCCGTCCTCGCCCATCTGCCGCACGACGCGCTTCGACTCCTCGCCGACGCCCGCGCCCTGCGACAGCTTCTCCTGCACCTCGGGAGTCAGGAGGTTCGCGTAGTACGCGCGCAGCTCGTCGCGCAGCGCACGCTGCTCGTCGGTGTAGCCGATGTACATCCGGGCCTCCTCGGCGCACCCGTGGGGTGGATCACGTTACCGACGGGGCGCGCGAGCGGTCGACCGGGCGCTACAGCCCCAAGCCCTCCAGCACGCCCGCACGCATCCCCGCGGTGAAGCCGCCGTCGACGACGAGCGCGTGGCCGGTGACGAAGCTCGCGTCGTCGGAGACGAGGAACAGCGCCGCGCCCGCGATCTCCTCGGGCCGGCCGAACCGCCCGAGCTTGTGCTCCTCGCGGTAGCGCTCGCGGTACGTCGCCATGCCCGGGCTGTCCATCACCGACCGGAACATCGGCGTGTCGATGAAGCCCGGGCAGATGCAGTTCACGCGCACGCCGCGCCGGCCGTAGTCGATCGCGAGGTTCTTCGTGAGGATCACGACCGCGCCCTTCGACGCGTTGTACGCGCTGCCTCCCTCCGTGCCTTCGAGACCTTCGATGCTCGCGAAGTTCACGATGCTGCCCGATCCCGCCTCCATCATCGGGACGACCGCGTGCTTGCACACGAGGAACGTGCCGGTGAGGTTGACGCGCAGGACGCGCTCCCAGTCGTCGAGGCCGACGAGATGCGCCGGGCCGCCACCCGCGACACCGGCCGCGTTCGCGACGGCGTCGAGCCGCCCGTGCTCTGCGACCGTCGACGTCACGAGGCGCGCGACCGCGGCTTCGTCCGTCACGTCAACCGAGGAGAACGACGTCCCGGTCCAGTCGCTCGGCGCGTCCTGCACGTCGCAGCCGACGACGCGTGCACCCTCGGCGGCGAAGCGCTGCGCGCACGCGAGGCCCAGCCCCGACGCCGCCCCTGTGACCACGACGACCTGCCCGTCCAGCCGACCCATCAGCGTCTCCCCCGCCCGCCGTGCGGTCGCTGCGGCGGGCCGCGTATGCTGATTGAAACGCGTTCTAGCGTCAACCTTCCCCGGAGGCGCTCCCCCATGGGCCTGAAGCGATGGGCATGAAGTTCGCGCTCTTCTACGAGATCCCCGTGGCCCGGCCGTGGGATCCCGAGAGCGAGCACCGGGCGTACAAGAACACGATCGAGCAGGCCGTCCTCGGCGACAAGGTCGGGTTCCACTCGTTCTGGACGGTCGAGCACCACTTCCTCGAGGAGTACTCGCACTGCTCGAACCCCGAGGTGCTGTACGGCGCGATCGCCGCGCAGACGCGCAACATCCGCATCGGCTACGGCGTGCGGCTCCTGCCGCAGCCGTACAACCACCCCATCCGCACCGCGGAGTCGGTCGCGGTGCTCGACCTCATCAGCGACGGCCGCGTCGAGTTCGGGACCGGCCGCTCGTCGACGCGCGCCGAGCTCGAGGGCTTCGACGTCGATCCGCACGCGACGCGCGCGATGTGGAGTGAGGCGCTGCGCCACATCGTGTCAGCGTGGACCGAGGAGGAGTACCAGGCCGACGGGAAGTACTGGCGCATGGGCGGACCGCGGCGCGTGCAACCCAAGCCGCTGCAGCAGCCGCACCCGCCGATCTGGGGCGCGACGAGCAGTCCAGACGGTCACCGTGAGATCGGTCGTCACGGGATCGGGCTGTGCTCGTTCACCGTGGGCGTCCCGCCCGAGGAGCTGACCGAGCGCATCGCGCTGTACCGGCAGGGCCTGTCCGAGTGCGAGCAGCCCGTCGGCAAGTTCGTGAACGACCAGGCGGCGACGTTCACGATGGTGCACTGCGCGCCGACGAAGGAGGAGGCGTACGAGGTCGCGGCGGAGAGCTTCGTCTGGTACGTCCGGCGCGGGTCGTGGCTCATCGGGTCCGTCGCGGAGTGGCTCGAGGGCAAGGACCTCGGTACGTACAGCTACGCCGCTGCGCCGCTCGAGCACCACCGCGCCGGCGCGCTCGACCATCTCAACTTCGACTACATCCACGAGTCGGGCGCGTCCGTCGTCGGTGACCCCGACGAGTGCATCGAGACGGCGAAGCGCTACGAGGCCGCCGGTTGCGACCTGCTGCTGTGCCTCGTCAACCCGTACAAGATCCCGCACGAGAAGGTGATGCAGTCCATCGAGCTGATGGGCAAGCACGTCATCCCCGCGTTCTCCTAGCGCCCCCCAGCACAGGAGCTCTCGACATGCAGCTGAGCGACATCAACCTCATCGACCGCGACCGCTACGTCGACCGCGTGCCCTACGAGATGTTCGACACGCTGCGTCGTGAGGCGCCGATCTACTGGCACGAGCAGGACGAGCCCGGCGGACACGGCTTCTGGGCGGTGACGTCGTATCCCGACGTCGTCGAGGTCAACCGCGACATCGACCGGTTCTCCTCCGCGCGTCGCTCGGCGCTCATCACCGAGCTGCCCGACGAGGACCTCGAGCAGCAGCGGATGATGATGCTGAACATGGACCCGCCGATGCACACGCGCTACCGGCTGCTCGTCAACAAGGGCTTCACGCCGCGCATGGTGAACAAGCTCGAGGAGCAGATGCGCGAGCGCACCGCGCGCCTCGTCGACGCGGTGGCGGAGAGGGGCGAATGCGACTTCGTCACCGACGTCGCCGCGGAGCTGCCGCTCCAGGTGATCGCCGACATCATGGGCGTGCCCCAGGAGGACCGCCACAAGATGTTCGACTGGAGCAACCGCATGGTGGGGTCCGAGGACCCGGAGTACCAGCTCTCGGAGGAGACGCCGCAGCTCGCGGCGATGGAGCTCTTCACGTACGCGCACGGGCTCGTCGAGGAGAAGCGCGCGAACCCGCACGACGACATCATCACGTTGCTCACCGAGGTCGAGGTCAACGGCGACCGTCTCAGCGAGCTCGAGCTCGACATGTTCTTCATGCTGCTCGCGGTCGCGGGGAACGAGACGACCCGCAACCTCATCGCGCACGGGATGCTCGCGCTCATCGAGCACCCCGACCAGATGAAGAAGCTGCGCGAGGACCGTTCGCTGCTGCCGGGCGCGGTCGACGAGATGCTGCGATGGGGCTCGCCGGTCATGCACTTCCGGCGGACCGCGACGCGCGACACGACGATCGGCGACTTCCCGGTGAAGGAGAACGACAAGATCGTCATCTGGTACATCTCGGCGAACCGCGACGACAAGGTCTTCGACGACCCGTACACGTTCGACATCACGCGCTCGCCGAACGAGCACGTCGCCTTCGGCGGCGGCGGGCCACACTTCTGCCTCGGCGCCAACCTGGCCCGGCTCGAGATCCGCGTGATGTTCGAGACGATCCTCGATCGCATGGACGACATCGAGCTCGCGGGCCCGCCCCAGCGGCTGCGCTCGAACTTCATCAACGGGATCAAGCACCTCCCGGTGACGTTCAAGGCGACGGCGTAACCTCTCCCCTCCTCGTTTTGTGAAGCGAAACGGCAACCAGGTGGCCGTCACGATTCACAGAACGGGCGGGTGGGTGACCGGGAGGACGTCATGACCGCGACGGACCAGCGCGTCGGGAACTGGGGCCGGTGGGGCGACGACGACGAGCGGGGCACGCTCAACCTGCTCACGCCCGACGTCGTCCTCGCCGCGACGAAGCTGCCCCGCACCGGCAAGACGTACAGCCTGGCGCTGCCGATCCAGCGCAGCGGCGTCCCGATCCTCGACTACCGCGGCGCGCCGATGCGCCTCGCGCTCACGCACCAGAGCGACGTCGGCATGTTCGAGGCGTTCGGCGCACCCGACCACGTCGGTGCGAACGAGGACGTCATCGTCCTCGCGTCGCACAACGAGACGCACATGGACGCGCTGTGCCACGTGTTCTCGGAGCGGCGTCTCTACAACGGCGTGCCGGCCGAGGCCGTCACCGCGGCGGCGGGCGCGACGAAGCTCGGCATCGACAAGACGGGCCCGATCGTCGGCCGCGCCGTGCTGCTCGACATGCCGGCGTTCCTCGGCGTCGAGCGCGTCGAGGCGCCGCGCGTCTTCACGAGTGACGACCTCCTCGCGTGCGCGCGCCACGAAGGCGTCGAGATCCGCGCGGGTGACATCCTGCTCATCCGGACCGGCTGGGTCGACGCCTTCCTCGCCAACGCCGCGGCCGGCGGCACCGACGACACGTTGATGATGCAGCCGGGCATCGGGCTCGACGCGTGCCGCACGATCGCGCAGCTCGACGTCGCCGCGGTCGGCTCCGACAACAGCGCGGTCGAGGCGATCCCGTTCGACGAGGACCGGTTCCTCGGCGTGCACATCGAGCTCCTCGTGAAGCTCGGCCTACCGCTGATCGAGCACCTCGTGCTCTCCGACCTGGCCGCCGACCGCTGCTACGAGTCGCTGTTCGTCGCGGCCCCGTTGCCCGTCACCGGCGGAACCGGCAGCCCGCTGAACCCCGTCTGCATCGGCTGACATGCGACGGATCGCGGCGATCGCCGCGGTCGTCGGCGTGGTCGCGGCCGCATGCGGCGGCTCGGGCGGCGGTACGCACCGGTCGAGCCCGGCGAAGCGCACCTCGATCGTCGTGCTCGGCGACTCCGTCGCGGCGGGCGAAGGGATCGCGTACGGCTACACGTACGCATCGGGCGACCGTCCGCCTCGGTGGACGGGCGGAGTCGTGGATCCGAGCTGGCTCCCGCCGTACCCGCTGTGTCACCAGACCGCGCAGGCATACGGCGAGGTCGTCGCGCAGGACCTGCACGCTGCGCTCGCGAGCTTCGCGTGCACGGGGTCGTCCTACGAGCACGGGATCGTGGGACCCGCGACGAACGCGAACCGCGACGACGTCACGGTGTTGCGTCCCGCGCAGTTCGGTGACTGGCAGACGCGCACGAACCTGAACCCCGCGTACGACCGGGCCGCGCCCGACGTGGTGCTCGTGACGCTCGGCGCCGACGACCTCGGGTTCGTCCCCGTCGTCGAGTCGTGCGTCGAGGCCGCCGTACTTCGCAACGGGACGTGCACCGCGACGAACCCGGGTCCGACCATCCGATCACGCGTCCTCGCGGCACTGCCGGTTCTGGCGACGCACTACCGCGAGCTCGCCGCCGCGATCCGCGACCGCGCGCACGCGGATCACCGCTCCGCGCCGCGCATCGTGTTCACGACGTACTACGACCCGCTGCCGGAGCCCACGGCGGACGTGTCGCTGCTCGCGTGCCCGGATGCCGCGGGCCTGTCACACGCGGAGATCGCGTACCTGCGGTCGCTGGTCGACCGCTTGAACGCGACGATCGAGGACTCGCTGCGCAGCGAGCAGGACGTGACGATCGCCGACGTGTCGCACGCGCTCGACGGACACGAATGGTGCACGCCGGACCCGTGGGCGTACGGCGCGTCGGTGCTGCTGCTGAACCCCGCGAGCCAGGCTCCGTTCCACCCGACTGCCGCGGGCCAGCAAGCGATCGCGCGCGTCGTCCTCGCGCAGCTGCACAAGTGACACGCGCACTGTGATCAAATGCTCGAACCCCCTTCGCGTGACGCAGCGCCGCCGCCTCCGTGGTGCGGCGCACGGAGACGAGCGAAGCGAGCGGAGTGCGCTCGCCAGCGAACGAACGACGCGGGCGACCCGGGGCGAGGACCCGTGCCTGCAGCGCGGAGCGGCGAGCACCCAGTGAGTGCGACCATCAACGGGAGTGAGCGAGAAGACATGAAGCTCGGTTACCACGTCGGGTACTGGGGTCGGCAGCCACCGCCGCGCGCGCTCGAGACGATCAAGGAGGTCGAGCGCCTCGGGTTCGACTCGGTCTGGACCGCGGAGTCGTGGGGCTCCGATGCGTTGACGCCGCTCGCGTGGTGGGGCTCCCAGACCACGAAGGTGCGACTGGGTACCGACCTCGCACAGCTCTCCGCGCGCACGCCGACCGCGATGGCCATGGCCGCGATCACGATGGACCACCTGTCGGGCGGTCGCTTCGTGCTCGGTCTCGGCGTCTCCGGCCCGCAGGTCGTCGAGGGGTGGTACGGCCGCCCGTTCGCGAAGCCGCTCGCGCGCACGCGTGAGTACGTCTCGATCATCCGCAAGGTGCTCGCGCGCGACGAGCGGGTGACGAACGACGGACCTCAGTACCCGATGCCGTACCGGGGTGAGGGCTCGCTCGACCTCGGCAAGCCGCTCAACGTGATGACCCATCCGTTGCGCGAGGACATCCCGATCATCCTCGGTGCGGAAGGCCCGAAGAACGTCGCGCTCGCCGCGGAGATCGCGGACGGCTGGTTCCCGATCTTCTACTCGGCGAAGCACGAGCGGATGTACACGGACGCGCTCGACGAGGGCTTCGCCCGTCCCGGTGCGCGCCGCACGCCGGACGAGTTCGAGATCCTGCCGACAGTCACGGTGAACATCGACGACGACGTCGAGCGTGCGGCCGACGCGCTCCGCCCGATGATCGCGTTGTACGTCGGCGGCATGGGTGCTCGGGGCATGAACTTCCACTACGACGTCTTCTGCCGGCTCGGCTACGAGGCGGAGGCCAGCAAGATCCAGCAGCTGTTCCTCGACGGTCAGAAGGACGACGCGATCGCCGCGGTGCCGACGAAGATGGTCGAGGAGATCTGCCTCATCGGTCCGAAGGAGAAGATCCGCGACGAGCTCGACGCGTGGAAGGAGTCGCGCGTCACGACGATGCTCGTCGGTGCGCCGATCGAGACCCTCCGGGTTATGGCGGAGCTCGTCCTCTAGCGCGGCGCGGCTCGTGCTCTAGCGCGGGGCGCGCGGCAGGCCGAGCCCCGCCATGCCGATGATCTCGCGCTGCACCTCGTTCACACCGCCGCCGAACGTGCCGACCGGTGCGGCGCGGTACGCGTGCTCGAGCTCGCCGCGCAGGACCGCACCCGGCGAGCCGGCCTTCAGGGAGCCCGCCGAACCGAGCACCTCCATCAGCAGGCGGCACGCCTCGAGACGGAACTCGGTGCCGAACACCTTCATCGCCGACGCGTCCGCGGGCTTGAGGTTCCCCTCGGCGAGCCCGGTCGCGACGCGCCAGTTCGAGAGCTTCAGCACCTCGACCTTGGCGCGCACGCGCGCGAGGTTGAGCCGCACCCACTCCTGGTCGATGACGCGCGTGCCGTCGGTGCGGCGCGTCTCCTGGGCCCAGCGGCGCACCTCCTGCAGGTGGCGGTCGCTCTGGCCGGCGGGCGCGAGCGCGACGCGCTCGTGGTTGAGCTGCGTCGTGATCATCTTCCAGCCCTCGTTCTCCTTGCCGACGAGGCACGACGCGGGCACGCGCACGTCCTCGTAGAACGTCGCGTTCGTGTGCCCGCCGCCGAGGAGCCAGATGGGCGAGTGCTTGAACCCCGGCAGCGACGTCTGGACGAGCAGGATCGAGATGCCCTTGTGCTTCGGCGCGTCCGGGTCGGTGCGGCACGCGAGCCAGATCCAGTCGGCGTCGTGCGCGCCGGTCGTGAACACCTTGTTGCCGTTGACGACGTACTCGTCGCCGTCGCGCACCGCGCGTGTGCGCAACGACGCGAGATCCGTGCCGGACCCGGGCTCGGTGTAGCCGATCGCGAAGTGGAGCTCGCCGGCGAGGATGCGCGGGAGGAAGAACGCCTTCTGCTCGTCGCTGCCGAAGCGCATGAGCGTCGGACCGACCGTGTTGAGCGTGACGAGTGGGACCGGCACGCCGGCGCGCTGCGCCTCGTCGAAGAAGACGTACTGCTCGAGCGGTGAGCGACCCTGGCCCCCGTACTCCTTCGGCCAGCCGACGCCGAGCCAGCCGTCGGTTCCCATCTGCCGGACGACGTCGCGGTACGCGGGCCCGAACGCCTCGTTGCCGGACCCGAGCGCGGCGCGACGCTCGGGCGTCATGAGTCGCGCGAAGTAGTCGCGCAGCTCCCGTTGCAGGGCGAGCTGGTCGGCATCGAGCTCGAGGTGCATCCGACCCAAACCTACAGCGCGGTCGCGATCGCCTCGGCGTGCTCGGCGACCGACCCGAGGACGGTGTCGAGCAACCACGCGCGCTTCAGGTACAGGTGCGCGTCGACCTCCCACGTGAAGCCCATCCCGCCGTGCACCTGGATGCACGCTTTGCCGTTGCGGACGGCGGCTTCGCCCGCGTTGACCTTCGCGGCGTGCACGGCGCGCTCGGGATCGCCGACGTCGGGATCGTCGAGCGTCACACCGGCCGCGTACACGGCGGCACGCGCGACCTCGGTGCGCACGAGCATGTCCGCACACATGTGCTTCACGGCCTGGAACGATCCGATCGGCTTGTCGAACTGCTGACGCTCCTTCGCGTACGCGACCGCGAGGTCGGTGGTCGCCTCGGCGATGCCGAGCTGCAGCGCGGCCACGAGCGCGGCGCCTTCCAATCGCCAGCGCGCGACGACGTCGGGACCCGCGACCTGCTCACCCTGCGCCACGTCGCCCGTCACACGATGTAGCGGGGTGAGCGGGTCGAGCGGCCGGGCGACCGGCTCGACGTCGAGCGCACCGGGGTCGAGCGCGAACGCGCCGTCGTCGCGTACGAGGAGCAGGACGTCGAGCGCGTCACGGTTCTCGACCAGGAGCGGCTCGTCGCCCGCTTCGACCGCGCCGACGATCGTCGAGCCGTCCGCCGCGCCGTCGACTGTCGCGGCCGCGAGATGCGAGCCCACGAGCGGACCAGGAACGAGCGCGCGGCCGAGCTCCTCGAAGACGAGGACGGCCTCCTTCATCCCGAGGCCGACGCCACCGTCTCCCTCGGGGACGCGCAGCGCGAACACGCCCGCGTCGGCGAGGTCGCGCCAACCCTCACGGTCGACGCCGCCCGTCGACTCGGTCGCACGCACGCGCTCCATCGTGAAGCGCCCCTCGCACAGCTTGCGCACGCCGTCCTGCAGCGCGACCTCGTCCTCACTCAGCTCGAAGTCCATGTCGTCTCGCTCACTCGCTGCGGGCCGGGATACCCGGCCCGCGGGCGCTCGTTCGCTGGCGAGCGCACTCCGCTCGCTCCGCTCGTCTCCGTGCGCCGCATCCGCGTTGGGCCCCGGGCCGCGGCCGTTCGCTCGCTGGCGAGTACCGTGCGCTCGCTCCGCTCGGCTCCGGGCACCGCACAGTGCGCGGGCGACTTCGTGCGGTCATCGTTCCTTGGGGAGGCCGAGGACGCGCTCGCCGACGATGTTGCGCTGGATCTGCGACGTGCCAGCCGCGATCGTGAGCGAGAGCGCGTGGATCTGCCCGTAGACGTGCTCGCCGTTCGGGATGCCGTCGACGTCGGCGATCGACAGCCCCGCGCGATCGAGCACGTGCATCGACAGCTCGCCGAGACGCTGGCGCACCTCCGAATAATGCAGCTTGAACACCGAGCCGCCGACGCCCGGCACGCCGGTGCGCGCCGCCTGCGAGACGTTGCGCTTCGTCAGCGCCCAGAGCGCGTCGAGCTCGGCGGCGAGGTGACCGAGCTCACGGCGAACGTCGACATCCTCACGCCCGAGCTCGCGCGACACCGCGGCGAGCGAGCGGACGAGCTCCATCGACTGCAGCATCTCGCTCACGAACGCGGTGCCACGCTCGAAGCTGAACGTCACCATGGCGACGCGCCATCCGTCGTTCTCCGCGCCGACACGGTTCGCGACCGGGATGCGCACCTCGTCGAGGAACAGCTCCGCGAACTCGGTGCTGCCGTGGATCGTCCGCAGCGGACGGACCTCGATGCCGGGGAGGTCCATCGGCATGATGAGCCACGTGATGCCGCGGTGCTTGGGCGCGTCCGGATCGGTACGGACGAGCAGCTCGCAGTAGTCGGCGACCTCGGCGTGCGACGTCCAGATCTTCTGGCCCGTGACGACGTAGTGGTCGCCGTCGAGCACCGCACGCGTCCGCAACGACGCGAGGTCCGACCCCGCGCCCGGCTCCGAGAAGCCCTGGCACCACACCTCGTCGCCCCTCAGGATCGCGGGCAGGTGCGCGGCGCGCTGCTCGTCGCTGGCCTCCGCGATGAGCGTCGGACCCGCGTGGAGCAGCCCCACGAAGTTCACGCCGACGTACGGCGCGTTCAGCCGTTCGGTCTCCTCGAGGAAGATGAGGTGCTCGGACGGCGACGCGCCCCGGCCGCCGTACTCGGTCGGCCAGTTGATGCCCGCGTACCCGGCGTCGAACAGCATGCGCTGCCACGCGGTGTCGTACTCGCGGCGCGCGGGCCAGTCGTCCGGATCGGGCTTGGGCGCCAGCGTTGGCAGCACCTCGCGCAGCCACGCGCGCAGCTCCGCCGCGAACTGCTGCTCCGCCGCGGTGTACCGGAGGTCCACGGCGGCGCAGTGTACGGGCGGACTGACGGGCAGTCAGATTCACACGCGGACGCAGGCGACCGCGAGTGCGCGCGGCGCTACTGTGACGCCGACGTCATGCTCGTCGGTCGTCTTCGCGGGGGTGCCCGATGCTCGACTGTCTCGTCACCGGCGGTGAGGTCCTCGACGGGAGCGGGCGGCCCGGCCGTCGCGCCGACGTCGCCATCCGCGACGGCCGCGTCGTCGCGATCGCCGAGCCCGGCACGATCCACGAGGACGCCGCGGCGCGCATCGACGCCGACGGTCTCGCGGTCGCGCCGGGTTTCGTCGACATCCACACGCACTACGACGCGCAGCTGTTCTGGGACCCGGCCGCGACGCCGTCACCGCTGCACGGGGTGACGACGATCGTCGGCGGGAACTGCGGCTTCACGATCGCCCCGCTCGTACCCAGCGAGGCCGACTACATGCGGCGCATGCTCGCCCGGGTCGAGGGCATGCCGCTCGAGTCGCTCGAGGCGGGCGTCCCCTGGGACTGGCGCAGCTTCGGCGACTACCTCGACCGGCTCGACGGCAACGTCGCCGTCAACGCGGGGTTCCTCGTCGGCCACTCGGCGATCCGCCGCGCGGTGATGCGCGACGCGGCCGTCGGCGAGGAGGCGAAGCCCGCGCAGGTCGACGAGATGGCGCGGCTGCTCGACGAGTCGCTCGCGGCGGGCGGTCTCGGGTTCTCGTCGTCGCAGGCGGCGACGCACAACGGGGGCGACGGCAGGCCGGTGCCGTCGCGGTTCGCGACGCGTGACGAGCTGCTCGCGTTGTGCGGGGTCGTGCGGCGTCACGACGGCACGACGCTCGAGTTCATCCCCGCGGTGGGTGGCTTCCTGCCCGAGCACCTCGAGCTGATGACCGCGATGTCGCTGGCCGCGAACCGTCCGCTCAACTGGAACGTGCTGGCCGTGAACTCGGCGCGACCGCAGGCGCACGAGGAGTCGCTCGCCGCCGGTGACTACGCCGCCGAGCGGGGCGGACGTGTCCTCGCGCTCACGGTCCCCGACGTGACGCTCGTCCACCTGAACTTCAAGACCGCGTTCCTGCTCGACGCGCTGCCCGGCTGGGGCGAGACGATGGCGCTCCCGCACGACGAGAAGCTCAAGGCGCTGTCCGATCCCGAGGTGCGCGCGCGGTTGAAGGAGTCGGCGGCGTCACCCGATGCCGGCGTGTTCCGCACGATGTTCAGGTGGGAGAACATGCGGATCGTCGACACGTTCGCGCCCGAGAACGCGGGGCTCGCGGGTTCGACGGTGGGCAAGGTGGCCGCCGAGCGCGGCGTCGACCCGTTCGACGCGCTGCTCGACGTCGTGATCGCGGACGACCTGCGGACAGTGATCGCGCCGCCGATGGCCGGTGGCGACGACGCGAGCTGGCGGATGCGTGCCGAGGTGTGGCGGGACCCGCGCGCCGTGGTCGGCGCGTCCGATGCCGGGGCGCACCTCGACATGCTGTCGACGTTCACGTACACGACGTCGATGCTGCGCGCCGTGCGCGAGCACGATCTCATGCCGATGGCGGAGGCCGTCCACCTGCTCACCGACGTCCAGGCCCGGCTCTACGGCATCCGCGAGCGCGGCCGCATCCAGGAGGGCTGGCACGCCGATCTCGTCGTGTTCGACGCCGATCGCATCGCGCCTGGACGCGTCTACACGCGCGACGACCTGCCCGGCGGCGCCGGGCGGCTGTACGCGGAGGCCGAGGGGATCGAGCACGTGCTCGTGAACGGCGTCGAGATCGTGCGCGGCGGCGAGGTCACCGGCGCGACGCCGGGCACGTTGCTGCGGTCCGGCCGCGACACCGAGACCGTGACGGTGCCGGGCGCGAAGTCCGGCTGACGCGACCGTCAGGATGCCGCCCCGAGGGGCGACCGGCTAGACAGAAGCGAGCGAGCCACTCGGCGAGCGGAAGCGGGGCCGAGCGGCCTGGCGCCGCAGGCGCCGAGAGCGAAGATACGAAGCCCGCGTTTCGTCCTCGAGGAGCAGGCCATGCCCGAAGCCGTCATCGTCGCCACCGCCCGCACCCCGATCGGCCGGGCCAACAAGGGCTCGCTCGTCGACGTCCGGCCCGACGACATGTCGGCGTTCATCATCTCGTCGCTGCTCGACAAGATCCCCGAGCTCGACCGCAGCCTCGTCGAGGACGTCCTGTGGGGGTGCGGGCAACCGGCCGGCGAGGCAGGCACGAACATCGCCCGCGTCGCGTCGCTGCTCGCCGGTCTGCACGAGGTGCCCGGCACGACCGTCAACCGCTACTGCTCCTCGTCGCTGCAGACGATCCGCATGGCCACGCACGCCATCAAGGCCGGTGAGGGCGACGTGTTCGTCGCCGGTGGTGTCGAGACCGTGAGCCGGTTCGTCCACGGCGCGGCGGACACCGGCCCGAAGAACGAGAGGTTCGCGGACGCGGGCGCGCGCACGAAGGCGCGCGCGGAAGGCGGCCAGCCCGACTGGACGCCGCCCGCGGGTCTGCCCGACGTGTACATCGCGATGGGCCAGACCGCCGAGAACGTGCGCGAGCTCGAGAAGGTCTCGCGCGAGGAGATGGACGAGTTCGCGGCGCTGTCGCAGCAGCGCGCGGTCACGTCGCAGGAAAACGGCTTCTTCGACCGCGAGATCACGCCGATCACCACGCCCGACGGCACGGTCGTGAGCAAGGACGACGGCCCGCGCCCCGGTACGACGGTCGAGAAGCTCGCGACGCTGAAGCCCGCATTCCGGCCTGACGGTGAGGTCACCGCGGGCAACAGCTGCCCGCTGAACGACGGTGCGGCGGCTGTCGTCGTCATGAGCGACACGAAGGCGCGCGAGCTCGGCATCACGCCGCTCGCGCGCGTTGTGGCGAGCGGCGTGACGGCGCTGAACCCGGAGATCATGGGGCTCGGACCGATCGAGGCGTCGCGCCAGGCCCTGAAGCGTGCGGGCATGACGATCGACGACATCGACCTCGTCGAGATCAACGAGGCGTTCGCCGCGCAGGTCGTTCCCTCGGCGAAGCACCTCGGCGTGCCGTGGGACAAGCTCAACGTCAACGGCGGGTCGATCGCGCTGGGCCACCCGTTCGGCATGACGGGCGCGCGCATCATGACCACGCTGCTCAACGGCCTCGAGGACGCCGACAAGACGTTCGGCCTCGAGACGATGTGCGTCGGCGGCGGCCAGGGCATGGCCATGATCGTCGAGCGGCTGTCGTAACGATCCTGAGTGCTTTTGTGCAGCGTCAGACACACATGATGTGGATGACGCTTCACAGAACGGAGAGGGGCAGGGGTCAGCGCGGGAGGCCGAGGACCCGCTCGGCCACGATGTTGCGCTGGATCTCGTCGGTACCGCCGCGGATCGAGATCGACGGGGCCGTGAGGAAGAGCGTGCGCCACTCGTCGTCCACCGCGGTCGCGGCCGGACCGAGGACGCGCATCGCGACGTTCGTGTAGTCCCGGAACAGGTGCGTCAGGCGAAGCTTCATGCCCGACCCCTCGGGACCCGGACGGCCCGCGCGTGCGAGGTCCCGTGCGCGTTGCCCGCTCAGGCGCGCGACCTCCGAGGCGACGTACACGCGCGCGAGTGCGTCGCGCACGAGCGGGTCGCGCGTCGCGCGACAGGCGCGCGCGAGGTCGACGAGGCGGGTGAACGAGAGCCCCGCACCACCGCCGCCCGCGAGTCCGCCCCGCTCGTGCGCGAGACAGGTGAGCGCGACGGCCCATCCCTCGCCCACGCCGCCGATGCGGTCATCGTCGTCGACCAGCGCGTCGTCGAGGAACACCTCGTTGAAGTGGGTGTCGCCGTTCATCTGGCGGAGCGGGCGGACGTCGACGCCGGGCTGGTCCATCGGCAGCCCGAACGCGGTGATGCCCGCGTGCTTCTCGGCGTCCGGATCGGTACGGGCGAGCAGCAAGCCCCACTGCGAGTACTGCGCCCGACTCGACCAGACCTTCTGACCGGTGACGCGCCACACGTCGCCGTCGCGGACGGCGCGAGTCGCCAGGCCCGCGAGATCGGAACCCGCGCCCGGCTCGGAGAACAGCTGGCACCAGATCTCGTCACCGGTGCGCACGGCCGGGAGCCAACGCTCGCACTGGTCGCGCGTCGCGTGCGCGACGAGGGTGGGGCCGACGAGGGCGAGCCCGACCATGAACGGGTACAGGTCGGGGACGCGGAACGCGGCCAGCTCCCGGTTCACGACCGCCGCGTGCTGCGCGTCGAGGCCCATCCCGCCGTACTCGACGGGCCACGTCGGTACCGCCCAGCCGCCGTCGGCGAGCGCGCGCAGGTACGCGCGCCCGGCCTCGAGATCGTCGCTTCCCGCGCCGAGGACGACGACGCGCTCGCCGGGAGCGCGTCGTTCCAGGCGCTGGTCGAGCGCGGCGCGCACCTCGCGCGCGAACGAGTCGTCAGGCGTGGGCACGGCGTTGCCGCACGACGCGCTCGAGCGCGCTCCGGACGACCGGAGTCGCCGCGTCGGCCCAGATCGCGTGGCCCGCGCGGCTCGGGTGGAACCAGTCGGGCCCGAACAGCGAACGGTCGCGGCTGAACCGGGCGGTCATCGCCCCGACGGGCACCTTGTCCGCGTAGTCGAACCGTTCGGCGACCCGTCGGTGGATGCGATCGACGGAGCGCGAGCGTGCGGACGCGACGAGCGTGAGCGGGAACGGCACGCGCGGCACGTTGCCGAGATCCCCGACGCCCGTGAGCAACACCTCGGGCGCGACCGCGTGCAGCTCCGCGACGATCGCCGTCAGGTCTCGCTCGATCTCGCGCAACGGGGTGACGTGCATGACGTCGTTCGCGCCGGTGGAGACGATCGCGAGGTCCGCACGTGTGCGCAACGCCCGGGGTAGCTGGTCGCGGCGCACCTCCGCCGTGCGCGCGCCACCGGTCGCGACGCTCACGATCCGTATCCGGAACTCGCCGGACAGACGCGCCGCCATCTGACGCACCCAGATGTCGTCGACCGACTCCAGTCCCGACCCCGTGAGCGTGCTGTCGCCCAGCAGCAGCAGCGTGACCTCCGGGTGCGCCGGGTCGCCGACCTCACCGGACGGGTCGTGCCCGGTCACCGTGGGCAGGCCCCGATGCACCGCGTACATCGCCTCGGCGTACAGGAAGCCCGCCGCGCCGACCAGCGCGGCAGGCAGTGCGAGCGTGCCGTAGACGAGCGTCCGCCGCGTCGCCTGCTTCACGCGCTCGGTTCCTTGGGCCGCGTGGACGGCATCCCGAGCTTGCGGTGGTCCCACGAGACGACGCGCTCGACCGCGAGCTTCACCACGACCCGCTTGTTCAACATCGCCTCGACGAACGGCCGCATCTCCTCGGTGTACTTCCCACCTTGGTACCGCTCGAACACGCTGATGCCGAGCTCGAACATCCGGTCGGGATCGTCGACGATCTCGCCCGTGCCGACGAGCTCGACGCCGCGGAGCTCCTCGTAGGTCTCGCCGTCCTCCACGAGCACCGTCATGCGAGGGTCGCGCCGGAGGTTCTGGACCTTCTGGCTCTTGGCCTTCGTCTCGATCGCGATGGCTCCCTCGAGGAAGCCGTACCACATGGCGACCAGGTGGATCGTCCCGTCGTGGTTCATGGTGGCGATCGACATCGTGTGACGCCCTTGTAGGAACTCGTCGACCTCCTCCGAGGTCATCTTGATCACGTCACGCTGCTTGACGCCCATGGCGGTTCTCCTGTGCTCGCTTCACGCGCTCGATGCCGCGTCGACTGGGATGACGGCGCCGTTGACGTAGCGCGCCTCGTCGGATCCGAGGAAGGCGATGACGGCCGCGCAGTCCTCGGGCCGGCCGAACGCCCGGTACGGCATGATCCGCCCGAGCAACGTCGCAGACGCGCCGTCGGGGAACGTGAACTGCTCGGTGATCGCGGTGTCGATGCTGCCGGGCGCGATCGCGTTCACGCGCAGGGTCGTCTCCGCGTACTCCATCGCGACGGATCGTGTGAAGAGCGCGACACCGCCCTTCGATGCCGAGTACGCCGCGCTGTACGGCTGCGCCTTGAGTCCGGCGACCGAGGCCACGTTCACGATGCTGCCGCCCGTCTCGAGCAGCATCGGGATGCACGCACGCGACACGAGGAACGTGCCCGTGAGGTTGACGGCGATGATGCGGTTCCAGTCCTCCAGCGTCAGCTCGTGGGTGTGGCGGAACGAGCCGATGCCCGCGACGTTGCACAGCAGGTGCGGCGGGCCGAACGCCGCGACCGCGGCGTCGACGGCGCTCGTGACGGTGCGCTCGTCGCTGACGTCGCACGTGAGCGCGACCGCCTTGCCGGCCCCGGCGCCGCCGATGTCCGCGACGGTCGCCTCGTTGGCGTCGACCGCGACGTCGAGGCACGCGACGGATGCACCTTCGGACGCGAGACGGAGAGCCGTGGCCCGGCCGATGCCCGAGCTCGCACCGGTCACGATCGCGACCCGCCCCTCGTAGCGCCCCACGCTGCTCCTCTCGACCCCAGGCGCGCCGACACGTGCGCGGCAGGGCCCGTCACCCTACGCGGAGCCGCGGATCGCAGTCAGGCGGCGAGCTCGACGCGGTCGCGCCCGGTCTGCTTCGCGCGGTACATCGCGGCGTCGGCCGAGGTGAGGAGCGCCTCGGGATCGTCACCCGCGTGACCGACGGCGACCCCGACGCTCGCGGACACCCGCAGCGACCGGCCACCGATGCGGTACGGCGCGCGCAGCACGTCGAGCAGATGGTCCGCCGCGCGATGCGCGTCGTCGGGGTCCGACACGCCCGCGAGCAGCACCACGAACTCGTCGCCACCGACGCGCGCGACGGTGTCGCCCGCGCGCACGGACCCTGCGAGCCGGCGCGCGACGTAGGTGAGGAGCTCGTCACCGGTCGCGTGACCGTACGTGTCGTTCACGTGCTTGAAGCCGTCGAGGTCGACGAACACGAGGGCGAAGCGCGGGTCGCTGTCGCTCGACGGGGCGACGGCGCGCGACAACCGGTCGTTCAGGAGCCGCCGGTTCGCGAGGCCGGTCAGACCGTCGTGCAGCGCCTGGTTCCGGATGTCGTCGACGAGGCGCGCGCTGCGGAGCGCGACCGCACCCTGGTCGGCCATGCCCTGGAGCCGTTCGGCGAGGTCGTCGTCGCGCGTCGGATCCGTCGCGCTCTCGTCGTGGACCGGCGTCGTCACGACGCCGTGGAACTCGCCGCCGGCCACGAGCGGTACGACGCGCACGCGCTCGACGCCGACACCGCGGAGCAACGCACGCACCACGCTGCTCGACGTACCGAGGTCGAGCACCGCCGGGGCCGGCGTCCGCAGCATCCGCGCGAGCTCGGGAATCGTGTCGGGCTGCAGCCGCGCGGCCCGCAACGTGCGTTCGACGTCCTCCGTGTACCCGGACAGGCCCCGGTACGACAGCGTCTGCGACGCGGGATCCCAGACCAACACGGCCGCGTGGTCAGTGCCGATCACCGTGGGGACCGCGTCCGCGAGTCGCTGCGCGACCGCGTCGACGCTGCCGCCGTCGGCGAGCGCGGACGCGAGGTGCAGCAGCGCTCGGGCGGTCTCGTTGCGTCGCCGTGCCGTCTCGAGGGCCGTGGCCATGTTGATCGCCGCCGCGGCCGTCGCGGCGAACGCCTCGAGCAGACGACGCTCCGCGGGGAAGAACGACGCGCCCTCGGGATGCAACGCGACGAGACGTCCGAACGCCCGGTCGCCCGCGCTCACCTCGACGACGAGTCGCGAGCCGTCGGCCTCGTCGCGCTCCTGGGCGAGGACCTCGCGCGCGACGCGGCGCGCCTCGTCGTCGCTGGCGAACCCGTGGTGGTGGACGCGCAGGTCGTTCGGGCCGAGCGAGACGGCGAGCAGGTGTCGCGTCGCGCGCACGGCCTGCGCCGCACGCTCGACGATCTTGGCGAGGACGGTCTCGACGCCTTCCGTCGCGACGAGCTCGCGCGTCGCCTCCTGCATCGACTCGAACCGCTCGGTGAGGACCGCGAGCTGCGCCTCGAGGTGCTCGATGCGTCGCTGCGGGTTCGTCTCGGGCGACGTCGACGGGTCCCAGCGGACCTCGTAGACGCAGCGAGGCGCGCCGCGGCGTTGGCACTGCGTCTCGACGACCTCGGCCGGATCGATGCCGAACACGATGGGGACCTGCGAGAGCGTCCCGGCGGTGTACTCGCAGAACGTGACGTCGCGCTCGAGCCCGGCGACCGCCCACGCCTCGACCACGGCGTGGTCGTCGCCGAGCTCGACGGGTTCGAGGCGCGTCGCGGTGGAGATCTTCGACGCGGTGACGGCGATGTTGCGCAGCACCTCGGCCGGCGAGCCGAGCGCCCGGAGGAGCGCGACGACCTCGCTGCCCTGCCACTGCCGCAGCATCTCCTCGCCGACGACGCGCGCGAAGCGAGCGTCGCCCGTGACCTCGATCCCGGCTCGGAAGAGCGCGACGACCGTCGCGTAGTCGCTCCACGTCGACTGCTCGCGCAGCTCGGCCGGGTCACGGTCGTCCCGGGCGAGCGCCATGAGGCGGGGGACGGCCTCGTCGCCCGCGGCCCGCGCCGCGCAGCGGAGGATCACCGCGGTGACGCTGCCCGCGATCCGTCCCGAGCCGTCCTCGGGCGCGCCGGCGCCCTCGATCGCCATGCTGGCTCATCGGGCGGACGGGCCGGTTGTTGAGGGCGAAGGAGCTCGTTTACATGCTGGCGCCCGGCTCGGTGGCCCGCTCGAGCATCCGCTCGTAGTCGGCGACCTCGACCGCTCCGCTCACGAGGAAGCGCCCGGCGACGACCACGGCCGGGACGGCGTAGATCCCGAGCTCGATCGCCTCGTGGTACTCGGCGAAGACCCGGCGCTGCTGCTCCTCGCCGTGCTCGGTGAGGGCGGCGTCGAAGGCGTCGCGGTCGAGCCCGACGGACGCAGCCACGTCGACGAGCACGGCACGGTCCGACACCGTGCGGTTCTCGGCGAAGTAGGCGTGGAGCAGCGCCTCGTGGTAGCGGCGGGCCGGCTCGTCGCCGAACAGCCCTGCGACCTTCGCCGCGACGGCGGGCGGGACGCTGTGCGACGGCGGCGGGGCGTCGGTCGCCCAGACCGTGAACTCGCAGCGCGGCTCGACCGACGCCGGCCGCCGCCACGACTCGGTGTACGCGCGGAACCGGTCGAGCGGGCGCTGCTCGCGCTCCGGGCGCAGCAGGAAGGCCCGCCACTCGACCGTGATCGCGTCACCGAGACGTTGCTGCAGCTCTTCGAGGCGGACCGCCGCGACGTAGCACCACGGTCAGAGGAAGTCCGACCAGACGAGGAGGGGGACGGGTGTCACGACGACGCACCGTACCCCCGCCGCGTTGGGTCACTTTCTCGGCGTATGGACGCGAAAACGACCCAACGCGCCGGCGGGACGCCGTCACCCGTCGGTGTCCTCGTGGCAGACGGCTTCGACATTGTGACCGTCGGGGTCGCGCACGAACGCGCCGTAGTAGGTCGGGTGGTACTCGGGGAACACCCGCGGCGCGTGCAGGATCTCGGCGCCGAGCGCGACCGCGGCGTCGTGGAACGCGCGCACCTCGGCACGCGTCCGGGCCCGGAACGCGACATGGATCTCACGCGTCTCGTCGCGCTCCGCCGGGCTGAGCCAGAACGACCCGGGCTGCGGGCCGAAGAACCCGACGACATCCGGCGCCGGCTCGAACGCCGCCTTCATCCCGAGCCGTGCGAGCAGGGCTTCGTAGAACGAGCGGCTCCCGGCGACGTCCGCGCACTGGATCCCCACGTGATCGATCACAGCTCTCCCATCGGGTACGGGAACTTGGCGCCGACGCCGCCGTCGACGACGAGCGTCTGCCCGGTGACGTACGACGCGAGGTCCGACGCGAGGAACAGGATCGCCGACGCGATGTCGGCGGGCAGGGCGACGCGACGCAGCGGCGCGTTCTCCGTGTTGCGGGCGCGCCCCTCGTCACCCAGGTAGGCCGAGACGCGCGGCGTCCACACGACGCCGGGCGCGACCGCGTTGACCCGGATGTTGGAGGGCCCGAGCTCGACGGCACCCGAGCGGACGAGCGCCATCAACCCCGCCTTCGCCGCGCCGTACGCGGCGTGACGCGGAGCGGACGTGATCCCCGACACCGACGCGACGAACACCATCGCTCCGCCCCCGCTCCGCGTCATCGCGCGCCCACCGAGCTGCATCGCGAGGTACGCGTGCCGCAGGACGATGTCGAAGTGCCAGTTCCACAGCTCGTCGGTGATGTCGACGAGGTCCGCGTACTGCGCCATGCCGATGATGTCGACGACGCCGTCGATGTCGCCGAACGCGGCCTGCGCGCTCGCGAACATCGACTCCGCGTCGTCGCGCTTCGTCGCGTCACCCGACCACGCGACGCCGTCGACCTCCTGCGCGATGTCGTTCGCGAGGTCGTGGTCGAGATCGACGCAGAACGTGCGCGCGCCGACCGACGCGAGCGCGTGCGTCGCCTGGCGGCCGATCCCCTGTCCCGCGCCGATCACGACGAACCGCCTGTCGTCGAGCCGCAGCTTCCCCGGGTAGTCGGGGATCGCCGTGTCGTCGCTGCGCGTCATCCGCTCGTGGCCCGGGCTACTTGATCGCAACCGGCTGGACCGGAGACCCGACCGCGTTGGTGAACGGCAACGGTGACGCATCCAGAAGGAACGCGTACCGCCCGTCGTCCGCGCAGTCGGCCGCGAGCTGCTCGAGGTCCCAGTTCTGGCCCTGGGTCATGCCCATGTCGACGAGGTGCAGGAGGTGGACGGGCAACAGCGCGTCGTCACGTTCGCACGGGAACACCTCGAACGTGATGTTGTCGGTCGCGACGGCCGCGACGTCGTGCTCGCGGAACCACCGCACGCTCTGCAGCGACGGCCCCGCCGCCGGGGTGCCGTACGCCATCTTGTCGCCGGCATGGAAGAGCTGCATCTGACCCGTCCGGACGAGCACGATGTCACCGGGTCGCACGTCGACCTTCCCGAGCTCGGCCGCGGCGTCGAGATCGTCGCCGGTGATCGGATAGCCGCCCTCGAGACGGTCGACGCCCTTCGCGCGCGCGACGTCGAGGAGCACGCCTCGCGACACCAGCGAGGTGATGTTGTGGATCCCGAGCCGGTTCGCACCGAACTCGTTGATGACGCTCGCGGGGACACCGTTGTAGAGGTTGCCGTCGTAGCTGACGTGGCCGAGGCCGTCCCAGTGCGTGCACGCCTGGATGCCCATGGTCACGGTGTCGTCGCTGGTGCAGAAGTTCGACGGGTCGCCGGTCAGCGGCGTGTTGATCATCAACATCGTCCGCAACGGGTTCGTCCGGCCGGGGATCGCGCCGATCTGCGGACCGGCCTGGTCGAGCGGGAGTCCGAGCGCGAACCGCTTGCCGGTCGTGACCAGCGCGGCCGCGTCGCGCACGACCTCGTCGGTGATCAGGTTGATCGTCCCGATCTCGTCGTCGGCACCCCAGCGGCCCCAGTTGCGGACCTCGGCCGCGAGCTCCTTGACGTCGTCGGGGAGGGCCATGATCACGACCTCCCGTGCAAGAGGCAGTTCCAGTGCAACGAGCTGTTGGCCGGCCGGAGCGGCGAGCTTGCGAGCGCGACCATCAACAACGAGCTGTTGGCCGGCCGGAGCGGCGAGCTTGCGAGCGCGACCATCAACGCAGCGTGAGCACGCCGCGCGCGAGCTTGCCAGCCTCGAGATCCTCGACCGCGTGCTCCCAGTCCTCGATCGGGTACTGCGCGGTGACGAGCTCGTCGAGCTTGAACACACCGCGCCGGTACATGTCGATGATGAGCGCGACGTCGTGGTGCGGGCGGTGCGATCCGGCGCGGCATCCCATGACGCCGCGCTCGACGTGGGTCATGTACGTGACGGGTGCGGTGAACTCGGCCGTCGGTGCGGGGACGCCGACGATGACGACGTTGCCGCCCCAGTCGAGCATGTCGAGACCCTGGCGGATCGTCGCGGGAGCGCCGACGCAGTCGAACACCCAGTCGGCACCGCCGGCGCCGAACGGACCGCGAACCTCGTCGTCGCGGAACGGGAGCAGCGCGTGCACCGCCTCGACGCTGTCGACGTCCGGCCCCGCGAGCACGAAGTCGGTCGCGCCGAAGTCGCGCGCGAGCTTCTCCTTGTCGGGGAGCGTGTCGACGGCGATGATCCGGCTCGCGCCGGCGATCCGCGCGGCCTGGATGGCGTTGAGGCCGACGCCGCCGACACCGAAGACAACCGCGGTGTCGCCGCGCTTGAGGTCGGCCCGGTTCCACACCGCGCCGGCACCCGTCAGCACGCCGCACCCGACGAGCGCGGCCGACTCGAGCGGGACGTCGTCGGGGATCTTCACGCACTGCCGGCCGTCGACGATCGTGAACTCGGTGAAGAACGACGCAGCGGCGAAGTTCCACGTGGGCTCGCCGTCGAGCGTGAAGGGCTGCGTCCGGTTGCCCATGCTCTGTCGGCAGTACGCGGGCTTGCCGGTGATGCAGTACCGGCAGGTGCCGCAATAGGCGAGCGTGTGCAGGACGACGTGGTCGCCGGGCTCCACGTTCGTGACCGCGTCACCGACCGACGCGACGATGCCCGCGCCCTCGTGCCCGAGCACCGCGGGCGCGGGCCAGGGGATCGTGCCGTTGATGACGCTCAGGTCGCTGTGGCACAGACCCGCCGCGACGATCTGCACCTTGACCTCGGTCGGGCCCGGGTCGCGCACGTCGAGTCCCTCGCGCAGCTCGGCCCGCTGACCGGTGTAGACGAGGCCCTTCATCACTCTCCCCTTCTCGCGTACCGAGGGACCGACGCCGTCACGACGGCCAGATGATGCTCTGGAGCTCCGTGTAGGCGTAGAGCCCGAAGTCGCCGCCGTCGCGCCCGACGCCGCTCATCTTGAACCCGCCGAACGGCGCCTCGTGGTGGCGCTGCGCGGTGTTCACGCCGACGTGGCCGCAACGCAGCTCCTTCGCGACACGGAACGCGCGCGTCGTGTCCTTCGAGTACACGTAGTCGTAGAGCCCGAAGTCGCTGTCGTTCGCGATCGCGATGCCCTCCTCCTCGTCGTCGAAGGGCACGGTCACGATCACGGGACCGAAGATCTCCTCGCGCACCGGGGTCATGCCGTTGCTGCACCCGGCGATCAGCGTCGGGCCGACGTAGTACCCGCGGTCGAGGTGCGACGGACGCGTGCCGTCCACGACGATCTCGCCGCCCTCCTCCTTGCCGAGCTCGATGTAGCGCTCGACCCGCGCGCGCTGCGCGTCGGAGATCAGCGGCCCGACGACGGTGTCCTGCTTCGTCGGGTCGCCCACCGTCAGGTGCGGCGCGGCGGCGGCGAGCTTCTCGACGAGCTGGTCGTAGACGCCGCGCTGCACGACCGCGCGCGTCGGTGCGGTGCAGATCTGGCCGGAGTGAAAGCCCCACACGCTGACGAGCGCAGTGACGGCGGCGTCGAGGTCGGCGTCGTCGAACACGATGCACGCGCCCTTGCCGCCGAGCTCCATGAGGAGGCGCTTCATCGTCTTCGCGCCGGCCTCGTAGATCCTGACGCCCACCGACGTGCTGCCGGTGAACGAGATCATGTCGACGTCCTTGCTGTCGACGAGCGCGGACCCGACCTCGGGCTTCGAGCCCGTCACCACGTTGACGACGCCCTGCGGGAAGCCGACCTCCTCGCACAGCTGCGCGAACTCGATGATCGCGAGCGGGTCCTGCGGCGCCGGCTTCATCACGATCGTGTTCCCCGTCGCGAGCGCGGGTGCGACCTTGCCGGCCATGTTGACGAGCGGGAAATTGTACGACGTGATGCAGCCGACGACGCCTGCGGGCTGACGGACGGCCATCGCGTTCATGAGCGCGCCCGGCGCGAGCGGGGTGGCCGGCATGACCGACGGCTGGAAGCCGACGTCGATGTTCTCGATCGCGCCGCGTGCGTAGCGCTCGAAGCGCGCGGCGGCCTGCGGGACCTGCAGCTGCGAGCCGACTGACAGCGTGGCGCCCGTCTCCGCGATGACGAGCGGCAGCAGGTCGGAGGTGCGCTCGCGGAGCTTGTCCGCGAGCGCCTGGAGCAGCCGGGCGCGCTCCTCGGGCGCGGTGTGGGACCACGCCGGGAACGCCTCCTTCGCGGCCGCGGCCGCGGCGGCGACGTCGGCGGCGGTCGCCTCGGGCGCGGGCGCGACGACCTCTTCCGTCGCGGGGTTGACGACGTCGTACGTCCCGCCCGACCCGTCGACCCACTCGCCTCCGATGAGCAGCCGGTACTGCTTGTCGGTGAGCGTCGACGTCATCGGATGCCTCCCGCGCGCGAGCAGATCGGCGCTCGTGACGCCGGATCTGATGGGCCGTCAGCGCACTGTAACGCGGCGTCCCCGCGAGACGTCAGCGGGCCTCGCTCCGCATTCTGTGAAGCGTCAGACACACATCGTGTGCATGACGCTTCACGGGACGGGACGCGCGCGTCGTCGCGGTCACGACCTACGCTGACGCCCGCTCGAGAAGGAGGTCACGGTGCCGCTCGATCCGGTCGCACGCACGCTCATCGACGCGATGGAGCAGGTGTTCCCGTGCGTCGAGAACATGGAGGCGGCCGAGGCGCGCGCCATGGCGAAGGAGATGCCGCCGGCGGTCGAGGAGCCGGAGGCGGTCGCGGTCGTGTACGACCGGACGATCCCCGGTCCGGACGGCGACGTGCCCGTGCGCGTCTACCGGCCCGTGGAGGGCGGCGATCCGCTGCCGGTCGTCGTGTACTTCCACGGCGGTGGGTGGGTCATCTGCGACCTCGACACCCACGACGGCACGTGTCGCGCGCTCGCGAACGGCGTCAACGCCGTGGTCGTGTCGGTCGACTACCGCTTGGCGCCGGAGCACAAGTTCCCGGCCGCGGCGGAGGACGCGTACGAGGTCACCAGCTGGGTCGCCGCGCACGCGGACGAGCTCGGCGTCGAGCCCTCGCGTCTCGCGGTCGCGGGCGACAGCGCGGGTGGCAACCTCGCCGCCGTCGTCGCGCTCATGGCCCGCGACCGTGGCGGGCCTGCCATCACGTTCCAGCTCCTCGTCTACCCGGTGACCAACCACTCGTTCGACACCGACTCGTACCGCGAGAACGCGGACGGCTACTTCCTCCACCGAGCGTCGATGGAGTGGTACTGGCGCCAGTACCTGGCCGACGAGCGCGACGGCGCGAACCCATACGCGTCGCCGCTGCGCGTCGAGGACGCGCGCGGGCTCCCGCCGGGGATGGTGATCACGGCGGAGTTCGACCCGCTGCGTGACGAGGGCGAGGCGTACGGCAGGAAGCTCGCGGAGGCCGGCGTCCCGTTCGACGTCCGCAGGTACGACGGCGTGTTCCACGGGTTCTTCTCGATGGTCGCGTTCCTCGACGGCGCGAAGCAGGCCACCGCCGACGCGCACGCCGCCCTGCGCGACGCGCTGTGGTCGTGACGCGATGAGCGAGCCTCCGCTCGGCGTGTGCACGCGAGCCGGCGTCTCGGCGGGCGCGGCTCCCGTGATCGAGGCGTTCGCGACGCAACGGGCGCGCCTCGTCCGCTTGTGCCGGAGCTTCTCGGACGACGAGTGGCGCGCGCAGAGCCGGTGCGCGAGCTGGACCGTGCACGAGGTCGTCCGGCACCTCGTCGACCCGACCGACCGGATCGCGAGGATCGCGCGCGGTGAGCCGACCGGCGACACGGAGTTCGACCCGCGCACGACGCCAGGCCGTTGGCTCGAGGAGACGGCCGGGCTCACGACCGCGGAGACCGCGGACGCGCTGGTCGCGTCGACCGAGTCCGAGCTCGCGGCGTTCGACGACCTCGCGCTCGCCGACTCCGACCGCGCCTTGCCCGGCCCGTACGGGCCGATCCACTGGACGACGTTCGCGCTCCACGTCTTCTGGGACAGCTGGCTGCACGAGCGCGACGTCGCGCTGCCGCTCGGCTGCGCGCAGGACGCGACCGCGAACGAGAACACGCTCGCCGCGCTCTACGGCATCACGCTCGCCGGCCTGCCGCTCGGCACGGCGGGGGCGACGGCGACCGAGACGTTCGTCCTCGACGGGGTGGGTGGCGGCGGCTTCCGGCTCGACGCGGCCACCGAGACGTGCACGACGACGACCGCGGATACCGGCGACGATGCGCTGCGCGGTGAGCTCGCGCCCGTCGTCGACTCGCTCTCGGGACGCGACGCCGAGCTCGCCGACGTGCTCGACGGTCCGCCCGAGCGCCTCGCGCGGCTCGGCTACATGCGCGCGTTCATGCGGAGCTGACCGGGCGACACAGCAGCTGGCTGATCCCGGACGCGAGGAACGTCCCGTCGTCCGCCCACACGGATTGGTGGCTCGTGACGAGCCCGTCCGCACCGCTCGGCGACGTTCCCTGCGCGAACAGGTACGCGGAGCGCGGCCGGAAGCGGTGGAAGTGGCACGCGAGGTCGATGCTCGGCGCGTAGAGGCCGCCGGGGTCGACGTGGCGGCGCACGACCGCGGGCCAGGAACCGACGTCGAGGAGGATCGCGAGGCGCGCGGCGTCGATCCACGGGTCGCCGGTGTCGGGGTCGGGCAGGAAGCGCAGCCACGTCTGCCACTCCGGCGCTCCGGGCTCGCGCGCCTCCCAGTCGTCGACCCACGCGAGTGGCCGCGACTCGAAGTTGCGCCAGAAGGGGTACGTGTCGTCGCCGTCGCGCCCGGCCGCGGCGAGGCGTTCCTCGACGGTGGGGTGGTCGAGGGGCGCGCCGGCGTCGCCGGGCATCGGCGTGACGTCGTGGGTCAACGCGGGCAGGTCGTCGGCGACCGCCCACACGAGCGCCTCGACCACGGCACGATCGCCCTGCGTGACGGAGACCCGAACCGACTCGGCCTTCTTCGCAGCGCGCAGCGTCGTCGTCGTCAGCGTGACCGGACCGAACGCGGCGACGCCGAGATAGTGCGCGACGACGCTGGCCGGGCGGTCGAAGCGCGTGTGCGCGCCCGCCGCGCGCAGCGCGGTCGCGACGACATAACCGCCCATGGGACCCCAGATCTCCCATTCGCGCGACAGCGTCGCCTCGTAGACGTGACCCCCGCGGACCGCCGTGTCGACTCCGAGATCTCCCACGGCGGGCGATCGTACGGTCGGCCCGCGGTGTGGTGCCGGCAGTTATTCGGGGATGTCGAGGCTCAGCATCTCGATCGCGTTGGTCCGCATGATCTTCACGATCACGTCGTCGTCGAGACCCTTCGTCTGCGCCTCGGCGATCTCACGCGTGCGCGGCCACGTCGAGTCGGAGTGCGGGTAGTCGCTCTCGTACGTCACGTTGCCGACGCCGATCTCCTCGATCGAGCGGAGCCCGTGCGCGTCGTCGAAGAAGCACCCGTACACGTGGTCGCGGAACAGCTGGCTGGGCGGCTCGAGCACCTTCTCCGCGACGCCACCCCACGCGCGGTTCTCCTGCCACACCACGTCGGCGCGCTCGAGCACGTAGGGGATCCAGCCGATCTGGCCCTCGGAGTATGCGATCTTCAGGTTCGGGAACCGGTTGAAGGCACCGCACATCAGCCAGTCGACGAGCGAGTAGCACGCGTTCGCGAACGTGAGCGTCGAGCCGACCGCCGGTGGCGCGTCCGCGGACGTCGACGGCATCTTCGACGACGACCCGATGTGCATGCAGATCACGGTGGCCGTCTCCGCGCACGCCGCGAAGAACGGATCCCAGTAGTTGTCGGGCTGGTGGACCGACGGCAGGCCGAGGAACGGCGGGATCTCGCTGAAGCACACCGCGTGCACGCCTCGCGCCGCGTTGCGACGCACCTCGTCGGCGGCGAGCTGGGCGTCCCAGAGCGGGATGATCACGAGCGGGATCAGGCGACCGCCCGATTCGCCGCACCACTCGTCGACCATCCAGTCGTTGTAGGCCTCGACGCAGAGCTTCGCGAGGTCCTTGTCCTTGGCCTCGAGGAAGGTCTGGCCGCAGAAGCGCGGGAACGTCGGGAAGCACAGCGACGCCTCGATCCAGTTCGTGTCCATGTCCTCGAGGCGCGGCTTCACCTGGTACGAGCCCGGCCGCATCCACTCGTACGTGGTCCCCTCGACGGTGATGTCGTCGCGGTCATGACCCACGGCGGCGTCGAGACGCATGAGCGGACGCCGGAGGTCCTCGTAGAACCACCAGTCGACGGGCTCGCCCGCGTCACTGGGCTCGCCCGGGACGACGGTCAGCTTCCCGCCGACGAACGTCATCTCCTTGACCGGCGCGCGCAGCACGCGCGGACCGACGTCGCGGTACTTCGCCGGCAGCCGGTCCTGCCAGACGTTGGGCGGCTCCACGACGTGGTCGTCGACGGAGATGATCTTCGGGAACTCGCGCATGGAGCAGAGGCTAGTCCTGTTTCTGATGGACCGTCAGCGGCGGCTCCGTCAGGCGCGATACGGTCCCGAGACTCTCGCCGTGGGAGGGGACTCGCGTGGACGACATGGACGGCCGCGTCGCGATCGTGACGGGTGCCGCGACCGGCATCGGGCGGGCGTCGGCGGTCGCGTTCGCGCGACGCGGTGCACGCGTGGTCGTCGCGGACGTCAACGACGACGCCGCGCAGGAGACCGTCGCGCTCGTGAAGGACGCCGGCACCGACGCGCGCTTCGTGCACACCGACGTCACGAGCGCGGACAGCGTCGCCGCGATGGTCGCGACCGCGATCGACTCGTTCGGGCGCTTGGATTTCGCGCACAACAACGCGGGCATGAGCGGGACGGCGGCGGGTGTCGTCGACTGCACCGAGGAGCAGTGGAACCGGACGATCGCGCTGAACCTCACCGGCGTCTGGCTGTGCATGAAGCACGAGATCCCGCGCATGCTCGAGATCGGAGGCGGCGCGATCGTCAACACGTCGTCCGGCGCGGGGCTCGTCGGCTTCGCGGCGCTCCCCGCGTACGTCGCGAGCAAGCACGGCGTGATCGGGCTCACGAAGTCCGCCGCGCTCGAGCTCGTCCGGCAGGGCGTGCGCGTCAACGCGATCTGCCCGGGCACGACCCGCACCCCGATGATCGAGGGCTACATCGGCGGGGACGCGAACGTCGAGCGGATGATGACGGCCGCGTCGCCGCTCGGTCGCATGGCCACGCCCGAGGAGATGGCCGAGGCGGCCGTCTGGCTGTGCAGCGACGCGGCGTCGTTCGTGAACGGGGTCGCGCTGCCCGTGGACGCCGGCGCGGTCGCCCAGTAGGAGGAGCGCTCCGATGACGTCGATCGTCCCCGCCGGGCAGCTCGCCTACGGCATGCAGCTGCAGGTGCAGTCGCAGAGCCGCATGTACGCGGAGCCGTGGGAGGCGGACGCCGGCCGCGACGCGCTCGTCGCCATCGCACGCAAGGCGGAGGAGACGGGCTTCTTCTACATCGCGGTGTGCGACCACGTCGCGATCCCGAAGCCGTTCGACGAGCGCATGGGCACGACGTGGTACGACACCGTCGCGACGCTCGGGTACCTCGGCGCCGTCACCGAGCGTGTGCACCTGCTGTCGCACGTCTTCGTCGCCGCGTACCGGCATCCGCTCGTGACCGCGAAGTCGTTCATGACGCTCGACGAGCTGACCGGCGGGCGCGTGATCTTCGGCGTCGGGACCGGTCACGTCGAAGGCGAGTTCGACCTGCTCGGCGTCGACTTCAAGGCGCGCGGTCGCATCACCGACGAGGCGATCGACGTCATCCGCGCCGCGTTCGACGACGAGTACCCGTCCGTCGACACGGAGAGCTTCCACGTCCACGACGCCGGGATGGCACCGCGGCCGCGCGCGCGGATCCCGATCTGGGTCGGCGGCTCGTCGAAGCCCGCGTTGCGGCGCGCCGCGCGGCGTGGCGACGGTTGGCTCCCGCAGGGCACGCCGCGTGCGGACATGCCGGCAGCGATCGCGTACCTGCGCGACGAGCGCGCGCGTGCGGGCCGCGAGGACGCGATCGACATCGGCGCGATCACCGAGATCCTCTACGTCGGCGAGCCGACCTGGGACGTCGGCGCGCACACCTTGCACGGCAAGCCGGCCGCGATCGCCGACAGCCTCCGCGAGTTCGGGGCCATGGGCGTCGATCACGTCCAGGTCCGGTTCCGCAACCGCTCCCTCGACGAGCTGCTGGACCAGATGGACGCCTTCGGCACCGAGGTCGCACCGCTACTCTCCGAGTAGCGGATGCCGTCTGGTCGCACTCGCTCGGCGGCGGGATACCCGCCGCCGCCCTTCGGGACGCTCGCCGCTCCTGCGCCAACAGCTCGTCACGTCGGCGGTTGGCAGTCACTCACCGCGAACGAGGGAGGCCGAGGCCGCGCTCGGCGATGATCGAGCGCTGGATCTCGCTCGACCCCGCGTAGATCGTCGTCACCACCGCGTGCCGGAACGCGTGCTCGGCCCACCCGTCGACGGGCGCGCCGGCCTCGCCGCGCTGCAGCACGCCCGAGGGGCCGAGCAGCGCGAGCAGGTCGGCGCTCGCGCGCCGGAACGACTCGCTCCCGAACAGCTTCGCCTCGGAGCCTTCGACGATCGGGAGCTCGCCGCGCGCGGACACCCACGCCATCCGGTACGCGAGCAGGCGACCGACCTCGGTCTCGGTCGCGACGCGCGCGAGGACGTCCCGCATGGTCACGTCGTTGAACGCGCCGGTTTCACGCGCCCAGCGGAGCATCCGCCGGAGGAGGCGACCCTCCTCGCCGTTCGCGGTCGGGTTCCGCTCGAACGCGAGGGCGACGGTCATGACGTCCCAGCCGCCGTCGACCTCGCCGACGCGTGCGGAGTCGGGAACGCGCACGTCGTTGTAGAACGTGATGTTCGTCCGTTCGCCGCCGAGCGTCCGCACGGGCGCGATCTCGACGCCCGCCGCGTCGAGCGGCACCAGGAACATCGTGAGCCCACGATGCTTCGGCACGTCGGGATTGGTCCGCGTCAGCAGGAAGACGTAGTCGGACTCGTGAGCCATCGTCGTGAACATCTTCTGGCCGTTCACGACCCACTCGTCACCGTCACGGACGGCACGCGTGACCACGGACGCGACGTCCGAGCCGGCATCGGGCTCCGAGTAGCCGAGGCACACGAGGATCTCGCCGCGCAGCGCCGGCGCGATGATCCGTTGCTTCTGCTCGTCGCTGCCGACGATCGACAACGTGCGTGCGACGAGCTCGGTCGTCCCCCAGCCGTCCATCGGCGCGCCCGCCCGGGCGACCTCCTCGTCGAACGCGACCATCTCGAACGGGTCGCGCTCCTGCCCGCCCAGCTCGCGCGGCCAGGAGGCAGCCAGCCATCCGCGTTCCGCCAGCGCACGGTGCAGCCCCCAGTCGTGCACCGTGCCCGTCTCGTGCACGCGCGCGACGACGTCGTCCGTGAGGTGCTCGGCGAAGAAGGCGCGGACCTCGGCGCGGAACGCCTCGGCACGCTCGCCGAGCCGGAAGTCGAGACCGCCCGTTGCCGACGGCTCCACGCTCGCGACGGTCGGCGCATTCATCGCGAGCACGTCACCGACGCGTCGCGTCGCCGCCTGGACACCGCCCAGTGCGAGCGCCCACGCGGTGACGCGACGGAAGTACAGCTGCACGTCGTACTCGAGCATGAACCCGTAGCCGCCGTGGAAGTGGAGGCTCGCGCCGGCCGCGTCGTGCGCGGTCTGCGCCGCGAACGAGAAGGCCATGGCGGCCAGGAGCGGGAAGCGAGCGGGATCGGCGTCGCACGCCCATGCTGCTTCGAGCGCGAGGAGCTCGGCACCGTCGAGCGCGGTCGCGACGTCGGCCAGCTGCTGCTGGACGGCCTGGAACGAGCCGATCGGCGCGCCGAACTGCACGCGCGTCGACGCGTACTCCACGCCGAGCCGCAGCGCGGCGCGCCCGGCTCCCACGAGCCCGTTCGCGAGCAGAACCCTCCAGTCGTCGAGTGCCGCGGCGTACGCGGCGCGCGCGGCGTCACCGCGCGCGACGACGGTGACATCCCCCGTCCTCGTGCGGTCGGCGAGGGGTGACGAGCCGAGGTTCGCGGGTGACGCCCCGGGCGCGTCGTCGCGCGCGGCCACGAGCTCGTCGCCGCCGAGCCCGACGACGACGCCCGCGACCGCGCCCGCGGGGACGAGCGCGAACCGGCCGTCGCGGGCCGGGATGGGGGCGACGGTCACGATCGTCTCGCCGCTCGCGACGTCGTCCGGGCACGCGCCGAGACGGTCGAGCAGCCGGACGCCGACCAACGACTCGACGACCGGGGCCGACGCGAGCGCGCGGCCGGCTTCGGAGCACACGACCCCGAGGTCGACGAGTGTCGCGCCGCCCGCGGTCGTCGCCATGCTCGGCACGCCGATCGCGCGGACGTGCTGCCACAGCGCGTCGTCGAACCCGAGTGGCTCGGCGGCCCGGACGCGCTCCGGCGACGACTCCTTCGCGAACAATGACGCGACGGTGGCCCGGAGCTCGCGCTGGTCGTCCGACAGGTCGAGGTTCACGTCAGCCGTTCGACACCCACTCGACGTGCGCGGCGATCGTGGCGCCGGCGTCGTCGAGCCAGCCCTTGTCGCGCGCGTACGCGCGCATCCTGTCGAAGTCGCCGTCCCAGCCCGGGCCGACACGGCCGTCCGCCATGCGCCGCACGGCATCGACGTCGACACGCGCGTCGTCGTCGCCGTCGACCCGGCCCACGGACGCGTCGCGCAGCGCGCGGTCGAGCCGAGCCGTGTCGTCCGCACCCGCGACCGCGGCGACGTGGAAGCGCGTGCAATCGGCGGGTTCCTCGAGCGTCACCTGCGGCGGTGACGCGTCCACGAGCACCTTGACGAACATCGCCGGCCTACGGGATCGAGAGCCCGCCGTTCGGGCGGACGATCTGGCCGGTCACGAAGCTCGCGGCGTCGGACGCGAGGTACAGCACCGCGTACGCGATGTCGTCGGGCTCGCCGACGCGCCCCAGCGGTGCGGCGTTGCGCATCGGCGCGGACACCGCGTCGAAGCGGTCCTGGTCGATCGTGCCGTCCGGGTTCGTGAAGTGCCGCCCGGTCATGCCCGTGACGATCCACCCCGGCGCGACGGCGTTCACGCGCACCCCTTTCGGGCCCACCTCCGTCGCCAGGGTCTTCGTCAGCTGCGCGACACCGGCCTTCGCCATCGCGTAGCAGACGATCGTCGGCGCCGGCGTGTCGATCGCGCCGGACGCCATGTTCACGATGCTCCCAATGCCCCGCGCGGTCATGACGCGCGCCGCCGCGCGGCATCCGTAGAACACGCCCTTCAGGTTGACGGCGAGAACGCGGTCGAGATCGGCGTTGTCGGTGTCGACGACGAGGCTGTTGTGCATGATGCCGGCGATGTTGCACATGACGTCGAGCCGCCCGTGCTCGCGCACCGTGCCGTCGACGAGCGCGTCGACCTGCTCGCTCTGCGCGACGTCGACCTCGGCCGACTTCGCGTTGCCGCCTTCCGTCGTGATCGACGTCGCGGTGTCCTTCGCGGCGTTGCCCGCGACGTCGGCGCACACGACGGTCGCGCCGACGGCGGCGAGCATTCGTGCGCTGGCGCGCCCGATGCCGCTCCCGGCGCCGGTGACGATCGCGACACGACCGCTCAGGTCGAACGCCTCACGCGGATCCTTCACGTCGTCCTCCTCACGCGTCTCCTCCTCACGCGGCCCGCACTTCACGTGGCCCGCACCTCGCGACGGTCAGTTTGGCCGACCGTGCACGGACTTCGTCACGATGCGGGTCGCCTCGACGAGCCGGTCGGCGAGCACGCGGATCTCGACCGGGTCCAGCGACGCGCGGAAGCCGAACAACGTCAGCGCGAGCACGACGGAGCCGTCCGCGCCGAACACCGGTGCCGCGATCATGCTGAGCCGGTACGACGACGCGTGCTCGAGCTCGGCCAGCACGTACTCCTCGTGACCGAGCTCCTCGACGAGACGGGCGAGGCGGGAGGCGTCCGCGCCCGGATCGCGGGCACCGAGCGCGCGGCCGATCTGGATGCGCGCGTCGGCCTCCAGCGCGAGCGAGTACCCGCGGTCGCGCACCGCTGCGACCGCGCTGCGGAACCGGGCGATGCGATCCGCGGGCGCGCTCGGACCGGTCCGCTGCAACCACGCCTGGATCTCGGCGTCGGACGACCACGCCATGAACACGGTGCCGAGCGGCGGGACGAGCGGGAGCCGGTGACCGACGCGCACGTCGGGTGCGAGCGGGCCGAGATCCCCCTCGCGCCCGAGGATCACGATCTCGTCACCGATCGCCGCGCTCGCGACGCACAGCACGTCGAGCTCGTCCGCGAGTCGGCGCATCTCGCCGCGCGCGTGGTCGACGACGTCGATCTGGCGCGACGCGGCCGCGTTCCCGACCGCGACGAGCGCCGGGCCGAGCGAGTACGTCTTGTCGACGGGGTGGCGCAGCAGGTATCCGGCGTCCGTCAAGGTGGCGACGAGCGCGTGCAGCGTCGCCTTGCTCGCGTCGAGACGGCGCGCGAGCTCGGACACGCCGAAGCGCTCCGTCGGGTGCGACGCGAGGAAGTCGAGCAGCGCGACGGTCCGCGCCGCGGACGGTGCCATCCGGCCCACTACGTGACCGCGTAGCCCGGGCCGAGCGCCTCGACGACCGCGTCGCCGAACACGCGAGCGAGGATCTCGTGGCCCTCGTCGCCCGGGTGGATGCCGTCGCGAAGGTGCTCGGGACGCAGCAGCGGGAGCCCGTCGACGAGCCACACCCGGTCGTCCTCGTACTCGTCGATGCGCTCACGCACGACCGCCGTGATCGCTGCACGGATGTCGCGCAGATCGGTACCGAACCGGTTCGGCACGCGCTCGGCGTCCGGGCGGAGCACCGGCGTCATGACGACGATCGGCGTGTCGGGATGGCCTTGCCGGACGACGTCGAGGAACGCCTCCGTGTTCGCGAGCATCTGCGCGTCGCTGTGCGGGGTGCGCGTCCAGCAGTTCGTGCCGTGACCGATCGAGATGACCTCGGCCGGGATGCGCGAGATCTGCTCGGCGGTCGCCATCTCGCCGCGTGCCGCGCCCGCGTAGCCGAGGTTCACGACGTCGATGCCGCGCTCACGGCCCACGATCGCCGGCCACGCCCGCGCCGGCCCGGACGCGACCCAGCCCTCCGCGATGGAGTCGCCGTACGCGAGCCACCGCGGCCCGCGTGGTGCGCGGTCGATCGAGCCGCCCACCGCTCCGACCGACATGATCCGCGGCTTCATGCCCTCCGGGAGGTAGACGGTCGCCGGCGTGTCGGGCGAGTGCTCGCCCATCGCGAGTCGCACCCGACCCTCGCCGAGCACCGCGGGCTGCTCGTCGACGCAGACGCCACCCCGCCACAGCGCGAACGTCGTGCCCGCGCCGGGACCGCGGTAGCCGAGGTCGTCCGTCTCCGTCGTGTACGCGACCTCGACGGCCTCGGCGTCGCCGATCATCTCCAGCCGCACGGTGACGGGCAGCTGCGCGCTCGTCCACGTGTCGACGGGCAGCCGCGCCGCGTCCAACGGGTCCGCGCGCGGGTACCACACGTCGTCGGTGTCCTGGAACGCGCAGCCGCGGACGAACGGATCCGGCTGCTCGGGGCGCAACATGCGGACGGTCAGCTCGTGGTGACCGAGACCGACGTGTCGACGTCGCGCGCCGCGAGCTTCGGGACGATCTCGGTGCCGAGCAGCTCGATCGTCCGCATGATCGACTCGTGCGACAGGTGCCCGAACTGCACGTAGCAGATCAGCTGGTCGACGCCGAGCTCCTCGTAGCGCAGCATCTTCTCCAGGCACTGGTCGGGATCACCGACGATGATCATGTCGGCCTCGTGGAACTCGCGGACGTCGAAGTTCCCCTCGATCTGGCGCTTGAGCAACGGGAACGTCGCGTCGCGCTCCTCCTGCGACAGGTTCGGGAGCTCCCACTCGAGCGTGAACTCGGCGAGGTTCTTGTACCACCACCACACCGAGTCCCAGATTCCGTTGCGCTCGCACTCGGCGAGGGACTCGGCGCAGTGCACGAGCGTGTACGCCGCGACGCGATCGTTCACGACGCGGGTCAGCGGCGTCGGGTTCGCGGCCGCCGCGCGGTACTGCGCGATGTGCTGTCCCATCTTCTGGATCGGCTGGAGGATCGCGAACGAGAGCAGCCCGAGGCCGAGCTCACCCGCGACGGCGGAGCTGCCCTCGCTGGTCGCCGCCATCCAGCACGGCGGGTGCGGGTCCTGCACGGGCTTGGGCGTCACCATGCGGCGGGGGAAGTCGAGGTACGTGCCGTGGAACTCGAAGTACTCCTCCTCCCACATGCGCACGACGGCCTCGATCGCCTCCTGCCACTGCGCGCGGCTCTCTTCGCGCGGCACCCCGAACGCGATCTGCTCCATGGGCGTCGACCGGCCGGTCCCCCACTCGACGCGTCCCCCGCTGAGGATGTCGGCAGTCGCGACCTTCTCGGCGACGCGCATCGGCGGGGTGAAGGCGTGGGGCATGAGGGTCACGCCGAAGCCGAGGCGCAGGTTCTCGGTGCACTGGGAGAGGGCGCCGATGATCACCTCGGGCGCGGGCGAGTGCGACCGGCCCTCGCGGAAGTGGTGCTCGACGTGCCAGGTGGTGTGGAAGCCGAGCGTGTCGGCCAGGCGGATCTGCTCGAACGCCTCGCGGTAGGCCCGCTGCTCCGCCTCCCGCTGCCCGTAGGGATGGGGACCGGCCCACGGCTTGGGCACGTCGATCTCGTAGAGCAGGTCGAGCTTCACGGCACCCCTCCGAGCTCGGACGACCGGCGTTGTTCGACATGGCGAACGACTGATCGCGTGGCAGAACGAGGCTACGGACGAGCCGTCCACGTGTCAACGTTGGCCGCACGGCGTATCGCGGCGCGAGAGAAGGGGCACCCGTGCTCGACGACAAGGTGCAGTCCATCTACGAGACGGTCGTCCGGCGGAACCCCGGCGAGCTGGAGTTCCACCAGGCCGTCCGTGAGGTGCTGGGGTCGATCGGGCCGGTGCTGTCGAAGCACCCCGAGCTGACGCGGATGAAGCTCGTCGAGCGGATCTGCGAGCCCGAGCGCCAGATCATCTTCCGCGTGCCGTGGCAGGACGACCACGGCGAGGTCCACATCAACCGGGGCTTCCGCGTCGAGGCCAACAGCGCGCTCGGCCCGTACAAGGGCGGGCTCCGGTTCCATCCGACGGTGAACCTGGGGATCGTGAAGTTCCTCGGGTTCGAGCAGACGTTCAAGAACGCGCTCACCGGGCTCCCGATCGGCGGCGGGAAGGGCGGATCCGACTTCGACCCGAAGGGACGCTCCGACGACGAGGTCATGCGGTTCTGCCAGAGCTTCATGACCGAGCTGTATCGCCATCTCGGCGAGTACACCGACGTGCCGGCCGGCGACATCGGCGTCGGCCAGCGCGAGATCGGCTACCTGTTCGGGCAGTACAAGCGCATCACCAACCGCTACGAGGCGGGCGTGCTCACCGGCAAGGCGATCCCCTACGGCGGCTCGCACGTCCGCACCGAGGCGACGGGCTACGGGCTCGTGTTCTTCGTCGAGGAGATGCTGCGGACGCGCGGTGAGACGCTCGACGGGCGAACGTGCGTCGTCTCCGGCTCGGGCAACGTCGCGATCTACGCGATCGAGAAGGCGATGCAGCTGGGCGCGCGCGTCGTCGCGTGCTCCGACTCGAGCGGCTTCGTCGTCGACGAGGACGGGCTCGACGTCGACCTGCTCAAGCAGATCAAGGAGGTCGACCGCTCGCGCATCGACCAGTACGTGAAGCACCGCTCGCGCGCGCGCTTCACACCGGACGGGAGCATCTGGACGGTGCCGTGCGACGTCGCGCTCCCGTGCGCGACGCAGAACGAGATCACGGGAACGGACGCGCAGGTGCTCGTGCGCAGCGGCTGCACCGTCGTCGCCGAAGGGGCGAACATGCCGACGACCGAGGACGGCGTGCGGACGTTCCACGATGCCGGCGTCGCGCTCGGGCCGGCCAAGGCCGCGAACGCGGGCGGCGTCGCGACGTCTGCGCTCGAGATGCAGCAGAACGCGTCGCGCGACAACTGGACGTTCGAGCACACGGAGCAGCGGCTCGCGGGGATCATGCGCGACATCCACACGCTCTGCTACGAGACGGCCGACGAGTACGGCACGCCGGGCAACTACGTGAACGGGGCGAACATCGCCGGGTTCCTCACCGTCGCGGAGGCGATGGCCGGCCTCGGCCTGATCTGACCCGCGGTCCCGGGGACCGAGAGCCCCCGGGCCTCGCCGGAGAGGCCCGTGTATCGTTGCTGACGCAACGTCAGATCCGGCTCGTGCCCCGACGCGTCCGCCCGGGTGCCCTGCTGCGGAGGCTTCGCGATGACCGCCACCGAGACGCGCAGCGGGGAGCTGCCCCGCATCATCAGCGTCGACGACCACGTCGTCGAGCCGGCCCACCTGTGGGAGACGTGGCTTCCCGCGCGGCTCCGGGACCGGGGGCCGAAGGTCGAGCGGCGCGGCATCGGGTCGATGGAGCACATCGGCGGCGGCACGTACCGCCAGACGTTCGACCCCGATGGACCCAAGGCCGACTGCTGGGTCTACGAGGACCTCGTCTACATCAACAAGCGTCATGTCGCCGCGGTCGGCTTCGACCGCGACGACATGACGATGTCGCCCATCACCTACGACGAGATGCGGCCGGGCTGCTACGACCCCAAGGCGCGGATCGACGACATGGAGATGAACTGGGTCGACGCGTCACTCTCATTCCCGACGTTCCCGCGCTTCTGCGGGCAGACGTTCCTCGAGGCGAAGGACCGCGAGCTCGCGCACGCGTGCGTCGTCGCGTACAACGACTGGATGGTCGAGGAGTGGTGCGGCGACAGCGCCGGCCGCCTGATCCCGCTCTGCCTGGTCCCGCTGTGGGACGCGCAGCTCGCGGCCGACGAGGTGCGACGCAACGCGGCTCGCGGCGCGCACGCGGTCTGCTTCAGCGAGATCCCTCCCCACCTCGGCCTGCCCAGCATCCATTCCGGCTACTGGGACCCGTTCTTCCAGGCGTGCCAGGACACGGCGACGGTCGTGTGCATGCACATCGGCTCGTCGTCGAGGATGCCGGCCACGTCCGGCGACGCGCCGCCCGCGGTGGCCGCGACGCTGAGCTTCAACAACGCGATGGCGTCACTGTCCGACTTCCTGTTCTCCGGCGTGCTCGTGCGGTTCCCCCAGCTGAAGCTCGCGTACTCGGAAGGCCAGATCGGGTGGCTGCCGTACGTGCTCGAGCGCGCCGACGACGTGTGGCGCGAGCACCGCGCGTGGGGCGGCGTGCGCGACATCGTCCCCGAGCCGCCGTCGACCTACTACTACCGGCAGGTGTTCGGCTGCTTCTTCCGCGATCGTCACGGCGTCGAGTCGATCGAGCGTGTCGGCGTCGACAACATCACGTTCGAGACCGACTACCCGCACACCGACTCGACGTGGCCGGACACGAAGCAGGTCGCCAAGGAGCTGATGGCCGGCCTCGACGACGCGACGGTCTACAAGATCATGCGCGGCAACGCGATCCGGATGCTGTCGCTCGACGCGCGGTGACGGGCGTCGCGTGATCGACCCGTCGGCCGTCTCGCTCGACGGCAAGGTCGCCCTCGTCACGGGCGCCGCGCAGGGGATCGGCGAGGCCACCGCGCTCGCGCTGGCGCGCTTCGGCGCCGACGTCGCGGTCTGCGACCGTCAGGCCGACGGGCTCGCGGCCACCGCGAAGGACGTGCGCGCGCTCGGTCGTGAGGCCGTCGAGGCCGTCCTCGACGTGCGCGACGCCGACGCGAGCGAGGCGTTCGTGCGCGACGTCGGTGCGCGCTTCGGGCACGTCGACGTCCTCGTGAACAACGCCGGCGGCGGGTTCCATGCACCCGTGATGGACGTGAGCGCGAAGGGCCAGCGCGCGCTGGTCGACGAGAACTTCACGTCGGTGACGAACTTCGTGCGGCCGTGCGTCCCGCTGATGCCCGCCGGCGGGTCGATCGTGAACGTCACGTCGATCGAGGCGTTCCGCGCCGCGCCCGGGTTCGGCATCTACGCGGCGATGAAGGCGGCGGTCGAGTCCCTGACCCAGACGCTCGCGTTGGAGCTGTCACCGCAGGGTATCCGGGTCAACACGGTCGCACCCGACGCGATCCCGACGCCGGGCGACCGGTCGCTGGGTGAGGCCGCGCACGGCGACGCCTCGCCCGAGTCGTATGGCGCGAAGGTCCCGCTCGGCCTGGGCGAGCCGGACGACTGCGCAGGTGTCGTGGTGTTCCTCGCGTCGAACCTGTCCCGGTTCGTGACCGGCACGACGATCCACGTCGACGGCGGGACGAAGGCGGCGTCGGGCTGGACCCGCCGTCCCGACGGCGGCTGGACGCCCTGACGCGAAACCCTCACGTCGTCGGTCGAGAGGCCGATGGGCGGGCATGCGGCAGGAGAAGGTGGTGCGGCGCGTCGCGGTCGCGCTGGTCGCGGCCCTCGCGCTGCTCGTGCTCGGCGCGTGTGGACCGAACCCGTCGGCGGCCAACGGCAACGGCGACCTCATCGACGTCAACGTGTCGACCCAGACGATGACGGTGTGGCGCAACGGCAGGCTCGTCGTCGGGACGCACGTGTCGACGGGCAAGCCGAGCACGCCGACCGTGCTCGGTCGCTTCACCGTCTACTCGAAGCAGTCGGGGTGGGTGCACACGGACAACGGGAGCGTCTACTCACCGCTGTGGTTCCACGGGAACTACGGGGTGCACGGGTTCGGCTCCGTCCCGAGCTACCCGGCCAGTCACGGATGCGTGCGCGTCCCGGTCGGCACGATGGACGCGGTGTACGCGAACGCCTACGTCGGCATGCCCGTCTGGGTTCACACCTGACGCGGCTCGGGCTCAGGAGCGTGCACCGAGCACCGCGTCCGCGACCATCGCCCGGTGTGCAGCGGCGTCACCCCACGCGACGCTCAACGACCACGCCCGCTTCATCCACAGCTGGAGGTCGTGCTCGGCCGTGTAGCCGATCGCGCCGTGCACCTGGAGCGCGACGCGCGACGCGAGGCGAGCGGCGTCCGACGCGTACGCCTTCGCCATCGACGCGTGGACCGACCGGTCCCGATCGCCGTGGTGCAACGAGTACGCGGCGCGGTAGACGACCGGCCGGGCGTACTCGAGCTTCAGCGCGGCGTTCGCGCAGTGGTGCTTGACGGCCTGGAACGAGCCGATCGGCACGCCGAACTGGTGCCGCTCCTTGGCGTACTCGACCGCGAAGTCGAGCAGCCGCGCGGCGACCCCGCACAGCTGCGCGGCCGCGGCGCTCGCACCACGATCGCGGACCGCCGCAAGCGCGTCCGCGCCCCCGATCTCCGTGACGGCGTCGGTGTCCCACTCGACGTCGGCCAGGCGGCGCAGCCCGTCGACCGACTCGACGTCGACAGCACGGAGGGAACGAGCGTCGACGAGGCCCAAGCGGTCACCGTCGCGGACGAGCAGCGCGTCGGCGTCGGCGCCGAATGCGACATCGTGCCCGCCGTCGAGCGCCACCGCGATGACCGCGTCGCCCGCCGCCGCCCGTTCGACGAGCGAGCCACCCTGCAGCACCGGGAGCGCGACGGAGGTCGTCTCGACGACCGGTCCCGGCATCGCGGCACGGCCGGTCTCCTCCAGGATCAGCACGAGGTCGAGCGGCCCGAGCCCGAGGCCGCCGGACGACTCGGCCGCGGTGAGGCCGACGACGCCCATCTCCGCGAGCTTGGACCACAGCGCGCGCCATCCGTCGTCGCGTGCCGTCGCCTGCGACCGCACGAAGGACGGCGGGCACTCGGCGGTGAGGAAGTCGCGCACGGTGTCGCGGAACGCGAGCTGGTCCTCGGTGAACGCGAAGCGCATCGCGCTACTTCCGCGGGAGGCCGAGGACGCGCTCGGCGATGACGTTGCGCTGGATCTCGTTCGTGCCCGCGTAGATCGGCCCGGCGAGGGAGAACAGGAACCCCTTCATCCACGCGGTGTCCGCGCGCTCGCCGTCGCGCTCCAGGAGTCGCAGCGCGGTCTCGTGCAGGTCGATGTCCATCTCCGACCAGAAGACCTTGTTGAGGCTCGACTCGGGACCGATCGCACCGCCGTCGGCGAGCCGCGTGACGGTCTGCAGCGTGTTGAGCCGGTACGCCTCGGCGTCCATCCACGCCCCGATCACCGCGTCGCGCAGCGTCGCGTCACCGTGGTCGCCGAGCTCCCGGTACAGCGAGACCAGGCGGCGAGCCTCGGCGCTGAACCGCCCGGGACTGCGCAGGCTCAGCCCGCGCTCCGAGCCCGTCGTCGCCATCGCGACGTTCCAGCCCTTGTGCACCTCCCCCAGCACGTCGTCGTCGGGGACGAAGACGTCGTCGA
>Ga0070739_10001093_pt1 | contig 43390 bp, 33 predicted proteins | sample Coa_R1_7_FD_66445 | JGI IMG/M metagenome (GOLD analysis project Ga0070739, IMG submission 66445) | Surface soil microbial communities from Centralia Pennsylvania, which are recovering from an underground coalmine fire - Coalmine... | ecosystem: Environmental > Terrestrial > Soil > Unclassified ...
GTCGACCAGCCCAGCTTCGACAAGCAGTTCGTGCGCGACTACCTGGAGACGCTCGACTGGGACAAGACGCCGCCGGGGCCCGAGCTGCCCGACGAGGTCGTGCAGCGCACCCGCGACAAGTACCGCGAGGCGGCGCGCCGGCTCTGCGGCATCGAGATCGCATGATCTGGGCGGCGGAGGTGGCGGTCACGCTCAAGCCGGTGGTCAACGATCCCCAGGGCCTCGTCGTCCGCGACGGGTTGCGCCAGCTCGGCTTCTCGCAGGTGCGCTCGGCGCGCGTCGGCAAGGTGATCGCCCTGGAGCTGGAGGCCGACTCGGAGGCGGGCGCGCGCGAGGCTGTGGTGCAGATGTGCGAGAAGCTGCTGCGCAACCCGGTGATCGAGGACTACCACGTCGAGTCGATCACCCCCGAGCCCTCCGCCGTCGGAGCGGGCTGAGCCGCATGCGCTTCGGCATCGCCGTGTTCCCGGGGACGTGGAGCGACCGGGACTGCGCGCACGCCGTGGAGCTGGATGGCCACCAGGCGGTGATGCTCTGGCACAAGGACCGCGACCTGCAGGGCGTGGACTGCGTGATCCTGCCGGGCGGCTTCTCCTACGGTGACTACCTGCGCACCGGCGCGGTGGCGCGCTTCGCCCCCCTCATGGAGTCGGTCCAGGAGTTCGCGGCAGGAGGCGGCCTGGTCTGGGGCATCTGCAACGGCTTCCAGATCCTCTGCGAGGCGCATCTCCTGCCCGGTGCGCTGGTGCGCAACGCCTCGCTGCAGTTCCGCTGCGAGCCCTCCTGGCTGCGGGTGGAGACGCCGGACACGCCATGGACGGCGTCGCTTCGTTCCGGTCAGGTGCTGCAGATACCCGTCTCCCACGGCGAGGGGCGCTACGTCGCCGACGAGGCGACGCTCGACCTCCTCGAGGAGTCGCGCCGCGTCGCCCTGCGCTACGTCGCACCGGACGGCTCGCCGGTCGGTGATGCCTCGCCGAACGGCTCGCTGCGCGACATCGCCGGCATCGTCAGCGAGGGACGCAACGTGCTGGGCATGATGCCGCACCCCGAGCGCGCCTGCGAGCCGCTGCTGGGCAGCGCCGACGGGATGGAGCTGGTGCGCAGCGTCGCCGCCTCGCTGGCGCGCCAGGCGTCGTTCGCATGACGGAGGTGGCCCAGGCACCCTCCGAGAAGGCGCTGCAGGAGGTCGCGCTCACCGGCGACGAGTACCGGCTGGCGGTGCAGATGCTGGGGCGGCATCCCAACCACGTCGAGCTCGGCATCATCGGTGCGCTGTGGTCGGAGCACTGCGGCTACAAGACGTCGAAACCCTTGCTGAAGCGGCTGCCGACGCACGGCCCTCGGGTCCTGCAGGGTCCGGGCGAGAACGCCGGCGCCGTCGACATCGGCGAGGGGCTCGCGGCGGTGTTCAAGATCGAGTCGCACAACCATCCCAGCGCGGTCGAGCCCTACCAGGGCGCGGCGACGGGCGTGGGCGGCATCCTCCGCGACGTCTTCACCATGGGCGCGCGCCCGGTGGCGCTGCTCGACTCGCTGCGCTTCGGTCCGCTCGACGAGCCGCGGCAGCGCTACCTGTTCGACGGCGTCGTCGGCGGCATCGGCGGCTACGGCAACTGCATCGGCGTGCCCACCGTCGGCGGCGAGGTGTACTTCGACGAGTCGTACCGCCACAACTGCCTGGTCAACGCGATGTGCGTCGGCATCATCGAGCACTCCGCGCTGACCCGCGCGGTGGCCGCGGGGCCCGGCAACCCGGTGCTGCTGGTCGGCGCCGACACCGGGCGCGACGGCATCCACGGCGCCACCTTCGCCAGCGTCGAGCTCGACGAGCAGAGCGAGGAGCGGCGGCCGGCGGTGCAGGTGGGCAACCCCTTCCTGGAGAAGTGCCTGATGGAGGCCTGCCTGGAGCTGGCCGGCGACCCGCGCGTGGTGGCCATGCAGGACCTCGGCGCCGCCGGGCTCACCTCGAGCACCGCGGAGCTGGCCTGGCGCGGCGGCTGCGGCATCGACCTCGACGTCGCCAGGGCGCCGCGGCGTGAGCGCGGGATGACGCCGTACGAGGTGATGCTCAGCGAGTCGCAGGAGCGCATGCTGCTGGTGGTGCGGCGCGGCGAGGAGCGCGCCATCCAGGAGTGGTTCGCCCGCTGGGACCTGCGCTCCGACGTCATCGGCACCATCACCGACAGCGAGCGCCTCGTCGTCCGCGACGCCGGCGAGGTGGTCTGCGACCTGCCCCTGCGGATGCTCATCGACGACGTGCCGATGCGCCACCCCGAGGCCGTGCGCCCCGCCGGCCTCGATGCGCTGCTGGCCCGCGATCCCCTGCAGGCGACGCCGCCGTTCGACGCCGCCACCGCGCTGCTGACGCTGCTGGCCAGCCCCAACATCGGCAGCCGCCGCCCCATCTTCCGCCGCTACGACCACCAGGTCGGCGACGACACCGTGATCGCCCCCGGCGGCGACGCGGCGCTGCTGCGCGTCAAGGGCACGACGCTCGGTGTTGCGGTCACCACCGACGGAAACGCGCGCTACGGCCGGCTCGACCCGCGCCGCGGCGCGGAGATCGCCGTCGCCGAGGCGGCCCGCAACGTCGTGGCCACGGGCGCGGAGCCGCTGGCGGTGACCAACTGCCTCAACTTCGGCAACCCGGAGAAGGCGGAGGTGTTCTGGCAGCTCAGCGAGGCCGTCGACGGCATCGCCGCCGCCTGCGAGTCGCTGCAGACTCCCGTGGTCAGCGGCAACGTCAGCCTCTACAACGACACCACCGGCGTCAGCATCGACCCGACGCCGGTGATCGGCATGGTCGGCCGCATCGAGGATGTGAATCGCCGCCTCACCCCGGCGTTCGTCGCGGAGGGGGACGCGGTGTACCTGGTCGGTCCTGTCGACGCCGAGCTGGGCGGCAGCGAGTACCAGCGGCTCGCCCACGGCGTCGCCGAGGGGCCGCCGCCGCGGCTCGACCTCGACCTGGAGCGGCGTGTGCAGCAGGCGGTGCGCGAGGCGGCCTTGCAGGGACTGCTCCGCTCCGCGCACGACGTCGCCGAGGGTGGCCTGGCGGTCGCGCTCGCCGAGTGCGCCATCGCCGGCGGCCACGGCGTGCGTGCCGGGTTGAGCGAGATTCCTGCAATCGAGGGGCCGCCTTCCCTGGCCGCCGGTATACTCTTCGGGGAGACCCAGTCCCGCTTCGTGGTCAGTGTGGAGAAGGAGTCCGAGGTGCAGCTCCGAGCGCTGTTCGACCAGCGCACGGTCCCGTACCGCGGGATCGGTGTGGTCGGCGGGGGCCGGATCACCGTGGAGGGGGCCGTCGACGTGTCGCTCGACGACGCCCGCGCCGCCTTCGACGCCGCCCTCCTGGAGCCTCATGCCTGAGCAGCCCGCCGTCGAGATCGCGCTCGACGAACCCCTCGACAAGCTGCACGAGGAGTGCGGCATCTTCGGGGTCTACGGTCCCGGCGAGGACGTCGCCAACCTCACCTATTTCGGCCTCTACGCGCTGCAGCACCGCGGCCAGGAGTCGGCCGGCATCGCCGTGAGCGACGGCCTCACCATCCGGGTGCACAAGGAGATGGGCCTGGTCTCCCAGGTCTTCGACCAGGAAGCACTTCTGGACATGCCTGGCCACATCTCGCTGGGCCACACCCGGTACAGCACGACCGGCAGCACCAAGGTGGTCAACGCCCAGCCGATGGTGTTCAACCACGGCCAGATCGGCCCGGTCGCCTACGGCCACAACGGCAACCTCATCAACACCGCCGAGCTCCGCCACGAGATGCTGGAGCAGGGCATGCAGTTCACCACCACCTCCGACACCGAGGTGATCGGCGCGCTGCTCAGCCGCACCCCGGGCGACAGCATCGAGGTCGTGCTGCGCCGCTCGCTGCCCCGGCTCGAGGGCGCGTACTGCCTGATGCTGTCCACCCGCAACCAGCTGGTCGCCGCGCGCGACCCGCTGGGCATCCGGCCCCTCTGCCTCGGCCGCCTCGGCGACGTCGACGCGCCGGGTGGTGGCGGGTACATCGTGGCCAGCGAGACCTGCGCCCTCGACGTCGTCGGTGCGTCGTTCGTGCGGGAGATCGACCCCGGTGAGATCGTCGTCATCGACGCCGCGGGTGTGCGCAGCAGCAACATCAACAAGCCGGTCCCGACCCACGCGATGTGCTCGTTCGAGTTCATCTACTTCGCCCGTCCCGACAGCGTGATGATGGGCCGCTCGCTCTACGAGTCGCGCGTCAACATGGGACGCGAGCTGGCCGCCGAGTCCCCCGCCGAGGCCGACATCGTCATCCCCATCCCCGACAGCGCCACGCCGGCGGCGGTCGGCTACGCGGAGGCCTCCGGCATCCCCTACGTCGAGGGGATGATCAAGTCGCGCTACATCACGCGCACCTTCATCCAGCCCAACCAGCGGCTGCGCGAAGCCGGCATCCGCCTCAAGTTCAACCCCATGCGCCACCTCCTGGATGGCAGGCGGGTGGTCCTCGTCGACGACTCCATCGTCCGCGGCACCACCACCCGGCGCCTCGTCCAGGAGCTGCGCCGCGCCGGCGCCTCCGAGGTGCACGTGCGCGTCGCCTCGCCGCCGATCGTCTGGCCCTGCTTCATGGGCATCGACATCGCCTCGCGCGGTGAGCTGATCGCCGCCCACAACACCGAGCCCGAGATCGCCGCCCTGGTCGGCGCCGACTCCCTCCGCTACCTCTCGATCGACGGCCTCAAGCGCGCCGTCGACCAGCAGAGCGGCGAGGGGTTCTGCTTCGCCTGCTTCGACGGCGCCTACCCGCTGCAGGTCCCCCAGCAGCTGGAGATGGACAAGCTGGCGCTGGAGAGCTAGCGGGCGTTCGTCTCCCGGACACTGGTTTACACGGTGCGGTGGACGGAATGCCACGGCGCCTGTATAAGAGGCCGACCAGAAGCGTCATGAGGGGCAGCCGGTGGACCTCAGTCCGACTGCACGGAGGTGTGCAGCCAGGTTGTCGATCGCCGCGGCGTTCGCCGGTGGCGGCTTCGTTCTTCTCGGTCCTCCGCTGGTGGCCGGCGCCGAGGTGAGCGGGCCTGGATGCAGCGCGCACATCACCAACCGGGACGGGACCGCCGTCGATGTCGCCGGCGTCAACAGCCAGGACTCCAGCACCGCCATCCCGGTGACCATCGACCAGGTGGTCCGCGTCGACATCACCGGCGAGACCGGCTCGCCACCGACCGTGCACGTCGACTACGGCCTCACCGACCGCATCGGCGTGGGCAGGGACGCGTCGGGGACGAGCTACTCGGCGAGGGTCGCCGACTACGCCAGCGTTGCCGGCCTGTACCAGGTGCGGGTGAGCACCGGGCCGAACGGCACCTGCAGCGCGGCGGCGCTCGTCGACGTGGGCGGCCAGCCGCTGAGCACACCGTTCGGAGTCGCCGCGCTGGCTGCATCGGTGGTCGGGCTGGGCGGGCTCGCCGCGGGCAGCGCCGCCGCGATGGGCGGCGAACCTGGCGCTCCCGGCTCGGAGCTCGGCGAGGACATCCCCGACCGCGATCCCGCCACCGGGCTGGGCTGGAACTCGGAGCAGCTGGCGCACATCGGCGAGCTCGACCAGAAGGATCCCGCCGACGCCGTGCTGTGGATCCACGCCACCCCGGCGGAGCGCAACAGCATCGACGCCGCCAACTCGGTGTTCGGCAAGCCCCTGCTCCTCGGCATGGTCGGCTGCCTTCTGCCCGCGCTGATCGCGCTGGCGGCGCTGCCGGTCGTCCTCCTCCTGCGGGGGACGCTGGCCCTGCGTCCTGGCCCGGACGGCGCCACCGCCACGTCCGCCCCGGTGGCGCCGTTGCGGTTGCCACGCCGGGCCTGGCGTCCACTCTTCTCCGCGTCGGCGATGGCCGGTGGGCTGCTCGGTGCCATCGGCGTCGTCGCGCTGCTGCAGCAGTACGGGAAGCTCTTCCCCACCACCGGCCTGCTGGTCCGCGCCCTGGTCGCCGGGCTGCTGACCGGCATTGCGCTGCCCTCGCTGGGCAGGGTGGTGCGGGTGCGGCGCGCCAACCGTCGCATCGCGGCCATCGAGGCGCGGGCCAACCAGGCGCGGGAGCGGCGTTCGGCGCGGAGCGCGGCAACGTACACCGTCTCGGGCGGCACGGCGGCGTACCTGCCGACGCATGTCGTCCCCGCAGGCGGCCTCGACGCCTGGGACGCGCCCGATCCTGCCAGGGCGCCGGTCGACAGGCTCGACCCCGCGCTCGACGTCCAGGTGACCGAGCGCTCAGGAGACTGGGCGCACGTGCTGTGTTCCAACGGCTGGTCGGCGTGGGTCGACGGCCGCGGCCTCCAGGAGTTGAGCCGATGACCGACACGCCATCCGGCGCGCCGCAGGGGCCGCCGCAGGGCCCGCCGTCCGGGCCCCAATCGGGACCGCCGCCCGCCGGGCCACCCTCCGGTCCGCCGCCGTCGGGAGCCGCCGGCCCTCCGCCGGCCGGCCCCTCGGGTCCACCGCCGGGACCGCCCCGCGCCGCGTCCCAGGGACCACCGGCCGGACCGCCGCGGACTCCCTCGACCCCGCCGCCCTCGGCGCCCGGCCCGCGGCCGTGGGTGTCGACGCCGCAGGGCCGCGCGATGGTGATCGGCGGCGTGATCGCCGTGATCGTTGTGGTCATTGTTGTCCTGATCGTGGGGGGCGGCAAGAGCAACAAGAGCAACGCCTCAACCACCGGCGGCGGTGAGATCTTCCTTCAGCCGGCGGCGAGCACGGGCGACAACCCGTTCACCCCGTCGGTGGCGACGCAGACGCCACCACCGTCGACGCCGTCGGCGCTGCCGTTGCCGACCGCCACCGCCGCTCCGTCCGCGTCAGCGTCCGCGTCGGCGAGCGCCGCCCAGGCGGTCACCAGCTACTCGGGATCGACACCCGGCCTCTACGGCGGCACGCGGCAGGTGAGCAGCTGCAACAAGGACCAGCTGGTCTCCTTCCTGCAGGCCAATCCCGACAAGGCCCGGGCGTGGGCCGGCGTCGAGGGCATCTCCGTCGCCGACATCCCGACGTACGTCGCCGGGCTCACCCCGGCGATCCTCCGCGCCGACACGCGCGTCACCAACCACGGCTTCGAGAACGGCCAGGCCACCACGTACCAGGCGGTCCTGGAGGCGGGGACGGCGGTGCTGGTCGACGACTTCGGCGTCCCCCGCGCGCGCTGCTACTGCGGCAACCCGCTCACGCCGCCCGTGCCGCTGAGCACCACGCCCACCTACACGGGGCCCAGGTGGCCCGCGTTCCAACCGACCACCGTCGTGGTCGTCGTCCCTGCGCCGCAGCCGCAGACTCAGATCATCATCGTCGACAGCACCACGGGGACCGCCTTCGCGCGCCCGACCGGCGGCAGCGGAGCCACCGACACCGACGCGCCGCCCGGCACCTTCGCGACACCGCTGCCGGCGGCGACGCCGACGCCAACGCCCACGCCGCAGACCACGCCGACCGCGACCTGCAGCCTCGACAACACGACGTGGCAGCTCGACCAGGGGTTCTACAAGCCCACCGTCGTCTTCCACCAGCAGGGCACGCAGCTGACCGGCACCATGACCCTGCCCGACGGGCAGTGGCAGAACGCCGGGTGGACGCAGCCCACCAACCCGCTGCAGGGCACCCTGGTCGGGAACCATCTCGACTTCCTGGTCACCGCGCCGCACAACGACGGGTTCGTCAGCAGGGGCAGCTACCAGGGCACGGTGACCGGCGGCACCATCACCAACGGCGTGCTCAAGGATCTCGCCGCCCCCGACCGACCGGCGGGCACCTACACGGGGACGGGCGGTCCCGCCGTCTGCGCCACGCCGTCGCCGTGAGCACCGAGATCTGGACTCCGACGCACCGCGTGCCGGCGACCGGCTCCGCGTGCTGGGCCGCGCCCGACGGCGCGCAGCCGCCGCTGGCGGCGCGCCTCGATGCGGGGCTGGAGGTGCGCCTGGTCGAGCGGCGAGGCGATTGGGCCCACGTCGAGTGCTCCAACGGCTGGACGGCGTGGGTCGACGCGCGACTGCTCGAACAGCTCACGCCGCCCGCGCCCCCGCCGCCGCCCGAGCCTGTGGCCCCCCCACCGAGCGCCGGCGGCTTCCGGGCTTCCCACGTGGTCCCGGCGGCGGGTCTCGCGGCCTACGCGGAGCACGACGCCTCGCAGCCCGCGGTGGCGACCCTCGATCCCGCGCTGCCCGTCCAGGTGGTCGACCGCTGGGGTGACTGGGCGCAGATCGCATGCAGCAACGGCTGGACAGCCTGGGTCGACGGACGGCATCTCGTCGACGGCGCCGCCGGCGCCGCCTCCATGGCAGCCACGCCTGCGCCTGGCACGATTGCGCGAAGGCGAAATCCGGTGGCGGCCGCCCTGGTGCTCCTCTGCACCGCTCCGCGCAGCGTCGCCGCGGGTCCTGCGGCGGTCGGCGCCCCGGCCGCGCTCGGCGCAGCGCTGGTCACCATCGGCAGCTTCCTGCCGCTTCTGAGCACCGACGGCCTGCCCTCGATCACCGCCTGGGACACGCCCGCCGGCTTCCTGGTTTCCGACAACCCCGCCCCGAGCGACTTCAAGCTCGGCGTCGTGCTGATTGCCGCCGCCGCGCTGGTGCTCCTCCCGCTGCTCATCCGTCGCGCCCTTCCGCCCTTGCTGCTGCTCGTGTTCGCCGCTCCGGCGACGAACCTGGGCGTGCACCTCATGCTGATCAAGGCGCGCACCGACGGCTACCCAAACCTGGGCCCGGGGACGCTCTTGACCGGCGCGGGCGGACTGCTGATCGCCGTCCAGGCGGGGTGGTGGATGTGGCGCGAGCGGGGGAGGGCATTCCAATGATGCGGCCGCCGCGTCGACGCCGCCGCACCGGGGAGTCCGGCCAGGGATTCTGGGAGTGGATGGTGGTCGGCCTGTTCGGAGTCGGCGTCGCCGGGGGGGTGCTCGTCCTCGGCGGCGGCTATCTCGCCGTCACCTACGACCAGCACTCCTCGCGCACGGCGCTCAACGCCACCGCCGCCGCGACGCCGACACCGGAACCGCCCAGCGTCGTCTTCGTCGACTTCTCGCCGGTGGGGCTGAACGAGGCCTGCGTCCTCAAGGCGGCAGCCGCCAAGGGGCTCACCTGGGACGGCGGCGAGCTGGGGTGGAGCTCGGCGTCGAACCCGCGCCCGCGCACCAGCGACCCCGACTACACCGCCAAGCTGCGCGCCTGGCGCACCACCATGACCGGGCTGCTCAGCGCCGCGTCCAACTCACCGGACTGGCAGGCCTGTCTCAAGCCGGAGCTGACTCCCCCGCCGCAGCGCACCCAGGAGCCGACCGAGGCCATCAACGTCGACGGGACGTACACCATCGACCCGGCGGGGGTGCAGGCGATCGGCGGCTGCGGCAGCGACGTCCCCTCCTCGATGACCGTGGGGGGCGGGGGCACCAGCGCCACCGTCCGACTCGGGTCCCAGAGCTTCACCCTCGGTGGCACCTTCGACAAGACCAGCAACTCGATCCAGGTGCAGAGCGGCTCGTCCAACGGCACCACCCGCAGCCTGCGAGGGAGCTTCTCCAGCAACGCCGGGGTCACCCGCTTCGACGGCGAGTACGAGATCACCGACGCCACGGCGGGCTGCGGCTACCAGTTCACCGCCGAGAAGCACTGAGCGGCGTCTCCGGCCGTGTGACATTTCGCCGATGGTGGCTCGGCCGTCGTTAGCCCGCCCGCTTGGTGCGTTCTTCATGCAGGACCACCATCCAGGAGCACCCCCCATGTCCATCTTCTCCGGCCTTCCGGCTGTGGTCGCCGCCAGGGCAGCCGCCGGCGTCGCCGTCGCCACCGTGGCAACCGGCGGCATCGCCGCCGCCGCCGTGGCCACCACCCATCCCAGCGCGCCGGCCGAGCAGCTCGTCGTGGCCGGCTCGCACTCCGCCTCGTCGAGCGACTCCTCGTCGAGCACCACCACGTCCTCGTCGGCCACGGTCCTGGTGACCACCACCTCCAGCGGCACGACCAGCACGACCCACGGCGACGCCGTCACCTCGGCGGTCTCCGCCTGCAAGGCGGAGCGCGGCAGCAGCAGCGGCCCGCAGCCTCAGTCCGGCCACAGCAGGATGGGCATCGGGCAGTGCGTCGCCAAGACGGCGCGGTCCAACTCCTCCAGCGAGACGTCGGACCACTAGAAGGGAAACGGGACCGCGCGCCCGGTCCGGCCGCCGCCCGGCAGTGACCCACCCGCCACGGGGTGGAAGGGTGGTATCCAAGCTGTCACGTGCCGCGCCGGCTCGCCGGGCCGGGTGTAGCGTCCCGAGGCGATGCGCCTTCTCATCGCGGATGACGACGCCTCCCTGCGCAAGCAGCTGAAGCGGTACCTGGAGGGGCGCGGCCACCAGGTGCGGGTGGCCCGCGACGGCATCGAGGCCTGGCACCTGCTCCGCGAGGAGGAGCCCGACGCGGTGCTGACCGACGTCTACATGCCCGACATGAACGGCGTCGAGCTGGTGCGCACCATCCGCCGCAACCCCGGCACCCGCCACCTCCCCGTGGTGCTCTTCAGCGCCAAGACCGCCAGCGGCAACGGGAAGTCGAACGGCAACGGCACCCACCTCCCCCTCGACGGCATCGACTTCGTCGACGAGATCCTCCCCAAGCCGCTCGACCTCGACCTCGTCGAGGCGCGGCTGCAGAGCGTCGTCCGGCGGGTGGCCGGCGGCCGGGCCGACACCCACCACCAGGTCGGCGGGCAGGTCGTCGTCCTCACCAGCGCCAAGGGCGGCGCCGGCGTCAGCAGCCTGACGGCGAACGTCGCCCTGGCCATCGCCCAGTCACGCACCCCGGGCGTCGTCGCCGTCGACCTCGACCTCGAGTACGGCGACCTGCCCATGCTCGTCGACGTCCCCCCGCGCTCGGGGGTCGACGAGCTGATCGACGCCATCGAGCAGCAGGGCAGCGCCGTCGCGCCCGAGGACTACGTGGCCCGCCATCCCACCGGGCTGCGGGTGGTCGGCGCGCCGCGGCGACCGGTCGACGCGCTGCGCGTCGGCGAGCACGGCGTCACCGCGCTGGTCAACATCCTCCGGGCGATGCACGACACCGTCCTCCTCGACGTCCCGCCCGGGTTCTCCGACCCCGCGCTGGCGGCGCTGGCGATGGCCGACCGGGTGGTCGTCGTGGTCACGCCCGAGGTGACGGCGATGCGCCGGACCCTCACCCTCTTCGAGGTGCTCCGCGACCTCGAGATCACCGAGGACCGGCAGCTCCTCGTCCTCAACACCACCGTCGACTCGCCCGACCTCACCCGCGAGCGCGTCGAGGGGATGCTGCGCCGCCGCGTGCCGGTCGTCGTGCCGCACGCGCTGAGCGTCTTCCACCGCGCCACCACCAGCGGGCGCCCCGCGGTGCTCGACGACCCGCAGCACCCGGTGTCGCAGGAGCTCTCCCGGCTGGCCCGGCTCATCCTCGAAGCGGCCTGAGCGAACGTCGCGGGGCCGGTGGTGCCGGTACACTGCGCGCCGACACCCATCCCCCAGAGGGCCGTTCGTGGGCGACCTCCGCTACGCGGACGCCGGCGTCGACATCGACGAGGGCAACCGCGCCGTCAGCCTGATCAAGAAGGCCGTCAGCTCGACGCACACCCGCGGCGTGCTGGGCGGCATCGGCGCGTTCAGCGGCCTGTTCGCCTTCGACCCGGCGAAGTACCGCCAGCCCGTGCTGGTGAGCAGCGCCGACGGCGTCGGCACCAAGATCAAGGTCGCCATCGCCACCGACCGGCATCGCGGCGTCGGCGCCGACCTGGTCAACCACTGCGTCAACGACATCCTCTGCTGCGGCGCCGAGCCGCTCTTCTTCCTCGACTACTTCGCCAGCGGCAAGCTGCGCCCCGAGCAGCTCGCCGAAGTGGTCGAGGGCATGGCGCACGCCTGCCGCGAGGCGGAGTGCGCGCTGGTCGGCGGCGAGACGGCGGAGATGCCCGGCCTCTACGCGCTCGGCGACTACGACCTGGCCGGCTTCATCGTCGGCGTCGTCGAGCGCGACCAGATCGTCGACGGCTCCCGCGTGCGCGTGGGCGACGCGGTGCTGGGACTGCCGTCGAACGGCCTGCACACCAACGGGTACTCGCTGGTGCGCCACATCGTCACCGAGCAGGAGCTGACCTACGACGCCGTGCTCCCCGGCACCGACGCGCCGCTCGCCGACCTGCTGCTGGAGCCCCACCGCTCCTACCTCCCCGCGGTGCGCGCGCTTCGCGAGAAGGTCGACGTCCGCGCGCTCGCGCACATCACGGGCGGCGGTCTCAAGGAGAACACGCCGCGCGCGCTGCCGGAGGGCCTCGGCGTCGAGATCACCCGCGGCACCTGGCCGGTTCCGGTGATCTTCCCGGCGCTGCAGGCGGCGGGCGGCATCAGCGCGGACGAGATGTGGCGCACCTTCAACATGGGCATCGGCATGGTGGTGGTGGTGCCGCCCGACCAGGCCGAGCGCGTGGAATCGGCCGCGGGGCTCGCGGTGCACCGCATCGGTCGCGTCGTGGAGCAGACCGGTCCCGAGCGGGTGGTGCTGCGCTGAGCGCACCGCGGGTCCCGGTCGGCGTGCTGGTCAGCGGCACCGGCACCAACCTGCGCGCGCTGCTCGACGCCGCCGGCGCACCCGACTATCCGGCGCGCGTGGCGGTGGTGATCAGCAACCGGCGCAGCGCCGGCGCGCTGGACATCGCGCGAGCGCACGGCGTGCCGGCCATCGCCCTGCCGGTCGGCGACTTCGGCGGCTCGCTGGAGGCGCGCGACGCTGCGATCCGCGACGCACTGCTCGCCGCCGAGGTGCGCCTCGTGGTGTGCGCGGGTTACGACCGCGTGCTCACCGCGCCCGTGCTCGACGCCTTCCCCGACGCCATCCTCAACGTGCACCCGTCGCTGCTGCCGGCGTTCGCGGGCGGGATGCACGCGGTCGAGGACGCGCTCGCCTTCGGCGCCAAGGTGAGCGGCTGCACCGTGCAGCTCCTCGAGCCGGGCGAGCCCGACGGCGGACCGGTCGTCCTGCAGGCGGCGGTGCCCGTCGAGGAGGACGACGACGCCGAGTCGCTGCGTATGCGCATCCACCAGCAGGAGTGGCGGATCCTCCCCGAGGCGGTGGCGCTCTTCTGCAGCGGGCGCCTGCGCCGCGAGGGGCGGCGGGTGCGCATCCTCCCCGCGGAGACGCCTGCCCGGTCGAGCGCGCAGTAGAATCCACACCGGTCGCGACTGACGGACTGAAGGTGGAATCGACCACCGTGGAGCGACCCGAGCCGACGCCGACCGTCTGGGCGCACCGACCACGGTTCACGGAGGTGTCGGCATGACCCTGCGAGCGCTCCTCGGCGTCAGCGACAAGACCGGTCTCGCCGCGTTCGCGCGCTCCCTGCAGCAGCACGGCGTCGAGCTCGTCGCCACCGACGGCACCCGCCGCGCCCTGGCCGCGGAGGGCGTCGAGGCCCGCGCGGTGAGCGACCTCACCGGCTTTCCCGAGATGCTCGACGGGCGGGTCAAGACGCTGCACCCGGCCATCCACGCCGGCATCCTCGCCCGCCGCGACGACCCCGACCACATGCGCCAGCTCGAGGAGCACGGCTTCGTGCCCATCGACATCGTCGCCGTCTCGCTCTACCCCTTCCGGGAGACGGTGGCGCGGGGCGCGGCGCGCGACGAGGTGATCGAGAACATCGACATCGGCGGTCCCACGATGATCCGCGCCGCCGCCAAGAACGCCGGCTCGGTCGCGGTGGTCACCTCCCCCGCGCAGTACGGCGCGGTCATCGCAGATCTGGCCAGCACCGGCAGCATCTCCGAGGCCACCCGCCGCCGCTTCGCCGCCGAGGCGCTGGCGCACACCGCTGCGTACGACACCGCGGTCGCGGCGTACCTGCGCGAGGAGCTGCACGCGGAGGCGATGCCGGACGAGCTGACCATCGGCGGTCCTCGCCGCCACGAACTGCGCTATGGCGAGAACCCGCACCAGCGCGGCGCGGTGTACGCCATCCCGGGCGCGCCCGGGGGCATGGCCCATGCGGTGCAGGCTCAGGGGCCGGCGCTCAGCTTCACCAACTGGCTCGACGTCGACTCGGCGCGCCGCCTGGTGCTCGACTTCGACGAGCCCGCGGCGGCGATCATCAAGCACACCAACCCCTGCGGCTTCGCGGTCGGTTCCGACGCGCTCGACGCCTACGTGCGCGCCTACGAGTGCGACCCGCGCAGCGCCTTCGGCGGCATCGTCGCGCTGAACCGTCCCCTCGACGCCGGCGCCGCCGCGGAGATCGCCAAGACGTTCCTGGAAGCCGTGGTCGCCCCGGAGGTGACGCCCGAGGCGGCGGCGATCCTGAGCCGCAAGGAGCGTCTGCGCGTGCTCCAGGTCGACCGCCCGAGCGGGGCCGCCGACCTCGACGTGCGCAGCATCGACGGCGGCCTCTTGGTGCAGACCGCCGACCGCGTCGTCGTCGACCGCAGCACCATGCAGGTGATGACCCGCCGCCCGCCCACTGAGGAGGAGTGGGAGCAGCTGCTGCTCGCCTGGCGCGTCTGCCGCCACGTCAAGTCGAACGCCGTCGTCGTCGTGCGCGACGGCATGGCCGTCGGGGTTGGTGCGGGACAGATGTCGCGCGTCGAGGCGGCGGAGATCGCGGTGCGGCGCGCCGGAGACCGGGTCCGCGACGCGGTGGCCGCCAGCGACGCCTTCTTCCCCATGCCCGACGGCCTGGAAACCCTTGCCGCAGCAGGGGTTCGCGCCGTCATCCAGCCCGGCGGCTCGAAGAAGGACGCCGACGTCGTCGCCGTCGCCGACCAGCACGGCGTCGCGATGGTCGCCGCCGGCGAGCGCCACTTCCGGCACTGATGGAATCGCCGTATGAGATCGACGCGGACGCGACGGTGCGCCGCGCCGGCGACCACCTCTGGCGCGGCGAGGTCAGCGACCGCTGGAGCATCGGCCCCTATCCCAACGGCGGCTACGTGCTCACCATCGCGCTCAACGCCATCCGCCAGGAGGTGCCCCACCCCGACCCGTTCAGCGTCACCGCGCACTACCTGAGCCCGCCGCAGCACGCGCCCATCGACGTCGAGGTCGAGGTGATCCGCAGCGGAAGGGCGCACTCCACGGCGATGGCGCGCATGCTGCAGGACGGCAGGGAGCGCGTCCGAGTTCTGGCCAACTATGGCGACCACTCGCAGTCGCAGGGGCCGACCATCGTGCAGGCCGAGCCGCCGCCGATGCCGCCGCCGGAGGAGCTTCCCGTCAGCGACCCGACCGGCCCCTCGCCGAACGGGCTGGTCATCGCCATCCGCGAGCGCTTCGAGATCCGTCCCGCGCCGGGCACCATGGGCTGGGCGCGCGGCGAGCGCACGGGCCGCGCCGAGGTGGGCGGCTGGCTGCGCTTCGCGGACGGGCGGCCGATGGACACGCACGTCCTGCCGCTCGTCGCCGACTCCATGCCGCCCGCCATCTTCGACGCCACCGCGGGCGGCTGGGTCCCGACATTGGAGCTGACCGTCCACGTCCGCGCCCGGCCGGCGCCGGGCTGGCTGCGCTGCTGGTTCCGCACCCGCTTCCTCGTCGACGGCTACCTCGAGGAGGACGGTGAGGTCTGGGACGAGCGGGGCCACCTGGTGGCCCTGAGCCGCCAGCTCGCCCGCCTCAACCCGGCGCCCGCCTGAGCCCGGCGCCACGCTGGCGCGGTTGACGCTTCGCGCCCCCCGCCCATACCGTCGGCGGGATGAAGCGCCTCGCCACTGCGTTCCCGGTGCGCGCCGTCAAGCGCTACCTCGACGCGCAGGGACCCAACTGGGCGACGCTGATCGCCTGGAACGCCCTCTTCGCCCTCTTCCCCATGGTGCTGATCACCTTCACCGTCATCGGCGTGGTGCTGCACGACCCCACCATGGCCGCCAACTTCAAGCGCTCCTTCGTCGATTCGGTCACCTCCGATCCGCAGCAGCGGGCGCAGATCGCCACCGCTCTCGACGCCTTCCGCCAGCACGCGGGCGTCTTCGCCGTGGTCGGCTTCCTCGGCCTGATGTGGAGCGGCTCCTCGCTGTTCGGCGCCATGGAGCAGGGGCTGTCCGCGCTGTACGGCTGCAAGCAGCGCGACTTCGTGCGGCAGAAGCTGGTCGGCTTCGGCATGATCCTGGTCTTCACCGTGCTGACGGTGCCGCTGGTGCTGAGCGGCACGCTGCTTCCCGCCCTGCGCTCGCTGAGCTTCCTGCCCTCGTTCCTCACCACGGGGCCCGCCGCGCTGCTCATCCAGATCGGCGCGGGCATCCTCGACGGCACGCTGATCTTCACCGCCATCTACTTCGTCATCCCCAATCGCAGGCAGCGCCTCGGCGGGGTGCTCCCGGGCGCGCTGAGCGCCGGCGTTCTGATGGAGGCCTTCACGCTGCTGTTCCCCGTCTACGTGAAGCTGGCCGGCGGCTTCAGCACCTGGGGCGCGACCTTCGCGCTCTTCTTCCTGCTGATGACGCTGATGTTCTTCCTCGGCCAGATCACCGTCATCGGTGGCGCGGTGAACGCCGAGCGCGAGCTGGGGAGCCGGCACGAGCCGGAGGCCGCGCCGGTGGCGACGCTGCCGGGCAAGGCCCAGCGGGAGCGCGTCGCGCAAGACCGGGCGCGCTGATCCGTCAGCACCTTGGGAGGGCGCCAACCGCGCCCCGCACGCCGAGGTGAGGTCCCCGCGTTGCTCCGCCGACTGCTTCCGATCGCCGCCGCCTGCGCTCTCGTGCCCGCCACGGCCCTGGCCGCGCCCGGCCATCCCGGCGCTCCCGCACCCGCCGCCGCGCAGCGGTCCTGCGACTGGCCGACCTTCGGCCACGACCTGAGCCGCGACTTCGCCACCACCTGCCCGTCCATCCCCACCGCCGCGACGGTCGCCCAGCTCACACCGCGCTGGGTGGTCCATGCCAGCGACGTGGTGACCGCTCAGCCCGCCGTGGCCGGCGACACGGTCTACGTGGGAGCGTGGGACGGCACCTTCTACGCCCTCGACCTCGCCAGTGGCGCCATCCTCTGGCAGCAGGGGCTGGGCGCGGCGGCGGCCGCTCCCTGGACCGACGACCACAGCGACGCCTACGGCCAGATCACCTCCAGCGCCGCGGTCGCCACGGTGGCCGGCCGCCGCACCGTCTTCGTCGGAGCCGCCGACTCGCTCTACGCGCTCGACGCCGGCAGCGGCACCATCCTCTGGCGCTTCGACGCCGACCCCCAGCAGCCCACCGGGAACGGCGAGATCGAATCCAGCCCCGCCGTCTGGCAGTCGACGCCCAACGGGCACCCCTGGGTGCTGGTCGGCAGCGACTCCAACCAGAGCACCGACTATCCCGGTGAGGGCCTCTGGGCCGTCGACGCGGTCACCCACCAGGCCGTCTGGCACTTCAACCCCGAGACCTACACCGGCAAGCCGCTCTACGGCTGCGGCAACGTGTGGAGCTCGCCCGCGCTCGACCTCGAGCCGGGCAATCCCGACCCCGCCCGCCGGGCCATGGCCTTCATCGGCATGGCCGACTGCCCCGACAACTCGCCGAGCGGCTCCCTGGCCAGCCTCGGCCCGCTCAGCCTGCCGGCGCCGACGGGACAGGCGCCGCCCGCGCCACGCCCCTGCCCCACCGACGGCACCGACCCCAACTGCCACGGCAGCTACGACTACTCGCAGCGCTGGCAGCCGTACTCCGAGGCGATCGTGGGCGTCGACGCGGCCACCGGGACGCCCGTCTGGAGCTACCAGCCCCACCAGCCGCTCAACACCGCCGACGACGACTTCGGCTCCTCGCCGCAGGTCTTCACCCTTCCCGGCGGCCGGCGGGTGGTCGGCGAGGGCAGCAAGGACGGGGCCTACTACGTCGTCGACCGGGACAGCGGCGCGCTCGTCTGGAAGGCGGTCGAGCAGGGCAACGGCAACGTCCAGGACAGCCAGGCGGTGGGCGGCTTCATCGGCAACACCGCGGTCGGCCGGGTGGGTCGCGACGGGGCGCCCCAGGTCTTCGGCGCCTCGCGGTCGACACCCCGGTGCGCAACGACCCGGCCACCGGCCAGCCGGTGCCGCAGAACGACCCGACCGCCGGCCTCACCCCGATGCGCAGCTTCGACGGCGGCAGCGGCGCTCCGGCGTGGCAGGCCGTGCAGGGCCCCTCGTACGGCGCCAGCACCCTCGCGGGCGGCGTCGTCTACAACGGGTCGCTCGACGGCGCCCTGCGCGCCTACGACGCCGCCACGGGCTCGCTGCTCTGGGCCTTCCCGCTCGGCGCGCCCATCTCCTCCGGTGCCGCCGTGGCGGGGGACACGGTGGTGATCGGCGCCGGCACCAGCGACAACGGGCCGCCGGTCAACCCGCTCAGCGACACGGGCGAGATCTGGGCCTTCAGCCTCGCTCCGGCGGGCGTGCCGGGCGGCGGCGGCGCGCTCCGGGCGGGGGCCGTGACGCGGTGGGCGGGTCCGCTCCGCTCCGCGTAACCCTGCAAACGCGCTACCGTTAATCGCGAGTACGGCGCTGTCATGATCGCCGGGTGCCCGAGGCACCCGCCGCCGCTCCCGCGCCGGTCCCCCCATCCGTTCTGACGGGAAGACGTGCCTGACCGCCTCCGTCCCTACGACGCCCGCCCGCGGCCCGCGAGCAAGCCCCGCAAGCCGCTGAGCCCAACCCAGCGCCGCCGCATGGTGCGCCGAGCCCTGCTCAACGCCCGCCGCGCCCGGCGGATGAGCACGCGGCAGCGGCTCGGCGCCGTCCTCATCTCGGTGGTGGTGGCCGCCTTCCTGCTGGTCTGGGGCGGCGGCCAGGTCGCCCTGGCCATGCTCGACGGGGCCTTCGGCGGCCTGCCCAGCCCCAAGCCCACCTTCGCCGACTCGACGGTGGTCGACCGCACCGGCAAGCTGCTCGCCGTCCTCCATCCCCAGGGCGACTCGCGCATCCCGGTGAGCCTCGACCAGATCGCCACGCCGTTGCAGCAGGCCACCGTGGCCATCGAGGACCGGGCCTTCTGGTCGGAGGGGGCCATCGACCTGGGGCGCGTCGCCTCCGCGGCGATCGCCGACGTGCTGCACCACGACAGCCAGGGCGCCAGCACCATCACCATGCAGCTGGCCAAGGTGCGCTACCTGACCGACACCGGCGGGCTCACCTACAAGCTGCACCAGATGCTCATCGCGCGCCACCTCGACGCCACCATGACCAAGCAGCAGATCCTCGACGACTACCTCAACGACATCTACTACGGCCACGGCGCCACCGGCATCCAGGCTGCGGCGCACACCTTCTTCGGCGTCGACGCCGCCAAGCTCGACCTCGCCGAGTCGGCGCTGCTCGCGGGCCTGCCCAACCAGCCCACCGGCCTCGACCCGCTGCGCCATCCCGACGCCGCCAAGGCGCGCCAGGGGGAGGTGCTCAACGCCATGGTCTCGGCGGGGGTGATCACGGCGCAGCAGGCGGCCGCAGCGCTGGCCGAGCCGCTGAAGTACTCCGACGGCAACATGGACAACGTCGACGTGGTCCCCGCCTTCGTCAACCGCGTGGCGCAGGCGGTGCACGACCGGCTCAACCTCGACGCCACCACCGCCGGCCTGCAGGTCGTCTCCACCCTCGACCTCGACATGCAGGAGTATGCCCAGAACATGCTCACCCAGCAGGTTGATGCCATCCGTGGCCTCAACGTGACGGACGGGGCGATGGTGAGCATGGACCCGCAGAGCGGCAACGTGCTGGTCTACGTCGGCGGCGCCGGCCCCGGCCATCCGGGGTCGGAGATCGACATGGCCAGCGCCCCGCGCCAGGCCGGGTCGACCTTCAAGCTGTTCACCTACAGCACCGCGCTGCGACTGAAGAAGGTGACCGAGCTGACGCCCGTCACCGACGCGCCGCTCACGGTCAACATGGGTCCCGGCGCCCCGCCCTGGACGGTGCACAACTACGACATGAGCTACCACGGCACCGTGCCGGTGGAGGAGGCCTTCGCCGCCTCGCTGAACATCCCGGCGGTGAAGGTCGAGCAGGTCGCGGGCGTGCCCAACGTCCTCGACACCGCGCGGGCGATGGGCGTGACCACGCTGAACCAGCCGAACAACTACTACGGTCCCTCGCTGACGCTCGGCACCTACCCCATCCCGCTGTGGGAGATGGCCCAGGCCGGCGGGGTCTTCGCCTCGGCGGGGATGCTCCATCCGGCTCAGTTCGTCACCTCGGTGAAGGACCAGAGCGGCCGGGAGCTGCTGCCGCCGCCGCCCGCGCCCAAGCAGGTGCTCGACCCCGGCGTCGCCTTCATCGTCAACGACATCCTCACCAACGACCGCAACCGCGCCATCTCCTTCGGCCTGGGCTCGGCGCTGACCCTGCCCAACCACCTCGTCTCCGCCAAGACCGGCACCACCCAGGACTTCCGCGACAACCTCACCGTGGGCTGGACGCCGAAGCTGGTCACCGCCACCTGGGTGGGCAACACCGACAACGAGCCGATGCACGGCACCACCGGCATCACCGGCGCCGCGCCGATCTGGCACACCTTCATGGACCACCAGCTGAAGGACGTGCCGGACGACTGGCCCGGCCCGCCGCCGGACGTCAAGCAGGCCTCGATGGGCGGCCGCTCCGGCTGGTTCCTCGACGGCACCGGGCCGGGCACCACCCCAGGCCTCAACCAGCAGGGCTGCCGCACCTGGTCGTTCAACGGTGGCAACTACTACTGGTGCGGCTCGGGAGCCTCGTCCCTGCCCGGCGACCCGGCCGCCGGCGGCGGTGGAGCACCCGCGCCCGCACCACCTCCACCCGGAGGCGGCGGGCACCACCACGGTGGAGGCGGCGGCTAGGCGCGCGTATCATCCCCCGGCGATGACCGACATCCTCGCCATGCACGCCGCGGCCACGCCCGACAAGGTGGCCGTGATCACCGACGCGGGCGAGACCCGCACCTTCGCGCAGCTCAACGCGCGCGCCAACCGGGTCGCCTCGATGCTGCTGGGCCTCGGGGTGCGGCCCGGTGACCGTTCGGTCGGCATGCAGTACAACAGCGTCCACGGCCCGGAGATCGGCCACGCGCTGCGCAAGCTGCAGTGCGTCTCCACGCCGATGAACTACCGGCTGCGGGGCGAGGAGATCGCCTACCTGCTCAACGACAGCGGCGCGCGCGTCGTCTTCGCCGGGCCCGAGTTCATCGAGCACATCGACGCCGCGCGGCCGCAGGTGGAGGACACCGAGCAGCGCACCTTCATCGCCGTGATCGGCGATGCCGCGCCACCGCCCGGCTGGGAGTCGTACGAGCGGCTGCTCGCCAGCGCCGGCGAGGACGAGCCCGACACCCCCTCGGAGATCACCGGTCCGACCATGATCTACACCGCGGGGACGACGGGCAATCCCAAGGGCGCGTTCCGCCCCAAGGGCGCCGACCCCGCGGTCGTCTTCCAGTGGATCGACACCTTCGGGCTGCGCAACGACGACGTGCACCTGCTCGCGGGTCCCGGCTATCACAGCGCACCGGGCGCCTTCGCCGGCCTGCAGCAGATCATCGGCGCGACGCTGGTGGTGATGCGGCACTTCGATCCCGTGCTGGCGCTGCAGCTCATCGACCGGCACCGGGTGACCTCGACCTTCATGGCGCCGATCCTGGTCAAGCGAATCGTCGACCTCCCCGACGAGGTGAAGCGGCAGTACGACGTGTCCTCGATGCGCGCGCTGCTGGTCGGCGCCGCACCCTTCCCCGGCGACGTCAAGCGACGCGCGGCGGAGCTCTTCGGCGACAGCGTCTACGAGTTCTACGGGGCGACCGAGACCGGCATCGTCACCGTCATCGGCCCCTCCGAGCTGCTCAGCAGGCCGGAGTCCTGCGGCAGGCCGCTGCCGGGCGTCGAGGTGCGTCTCGTCGACGACGAGGGCAACGACGTGGGGGTGGGCACGCCCGGGGAGCTCTGGGCGCGCTCCGCCGCGACCTTCGGCGAGTACCTCAACAAGCCGCAGGCCACGCAGAGCAACTTCCACGACGGCTTCTTCACCGTCGGCGACGTCGCCTACCGCGACGAGGAGGGCTACATCTACATCTGCGACCGCAAGGTCGACATGATCATCAGCGGCGGCGTCAACGTCTATCCCGCCGAGGTCGAGGCGGTGCTGCACCGCCATCCCGACGTCGAGGACTGCGCCGTGATCGGCGTGCCCGACCCCGAGTGGGGTGAGGCGATCAAGGCGGTGGTGAAGCGCCGCGAGGGCTCGTCGCTGACCGAGCAGGAGGTGCTGCAGTTCCTCGGCGAGCGCGTCGCCGACTACAAGCGGCCCCGCAGCGTCGACTTCGTGGACGAGTTCCCCCGCGACGCCGCCGGCAAGCTCCTCAAGCGGCTGCTCCGCGACCGCTACTGGGAGGCCGCCGGGCGGCGGATCTAGCGGCGCCCGTGGCCGCGTCCCTAGAATCGCCTGCATGACCGAGGCAGTCCCCGCACCGGTCCGGGCGCGTCCGCGGTGGTCGGAGGACGTGCTCACCTACAGCGCGTCGTACACGGTCGACGTGACCTACCGCTGCGCCAAGCGTTGCGGCTACTGCGAGTACCGCAGCGATTCCGGCGGGCTGGTGCCGTGGGAGCGCATCGACGCGCAGCTCGCCGAGGCGGCGCGCCTTGGCGGCCGCGAGGTGCTGGTGATGTCAGGGGAGCAGGTGTGGCTGCTGCCCGACCTCGCGCTGCCGGACGAGGCGGCCTTCGTCGATCGCGTGATCGAGATCTGCCGCCGTGCCATGCGACTCGGCCTGCTGCCGCACGTCAACGTGGGGTTGCTGACGTACGAGTCGCTGCAGCGACTCCAGCCGTTCTCGCCCTCGATGGGACTGATGCTGGAGACCGGCACCGACGAGCTGCGCGCGCACGCCTTCGGTGGCGGCAAGCGCGTTGCCGACCGGCTGCGCCACATCGAGGACGCAGGGCGCCTGCACATCCCGTTCACCACGGGCATCCTCGTCGGCATCGGCGAGGCGCGCACCGATCGGGAGCGCGCGCTGCAGCTCATCGCCGACTCGCACGCGCGGCACGGCCACGTGCAGGAGGTGATCGTGCAGAACTTCGTGCCCAAGCCGGGCACGCCGATGCAGGACCTCCCCGGCGCGTCGCTCGCCGACATGGAGGATTCGGTGCGCATGGCGCGGACCATCCTGCCGGAGTCCGTCACCGTGCAGGTGCCGCCCAATCTCCTGCTCGACGGCTGGACGTCGCTGGTCGACGCGGGTGCGCGCGACCTCGGTGGCGTGAGCGCCAACGGCGACTCCGTGTCGCCGTCGCTGCCGTGGGAGCCGGTGTCGCGCATGCGCGAGAAGGCGGCGTCGATCGGCTTCGAGCTGCACGAGCGGCTGCCTGTGTACCCGATCGTCGAGGCCGACCTGCAGCCGGCCGCCGACGAGCTCCGACGCAGCCTGGTGGGCGACGAGGTCACCTACGTGGTGTGCCGCAACGTGAACATCAGCAACGTCTGCGTCGGCTCCTGCTCCTTCTGCGGCTTCATGCGCAAGACCCACGAGGCGCGCGGCGCCTGGCACCACGACCACGCCACCGTCTTCGCCAAGATCGAGGACGCGGTGGCGCGCGGAGCGACGGAGATCTGCATGCAGAGCGGCCTGCAGCCCGCGCTCGACCTGGAGTACTACGACGACCTCTTCCGCCGCATCAAGGACCGCTGGCCGTCGCTGCACCTGCATGCTCTGTCACCCGAGGAGATGCGCTACATCGCCGAGCTGAGCGGCCGTCCCGTCTCCTACTGCATCGAACGGCTGCGCGACGCGGGGCTGGGCACCATGCCCGGCACGGCCGCCGAGATCCTCGTCGAGGAGGTGCGCCAGGTCATCTGTCCGGAGAAGCTGAGCACCGAGCAGTGGGTGGAGGTGATGCGCGCCGCGCACCGCGCCGGAGTGCGCTCGACGTCGACGGTCATGTTCGGCCACGTCGAGAGCTGGGACCACCGCATCGAGCACCTCCGGGTCATCCGCGACTTGCAGCGGGAGACGGGCGGTTTCACCGAGTTCGTGCTCCTGCCGTTCCAGGTGGAGCGCAACGCGCTGGGCCGCCACTACGGCATCCGCAGGTCCCCGTCACTGAACGAGGTGCTGCGCTACACCGCGATCGCGCGCCTCTACTTCGGCGCCGACCTCCCCAACATCCAGTCGTCCTGGGTGAAGCTCGGCCCCGACGGCGTCGCCGAGACGCTGCGCTGGGGCGCCAACGACTTCGGCGGCACCCTGATGGAGGAGTCGATCTCCCGCGCCAGCGGCGCCGACCACGGGCAGAACCTCGAAGCGCTGGAGATCGAGCGGTGGATCAGGCAGGCGGGGCGCATCCCGCGCGAGCGCACCACCACCTACGGTGAGGTGACGCAGCGCCCGCGCGATCAGGCGCGCCCGCTGCAGCTCCTCCCGCTGGCGTAGCGCCCGCCGCAGCGGCCGTCCCTCAGTACGTCGGCCCGCCGCTCGGCGTCCCGGTGTTCAGGCGCCCCTCGCGCTCGGCGCGGGCCTGGTCCTCCAGGCAGTAGCGCGCCGCCGGCATCGCCTCGAGGCGCTCGTCCCCGATGGGGCGCCCGCAGAGCTCGCAGGTGCCGTAGGTCCCGGCGTCGAGGCGGGCGAGGGCGTCGTCGATCTCCAGCAGCTGCGCCTCGACCCGCTGCAGGACGCTGATGTCGCGCTCGCGCTCGAAGGTCTCGGTGCCCTGGTCGGCGAGGTGCTGGTCGTAGGTGGCGAGCTCCTGCACCGCCTCCTCGGTGGTTCCGGAGACGAGGTCCTGGGCGGCGCGGCGCGTCTCCTCGAGGCGGCGCCGCTCCTCGTCGAGGCGCGTGCGGGCTGCGGTGGTGTCCATTCCGGCCACGCTACCGTCTGGAGCCCCGGCCTGTCACGCGGCCCCGCGTGCGCGCCGGCTCAGACCGACACGTCGCGCACCCGGAACAGGGCACCCGACGCGGCCGCGGCAACCGCGACGAAGCTGAGCCCGAGCGCCAGCGCCCAGGTGTACCCCGACACGGTGTTGCCGCCCGCCACCACCGCCGAGAGCTGCTGCCCGGGCAGCCAGTGCCCGACGTTGGGCCAGGCGCGGGTGAGCAGGTTCTCCGCCGGGATGATCCAGGCGACGCCACCGATCACGGCGGGGGCGGGCGCCCGCACCACCAGGGCGAGGAGCGCGCCGAACACGCCGAACCCCGCGGAGGCGAGTGCCATGTTCCCGATCGTCGATGCCGTCGAGCCCAGTCCCGAGCCCAGCCACCCCGAGGTGGTGATGCCCTTGCCGGGCGCGATCACCAGCGCCAGCAGCAGCGCGACGACGCTCGCCACCACCACCGAGCCACACACGTAGACGAGGTTGGCCAGCGTCTTCCCGGCCAGCAGCCGGATGCGCCGCGGCTCGCGCACCAGCAGCGAGCGCAGGGTGCCGTGGCTGTACTCCTGGGCCGTCGCCACCGCGACGATGCCCAGGGCGAAGATGCCCAGGAAGTCGGAGCCGCGCTCGAGGATGGAGGCGAAACCGTCCGGCTGCGAGAGCCGCGCGATGCTCACCGACTCGTTGGCCGGTCCTGCGGAGGCGCGCGCCATGGTGAGGATCACGGCGAGGACGGAGAAGGCGAGCATCCCGCCCAGGCCACCCAGCAGCATGCCGGGGCGGCGGAGCTTGAGCCACTCGCTGCGGAAGGCACGGGTCACGACTGCTCTCCTCTGGTGACGGCGAGGAACGACTCCTCCAGGGTGGCGCGCTGCACGGTCAGCTCGGTCAGGGTCACGCCCGCCTTCATGGCGGCGCGGTTGAGCTGCGCGGCGATGGTGGCGTCGTCGATGTGGACATGCCTGTCGACAACTCGCGCGCCGCTGCCCAGCCGCCGGGCCACGGCGGCGATCACCTCGAGGTCGTCGGGCGACTCGCCGGCCACCAGCAGCGACGCCCGGCTGCTCCCCATCAGGTCGCCGATGGGGCCCTGGTAGGCGAGGCGGCCGCGGTCGATGAGCACCAGCCAGTCGGCGACCTGCTCCAGCTCGGCGAGCAGGTGGCTGCTGACGAACACGGTCATGCCCTCGTCGCGGAAGCGGCGCAGCAGGGCGCGCGTCTCGATGATGCCGTTGGGGTCGAGGCCGTTGGTGGGCTCGTCCAGCACCAAGAGCTCGGGCTGCGGCAGCAGCGCCGCCGCCACCCCGAGGCGCTGCTTCATGCCGAGCGAGTAGGTGCGGTACTGGTCGGCGCCGCGGTCGCGCAGCTCGACGACCTCCAGCACCTCCTCGACGCGGGCCCTCGAGAAACCGCCGAGAGTGGCCAGAACACGCAGGTTGGCGCGGCCGCTCAGGTTGGGGTAGAAGGCTGGGCCCTCGATCAGCGCACCGACGCGGGGCAGGTACCCGAGGGGATGGTCGAGGCTGCCGCCGAGCACCTCGCCGCCTCCGTCGCTGGGGCGCACCAGGCCGAGCAGCATGCGCAGGGTGGTGGTCTTGCCGGCGCCGTTGGGGCCGACGAAGCCGCTGATGGACCCGCGCGGCACGACCAGGTCGACGCCGTCGACGACGCGACGCCCGGCGTACGCCTTGGTCAGGCCGCGGGTGCGGATGGCCGCGTCGACGTCAGCGCGGGGCGCGGCACCGGGCGGGGCGAGGGGCAGGGCGGTGCTGGTTGTCATGCGCACCATGCTCGCCGCAGCCGGCCACGCTGTCGTCGGCCGTGGTGGGGAAATCCATCCGCCTCGGGGATGAAATCCCGGGCGGCCCGGGGCGAAGGAGATCAGCGACCGGGCGTGACGAACCCGGTCTCGTAGGCGAGCACCACCGCCTGGGTGCGATCGTGCAGCCCGAGCTTCATGAGCAGGCGGGCCACGTGGCTCTTCACCGTGGCGGTGCTGACCACCAGCTGCTCGGCGATCTGCTGGTTGCTCAGCCCGCGCGCCACCAGCCGGAGCACCTCCGCCTCACGGGCGCTGAGGTCGGCGAGCGTCTCGGGCGTCGCGCTGGGCGGCGCGGGCAGGGCGACGAAGCGCTCGATCAGCCTCCGCGTCACCGAGGGCGCCAGCAGCGAGTCGCCGGCGGCCACGGCCCGCACCGCGGCGGCCAGCTCGGTGGGCGGCGCGTCCTTGAGCAGGAAGCCGGCCGCGCCCGCCCGCAGCGCCTCGTAGACGTAGCGGTCGAGGTCGAAGGTGGTGAGGATGAGCACACGCGTCGAGTCGCCGAGCGCGGTGATCCGGCGGGTGGCCTCGATGCCGTCCATCACCGGCATGCGCACGTCCATCAGCACCACGTCGGGGTGCAGCTCCGACGCCATGGCCACCGCCCCGGCGCCGTCGGCCGCCTCGCCCACCACGGTGAGGTCGTCGCGCGCGTCGACCACCATGCGGAAGCCGGCCCGCACCAGCGTCTGGTCGTCGGCGATGAGGACGCGGATCATCCCGGCGCCACGCCCGCGATCGGGAGGATTGCATGGACGCGAAACCCGCCGGCGGCGCTGCGGCCGACGTCCAGCCTCCCCTGGAAGAGGGCGACCCGCTCGCGCATGCCCACCAGCCCGCGCCCCGTGCCCGGCATCGGGCTGCTGCCGTTGCCGCTGCCGTCGTCGCTGACGATCACCTCCAGGGACTCGTCGCCATAGCGGACGACGACGTCCGCATGCGAGGCGCGGGCGTGCTTGAGGGTGTTGGTGAGCGCCTCCTGGACGAGGCGGAAGGCGCTGAGGTCGAGCGCCTCGGGGAGCGGCCGCCGCGTGCCCTCGACGTGCACCGCCACCTCCAGTCCCGCGGCGCGCGTCTGCGCCACCAGCCGGCCGAGCTGGTCGAGGCTGGGCTGCGGGGTGAGCCGGGCGTCCTCGGGCTCGTCGCGCAGCACCCCGACGAGGGCGCGCATCTCCGCCAGCGCCTGGCGGCTCGTCGACTGGATGGTGCCCAGCACCTCGCGCGTGCGCCGCGGGTCGGTCTCGGCGATCTCCTCGGCGGCGCCGGCCTGCACCGCGATGGCGCTGACATGGTGGGCGACGACGTCGTGCAGCTCGCGCGCGATGCGGGCGCGCTCGTCGAGCACGGCGCGCTCCGCCCGTTCCCGCTGCTCGCGCTCCGCACGCAGGGCGCGGTCCTCGACCGAGGCCAGGTAGGCGCGGCGGGTGCCGATGTTGTCGCCCAGCGCCCACGCTCCTGCGGTCACCACCGTCACCACGAACAGGTCGGTGGGCGCCTCTCCATGCCCGGTGACGAAGAGCCCGAGGTAGATGGCGGCGTTGATCCCGGCCACCCCCAGCGCTGCGGGGATCGAGCGCTGGCGCGGGCGCTGCGCACCCACGGTGTACATCGCGGCGGCCAGCGCGACGGTGGCGGCGCGCGGATTGGCCGCGATGCCGGCGATGTGCGCGGCCAGGCTGGCTTCGACGACGGCCAGCACCGCCACCGGCCAGCGCCGGCGCACCGCCAGGGGGAGGCCGGCCAGCAGGGCCAGCGCGACGCCGGCCGCGAAGGCGCCGCGCGCGCCGGTGTCCGGCTGGTGCACCGCCGTGCCCACGCAGGCGAGGGTGACCGCCGCGCAGAGGACGGCGTCCATCGCCTGCTCGTCGCGGCGCGGCCGCGCGCGGTGGGCGCTCATGGCGGCGAGCCTACCGCGCGTCAGCCGCGGGCGCATCCGCCCGTGGGCGTCATCCCTCCGGCGGATGCGGCTCCAACCAGAGCACGCCCAGCGGCGGCAGGGTCATCGGCGCGCTGAAGGGCTGGCCGTGCCAGGTGTCCGCCTCGGCGACCACGCCCTGCCAGTTGCGCACGTTGGAGCCGCCGTAGACGTCGGCGTCGCTGTTGAGCAGCTCGCGCCAGCGCCCGCCGAGCGGAAGGCCGACGCGGAAGCCCTCGTGCACCATCGGCGAGAAGTTGGCGACGCAGACCACCCCGGGGAAGCCGTGCGCGTCGTAGCGGATGAAGCTGATCACGTTCTGGTCGGCGTTGCCCGCGTCGATCCAGCGGAAGCCCTCGGGCGACACGTCGCGCTCGAAGAGCGCGTGCTTCTCGCGGTAGACGAGGTTGAGGTCGCGGACCAGGCGCTGGATGCCCTGGTGGGCGGGATGCTCCAGCAGGTGCCAGTCGACGGAGCGGTCGTGCGACCACTCCTCGGCCTGGGCGATCTCGCCGCCCATGAAGAGGAGCTGCTTGCCGGGGTGGGCCCACATCCAGGCGAAGAGCGCGCGCAGGTTGGCGCAGCGCTGCCAGCCGTCGCCGGGCATCTTGCGCACCAGCGAGCCCTTGCCGTGCACCACCTCGTCGTGCGAGAGCGGCAGCACGAAGCGCTCCGACCAGGCGTAGAGCAGGCCGAAGGTCAGCTCGTGGTGGTGGTAGCGGCGGAACACCGGGTCGTTGCGGAAGTACTCCAGGGTGTCGTGCATCCAGCCCATGTTCCACTTGAAGCTGAAGCCGAGTCCGCCGCTGGAGGTGGGCCGCGAGACGCCCGGCCACGCGGTCGACTCCTCAGCGATCATCAGCGCGCCGGGGAAGTCGCGCTGCACCATGTCGTCGGTCTCGCGCAGCAGGTTGATGGCGTCGATGTTCTCGCGCCCCCCGTAGGGGTTGGGGATCCATTCGCCCGGCTTGCGGGAGTAGTCGAGGTAGAGCATCGAGGCGACCGCGTCGACGCGCAACCCGTCGACGTGGAACTCGTCGAACCAGTAGCGGGCGTTGGCGACGAGGAAGTTGCGCACCTCGTTGCGCCCGTAGTTGAAGACGTAGGTGCCCCAGTCGGGGTGCTCGCCGCGCTTGGGGTCGGCGTGCTCGTACAGCGCGGTGCCGTCGAAGCGGGCCAGCGCCCACTCGTCGCGCGGGAAGTGCGCCGGCACCCAGTCCATGATCACGCCGATGCCGCGGTTGTGCAGCGCGTCGATCATGGCGCGCAGCTCGTCGGGCGTGCCGTAGCGCGCGGTGGGCGCGTAGTACCCGCTCACCTGGTAGCCCCAGGAGCCGGTGAAGGGATGCTCGGCCAGCGGCAGGAACTCGACGTGGGTGAAGCCCATCTCGGCGCAGTAGTCACCCAGCTCCTCGGCCGCTTCGAGGTACGACAGCGGACGGTCGCCGTCGTCGGGCCGGCGCCGCCAGGAGCCGAGGTGCACCTCGTAGATGGAGAGGGGCGCGGAGTCGTACACGGTGCCGGCGCGTTGCTGCATCCACTCCTGGTCGGTCCAGGTGTGGTGCGACTCGTCGACGATCGAGGAGTTGGCGGGCGGCCGCTCGCTGCGCCGCGCGAGTGGGTCGGCGTGCATCACGGCCCGGCCGTCGGCGCGGATCACCTGGTACTTGTAGATCGTCCCCTCGCCGACGCCGGGGAGGAACAGCTCCCAGACGCCGCCGCCGCCCAGCGACCGCATGGGGTGCAGCCGGTCGTCCCAGGCCGACGCGTCGCTGACGACGCGCACGCCGCGCGCGTTCGGCGCCCACACCGCGAAGGCGGTGCCGCGGACACCCTGATGCTCGATGACGCGCGCACCGAGGCGCCGCCACAGCTCCAGGTGACGTCCCTCACCGATGAGGTGGAGATCGAGGTCGCCGAGCGTGGGCAGGAAGCGATAGGGGTCCTGCATCTCCCAGCTGTGCACGCCGGCGCGCATCCGGAGCCGGTAGTCGGGAACCCTCTCGACCCGCAGGGCCGCCTCGAAGAGACCGCGCTCGTCGATCCGCTGCATGTCCTGCTCGCCGCCGTCCCACACCACCGTGGCGTCGGTGGCGGACGGATGCCAGGCCCGCACGATGACGGTATGGCCGCTGGGATGGGCGCCGAGGATCTCGTGGGGGTTGTGGTGCTCGCCGCCGAGCAGGCGGTCGACGTGCCGCGACATCTCGGGATCGACGCGCGGTGGCGCGGACCCGTTGGTCGGCGAGGCGGGCGTCTTGTCGGCGGTGGCCCGGCCGGTGCCGGTGCGCTTGGTCTTGCTCATCGCGGGACGACCCTCATGGTGTCTCTGCCAGCAGATGTCGCAGGGGGATGCCCACCCAGTCGGGGCGATGGCCCAGCTCGTAGCCCACCTCGTAGACGGCCTTCTGCAGCGCGAAGGCGTCGCGCAGCACGGTGGCGGAGCGCGCGGAGCCGAGCAGGCTTCCCTCCGACGCGCGCGCCAGGTAGGCGTTCCAGAACGCCTCGCTGCTCGCCCGCGCCCACACCAGCCCCTGCAGGAAGAGCGGCTCCCAATCGTCCGACTCGGCGGTGCAGCGCTCCATCAGCGCCGCCGCCGCCGCGTAGTGGAAGGAGCGGATCATCCCCGCCACGTCGCGCAGCGGCGAGGAGCGCTGCCGCCGCAGCTCCAGCGGGCGCTCCGGCTCGCCCTCGAAGTCGAGCACCACCCAGCCGGCGTCGACGCGCAGCACCTGGCCGAGGTGGTAGTCGCCGTGGATGCGGATGGCCTGGCCGGCGTCCTGCAGGCCGCGCAGCGCGTCGAACCGGGCCAGGATGGCGGGACGGCGCGCCCGCAGCGGCGCGAGCAGCGGCGAGTCGCCGTCGAGCAGGTGGTCCAGGTCGGCGGTCATCTCGTCCGCCCAGGAAGCCAGCGTCGCCGTGGTGAGCGGCTCGGGGCGCATCTCCGCGTCGAGCTGCGGCGAGGTGAGCGCGAGATGCATGTCGGCGGTGACCTCGCCGAGGCGCTCCGCCTCCGGCTGGAACGACGCGCCCTGCTCAAGAACCAGCCGCCGGCGCTCGCCGTCGTCCTGCGGCGGCGACTCCTCGGCGTTGGCGTAGAGGTCGCGCAGCGACGTCAGCGCCAGCGACCAGCCCTCGCTGCCGTTGTGGAGGAACTCCTGCAGCATCGCCGAGAGCGCGGGCTCGCCGTCGCGCACCACGTACTCACCGGAGGCGAGCGGCCTGGCGATGTGGGTGAACCCCGCGCGCGACAGGGCGAGCAGCATCTCCAGCTCGGGGGTGGGGCCCGACTCGATGCGGCGCATGACCTTGAGCACCTCGCAGTCGTCGCGCACCAGCGAGGTGTTGCTCTGCTCGCGTCCCAGGCTGCGGATGCCCTCGGGACCGCCGCCCTCCAGGCGCCAGCCCTCGTTGCGGTAGCGCAGCTCACCGGAATCGGTGGCGAGCGTCCGCGTTTCCGCCATCGCCTGCCAGAACCACCAGGCCAGCTGCGGCTCGGCCAGGGCGTCGTAGACGGTGACGGTGCGGCCGTCCTGGTCGCCCTGGCTGACCAGGCGCTCGTTGAGGTCCGCCGGCGGGTCGCCCTCGCGGACGGCGAGGGGCACCTGGTAGCGCTCGCTGCCGCCGTCGCCGTACGAGGCGCCGAGCAGCACGTAGACCAGCGAGGGGTTCCCCTCCTGGAGGACGGCGCTGTCGAGGACGGTCACCTCGCGCAGCACCCGGCTGCGCCCTGCGTACCAGCGCTGCCGCTGCAGGTAGTCGCCGAGGACGGCGGTGTCGGGCAGCCCGAAGGCCGCCAGAGCATTCATTTCTGCCGGAGGGGGGCAACGCGCCCCCCTGCCCGCTGCGGCGGGAAACCCGCCTCCGCTCCCTCCCCCCGCTCGGCGCGTGCCCGCGACGGGCGGTGACGCGCCGGATCGCGCTCTTCGATCGCGATCATGACGGCGTTCCCTCCAATGCGAACCAGTAGAACCCGTGCGGCGCCAGGGTGAGCAGGTAGGGCAGCTCACCGATGCGCGGGAAGTGCACCTTGCCGAGCAGCTCGACCGGAGTCATGCCGTTGAAGCGGCGCAGGTCGAGCTCCACCGGCTGGGCGAAGCGCGAGAGGTTGTTGACGCAGAGCACGATGGTCTCGCCCTGGCAGCGCAGGAAGGCGAAGACCGAGGGGTTGGAGGCGTCCAGCGCCTCGAACTGGCCCTCGCCGAACACCGGATAGCGGCGGCGCACCGCCAGGAAGCGCCGCACCCACTGCAGCAGCGACGACTCCCAGCGCTGCTGCGCCTCGACGTTGATCGACTGGAAGCCGTAGATCGGATCCATCAGCGGCGGCAGGTAGAGCTGGGCGAAGTCGGCGCGGGAGAACCCGCCGTTGCGGTCGCCGCTCCACTGCATCGGCGTGCGCACGCCGTCGCGGTCGCCGAGGTAGATGTTGTCGCCCATGCCGATCTCGTCGCCGTAGTACACGATGGGCGTGCCCGGCAGCGAGAACAGCAGTCCGTAGAACAGCTCCATCTGGCGCCGCCCGTTGTTGAGCAGGGGGGCGAGGCGGCGGCGGATGCCGAGGTTGAGCTTCATGCGGGGATCCTTGGCGTACTCGCCCCACATGTAGTCGCGCTCGTCGTCGGTGACCATCTCCAGGGTCAGCTCGTCGTGGTTGCGCAGGAAGATGCCCCACTGCCCGGTGCTGGTGGGGATCGCCGGGGTGCGCTCCAGGATCTCGGTGATCGGATACCGCTGCTCGCGGCGCAGCCCCATGAACATGCGCGGCATCAGCGGGAAGTGGAAGCACATGTGGCACTCGGGGGCGTCCTCGGTGCCGAAGTAGTCGATGACGTCCTCGGGCCACTGGTTGGCCTCGGCGAGCAGCACCTTGTCGCCGCCGTACTCGGCGTCGACGGTGGCGCGCAGCTCGGCGAGGAAGGCGTGCGTCTCCGGCAGGTTCTCGCAGTTGGTGCCGTCGCGCGCGTAGAGGTAGGGCACGGCGTCGAGGCGGAAGCCGTCCATGCCCAGGTCGAGCCAGAAGCGCACCACGTCGAGCATCGCCCCGCGGACCTCGGGGTTGTCGTAGTTGAGGTCGGGCTGATGCGAGAAGAAGCGGTGGAAGAAGTAGGCGCCGGCGGTGTCGTCCCAGGTCCAGTTCGAGGTCTCGGTGTCGAGGAAGATGATGCGTGCGTCGGTGTAGCGGTTGACCGTGTCCGACCACACGTACCAGTCGCGCCTCGGGTTGTCCGGCGAGGAGCGCGCCTCCTGGAACCAGGGGTGCTGGTCGGAGGTGTGGTTGACGACCAGGTCCATGATCACGCGCATGCCGCGGTCGTGCGCCCGCAGGAGCAGCTCGCGGACGTCCTCCACCGTGCCGTACTCGGGCTGCACCGAGTAGTAGTCGGAGACGTCGTAGCCGCCGTCGCGCTGCGGCGAGCGGTTGAAGGGCAGCAGCCAGATGCAGTCGACGCCCAGCCACTGGAGATAGTCGAGCTTGCTGATCAGGCCCGGGAAGTCGCCGACGCCGTCGCCGTTGCCGTCGGCGAAGCCGCGCACCAGCAGCTCGTAGAAGATGGCCCGCCGGTACCACGTGGTGTCGAGGCCGGCCGCGGTGCTCATGGCCGCGGTCGCACGTGGAAGACGTGGCCCGGCTGCACGGCGGGGTCGAGGCGGACGTAGTTCCCCGCCCCGTGCCACACCCAGGTGTTGCCGCCCAGCTCGTCGTGCACCTCGTAGTACTGGTTGTCCTGCAGCCCAAGGGCGCCGAGGTCGAGCCACACGGTCGTCTCGCGCACGCTCGACGGATCGAGGTTGAGCACCACCAGCAGCACGTCGTCGCGCGCGTCGTCGCTCCGCGAGAAGCAGAGGACCGATTCGTTGTCGGCATGGTGGATGTGCAGGGTGCGCAGCAGCCCCACCGCGCAGCGGTGGCGGCGCCGGATGTCGTTCACCCGGGTGACCAGCGGCGCCAGCGAGTCGGCGCGCCCCCAGTCGCGGCGACGGTACTGGTACTTCTCGCTGTTGAGGTACTCCTCGGAGCCCTCGCGCAGCGGGGTGTTCTCGTACAGCTCGTAGCCGCTGTACATGCCCCACGAGGGCGCCGCCAGCGCGGCCAGCACCAGCCGCAGGCGGAAGGCCGCCGGCCCTCCGTACTGCAGGGTGGCGTGCAGGATGTCCGGCGTGTTCGGCCAGAAGTTGGGGCGGAACCAGTCGACCATCTCCGACTGGGAGAGCTCCCGCAGGTACTCCTCGATCTCCCACCTGGCGTTGCGCCAGGTGAAGTAGGTGTACGACTGCGTGAAGCCGACCTTGGCCAGGCGCTGCATCACCCGCGGTCGGGTGAACGCCTCGGCCAGGAACACCACCTCGGGATGCTTCTCGCGCACCGAGGCGATCAGCCACTGCCAGAAGGGGATCGGCTTGGTGTGCGGGTTGTCGACGCGGAAGACGGAGACCCCGTGGTCGATCCAGAACAGCACCACGTCGCGCAGCGCGTCCCAGAGCGCCTCGCGGTCCTCGGTGTCGAAGTCGATGGGGTAGATGTCCTGGTAGCGCTTGGGCGGGTTCTCCGCGTAGCGGATGGTCCCGTCGGGGCGGTGCTTGAACCACTGCGGGTGCTCGCGCACCCAGGGATGGTCGGGCGCGGTCTGCAGCGCGTAGTCGAGCGCCACCTCCAGGCCCACCGCTCGGGCCCGCGCCACGAAGCGGTCGAAGGCGTCCAGGCCGCCGAGATCGGGATGCACCGCGGTGTGGCCGCCCGCCTCCGAGCCGATCGCCCACGGCGAGCCGGGGTCGGACGGCGCCGCCTCCAGGGCGTTGTTGGCGCCCTTGCGAAAGGTCGTGCCGATGGGATGGATCGGCGGCAGGTAGACGATGTCGAAGCCCATCGCCGCGATCGCCGGCAGCCGCTCGGCGGCGGTGTCGAACGTCCCGCCGCGTCCGCCCGCGGCGCCCTCCGACCGCGGGAACATCTCGTACCAGGCACTGAACACGCCCAGCTCGCGGTCGACGAAGAGCGGGAACGGCCCCGCCGCGGTGGCCCGCTGCCGGTCGGCGAGCCGCTGCATCAGCGCCACCAGCGGCAGACGCGCCGCCTCGGTGAGTCGATCCGCGTCGCTCCGCGAGCCGTCGCGCAGCGCCGCCACCAGCTTGGCCAGCGCGCTGCGGTCGGCCTCGCGCAGCCGCCGTCCGGCGTCGAGCCGCTGCTCCACCAGGCGAGCGCCCACCTCGAACTCCACCGCGACGTCCTGTCCGGCGGCGATGCGCACGCGCAGGTCGCGCAGCCAGGTGCCGTAGTCGTCGACCATGCCGACGACCTCGAACTCCCATGGCCCCACCGCCGGCGGCGTGAACAGCGCCTGCCAGTGGTCGTTGCCCACGGCGGTCATGGGCACCTCGACGCGCTGCCGCGATCCGGGACGTCCGTGGCGCACCCAGGCGACGAGGAGGTCGTGGCCGTCGGCGAAGACGTCGGCGCTCACCCGAACCGGCTGCCCGGCGGCGGCCTTGGCCGGCAGGTCGGTGCAGTCGACGGTGGGGCGCACGTGCTCGACGACGACCCGCCGGGCGCAGGCCTCGGGGCGGCGCACCGCCATCAGCGGAGAGGGAGCGTGGACGCTGGCATGCCTCTCGGCCAGCGTATCCGATGGGTGAGGGGCAGGTCGAACGCGCCGAACCGCCTCATCCGCGGCTGCGCAGGATGACCAGCGACCGCGCCGTGACCGGCAGCGCCGCACCCGCGTCGATCGTGCGGACGCCGGCGGCCTCGTCGGGCTGCGCCGTGTCGACCAGCACCTCCCACTGCGCGCCCCACCCGCTGGGGAGCTGCCACAGGGTGTCCTCGTGGTGGGCGTGGAGGAGGACGAGCAGGGTGTCGTCGACGATGCGCTCGCCGCGGCTGCCGCGGTCGGGGATCATCTCGCCGTTGAGCAGCATGCCCAGCGACTGGCGCTCGCCGGCGGTCCAGTCGCGGTTGGTCATCTCCCGGCCGTTGCGACGGAACCAGGCGATGTCCTTGCGCTTGTGGCCGCGCCCCACCTCCCCGGTGAAGAAGCGCTGCCGCCGCAGCACGGGATGCGCGTGCCGCAGCGCGATCAGCCGCTCGGTGAAGCGGCGCAGGCCGCCGTCGGCGTGCTCCCAGTCGAGCCAGGAGATCTCGTTGTCCTGGCAGTAGGCGTTGTTGTTGCCCTGCTGGGTGCGGCCGATCTCGTCGCCGCTCAGCAGCATCGGGCACCCCTGCGAGATGAACACCGTGGCCAGCAGGTTGCGCTGCTGCCGGGCCCGCAGCTCGATGATCTCCGCGTCGTCGGTGGGCCCCTCGACGCCGTGGTTCCACGAGCGGTTGTCGTCGGTGCCGTCGCGGTTGTCCTCGCCGTTCGCCTGGTTGTGCTTCTCGTTGTAGGAGACGAGGTCGCGCAGGGTGAAGCCGTCGTGCGCGGTGACGAAGTTGACGCTGGCCCAGGGCCGGCGCCCGTCCTCCTGGTAGAGGTCGCTCGACCCGGTGAGCCGGTAGGCGACGTCGCTCACGCCCGCGGCCTGGCCGCGCCAGTAGTCGCGCAGGGTGTCGCGGTAGCGCCCGTTCCACTCCGCCCAGCGCACCGGGAAGTTGCCCACCTGGTAGCCGCCGGGCCCCACGTCCCAGGGCTCGGCGATGAGCTTCACCTGGGAGAGCACGGGGTCCTGGTGGATGATGTCGAAGAAGGCGGAGAGCCGGTCGACGTCGTAGAACTGCCGCGCCAGCGCCGCGGCGAGGTCGAAGCGGAAGCCGTCGACGTGCATCTCGATGACCCAGTAGCGCAGCGAGTCCATGATCATCTGCAGCGTCTGCGGCTGGCGCACGTTGAGGGTGTTGCCGGTGCCGGTGACGTCCCAGTAGTGGCGGCGGTCGTCGTCGAGCTTGTAGTAGGCGGAGTTGTCGATGCCGCGGAAGCTCAGCGTCGGCCCGAGGTGGTTGCCCTCGGCCGTGTGGTTGTAGACCACGTCGAGGATGACCTCGAGGCCTGCGCGATGCAGCGCGCGCACCATCGCCTTGAACTCGCGCACCTGCCCGCCGCGCGCGCCGACGGAGCTGAAGCGCGCCTCCGGTGCGAAGTATCCGATGGAGTCGTAGCCCCAGTAGTTGCGCAGGCCCTTCTCGACCAGGTGTGCGGGGTCGACGAAGTGGTGCACCGGCATCAGCTCGACGGCCGTCACGCCCAGCCGCGTCAGGTGCTCGATGGCGGCGGGATGGGCCAGGCCGGCGTACGTCCCGCGCAGCGACGGCGGCACGTCCGGGTGGCGCATGGTGAAGCCGCGCACGTGGGTCTCGTAGATCACCGTGTCGGCCCAGGAGGTGTTGGGGCGGACGTCCTCTCCCCAGGGGAAGTTCGGGTCGATGACCACGCTGCGCGGCATGCAGGGCGCGGAGTCGAGGTCGCTCGGCGCGCCGTCCTCGGCCTCGCCGAGCCGGTAGCCGAACACCTCGGGGCCCCACTGCGGGCCGCCGGTGATCGCCTTGGCGTATGGATCGATGAGCAGCTTGCTCGGGTTGAAGCGCAGGCCGTTGTGTGGCTCGTAGCGGCCGCGCACCCGGTAGCCGTAGTGCTGCCCGGGCCCGACGCCGTACACGTAGCCGTGCCAGTGGAGGTCGGTGCGCTCCAGCAGGTCGTAGGTCGCCATCAGCTCGCCCTGGCGGCCGTACAGCTCCAGCTCGACCGCCTCCGCGTGCTCGCTGAACAGCGCGAAGTTGGTGCCCTCTCCGTCCCAGGTCGCCCCCAGGGGGACGTTGTGACCCGGCCAGGCGGCCCGGCTCAACTGCCGGTGAAGACCACGACGGCCGCGGCCACCCTGCCGTCCGTGATGGGCCGGCGGCGTGGCGGCGGCAGGACCGGGCTGCGGACCGGCTCCGCCCGCGGGCCGCGGCTTGGCGCCGGGCGCGGCGCGGCGGGGGGCGTGTGGCGCTGGGGAGGCATTCTGATAGCGAGGGTAGCAGGTTCTCTGCTCCGTTGTGTGGGGCCCGAGCCCGATTTGACGCACAGTGACGCGCCGCGTTAGGGTGGGTGGCATGAAGCCCAACGACCTCGCAGCCCAGCTCGTCCGCTGCCTCAACGAGGGCGACGTCGATGCCGCGGCCGCCCTCTTCGTCCCCGATGCGGAGCTCGTCTTCCCCCGCTACGCGCCACGCGCCGTCTACCGCGGCGTCGGCCAGCTCCGCGAGTTCGTCCGCTGGCTCGGCGAGGCGCTGCCCCGGCGCACCCTCGCCGTCGGTCGGGTCACCGCCACCGAGCGCAGCGCCACCGTCGAGTTCGAGACCGCCGGCGTGAGCAGGCAGGGCCACGACTTCGACAACACCGGCGTCCTGGTTCTCGACGTCGCCGCCGGCCGCATCACCGCCCTGCGCGTGTACCTCGACACTGCGGACCTGGCACGCATCCTCGACGCCCCGGTGGCCTGACGCTCTCGGCGCTCGGACGGGGGCGCCGCTCCCGGTGCGATCATGGGAGCGAGCTTCCTGCGCAGTGTGCTGCCGCCCCGGCGGCGGCGAGGAGTGACGACGATGGCCCGAGCTGACGCCTTCGGCGCCAGGGCGCCCCTGCCCGGCGTCGACGGCATCGAGTACTACCGGCTGGCCAGGCTCAACGAGCAGGGGATCGGCGACGCCTCGCGGCTGCCGGTGACGGTGCGCATCCTGCTGGAGAACCTGCTGCGTCACGGCGGCGAGTCCTACGTCGAGGAGGGCGACGTCGAGGCCCTGGCCCGCTGGGACGGCAGGCCACCCGGTGAGGTGACCGGGGGGAACGCTGGCGTTCGGCCACACTCCAGCGGCGAAGGCTGGCGTGGGGGTGCTCCCCCCACCGGGCGCGTCAGCGCCCAGACAGACAAGGAGCGGGCGTTCATGCCGGCGCGCGTCCTGCTGCAGGACTTCACCGGAGTGCCCGCGGTGGTCGACCTCGCCGCCATGCGTAGCGCCATGGCGCGCGGCGGTGGCGACCCCTCGCGCATCGACCCGCTCAGCCCCGCGGACCTCGTCGTCGACCACTCGGTGCAGGTGGACCAGTTCGGCACGTCCGCCGCATACGGCGCCAACATCGAGCGCGAATACGAGCGCAACCGCGAGCGCTACGAGCTGCTGCGCTGGGCGCAGCAGGGCTTCCACGGCTTCAGCGTGGTGCCGCCCGGCATGGGCATCGTGCACCAGGTCAACCTCGAGTATCTCGCCCACGTGGTGCAGACCCGCGACGGCGTCGCCTTCCCCGACACGCTGGTGGGCACCGACTCGCACACCACCATGGTCAACGGCATCGGCGTGCTGGGCTGGGGCGTCGGCGGCATCGAGGCCGAGGCCTGCCTGCTGGGGCAGCCGCTCTTCCTGCTCACCCCCATCGTCGTCGGTGTGCGCTTCCACGGTGCATTGCGCCCCGGCGCAACCGCCACGGACCTGGTGCTGACCCTCACCGAGATGCTCCGCCGCCACGGAGTTGTCGGCAAGTTCGTCGAGTTCTGCGGCGACGGCCTCAGTGCCCTGAGCGCCGCCGACCGGGCCACCCTGTCGAACATGTCGCCCGAGTACGGCGCCACCGCGGCGCTCTTCCCCGTCGACGCCAACACCCTGCAGTACCTGCGCGACAGCGGGCGCCCCGCGGAGCTGGTGTCCCTGGTGGAGCGCTACAACCGCGAGCAGGCGATGTTCCGCGAGGACGGCGACGAGCCCCCGGTGTTCAGCGAGATGCTGGAGCTGGACCTGGCGTCGGTGGAGCCGAGCATGGCGGGACCGCGCCGCCCGCAGGACCGGGTGGCGCTGCCCCAGGTCTGGCGGTCGTTCTGCGACGTCTTCGCGCCGAAGACCAACGGCGAGCTGGAGGACGAGGTCGAGCGCCTCGAGACCGAGGGCGGCAACCCGGCTGACACCGCCGGCAACCCCGCTCCCCCCGACCACGCGCAGGGCGGCGGCACCGGCGAGCCGTCGCTGCGGGACGGGTCCGTGGTCATCGCGGCCATCACCAGCTGCACCAACACCAGCAACCCGTCGGTCATGGTCGGTGCGGGCCTGCTGGCGCGCAACGCCGCCGCACGAGGGTTGCGCGTGCCCGAATACGTCAAGACGTCGCTGGCGCCCGGCTCCCGCGTCGTCACCGACTACCTCGACCGCGCCGGCCTGCTCACCGAGCTGGAGAAGCTGCGCTTCAACCTGGTCGGCTACGGCTGCACCACCTGCATCGGCAACAGCGGCCCGCTGCCCGACGCGGTGGCCGAGAAGGTCACCGAGGACGACCTCGCCGTCGTCGCCGTGCTCAGCGGCAACCGCAACTTCGAGGGCCGCATCCACCCCCAGGTGAAGGCGGCCTACCTGGCCTCGCCGCCGCTGGTGGTGGCCTATGCGCTGGCCGGCACCGTGCACGTCGACCTCACCAGGGAGCCCATCGGCCGCGGCAGCGACGGCCGGCCGGTGTTCCTGCGCGACATCTGGCCGAGCAGCGAGGAGGTCAACCAGGCGCTCGGCGCCGCGCTCTCCAGCGACCTCTTCTCCCGCGAGTACGGCCGCATCTTCGACGGCGACGAGCACTGGCAGCGGCTCCCCGCACCCACCGGCGCCATGTTCGAATGGGACGCGGAGTCCACCTACGTGCGGGAGCCGCCGTTCTTCGAGGACCTCGAACCGGAGCCGCCCGCGCCCCAGGACGTCCGCGACGCGCGCGTGCTGGCGCTGCTCGGCGACTCCATCACCACCGACCACATCTCTCCCGCCGGCAACATCGCCAGGACCAGCCCCGCCGCCGACTACCTGCGCGAGCACGGCGTCGACCCGCGCGACTTCAACACCTACGGCGCCCGCCGCGGCAACCACGAGGTGATGGTGCGCGGCACCTTCGCCAACATCCGGCTGCGCAACGCGCTGGCCCAGGGGAAGGAGGGCGGCTACACCGAGCACATCCCGAGCGGCGAGGTGGTGTCCATCTTCGACGCGGCGACGCGCTACCAGGAGGAGGGCACCCCGCTGCTGGTCATCGCCGGCAAGGAGTACGGCTCGGGGTCGTCACGCGACTGGGCCGCCAAGGGCACCAAGCTGCTCGGCGTTCGCGCCGTGATCGCCGAGTCCTACGAGCGCATCCACCGCAGCAACCTGGTGGGCATGGGCGTCCTGCCGCTGCAGTTCACGCCCGGCGAGTCCGCGCAGTCCCTCGGCCTCACCGGCCGCGAGACCTACAGCGTCGAGGGCGTCAGCACCGACCTGCGGCCGGGCAAGGAGATCACCGTCACCGCGCGCGGCGAGGGCGGCGAGAAGCGGTTCACCGCCATCGCCCGGCTCGACAGCGACACCGACGTCAGCTACTACCGCCACGGCGGGGTGCTGCCCTTCGTGCTCCGCCAGTTGCTGCCACAGCAGGCCGCAACCGCCTAGACCGCGCCGCTGGCCCGTCCCCGTCCCGACTGCTTGCTGCGGTAGAGCGCCTGGTCGGCCGCCAGGATCAGGCGCCGCGGGTCGATCGCCGCCGTCGCCGTGGCGAAGCCGACCGAGAGGCCGCAGGCGACCGTCCCGTCCCCGGTGTCGACCGGTCCCCGCGCCTCGCGCACCAGCTTGCCGGCGACCTGGGCGGCCGCGTCGCCGTCGGTCTCGGGGCAGATCACCACGAACTCGTCGCCGCCCCAGCGGGCCAGCAGGTCGCTGGCCCGGACCACCCGGGCGAGCCGGGCGGCGACCTCGCGGAGCACCGCGTCGCCGGCGGGATGGCCGTGCAGGTCGTTGACCTTCTTGAGCCCGTCGACGTCGGCGATGAGCAGCGAGAGCGGGCGGTCGTAGCGCGATGCGCGCTCGGTCTCCTGCTGCAGGCGCTCCTCGGCGGCGCGGCGGTTGGCCAGGCCGGTGAGCGCGTCGGTGCGGGCGAGCACCTCCCAGCGCTGGGCGGTGGAGCGCAGCTCGGCGATCTGCCCGAAGAGGCCGTCGGTGTCGATGCGGTCGGAGATCGCCTCCACCACGGCGTCGCTCAGCCCGGCCAGCTCGCGCGGGTGCACGCCGCACCACGCGGCGATGGCGTCGCGGCGCGTGCGCATCTCCAGATTGCGCCGTTCGGCGCGCTGGGCCATGGTGGCGATCTGCATGTCCTGCCCCATGGGCGAAGTGTCCCACTCGCGCGGCTCCAGCGCTTAAACTGTCGAACGTCCGTGCGAGCATTCGTTCCCTCCCCTGCTCCTCTTGCTTCCCGGTTGCGCTCGCGCCGGTGCCGCGGATGAAGCCGGCGCCGCGCCGCTGGGAGGTCGCCGAGGCCGCCGGCCTGCCCGGCCATCCCGCCGTGCTGGGCCGCGTGCTGGCCGCCCGGGGGTACGACGGCGCCGCCGCCCGCGAGCTGCTCGACACCGGCACCGCCGGCCATCCCGACCCGTTCCTGCTCACCGGCATGCCCGAGGCGGTGATCGCCCTCGGCGTGGCCGTGCGCGAGCGGCAGCGCATCGCCGTCTACGGCGACTACGACGCCGACGGGGTCACCGCCTGCGCCATGCTCACCCTCGCCCTGCGGGCGGCGGGAGCGGTCGTCCAGCCCTACATCCCCAACCGGATGACCGAGGGCTACGGCCTCCACGCCGCGGCCCTGGAGGAGCTGGGCCGCCTCGGCGTCCAGCTCGCCGTCACCGTCGACTGCGGCACCAGCAGCGTCGAGGTGGTGCAGGGCCGTCCCCAGGGGATGCGGCTGGTCATCACCGACCACCACCTCCCGCTCGCCCCCGAGGGCAGCGCCCCCCGGCTGGCGCCTGCCGACGCCCTGATCAACCCCAAGCAGCCCGGCGACACCTATCCCTTCGACGCGCTCGCGGGCGCCGGGGTGGCCTGGAAGCTGCTCCAGGCGCTGGAGATGGAGGGCGTCGTCCCCGAGGGCTCGGCGGCGCAGGGTCTCGGCCTGGC
>Ga0070739_10001100_pt1 | contig 43314 bp, 25 predicted proteins | sample Coa_R1_7_FD_66445 | JGI IMG/M metagenome (GOLD analysis project Ga0070739, IMG submission 66445) | Surface soil microbial communities from Centralia Pennsylvania, which are recovering from an underground coalmine fire - Coalmine... | ecosystem: Environmental > Terrestrial > Soil > Unclassified ...
GCTAAACAAGCCTATGAGCGGGCGCTTAAGATTGATGAAGCCGCCTATGGACCCGATCATCCTACGGTAGCTATCCGTGTCAACAATCTGGGCGGTGTCCTGCAAGATTTAGGCGACTTGCCGGCCGCTAAACAAGCCTATGAGCGGGCGCTTAAGATTGATGAAGCCGCCTATGGACCCGATCATCCTACGGTAGCTATCCGTGTCAACAATCTGGGCCTTGTCCTCAAAGCTTTAGGCGACTTGCCGGCTGCTAAACAAGCCTATGAGCGGGCGCTTAAGATTGATGAAGCCACCTACGGACCCGATCATCCTAATGTGGCTAGGGATGTCAACAATCTAGGCAGTGTCCTGCAAGATTTAGGCGACTTGCCAGCCGCTAAACAAGCCTATGAGCGGGCGCTTAAGATTGATGAAGCCACCTACGGACCCGATCATCCTACGGTGGCTACTGATGTCAACAATCTAGGCAGTGTCCTGCAAGCTTTGGGCGGCTTGCCGGCCGCTAAACTAGCCTATGAGCGGGCACTTAACATCTTCCGGCGCTATCTTGGTGACGAGCATCCCAGTACGCGGACGGTGCAGCGCAATTTGCAAGTCGTGGAGGAAGCAATTCGCCGGGGGACATAAACGGAAGAAACTCGAATTCGGCGAAAAAGCAGATCCCTGCCCCATACGCAAACCCGGTAAAACTACCGGCCCACTTCTTAGCTGAATGCTAACGGCCAGAGTAAACCAAAACGCGTTCAAACTGCCATTTCGTGCCAAATCCATACTATAGCTTGCTATAAACAACATAAGCAAAGCGGACCCTCAAAAAACCTCCCATTTTCTCTCATTTTTCTCAATGCCTGTCCGGAAACCCGGTATTCCCAAGAGCATCCTGGCTTTCCCGTCCGCAGGACGGTCGTCCGAAGGACCCCTAGACGGGTAATTCATTGCCCGGCTCATGCGGCTAAGGAATTTCCTCTATCCATCACGAACATACCAGGGCGGTCCGCGAAGACCGGAGACCTCCACGACCGAGGCGCACTATTCTTAAGAGGATCGTTCATGCGTTTACGAATGGGCCGGACCGTGCTGGCGGTCGTGGCCGCTCTCCTGCTGATGGCCGGCTCGGCCTCCGCACAACTCTCCCTCCCCCAACCCAAACCCATCCTCGGCGCGCGTATGCCCGCTCTCAGCCCGGACGGCAGGCGGCTCGCCTTCGTCTATCGGGGCGACATCTGGATCGCCGACGCCGACGGCGGCCACGCCTCCGCGCTCACCCGCAACGTCGAGATGAACGCCTACCCGCAGTTCTCGCCCGACGGCAACTGGATCTCTTTCTCCAGCACCCGCAGCGGCAACTGGGACCTCTACATCCTCCCCGCCACCGGCGGAGAGGTCACCCGCATCACCTGGCACTCCGGCGGAGACTTCTCCTACGGCTGGAGCCCGGACGGCAAGCGCCTCATCTTTAGCGCCTACCGCGATACCGGCGACGACGAGCTGCTCACCATCGACGTAAAGACCCTCCGCCTCCATAAGCTCGCCCAGGATTACGACAGCATGAGCTACGCGAGCTACTCCCCGGACGGCAAGACGGTCGTCTTCGGCCACGATGGTGAGTTTCCCTGGACCCGCCCCCGCTACCACGGCTCCGGCGCCGCCCAGATCATGCTCCTCGATACCGCTACCGGCCAATGCCGGCAGATCACCGGCGACCAGCGCCAGCACCTCTGGACCCGCTTCCTGCCGGACGGCAAGCGCCTCATCACCGTGACTTATGGCGAAGAGACGCCCTCCTCCCACAAGCTCAACGCGAAGCTGGAGAAGTTCGTCGATAACCCGCAGCGCACGCCCAACCTGTGGGAATTCGATCTCGACGGGCATGGCAGACAGATCACCCACTTTACCGGCGGCTCGGTGCGCTTCCCCACGGTCGCCGCAAAGACCGGCGACGTCGTCTTCGAGTACGATAAAGACCTGTGGCGGCTCAAGGCGGGCGCGAAAGAGCCGGAGAAGATCGTTCTGTACGCCTCGGAGGACGACAAGCAGAACACATTCCGCCATGAGACCCTCACCACCGGCGTGACCGAGGCCGAGCCATCCCCCGACGGCAAGCTGTTCGCCTTCGGGCTCCACGGCGACATCTGGACCATCGCCATCGATAAGCCCAAGGACGCCGTCGCCAAGAAAGAGGCGGAGATCGCCCGCCGCCTGACCGACTGGATCGGCAACGACTACGACTTCAACTGGTCGTCGGACGGCAAAAAGCTCTACTACCGCTCGGACCGCGAATACACCACCGGCCTCTATGAATTAGACCTGGCTACTCTCAAATCGCGCTCGCTCTGGAACCGGCCGGAAGACGTCGAGGATCTGCATCTGTCGCCGGACGGCACGGAGCTGGCCTTTTGGATCAAAGGTCCGCAGGGCGGGCTGTATCAGGTCACGCTGGGCGACGGCAGCATCCGCCGCCTGGTCACGCTGCCGGATGCGTCGCGCGCCTGGCAGTCCGGCGGCGACGTCGAATGGTCGCCGGACATGAAGTGGATCGCCTTCACCGCCAACGAGACGAACGGAGCCTGGAACCTCTGGATCATGCCCGCCGGAGGCGGCGAGCCGGTGAACGTCACCCGGCTCAACGCCTGGCACGGCATGCCCGCCTGGACGCCCGACGGCAAGTACCTGCTCTTCTCCAGCGACCGCGACGGCAGCGGCCTCTACACCCTCCCGCTCACCAAAGAGCTGGCCCGCCTCGCCGAGACCGACATCTCCTTCGAGAAGCCGAAGGGTCCGGTGAAAGTCGATATCGACTTCGACGACATCACCGGCCGCATTCGGAAGCTGGCCTCCCAGTCGCCGCAGGCCGATCTGAAAGTGACCTCCGAGGGGCTGATCGTCTTCCTCTCCGAAGGCGACATCTGGTCCTCCTCCTACGATGGCAGCGAAGTGAAGAGGCTGACGACGGGCGGCGGCTGCGATTCACTGCGTCCTTCCAGGGATGGCAAGAAGTTGTTCTTCCGGCGCAACGGCGATCTGCAGGTGATGAAGCTGGAGACCAACAATCCCATCGATAAAGTCACCTTCACCGCCGACTACGACGTGGACCTGCGCGCCCAGCGCCGGGCCGCGTTTACCCAGTTCTGGAACGCCTACAACAGCCGCTTCTACGATCCGAACATGCATGGCCGCGACTGGATCGCGATCCGCAAGCGCTACGAGCCGCTTCTGGACGCGGTCGAGACGCGGGAAGAGTTCTCCACGCTGCTGCAGATGATGGTCGGCGAGCTGGAGTCCTCGCATTCGGAGGTCGGGCAGGAGCCCGGCGGCGTTCCCGGCCCCAGCACGCCGCACCTGGGCTTCACGTTCGATTACAGCTATGAGGGTCCCGGCCTTCGCGTGGAGAAAGTGCCGAAGGGCGCGCCTGGCTCGTTCCCCAAAACGCTCCTCAAGCCCGGCGAATACGTGCTGCAGATCAACGGCCAGGATGTGACACTCGACGAAAACCTCTACCGGCTCATCAACAACCAGCAGGGCCGCGAGTTTACCTTCCTGGTCAACTCCAAACCCACCAAAGAGGGAGCGCGCACCGTCAAGTACGCCAGCCTGAGCTACGGCGAGTGGGGCCAGATCCGCTATCGCGATCGCGTCGAGCGGCTGCGCCGCTACGTAGAGGAGAAGACGCACGGGCAGGTCAGCTATGTCCACATCGCCGGCATGGGCGGCGACAACCAGGTGACCTTCGAGCGGGAAGTCTACGAATACTCCATCGGCAAGAAGGCCATGATCATCGACGTGCGCTTCAACGGCGGGGGCAACATCTCCGACACGCTCATCGACTGGCTGACGCAGAAGCCGCACGGCTACTACCAGCCGCGCGACGGCCTGGTCGAGCCGGCGCCGGGGCGCGCGTGGGAGAAGCCGGTGGTCGTGCTGATGAGCGAGCACAGCTTCTCCAACGCCGAGATGTTCCCCGAAGCCATGCGCGCCACCGGCCTGGCAAAGCTGGTCGGCGAGCCCACGCCCGGCTACGTCATCTGGACCTGGGGCCTGCCGCTGGTAGATGGCACCGGCGCGCGCATGCCCGGCAGCGGGGTCTACCGCAAGGACGGTACGCCGATGGAGGACATGGGCGAGCAGCCGGACGTGACGGTTCCCCTCACCGCCGACGACTGGCTCCATGACCGCGACCCTCAGCTAGACAAGGCGATCGAGATTTTGATGAAATAAGGCCCGCATCAGCGTTGTGTCCGTTGGGCCGCATCACGCGCCTGCAGGAACTCTCGAATTTTGGTAAAATATAATTTACGACTAGACACTCTTTGCCAGGAAACACGCTCTTTATGGAGACACTCTGGAAAGTCCATCTGCTGGGCGGGCTGCATCTTTGCTCGGAGCGCCTGGGAACGCTTCCACGCGCGCTCACGCACAAAAGCGATATGCTGCTGGCCTATCTGGCCTATCATCGGCAGCGCGCCCACCCGCGCGAGGAGCTGATCGACCTGATGTGGCCCTCCTCCGAGCCGGCTGCAGGACGATTGAACTTGCGCGTGGCGCTTACCGCTTTACGGCGGCGGCTGGAACTGCCCGGCATCGCTCCCGGTATCCTTCTCCTGACCGATCCAAAAACGGTGCAGCTCAATCCCCAGACGGTCTCTACCGATGTCGGGGAATTCGAGGCCAGCCTGGATGCGGCAGCGCGTACCGGGGACGCAGACCAGGAGATTCAGGCTCTCCGCCGCGCGATCGCCCTGTACCGAGGGGAGCTTCTGCCCGGCTACTATGAGGATTGGATCTCTCTGGAGCGGATTCGCCTGGCCGATTCCTGCCTGACCGCTCTCAATCGTCTGTCGGCGCTGCTGCAAGAGACAGGGGATATACAGACTGCCATCGAGTACGCACATCAGGCGGTCGCCGTAGACGGCTTTAGCGAAGAGGCGCATTTGCGTTTGATACAGTTGTATGCTGCCGCGGGTCGTCCTGCGGCGGCTCTTCAGCAGTACCAGGCGCTGGAGCAGACGCTACGCCAGGAGTTGAACACCCGGCCCTCTGCCGCCATAACTCGTTTCATCACGGAACTGGTGGAGCAGACAAAGCTCCATCCTTTCGGAGCACACTCTGCACAGAGCCGTTCCAGTGCGCCGGTACAGCCGGCAGATGCCGTCCAGGCTCGATCGGGCCGCCGCGCTCCCTCGCACGCCTTCTTCTACAAAGGAACCCTTCCCCTGACCCTGACGAGATTCTTTGGGCGGGAGGCCGAGATTGCCCGGATAGAAGACCTGCTCGATCCGAAAAGAAAGGGCAGCGCGCGCTTGCTGACATTGATCGGCCTGGGAGGCTGCGGCAAGACACGGCTAGCTGTAGAAGCCGCTGCCCGTCTGCGGGAACGCTATGCAGGCGCGGTCTGGTTTGTTAGTTTAGAAGAGCTGAATGACCCCGCCCGGATCCTTGTCGCCATTGCGGAGACTCTGGGCATTCTTCCTGATACCCGAATCTCTCTGGTCGACCAGATCGCCTTTGCCCTCTCCCGACAGCCGGCGCTCCTGGTGCTGGACAACCTGGAGCATCTGATCCAGGAGGAGACAGGCGGCGTTTGTGTCCTCCAACAGATTCGGGGCATGCTGAGCCGTTCCGGCAAATGTCGCTTTCTCATCACCTCCCGGCAGCGGCTGGACATGGATGGTGAACACACGCTACGGGTCCGTCCTCTGCCGGTACCGGACACGCTAATCAGCCCGGAGTCGCTGGAACAGGTCGCCAGCGTGCAGCTCTTTGTCGATCGAGCGCGCCATAGCCGGCCTGACTTCGAGCTCACCGCAGAGAATGCAAGTGACATAGCCGCTCTGTGCGCTCGCCTGGACGGCATCCCGTTGGCGATCGAATTGGCGGCGGCCTGGTCGCCGTTGCTGACACCCGCACAGATGCGAGAGCAGTTGGGCGAACGCCTGGAGCGACTGGTCGCCCATCGCAAAGATGCTCTCTCGCGCCATCGCTCGCTGCTGTCGGTGCTGGAAGCCAGCTACCGGATGCTGTCTCCTTCCCTGCAGCATGCTCTCGCCTGCTTGAGTGTTTTTCGCGGCAGCTTCGATCTGGAGGCCGTGGAAGCGGTCTGTGAGGAGCCGAACGCATTACAGGCGCTGATGACCCTTCAAGAACGCTCGCTGATCGTGGCAACGGAGCAGGGTCAGCAGATGCGCTATCATCTGCTGGAGACGGTGCGCGCCTTCGCACGGAGCAAGCTGACGGAGAAGGAGCAAGCGGCGCTTCATGACCGCCATGCCACCACCTATCTGGCGATGGCCGAGACGGGGGATGCCCATCTGCGCGGTCCGCAGCAGTCGTACTGGCTGGAGCATTTGAGGCTCAGCTATGCTGAGACGGAGGCCGCGCTGGAATGGATTGAACACCAGGAGAGCGGCTTGCGCCTGGCCGCCGCGCTGCCCACTTTCTGGCAGGTGACGGGCCGGCTGCAAGAGGGACATCAATGGCTAGCGCGCACGTTAGAGGCCAATCCGGAAGCGCCGGCGGCTCTGCGGGCCAAAGCCCTGCTGGGCGCCGCTTCCCTCCTGGCCCTCATTGGCGAGGAACATCGTGCCATACAATGGTTCCAGGAGGCGTGCGCCCTTCTCCCTCAGAAGAACATGGCAGCTCTGCGCGCGGCGCTCCAGCCCCTGACCAATCCGGGGCTGCTGCATGCGTTCCAGGTGATTCCAGTCCGCCTGCTCCGCCGCCTGCAAGCCGCAGAAGATGCGCCGCTGCGTGCCTTTGTGCTCACGTTTCGAGGCCAACGCGCGCAGTGGCGCAATAACTATACGAAGGCTGACGCATTGCTCCGGCAGGGTCTGGCGCTCTATCGCGAGATGGGCGACCGGCAAGGAATGGCCGTGTCCCTTCGGTGGTTTGGAGATATGGCGATTGCGCGCGAAGACTACGCCGAAGCCGGCCGCTGCTGGGAAGAGAGCCTGCGGCTCTACCGGCAGATAGACGACCAGTTTGGAATCGCCGCTATGCTTCACCAATTGGCTTATCTGTACGGCCTCCGGGGAAATCTTGATCGCGCGGAATGCCTGGCGCAAGAGGCGGTGGAGCGTTTCCAGCGCATGGGTTCGCGTATGCCGGTCGCGTATTGCTTGTGGAATCTAGGCAACATTGCACGCCGCCGGGGAGATTATGATCGGGCGCGGTCTCTGCTGGAGGAGAGCTTACATCTAATCAGACAGGCTGAGAAAAGAGAAGCCGGAGAGGATATTCTGTTCGGGCTGGGGGCGCTCACCTATGAGACCGGCGACTTTGCGACGGCCCGCCGTTATTTCCGGGAAGCCCTGGATAGCTGGCGGAGACGCGGCGATACGATCAACGTCGGCATGTGTCTTTGCGCTCTTGCGGACGTGGAGAGGCAGGAGCAGAACACGGAGCAGGCCGAAACCCTCTACCGGGAGGCGCTGGCGCTCGGCCAGGCAAAAGAAGCGAAATTTATCGTCGCGGGTGCTCTGCTGGGATTGGGGTGGATCGCTTGCGGACAGGGTGATCTCAACGAATCCGAAACGTTGATCCTGGAGAGCCTGACGGTTTCCATAAACCAGAGGAACCGGCGCGGGATCGTCATGGGCCTGGAGGCGCTGGCTGAAGTGCGCCGGCTTGAGGAACGGCCGGAGGCGGCCGCGCGCATCTACGGCTGCGCCTGCGCGCTGCGGGAGGAGATGGGCGTTCCTTTACCGCTCTGTGAGCGCCGCCGCTGTGAGAGCGCCCTGGCAGCATTGAAGTCGCGGCTCGGCGTAGAGTCGTTCACGATGGCTCTGGAACGCGGTCGCGCCCTGCAGCCACAAGAAGCGGCGACTTCTTTTTAGTGCTGGGTGTTTTCAACATCCGGCAGAGACCTCACCCCCTAAACCACCACGGGGCTCCCGCCCCTGCCTCTCCTTCGTAAGGAGAGGGGGAATCATAAGTAAGGAAGGTTGCGTCCTGCCGGACGCTTGTTTTGTGAAGCCAGAGGTTTTCAACCTCTGGTGGCTAAGGCGTGACCGTCAGCGTGGTGGATTTGGCGATGCCATTGGCCGTGGCCTTGATGGTCACGCTCGTGTTGGAAGCGACCTTGTTGGTATTGACGGTGAACTGGCCGGTCAGACTCCCTGCCGGGATGGTGATGCTGGCTGGCGTGGGCACCACGCTGGGGTTGCTGCTGGTGAAGCTGACCGTGATGCTGCTCGGAGCTGCTTTGGCCGCTAAGGTGACCGTTCCCGTAACGCTGTTGCCACCTACCACCGAGCTAGAGCTTAGCTTGACCGCTTTGACCCCTATGGGAGTAACGGTAAGCTTGGCGCTCTTGGTGATGCCGTTGAGAGTGGCCGTGATATTGCCGGTGGTCGTGCTGCTGACGGCAGAAGTGGGGATCTTAAAACCGACGCTGAGCGAGCCTGCCGGCACCGTCACGGTAGAAGGAACGTTAGCCGCCGCGTTGGTGCTTGCCAGGCTGATTACTTCATCGGTGGCAGCGGTCGCCGAGAGCGTGACCGTGCCTGTTGTGGGCAGGCTACCGGTGACGGTAGAAGGCTTGACCGCGATGGAGGCCGTCTCGAAGCTGCCGCCGGAGGGTGGAATCAAGCGCATGATCCGGTCGGATTGAGTAAGCAGCAGTGTGCCGTTGGGGTCCACGGTAACGAAGTCGCCGCGGGAGCCTCCGCTGGCGATCAGGGTGATAACCTGGGTCGAGAGATCGATCTGGAAGACTTCGCCTAAGTTGGTGTTGACGAACAACAGACCTTGCAAGGAGCCCTGTCCCAGCGCGCACCCGTCGGCGCCGTTGATCACGCCCGAATCGAACACCAGGCTCTTGGAAGCCAGATGGTAGCCCAGAATGTGCCAGCCGCTTTCCGCATAGAGGGTCGTCCCATCGGTAGTCAGGCCATCTCCATCGGTGTAGGGCAAGGTGAGGAACTGGGTAGCGGTTTGGGTGACCGGGTCCACGTCCCAGACGACGTCGCTGTCATATTGGGACACGAACAGGTGGCCGTTATTGGGATTGACGGCCAGCCCGGTCGCATGGGTGAGGCCCGGAATAATCGTCTGGTTGAATGTGCCATCGGGATTGATCTGCACCAGCGCGCCGTTCCCCGCAACGTTTCCCTGTTGGGTCATGTAGAAGGCGCTGCCGACGCGGGCCAAAGCGACCGCATTCCATTCGCCGTAGTTCTGAGCCGGCGGCGTGTTATAGCATTGCTGTCCATCCTGGTCACTGGGAAAGACCCTCACATTGCCAGAACTGTCGGACACAATCACGCCGCCTGAATCCGTGAAGGCGATGCCAAAAGGTCCGATATCCCCGCTGGGGCTGCCATTGGTCGGGAATCCGGAGGCGAAGGTAGTAAGCTGCCAGTCGGCGGCGGCGGTCGCCGGGGTAAGCGTGAGCTGCGCCCGCGATGCAGATAGCGTCAGGACGAGCAGCAGGCCTGTCATCAGGAAAGGAAGTGTTCCGAGAAGCGATATGCGCTTGATAGAGAAGAGAGTAAACATGGCTGGTTGTTTCCTTCACGTATTTCGATGTGGTAGGGAATCCACGATGTAAAGTATAGGGATAAGGCGTTAATGAAACGTTAATGGCATCCGATGAAAAGCCTATGAGGCATAGCATAATCCTCATGCCTCCAAAAAACGGGCAAGCCCGAAAAAGGCTTGCCCGTTCAAAGCAACGGTATAGTCAGCTTTTAAGGCAGCGTGACGGTCAGAGAGCCCTTGAACGTGCCTCCGGTAAAGGTACCGGAGACCGCCAGCTTCGTCGTCGTCCCGGAAGCGCCGGGATTGGGGAAGGTCAGCGTCGCCGTGGCCGTAGCGCCGGCAGCGATGTTGCCCACGCTGACCGGCAGGTTGGAGGCTTTGATGCCGGTCAGCGTCGCCGCTGTCACGCGCACCGAAGGCGCGGTTTCGTAGCCGGTATTCTTGATGCTCACCACTGCCGTCACCGATCCATCACCATTGCGGGTCAGCGTGGCCTTCACCACTTTGAGAGCCGTCAAGGCGATGGGCAAGTCCTTGACGTTCGAGATGCCGCCGGTCGAGCTGGCAACGGAGAGGAAAGCGACCAGTTCGCTGGGCGAAATCCCGGCGGGCGTGGTGGCCTTCAGCTCCGAGGAGGAGACGAAGGTGGTGGTGAGCGGATTGCCGTTCCAGAAGACCGTGTCGCCGGAGGCGAAACCGGCGCCTTTGACGATCAGCGTGACGCTCGGCCCACCGGCCAGCACGGAGGTGGGCGAAAGGGCCGAGATCGCCAGAACGGGCAGGCCGGCATTGAGCTGGAAGAGCGTGCCGAGATTGGCCTGACCGGCGGCCTGCGTGGCTCCATAGAAGTTGCCGTCTTTGGCCTGTACCAGCGCGCTCCAGGGATTGGCGCCGTCGCTGCCGCTGAAGGAATAGAGGGTCGTCAGCGTGCCGGACGGGGTGATTTGATAAATGTCGCCGTCGCCGTGGGCGCCGCCGAACTGTGCCGTCCCATAGAAGTTGCCGTCGCTGGCCTGGATCAGGCCGGAGACGGGGAAGGCGCCATCCGTGCCGCCGGTAAAGGAATGCAGGCTCGTGAAGGCGCCGGAGGAGGTCACCTTATAGATGGCGCCCTCGCCGTTGGTACCGCCAAAATCGGTGACCCCATAGAAGGCGCCGTCCGTGCCCTGAACCAGTCGCCCCACCGGCTGGTTGCCATCCGAGCCGCCGGTGAAGTTATAGATCGTGGTCAGCGTGCCGGACGGGGTGATCTTATAGACCGTGCCGTAACCATTCACCCCCCCGGAGGTGGTCACGCCGTAGAAGTTGCCGTCGCTGCCCAGCGTGAGCGTCGACTCGTAGGGAGAGCCGCCGTCCGTGCCGCCGGTGAAGCTATAGAGGGTGGTTTCGTTGCCGTTCGTATCGATCTTGTAGACCGCGCCCCAGCCGTTCGTGCCGCCGGAGTTGGTCGCTCCGTAGAGGTTCCCGTCAAGGCCCAGCGCCAGACCGCCGCGTGGATCGCCGCCGTCGGAGCTGCCGGTAAAGTTGTACAGATCGGTAAACTTCTTGGAGGAGGTGACCCGGTAGAGGATGCCGGCGCCATCCATTCCGCCACGGTGCGCCGTGTCATAGAAGTTGCCGTCGAGCGCCTGCACCAGCGCCCCCGTGTGCGGATAGGCGCCATCTTTGGTGTTGAACAGATTGAAGCTATGAAGGATCGTTATGACTCCGGCCGTGGTCAGCTTAAAGGCCGTGCCCTGGCCGTAAGCGCCGCCCTCGTTGCAGGTGCCATAGAGATTGCCGTCGGCAGCCTGCATCAGGGGCGCGATGGGAATGGCACCGTCCGGCATGGGGAAGGTATAGACCACGGAGTACGAGCCGCCGGTCGTCATCTTGAACAGGGTGCCGGCGCCGCCGCCGTAGCGGGTGGTGCCGTAGAGGTTGCCGTCCGAGGCCAGCACCATGCCGCCCACGGGGCCGCTGCCGGAGGGCTGCGACAGCTTTACCAGGACGGTCAGGCCCGTGCCCGGCGTGTACTTAAAGATCGTGCCGCTGCCGAAGCCGCCTCCCTGCGCCGAGCCGTAGAAGCTGCCTCCGCTCGAGACCAGCGCCGCTTCCGGGCCGTAGCCATCCGAGCCGCCGGTGAAGTCGTAGAGATCGGTGAAGGTACCGGTCGAGGTGACCTTGTAAAGCGTGCCCGCGCCGTTCGCCCCACCGTTCTGCGCCGCGCCGTAGAAGGCGCCGTCGCTGCCTTGAACGACCGGCTCGGTCACGTAGCCGCCGTCTGTTGACGGATCGAAGGTGTGCAGCACCGTGCCGCCGGAGGAAGTCACGCGGACGATGGCGCCGGCGCCATTGGGACTTCCAAAGTTGGAGATCGCGTAGAAGGCGCCGTCGCTGCCCTGAGTCACTCCGGCCCACGGCCCGGCGCCATCCGCGCCGTTGGTGAAGGTATAGAGGGTGGTCAGCGAGCCGGCGAGAGTCAGCCGCCAGACAGTGCCGTAGTTCGTCCCCCCATTGGTCGTTCCGTAGAGAGCGCCGTCGGAACCCTGGATCAGCCCGCCGAGGTTGATGGGCCACGATCCGTCAGAGCCGCCCGTAAAGGTATAGAGCACGCTGAACGTGCCGGAGGGCGTCAGCTTATAGACCGTGCCGGCGCCATGCGCGCCGCCGAAGAAGGTAGTGCCGTAGAAGTTGCCGTCGCTGGCCTGGATCACGCCGCCGAGTGGGTTGCTGCCATCCGTGCCGCCGGTAAAACTATAGAGCAGCGTCGCCGCGCCGGAGGGCGTGATTCGCACGATGGCGCCATCGCCGTAAGCGCCGCCGTACCATGTGGTGGCATAGAAGTTGCCGTCGGCGCCCTGTGTCAGCTTGCATACGGGGTTGGAGCCGTTGGGCGCGGGCAGGTTGAGCAGAGTAGTCAGCGAGACTACCCCGGCGGTCGCCGGTACCATCCCTGCAAGTAACAGAAATAGAAAGAGAATGAGGCCGAGTGGCCGCTTGAACTGCAGCCGGTGATGCATCCACATAAATGTTGTTCTCCTTTCCACAAGAGATAGAGTTAAGGTAGGGTCGGGAATCTGCAAAGCGGTCGGGGAGGCGATCATCCTCTGCGGCGTGCTGCATCTTCCAGGTGATGGTATTCTACAGAGCCTCCGCAAAATTAACGTTAAAAAGCGCCTGTGGACCCGAAGAGGGACCACAGGGAAAGACGCTTTTGGAATCTTGCAGGAGGTGGCTGTCGTATCGGCGGGGATAGACACATGCCATACAGCGACGTTATCTTAACAAATCCGAGAGATTTTGTCAATAGCAAAATGAAATAGTATTGTCGTTCTTAACGAGCAAACAGAAAATCCGGTACATTTTCCGGGAAAGGATGGCCTGGGGGCGAAAGCGGAAGGGGCCGTGGTTTACGGCGTGAGGGCGTGGAGGGGATAGATGCGGACGCGCACTTCGGAGGCGTAGTGAACGAGCGGGCCGGCATCCGGGCGGGCGATCCCGGCGGCAGCGAGCATGGTTTCGTCAAGCATGTGAACATGAGCCGACTGCACGGGGTATGACGCATGGTGCACGCGGCCTTGATAGAGCCGGCCGTTCGCCGTGCTGTAGAGGATGTAGCGCTCGATGAGGAAGTGTTCCAGGGTGCCGACCGTCGCCGGAGCGGGTGTTCTGGTCGGCGTGTAGGAGACCGTACAGGCTGCCGGAAGCGGGCCGGGCCAGAGCCGCTCCGTGCGATAGTACATTTTAGGCGTAACGGAGCCGGTCTCCGAAGCGAACGTGAGCTGCATGCGGGCGAAGTGGTAGGGCAGCTTCCACAGAGCGCGAGCCACGTGGACGGCGAGGGCATTGGCGGCATCCAGACTGAAGAACCAGACGCCGGGATCACGGCCCTGCCTGTGGACGTAGGTGCGGACGTTCGTCTCATGAAAGGCGGAGAGGCGCGGCAATGCGGGCACGCCCACCGGACGTACACCGGTCATGGTGAAGGGCACCAATCCGACGTAGGCCAGCCCCTCGAACGTGTCCAGATCCAGGCCGGGTGGGAGAAGCTTTTGAAGGATTTCCGACGGAACGGCCCAATGCAGGAACAGCAGATGCGCCCACCGCTGGTACATGACCGTCCGGTCTGCGGGCAGGCGCGTGGGCGCTACGCGGTCGATGGAATCAGGTCGGGAGGGCGCGGAGGTCATACAGATTTCTCGTCTTCTCCGCGGAAGAGCAAGCGCGCGAAGAAGGGGCGGTTATGAGACACGATCCAGTACCCCAGCTCGACCGCCCAGAGAAAGGGCGGAAGCATCGGGAGGCGCGCCACCCATCCCCAACCAATTTGTTCCAGGATGAACAGGCTCGCGCGTCCGGCGCGCAGCAGCGTGCCGTTCGGCTTGAGGACGTGGATGGCACGCTCACAGGCGGCATAGAGGGCGGGCGTCATCGGTGGGGAGGGAGCCTTCTGATAGGCCACCACCCGGAACCGCTCTTTCGTATCTTTCCGCCTGACCCAGGCGGCCGTCCGGCGTCATAACCCTCATCCGCCGTCGAAGAAGACCCATGTCTTCTCGTCCACGCCGCCTCCGGAACACGGCGTTTTAACGCCGTGCTGAACACAAAGCCCGCCTTACAACAGAATCTCCCCAATTCTAGGAGAGGGGTTGGGGGTGGGCTACCGCGCCGCGACGGCGTTCTGCTGCGCGTGTTCGCGGGCAGAGGCCAGTTGCCCGGCGGAGCCGAGCAGGGCGTTGCGGCCGGCAATGAATTTGGCGTATTCGGCCATGAAGATCTTGCCTGGCGGGCGCAGATCGAACTCGGCCGGATGGTCGCGGAAATACTCGCGATGCACGCGCGTCCAGACCAAGCGCCCGTCCGTGTCGATATTGATCTTGCAGACGCCCAGTTTCGCCGCAGGAAGATACTGCGCCGGGTCCACGCCCTTCGAGCCTGCTATATGCCCCCCCGCCGCATTGATCCGCTCGACCTCGTCCTGCGGGACTGACGAGGAGCCGTGCATGACCAGAGGGAAGTTGGGCAGCTGCTGCTGGATCGCCGCGACACGGTCGAGATGGATTCCCTGGCTGCCGGCGAATTTGTAGGCCCCGTGGCTCGTGCCGATGGCGCAGGCCAGCGAGTCGCATCCGGTAGCATGAACGAACTCGGCGGCCTCGTCCGGATCGGTCAGGCAGGCGTTCTTCTCGTCCACCTGAATATCTTCTTCCACGCCGCCCAGCATGCCCAACTCCGCCTCCACGGAGACGCCGCGCGCATGGGCAGCCTGCACGACCCGCCGCGTGATGGCGACGTTCTCTTCAAACGGGTAATGCGACGCGTCGATCATCACCGAAGAGTAGAAGCCGCTCTGGACGCACTCCAGGGCCGTTTCCTCATCGCCGTGATCCAGATGGACCGCAAACAGCGCGTCCGGCCAGATCTCATCGGCCGTGCGGATCATGGCCTCCAGCATCCGCTTGTCCGTGTAGGCGCGTGCTCCTTTAGAAATCTGGATGATGAACGGCGCCTGGGACTCCATGCTGCCGCGGAACAGGCCCATCGTCTGCTCCAGGTTGTTAATATTGTAGGCGCCCAGGGCGTAGCGGCCATAGGCGTGCTGGAAGAGCACGCGAGTCGGTACGATCATAATGCTGTCATCTCCTTCGTTCTCGTCCTCGAGAGGGGGCGACCGCCACGCTGCTGGCCCCTTCTTCGCTCTGTTAGTTTCCGATAGTGCTTTATTATACCCTCTGCGCACGCTTCTGTTTCGCAGCAATCGCATGGTGTGCAATCAAGGGGTTTCTAAGCGTCTGCGCGTCTTTTAAGCAATCGGCCCTCACAATTCGGGCTTTGGATCGTGGAAAAACAAAACCAAGAGCGATTGCCTTCGTAGTGACTAGCAAAGAGGGACCTTTGGGATCAGGAGAATAGGATGGACTGTCCCCGGTGTCGAAGCCACGTGCCAGATACGGCCACGCAGTGTCCCGTCTGCTATAAACCGCTGACGGGCCGGCCAGCCACGATGCACGTCACTTTGAACGGTGAGGTCATTGAAGGTCCGCCCGCGCCACCTCCGACCATGCCGCTCGGCTGGCAGATACCGGAGGAGACGCCCGTCATCCCGGCGTCTACGCCGAGTCCTTCGGCCCCGCTGCGGGAACAGATCCGGCAGGACCGCCGCTGGCTCATCGTCCTCGCGGCTCTTGCCGGGATGCTGATCTGTTTCGCCTTTCTTCTGTGGCCGCCTCTCTCCCTGCCTCCAACAGATCGGTTTAGTCTACTTTATCTGATACCGGACCATCCGCCTATCTTCTTTCTTCTAAGCATCGGATATATTATTCTGGCCTTTCTGACGCTCCGGTTACTGCCTGCGCCCTGGTACAGTGGGTTTTTTCGGAGGCGGCGTAACAACTACGTTTTGTGGGCGACCGCGCAACTGGGCTTTTCCCTGTTCGTTGTCGTGGTGCTCTCTCAGATCATGAACGAGAGTCACGGCGAGCGTATTGCCCGGCGCGATAGCGGGTACAGTGTCTATCAGGGCTTTACGCGGGTGCGCGATATTTCGGACCAGGAAGCCCAGCAGCTTCAGGCCGAGGCCGACCGGCGCCTGCGCGAGAAGGTAAGCCGGGGCGCTGCCGGCGCCCTGCTCTTCTGCTACGCCGGCATCGCCGGGTATGGGGCCTGGTGGCTGCTGACCCGGCCAGACTGGCGCCATCCAATGAACCTGGCGGAAGAGATCGGACATAGACTTTGAAAAGCGCGCAGAATTCGACCACCTCTGTGCTGCGAATCTTTCGGCGGGAAGCGTCCGTCGAGGTTCTCGGCCCCGGCCGCCGGGCGGTGATCTGGGTGCAGGGCTGCCCCTTCGCCTGCAAGAACTGTATCGTGCCTGAGTCGTGGGACTCGGAAGGCGGAGAGCCGGTCGCCGTCGAGGATCTGGCGGCGTGGGCGCTGGCGCAGCCGGATATCGAAGGGGTCACGTTCTCAGGCGGGGAGCCGATGGCGCAGGCGGAGGCGCTGGCAACCCTGGTAGATCGGATTCGCGCGCAGGCGGATTTCGGAGTCGTCTGCTATACGGGCTATGTCTACGAGCATCTTTTGAAGCACGGCACACCCGGCCAGAAGGCGCTCCTGGCGCGGACCGACCTGCTGATCGACGGCGTCTATATCGAGCGGGAGCACGCCGCCCTGCGCTGGCGAGGCTCGGCCAACCAGCGGCTTCTTGCCCTCACGGAGCGGTATCGCGCGGAGATAGAGAAGATCGCCCACGGCGCGGACCAACCGGCGGGAATGCAGTTTTTCATGGCTCCGGACGGGCGGATCGCCTACGCGGGCGTGCCGCCGAAACCGGGCTTTCGAGAGGAGTTTGCGGCGCGGATGGCGAATCTGGGCATTGCCCTGCAGTCAGGAAAGGAAGGGTGAGCGATGAGCGGCGGGATCGAGCTGATTCCCCTACTGTTACTGGGTGCGGCCTATTTTCTGGAAGAAGAGCGGCACAAGCAGGCGAAGAAGGAGGAGGCGAAACGAGAAGCCGCCTCCGAAGCGGAGCGGCAGCGCCGCCGGGAGGCGCAAATCACCGAGATGGAGGCGCTGCGCGGCCGAACCATGATGCAGTTGCGGGAAGCCTACGTCCAGAGCGAAACCCTGCTTGCTCCGGACGCAGAGGCGATCCGGAAGCGGTGCGATGCGCTTATGTCGGCGCTGCAGGTCGCCCAGGACGAGATCGGAATGGAAGCGGCGGCGGGCGACATTCCGCTGATCTATGCCGATCTGGCCGCCGCTGCCAGGCGCAAACGCTGGCGCGATCAAGATCGGACAAATTCAAACGAAGTGGTAAGGCTGCAGGCACGGTTGGCCGATCTGGAGCGCGAGATCGAGAGCGGCCCGCCGGGTGAGGCAATGCCGTTCGACGTTTCGGGCCGGTTTACGGCTCACTCCCTGCTCGCCGGCATCCGCGCCGGCCTGGAAGCGGGCGATCTGCAGGCCGCGCAGCGGGGACTGGAGCAGGCGGAGGAAGCGCTGCGCGCGCATACGCAGACGCTGGCAGAGGAGCGAAAAGCGCAGAGGCTCCGCCAAGCGGAAGCCGCCCATGCCTACGCCGAGATACACGCCCTCGTGGCCGGGCTGAAGGCCGACGGGATGGTGATGCGCTGGCATGCCCGCGCGGTGGCGGAGATGGAGGCGCAGGCCGGAAAAGTCCAGGAGGCCGGCGCGCCTGCCGCCGTATTGGAGGAGGCCCGCAAGCAGGCCGACCGGCTCGTCGCGGAGGCGAACGCCGCCCAGCTCAAGGCCGATCAGCGGGACTACATCGCGCGAGGGATCGCTACCTCCCTGGCCGATATGGGCTTCGTGGTCAGCGCGCCGGCGGCGGAGCATCCCGGCCATCCTGCCTCGGCGACCGTGCTGCAGGCTGCCAGCGCCACCGGCAAGTCCATCGCGGTCAGCGTGCCGGTGGAGGGAAAGATCTGGTACGAAGTGGACGGCTATCCGCGCGTCACCGAAGCGGCGGTCGGCGGCGGCGAATGCGTCGCCTGCGACGAGGCCGAGCAGGTGCTTACCGAGATGCACGCGCGCCTGGAAGAAGCCTTCCAGGTCCACTGCGGCGAGATCACCTGGGAAGGCAAAGATCCCCAGCGCAGGATGCGCAAGGCGGATGAGCTGCCTTCGAGCGAAGGCAAGCAGGTTCCGGGAGGTTCGTGGTGAGGCCGGATTCGGCGCAGGGAAAACTCTCGTCCCGCTGGATACGCGACTTCGATAAGCAGGTCCAGCGCCGCAAGCACGTGGTCCTCTACGGCAACATCCACGACCAGTTCCTCTGGTGCGGCGAATACCAGACCGCCAACGAGTTTCTGAACGCCTATTTCAAGGAGATGGGCTTCGATATCGTCGTTCACTACGATCCCATCGACGGCTTTTCCTTCGCCGACGCCCCCTTCACCCCACGCGCCCGCAAAGACCCGCAGTCCCTCCCGGCCGGTATGCAGGGTCGATTCGAGCAGTTGGTGCGCCAGGGCATCATCGACCGCAATCCCGGCCTCTCCGGTCGGGAGCCGGGGGAAGCCGCCGCTGTCGCTCCGATGACGGCAGGCCAGACGGCCTCTCCCGCCGATCCAACCATTCCGCCGCCGCGCGAGCGCCCCAACCCGATCTCCGGACGGCCGGGCCGCCGCATCCCGCCGGAAGAGGCGTTCGGCAGCCTGCGCATCCTTCTCGGCCAGGAGAGCGTCTCCGCCGTCGCCCTCGTCAACCTCGGCGACATGCTGACCGCCGATCCGAGCCGCTACGGTCCGGACGAGCGCGGCCTGCTCACCCTGCTCAAGAAAGTCACCCTGGAAGCCAGCGTCATCCGCCAGGGACCACTGCTCGGCTACCGCAACACGCTCGTCGTCACGGCCAGCGACCTACGGCGCGTGCCCGAATGGTTCTATCGGGACAATCCGTTCGTGGCGCTGATTCAGGCCGCGCGCCCGAACAAGGAGGAGCGCCGCCAGTTCGCCCTGAGCTTTTTAAAGCCCGGTCCCGGTTCCGCCGGCTTCTACAGCGGCGATCAGATCGACGACCGGCCGGGCGAGGGGCAGCCGGTCTCCGAGCTGGAGCAGGTGGCGGACGAGTTCGCCGACCTGACCGACGGCTTTCAGGCGATGGACCTGGAGGCGCTGCGCCACACCTCCTGGAAAGAGCGGATTCCCCTCCGCCATAAAGAGGTCTGGCGGCTGGTGGACTTCTTCAAGTTCGAGGTGCGGGAAGACCCGTGGGAGCAGCTCCGGCCGGAAAAGGTCCGCCGCGCCCGCGAGGAGCTGTCGCGCACGGTCATCGGGCAGCCGCAGGCCATCCATGCCGTGACCACCATGCTCACCGGCGCGCGGATCGGGCTGAGCGTGGCCGCAGGCGACACCGGCCGCACCGGCAAGCCCAAAGGCATCTTCTTCTTCGTCGGGCCAACGGGCGTAGGCAAAACGGAGCTTGCCAAAGCGCTGACCAAGCTGGTCTTCGGCGACGAAGGCGCGTTCGCGCGCTTCGACATGAGCGAGTACAAAGAGGAGCACGCCGCGGAGAAGCTGGTCGGCGCGCCGCCCGGCTTTGTCGGCTACGAAGAGGGCGGCCAGTTGACCAACCGCGTCCTCGCCCAGCCCTACAGCATCCTTCTGTTCGACGAGATCGAGAAAGCCCATCCACGCGTGCTGGACAAGTTCCTGCAGATCCTCGAAGACGGGCGGCTCACCGATGGCAAGGGCCAGACTGCTTACTTCAACCAGACGGCGATCATCTTCACCAGCAACATCGGCGCTTCCAACCTGACCGATCCGCATACCGGCGCCCTCATCCGGGAAGGCATCATGAACCGCGTCCGGCTGGACAATGCCCACGAATTTTCCTATGAGCAGGTGGCCGATCACTTCCGCTCCGAAGTGGAATGGTTCTTCACCAGCCGCATCGGGCGGGCGGAGCTTCTCAATCGGCTGGGCGACAACATCGTCGTCTTCGACCTGCTGCGCCCGGAGTTCGTCACGGCCATCGGGCAGAAGTTCCTGGACAAGCTGGCCTTGTCGGCGCGGGAGAAGTACCGGCTGGAGCTGCGGTTCCTGCCGTCGGCGCTGGAGACGCTGGCGAGCCGAATGGAGGAGCAGGATAACCTGCTGTTCGGCGGGCGGCGCATCAAGTCGCTGCTGGAGAGCCTGGTGGAGCGCCCTTTGAACGGCTGGCTCTTCGAGAACGTTGCGGATTTGAACGCGCTGGCAGGGAAGACCATCGAGGTCGGGCTGACGCCGGAAGGCTATCTGGAGGCGCGGGATGTTTGATTTAGAACTGGCCTGGGACCGGCCCTATCGCAGCGGCCCCGCGCCGACGCAGCACGTCCTGCGGATACGGCTGCTTCCGCAGGCTGAGGGCGGCGCCACTTCCGGCATGCCCCTGCGGCTGGCCATCGCGCTGGACACCAGCAGCTCCATGCAGGGCGAAAAGCTGGAGCAGGCGAAAGAGGCGTGCCGGGCGGTCATCCTGCAGATGCGCCCGGAGGACCGGTTCGCGCTGGCCGCCTATTCCACGCAGGTCGAGCCGCTGCTGGAAGGGCTGCCGGGCGGGATCGGATCGCTCGCCTCGGTCGAGCACAAGATCGCGAGCATCGAGGCAGCCGGCGTGACGCGCACGGACCTCGCTCTGGATTGGCTGGAAAGGACGCTGCCGTCCGAGCCGGGGATCGCGCGGGCCGGCATTCTCATCACCGACGGGCATCCCACCGATCCACGCGGCGCGGCCCTGGAGGCGACCGATGCGCTCGTCGCGCAGGCCGCGCGGCTGGGCCAGGCAGGCATGACTCTTTACACCGTTGGATTGGGCACTGCCGCCCACTTCAACACCGCCTTCCTGGTCGATCTGAGCGACCGGGGGCACGGCGCTTTTCTCTATGCGGACGAGCCGCAGACCCTGGAGCCGCTGCTGCGCGCCCGGCTGACCACGGCCCAGACCCTGGCGACCGACGACCTGCGGCTGCTCCTGCGCCCGCTGCTGCCCGGCGTGACGATCAAAGCGTGCTGCCGCCTGCGGCCCGAACACCTGCCGCTCGATGCGCCCTTGCCGGGCGAAGCGCCGGTCCTGCAGGCCGGCGCCGTGCAGGCGGACGTGCCCACCGACCTGCTCGTGGCCGTCACGCTTCCCCCACCCGATTTCGGAGAGCCGCTCGGCCCGCGTGAGGTCCTGTCTGTCGAGGTCGCCGGCGACGAGACCGCGGCTTCCGCCGCTTCTAGGGCGGCCATCACCGCGACGACCTCCTACACCGAGGCCCAGCAGGTGAACGCCGAGGTGGACCGGGATCGCCTGCAGTGGGAGATGAACGTCTACAGCCAGGCGCTCCACCACACCCGCGATCCGCGCAAGACGGCCCAGCTTCTGGCGGACATCCAGTACGCCGCTTCGAAAACCGGGCAGGAAAGCGTCGCGCAGATGGCCGCGCAGCAGTTGCAGGACCTCAAGAAGACGGGCATGCTGGACGCGCATCGCGCCACCGGCCTGCTGACCTCCACGCGCTCCGGAGGGCTGCAGCCGTAATGGGAGGGTTCGGCAAGGATCCCATTCCAGGCTGGGGACCGACCGAGCCGGAAAAAGAGCCTGCGCCCGCCCTGCGTCCGGAGACGGCGCATCTTCGGGCGCTCAATGGGCCATGCGCGGGCCGTGAGTTTCCCCTGAACGCGCTTCGCCTGATCCTCGGCCGCAACGATCCGCCTCTCCTCACGGTCGATATCGATCTGACCGACTGCGAGATGGGCTCTCCTCCCAAAATATCGCGCCGCCATGCCGAAATCCGGTGGGCCGACGACGCCTTGCAGATCGTCGACCTGGGCAGCCTCAACGGCACCTGGATCGACAATACCCGGCTTCCTCCCTCCGAGCCGACTTCCCTGGCGGTCGGAAGCCGGCTCAGGCTGGCAAACCTCGAATTTGAGGTGGCGGCCTAAAGGGGGGTAGGTGCAATCTTCCTGGCGGGAATATGAGGGACAGATCCTGGAGGGCAAGTACTATCTGCAGCGGCTGCTGGGGGTAGGCAGCTATGGCAGCGTCTATCTGGCCCATGAGGTCGTGGCGGACCGGCTCATCCGGCAGGTGGCCGTCAAGCTGATCGCAACGGACTCGCAGTCTCAGGAGGCGCAGTTGCAGGAGATGATCGCCGCGACCAATCTGGATCATCCCGCTCTGCTGCGCTGCTACACGCCGGGGCTCTGCCAGGTCGCCGGGCAGGAGATGCTCTACCTCGTCACCGAGCTGGCCGAAGAGACTCTGGAGGATCGCCTGAGCCAGGGTCCGCTCTCGGAGGCGGAGGCGCGGGAGGTCGTGTTCTGGATCGGCTCGGCCCTGCGCTACCTGCACGAGCAGCCGCGCCCGCTAGTCCACCGGGACCTTAAGCCCGCCAACGTATTCCGCCACGGCGGCGGCTGGAAATTGGGCGACTTCGGGCTGCTCTACGTCGCCGACGACCGGCCCGCCGGAGACGAGAGCGCAGCCCTGGGTACGGCCGCTTACGCCGCGCCGGAGAGCTATGCGGGCGTCGTCTCGCCTGCCTGGGACGCCTGGTCGCTGGGCGTGCTGCTGGTCGAAGCTCTGACCGGGCGGCTGCCGTTCGCGGGCGAGACGGCGCACCAGCTTATGATCCGCGTCTCCAGCCAGGAGCCGAGCCTGCCGCCCGATCTGCCGGAGCCGTTGAATCAAATCGCCCTCGGTTGCCTGATCAAAGATCCCCGCGCCCGCTGGACGATGCGTCAGGTCCTGGAAGCGCTGACTCCCACACCCGAATCCGGCATTTCCGAGCCGGCGAGCGCCGGCTCGGGCGGTCTGGCAAGCGGGTTCTACGAGCGATTCGCTGCCGTTACTCCGCAGCAAACATCGCCCGCCGTTCGCAGCGTGGTCGTTTCGGCATCGGGCCAGGGCGACTACCGGACCCTCGGCGAGGCGCTTAAAAGCGCGCCGCCGGAGACCCGCATCCTCGTGCGGCCCGGCGTCTACGCCGAAACCCTCCTCCTCGACCACCCCGCCGACATCACGGGCGACGGCCCGGTGGCAGAGATCGTCGTCGAGGCGGCCGGCGCGCCCTGCCTGATGATGCGCTGCGACCGCGCGGCCGTGCGCCATCTCACCTTGCGCAGCCGGCCCGGCCCTCGCGCGAGCAAGTACCCCGCCATCTCGATCCCACAGGGGCAGTTGCTGCTGGAAGACTGCGACGTCCAGGGCGCCGCGCAGCTCTGCATAGAGGTCCAGGGCGAGAACACGCGTCCCCTTCTGCGGCGCTGCCGCATCCATGATGGGAAAAGCGGTGGGATCGTCTTCTCCGGACGCGCGGGCGGCCTGCTGGAAGACTGCGAGCTCTTCGGCAACGGAGGGCCGGGCGTGAGCATCCGGGACGCCGCCGGCCCGGAGCTGCACCGATGCCGGCTCTATGCGGGCCGTCAGGCGGGCGTCGCCTTCTCGGCCAACGGCCGGGGAACGCTCGACTCCTGCGACATCTACGGCAACGAGGGTCCCGGCGTGGACATCGCCGACGGCAGCGCGCCCACACTGCAGGGCTGCCGTATCTACGACGGCAAGCAGGCCGGCGTGAGCGTGCGCGCGAATGCGACGGGCCGCATGGAAGATTGCGCCCTCTACGGCCATGTACTCTCCGGCATCACCATCACGCAGGGCGGCAACCCGACCCTGCAGCGCTGCAAAATTTACGACGGGCAGTCCAACGGCGTGTGGGTCGCGGACGGCGGCCAGGGAACCTTTGAGGACTGCGAGATCTTTAATAACGCCTTCGCGGGCGTCAAGGTCACGCAGGCCGGCGATCCGATCCTGCGCCGCACCTCGATCCATGCGGGCAAGCGCACCGGCATCACGGTCCACGAGAAAGGCCGCGCCACGGTCGTCGACTGCGACATCTTCGCCAACGCGCAGGCCGGCATCCTGGTGGAAGCAGGCGGCGAGGCGCTCCTGCGCCGATGCCTCCTCCATGACGGCCAGGAGACGGGGGTCCTGTTTGCCGGCAGAGGCAAGATGGAAGCGTGCGATGTCTCCGGCAACGCCAGGGCCGGCGTCGAGATCGTGCAGGGCGGCAGCGTCCGCATTCGCGGCGGCAGCCTGCACTCCGGCCTCTTTCCAGGCCTGCTCGTCCATCAGGGCGGCGAGGCTGTCGCCGAGGACTGCGACATCTACGCGCACGCCATGTCGGGCGTTGCCGTGGGGGAGAACGGTCGGCTGGACATTCAGCGCAGCCGAATCTACGATAACCAGCAGGTGGGTATGGTGTTTTGGGACCATGGGCGCGGTGTCGTGGAGGAGTGCGAAATCCACAACAACCGGCTCGGCGGAGTCATCATCCGAAGCTGCGCGGACCCGCTGCTGCGCGCCTGCCATATCCACGCCAACGGCGGCTTCGGCGTTCGGGTAGACCAGCACGGCGAAGGCGCCGTGCTGCGCTGCCTGCTGGAAGCCAACGCAGAAGGTCCGATCTACACCGAACCCGGCTGCTCCGTGCAGGCCGCCGAAAACCACTCCTCCGCAAGCTGATCTTGTGTTATACTGATTCCTACCAAACGCTTTCTAGGATCGCAAGGCTTTGCCTGAGGTAACGACCGTGCCCACCCGAATCTATATCTTCGATACCACTCTACGCGACGGCGAGCAGTCGCCGGGAGCTTCGCTGAACGTGCCTGAAAAGATCGAGATCGCCCGCCAGCTCGAGCGGCTCGGCGTGGATGTGATCGAGGCGGGCTTTCCCATCTCCTCCCCCGGCGACTTTCAGGCCGTGCAGGAGATCAGCAAGCTCGTCAAAGACGCCACCGTCTGCGGCCTGACCCGCGCCGTCCCCAAAGACATCGACGTGGCCGCCGAAGCCCTGAAGGATGCCGTCCGCCCGCGCATCCACACGGGATTGGGCGTCTCGGACAGCCATCTGCAGTATAAGCTGCGCCTGACCCGCGAGCAAGCGATGGAGCGCGGCGTGGAGGCAGTCAAGCACGCCAAGAAGTATGTCGAGGACGTCGAGTACTTCCTGGAAGATGCCGGACGGGCCGACGTGGACTATCTCTGCCAGGTCGTCGAGGCGGTCATCCAAGCCGGGGCGACGGTCATCAACGTGCCCGATACGACCGGCTTCATGACCCCGGAGGAGTACGGCGCCCGCATCCGCGCCATCATGGAGCGCGTGCCCAATATCGACAAAGCCATCGTCTCGGTCCACTGCCACAACGACCTGGGCATGGCGGTCGCCAACTCCCTGGCAGGCGTCGCGAATGGCGCGCGGCAGATCGAATGCACCATCAACGGCATCGGCGAGCGCGCGGGCAACACCAGCCTGGAAGAGGTGGTGATGGCGATGAAGGTCCGCAACAGCTTCTACCAGACCGAGACTCGCATCGTCACCCAGGAGCTGTATAAGACCAGCCGCCTCGTCTCCAACCTCACCGGCATCCTGGTGCAGCCCAACAAGGCGATCATCGGCGCCAACGCGTTCGCCCACTCCTCCGGCATCCATCAGGACGGCGTGCTCAAGGAGCGCACGACTTACGAGATCATCGATCCCCATGAGGTCGGCATCCCGGAGAACAAGATCCTTCTCACGGCGCGCTCCGGCCGCCATGCCCTGCAGCACCGTCTGTCAGAGTTGGGCTACCAGTTGGAAGCCCATCAGATCGATAAGGTCTACGAGCGGTTCTTGAAGGTGGCCGATCAAAAGAAGATGGTCTACGACGAGGACCTGGAAGCCATCGTCGCCGACGAGACCTCCGCCGTCAATATCTCCTATGAGCTGCTGCAGGTGCAGGTCTCTACCGGCGACCACAGTATTCCCACCGCCACGGTCCAACTGCGCGACCAGGACGGCAAAGTGCTGACCGATTCCGATCACGGCACCGGTCCCGTAGACGCCATCTACCGGGCCATCAACCGCATCGTCCAGGTAGAAAACGACCTGATCGAGTTCTCCATCCAGGCCGTCACCGGAGGCATCGACGCGCTCGCCGAAGTGACCATCCGCATCCGGCACGGCGACAACATCTACACGGGCCGCGGCGCCGATCCGGACATCTGCGTCGCCAGCGCCAACGCCTACATGCACGCCCTGAACAAGCTGCTGGACCGCAAGACGACTGCCTCCCAGCCCACCGCCCTGGAACATGTATGATTAAACAGTCCCGCTGCCTGTTTTGGCAGCGGGACTTATCCATGAGGCGGCCCTTGAATTGTATTTTCTACTGGCTAATCAGATAACAAAGCTTCGAGCTTGTTGATATACTCCGATTGTTTGATCTCCCTTAAGCCGAAGCGAAAATTCTGCTGACTGGTGACGGTAAATGGGATGTTCTGATCTGCAAGGGCCTCTAAAGCCACTTCCGGAACCAAATGCTCACCCGACCGTAGCACCCACCCGGAGAACCGCCCCAAGAGGAAGGCCAGCGCTCGTTTTTCGGTCTCACGATCTGGAAAAAGAATAGTAACCATCCGTCATAATACTCCTGATCGCATGCTATGAAATGGAGTCGGTACAACGTCTATTATACACTAGAAGCCTGCATCCACCGGCACGGTCCAGAGCGCGTTTTGTTGTCATCACCATGCAGGCGAACACGCGACCGACAGCGAAGATAGATTCGGGTTGCAATGGGTCCAACGCTTTATGCCTGTTATGCCTGGTGTCCAGAGATCGACAGCAAGGATAGGTTGCAGGAAAGGGGTTCGCGATGCGCTCGAATTTGAAGGGGATGTGCTGCGCGGGGATGCTTCTCTTCATTATCCTCCCTGCTTTGACCATCGGCTTTATCACAGACGGCATCAAAGGCCTGCACGAGGCAGAAAAGTATAAAAAGCCCGTCCAGATGACCTACGAGCAGTTCCTGCACGCTAGGCCGAAAGCAGGCTGGTACCGGCTCACTGGCTGCTACCTTGATCTGTTCGGAACCGCCTATGAAGAGTCGGCCCTTTTGCACGAGAAGGAGCTATCCACCGTCACCGAGGTGTGCGTGCCGGTCCATAGCCTGGAAAATATCGATGAGAAATCGATCCATCTGGTAATGATCACGCAGGATGATAAGATCACCCATATTCAAGACGTTGCGAACAGATCCGCAGACGAATCCCGTTCCGAAGAGTCCCGAAAAGCCGCAAAGCAAGAGATGGACCAATGGAAAGTGCAGGACATGGTGAAACTGGTCGCGCCAAAAGAGATCGAGGGGATGGTGCAGACTCGAGAGGATCTTACCTCCTCCCAAACCGAAGAGATCGACCTACTGAAAGACAACCTGACACCCGATTACTTGATCTTTGAAGCGGGGACCAGGCCCTCGGCGCCGGGAGCCCGCGGGTCGATAGGTTTTGGTATCTTTCTGCTGATCGCCCAGGCGCTTTTCTGGACCTGGGTCGTCCGCAGCGCCCGGCAGCAGCCCGCTTCCGACACGATGCAAAGCGGGCTGGAGTACGACATCGCCGTGCCTCCAGCCCGCTCCTACCCCGATGACCGGCGTTGAGATCGCCTCGTCTTCGTGGCCGCCGTTTACACATATAGGCACCTGAAAAGAAGAGCCTACTCTTTTGCGCCCGCTTTCTGCAGGAGGGCGATCGTGCTGGGGCTGCGCCGCCGACCCGAAGAGGCAAGCTTGAGAGCCGTCATCCCCCGATCGTCTTTCGCCTTCACGTCGGCGCCTTTGGACAACAGAAGCTGCACGACATCATCCTGATGCGCGGCCACGGCCGCCATGAGGGGCGTCCTGCCGCGATCCCCTTTGCTGTTGACATCCACGCCCCGCTCCAGCAGTTGATTGATGAGTTTGGTATCCCGGTTGGAGATAGCCGCCATGAGCGTCGTCGCACCGTTTTTCCCATGCACGTCGATGCCATGCGCCAGCAGTAAAGGCAGCAGATAGCTCTTGCCGCCGGCAGCCAGCGTCAGCGCATTCGCGCCGGTGTTATCCGTAGCGTTGATGTCGGCCCCTTTAGCCAGAAGCGCCAGCACGCATTGGCCGGCATGCGTTTTTGCCGGGTCCGGTACCGACCATCGCATCGACAGCCCCGGCGCCGTCCAGAGAAGCGCCGTCCGTCCGGCCTGGTCCTTGACGTTCGGATCGGCGCCTTTGGCCAGCAGCAGCTTGATGTTGTCGGGCATGCCTGCGATGGCGGCGGCCATCAGCGCCGTCTTGCCGAACTTATCGCGGGCGTTGACGTCGGCCCCTTTCTCCAACAGCAACTGCACGGCAGCCGGGTTTTTGGAAGAAGCCGCGTGCATCAGCGTGGTCAGCCCATTCCTGTCTGCAAGGTTGACCTCATCCGGCTGGTTTTCCAGCAGTTGTTTCTCATTCTGGACGTCTCCGCGCTCCGCGGCCCACATCAGCGCGGTCTCCTTGCCTTTGCCCGACGGCCTGTCCTTGGCCCCATGGCTCAACAGGATTTGTAACGCGTCGAAGTTGCCGGAGTCGGCGGCGTCTGCAATGGCCGTCTCGTCCTGCTGGCTGGTGGCGTTTATATCGGCGCCTTTGGATAGAAGCAACTTGATGGCATCCGCATGGCCGGAGCGGGCCGCAAACATAAGCGCCGTCTCCCCGAACTCATTCCTAGCATTCGGATCGGCGCCGGCATCCAGCAGCAGGCGGACGATCATAGAGTCGTCTCCCTGGGCCGCGCGCATCAGGGCGGTGGCAGAGCTGTTTTCCGTCGGGTCCGTACCGCCGAAGGCTTCTTTCAGGCCGGCGTGCTCACCGGAGTCTTCCGTGCTGTCGGCATGCGCGCCGTGATGCAGCAGGTTCTCGACCGTGATACGGTCATTGTTGCGTATCGCCTCCATAAGGGTAGGACCCAGTTTCGCCCTCTGTATATTGTTGACCCCTAGCCCCACCAGGACGATCAGCACGATTCCGATCAGGATGACGATGCGCATGCCTCTGCTGATTTTAGATTTCGGTTGCATCAGGGTTGCCCCCTTTCGACGAGCGGGTAATAATGATTCCGTGTGACGCCATCCTCTGGTTGCTCTTCAGCTTTCGCCGGGATGTCACCACGGCTTCTGCTTGCCAGTATAGCAGACAGGCTTACGCCTGTCAAGAGAAATCGGGAAGCCCTTCCCTTCTGCATAGAGGCGGGAAGAAGAAAGATCGGCGAGGCGCAGATAGGTCGGGGAGTCACAAAAAGAGACCGGGAAGGAAACCCGGTCCGAACGACACTCTATCGTTTCCGGAGGTCGCGCCACCACCGCGCTCGAGGGCGCTAGCGTTTCGGCTCCGTTGCCTGCGCGGGCGGATCGGAAGTTTGCTTATCCTCCTCGGTCGCGTCCTGTTTTTCCCCGGACGTTTTGGAATCGGGGGCAGCCGTCTCCGTGCCGGCAGGGGCCGCGTCCGTCGTGGATTTCTCCGGGATAAGCAGCGGCGAGATCACCGAAGTGGTCGTGCCGTTGATATACTCCACGATAACGCCGTAGTAGGCGGTCTGCTTGGTAGCGGGCAGGCTGGCCTCCGCCGGGGGACGAGAGATGGTCTCCTGCTTGATCGGCTTGCGGTTCTTGTCGAGCAGCGCGAACGTAATCTGTTTGACCGCGCGCGGCTCGCCCTGCCATCCGATCCATACTTTGCCGTTGCTCTCCAGGCGCGCTTCGATCGTATCGGAGGTACGGGGAATATCGCGCGGGCCGAACGACACGTTATAGAAGTTCCGGCTCTGGTTGCCGTAGGCGCCATTCCCGGAACCCGGCACGCCGTTCAAATACGCGTTATAGAGCGCTCCCTGGCCCAACGGCAGTATTCCGAAGGGGAACAACCCATTGTCAAGCAGGGCCACCGGGGAATTGGAAAGCATATAGGGGCCGGTCTGAGCGTGCGCGCCGCCTCCCAGCAACGCTAACGCGCCCAGGATCAAGATCCATTCCATGAGTCTTCGTGTCCGCATCCTTGTTGCTCCTTGGGGTCCGCTTATTGCCCGTAATGCACCGGCGTATCAAGACCCTGCTATCATTCTGGCAGGCTTGCCGCAAAAGATGAGGGCGTTCGGGAGAGAATGAGAGGGAGGCCAGGCAAAAATAAGGGCAGCACTGCCTGATGCCATGCTGCCCTCGCTTTCTATTCTATTTAATGCTTCCTGCTCGTTGCTCTCCCGTCTCATGCTGGGAGAGCGCTGCCGGCAAGCATCTTGCCAGGAACCGGACCAGGGCCGCGGGTGTCGCGAGTCCCTTCCGTTCCCGTGCGGTTATACGTTCTCTTTGGCGGGAATAGGCTTGTTCTCATGCTGCTCCAGGCGCCGCAGCTCGGCGAGCAGCTCTTCCAGCCCGCCATTGATTTCCGGATGCGCGCCATTGGAGGACTGCTTGCCGGTCGTCGGCGCTCCGTGCAGGCGGGAGAGCAGATAACCCAGCGGCTGCCCGGTCAGACGGCGGCTGACATCATCCATTACCGCCGCCACCACCTGGGCGCGGGTCTTGGTGGGTCCATAATAACCCTTACCGCCACGGGGGCGCCGCTCTACCGTCAGAAGACCCTTCTCGACCATGCGGCTCAGGGTGACGGCAATGGTGGAAGGAGACTGCATCTCGCGATTGGCGGCGCGCCGGGAAAAGTGCATCGCCTCATAGACCTGGACCGACGATTGCGGCTCGCCGGCGTCCCAGAGCAGTCGCAGAATGTCTCCTTCAAGCACACCCAGGGAAGGCACGTCATCGCCCCCCACTCCGATGTACTTGCGTCGCTTCTCTTTTGTTGATTCCACTTCCGAACCATCCCTCTCTAGTGTGACCGTCCGCGTACGGCCGGCCTGATGTGCGTGCGTAGTCAGGCGCTATGGCAGGTACTTTTTGCGCTGACCTTAACAATTATAGACTAATCGACTATAAAAGTCAACTTTAGCGCAAAAGTCCTCGCAATTTGTCCTGCCTTTTTATTGTACCGCAATAGTGGCGCCAAAGTTCTCCATCGAGCGCGGCGTCGAGAAGGGAACGAGCACTTTCAGTGGACAGTCGTCGAGGTGGAAAGGTTGCCCAGGTCGACCACCTGGTCGCCCTGATAGGGGATACGGATGAGCAGGTGACGGTCTCCCGCATTGGCCATGCAGAAAAGGATGCCACACGGCATACCCACCGCCGCTTCCCCGAAATCGGCATCTATCTTGATTTTGAAAAAGAGCGGCATCACATCGGGCTGGAACTGGCCGATCTCCAACGGCTTGACCGTGTTGCGGGCCTCCGGATGGTAGTCGAACACGTAGCAGTTTTTACGATCTACGAGGCCGCGCCGGGTATAGAGGACGAGTATGGAGAGCTGGCGCGTATTTTCGGGCGTGATCTCCTGGGTGGCCTCGATCGCGCGTTTCAGCAGCGCCACGGCCTCTTGAGGCGCCAGGAAGTGACGCTCGACCTGGTCCCCGACGGCTCCGGAGAACTCTTCGGGCAAATCGTTGAGCTCGTAGTAAGCGCCCGCATCCGAGACGACGACGCGCACGACGTCGTTGCGGTACTCGATGCCTTCGCCCACCTTCTCCTTGAGGTAGGCGATCAGCGCCTGATACCGTTTCTGGTGTTCGGCGCGCAGCAGCGCCAGCTCCATTTTATGCAGCGGATCGAGCTGATCGTCCATAAGCCCCACCTCCGCACCCCTCCCTATTCCAGGGAGACTCTCTTGTAGGGGCGCAGCAAGCAGCGCCCTCAGAATTCTCCTCACCCTTGAGGGAGAGGCAAATTCCCATCATGCGGAACGCGTGAGCGAGACGATCTTGGCGGCGGCTTCCTGCATCGTCGCGGCGGGAATGAGATTCGACTGCGCCAGGATTTCGGCGCCCTCTGCCGCCCGCGTCCCGGCCAGGCGCACGACGATAGGCGCCGTGATGTCCAGCGACTGGGTCGCGGCGATCACGCCTTTGGCGACCTCGTCGCCGCGCGTGATGCCGCCGAAAATATTGATGAGCACGCCTTTGACGTTGGGATCGGACAGCACGATCTGCAGGCAGAGGCGCACGCGGTCGGCCTGCGCGCCGCCGCCCACGTCCAGGAAGTCGGCCGGGGCGCCGCCCGCGCGCTGGACCTCGTCCATGGTCGTCATGGTCAGGCCCGCGCCGTTGCCGATGATCCCCACATCGCCGCCGAGCCGTACGTAGGCGATATCTTGCCGGTGCGCTTCTGCCTCGATGGGGTCTTCTTCGCTCTCCTCCGCATAAGCCGCAAACTCCGGATGACGGAACAGGGCGTTATCGTCGATCTGGAACTTCGCGTCGGCGGCCAGCACGCGCCCATCGTCGGTGACGGCCAGCGGGTTGATCTCAGCCAGGGAGCCGTCACTGGCGAGATAGGCGTCGTAGAGCCGGCGCAGGAAGCCGACCGCTTTATTCAGGATCGCCGGATCGAGCTTCGCTTCATAAATCACCTCTCGAAGCTGGTGGTCCCACAACCCCTCGAGAGGATCGACGGGCAGGCGGGCGATGGCCTGCGGGTCCTCGGCGGCGACCGCCTCGATGTCCATGCCGCCCTTCGCGCTCACGATGAGGACGTTGCGCTGCGTGACCCGGTCGGGCACGATGCCCAGGTAATACTCTTTTGTAATGTGGATCGGCTCTTCGACCAGCAGCTTCTCGACCCGGATGCCCTGCGGCGTCTGGTGCGTCTTCAAGAGCATCCCGATCATCTGCTCGGCGAGATGCCGGGCCTCCTGCGGAGAGCCGGCCACACGGATACCCCCGGCCTTGCCGCGCCCGCCGGTATGCACCTGCGCCTTAAGCACGCCGCGTCCGCCCAGCGCCGCGACGGCAGCTTCCGCCTGCTCCGGGGTCGTCGCCACGCCGGCATTGCGGGGGATCTCTACCCCGAACTTCGCCAGCAGCTCTTTGGCCTGATACTCATGGATTTTCACGGAAGACCTCCCCTTCTCTGCCGGTATTATACCCTGCCCAAACCCTGTAACTTTTTCCAGCAAAACCCTGTCTAAGGAGACATGGAGTTTTTTGCGCAAAATTATTCCCGACCCCCCGGACTTGGGCCGTAAAAAGGGCTTGACATTACGTAGGAAAGTATGGTATCCTAGCAATTCGTGTCTTAAGTAGAGGAGGGCCCTCCATGAAGGAAATCCAGCACGCCACCAAGCGTACGTCCCACGTCGTCGACATCCCTAACCTCGTTGAACTACAACTCAATTCCTATAAATGGTTTCTCGAAGAAGGTCTGCATGAACTGTTCGATAGCTTTTCCCCGATCTACGATTTCACCGGTCAAACCTCTATCTCGCTGACGGACTTCACGCTGGGCGAGCCGAAATACTCGGTCGAGGAATGCCGCGACCGGGATATGACCTTTGAAGCCCCGATCAAGGCCAAAGTCCTGCTCAAGCAGGCCAATAAGGAAGAGATCGAGAGCGAAGTCTATCTGGGCGACCTGCCCCTGATGACCGATAAAGGCACCTTTGTCATCAATGGCGCCGAGCGTGTCGTCGTCAGCCAGTTGGCCCGCTCCCCCGGCGTCTACTTCAAAGACAGCCTGGACTTCTCCGGGCGCGTGCTCTTCTACGGCACCATCATCCCGCAGGAGGGCGCCTGGGTCGACGTCGAGACCGATGCGGCCAACCTGGTCACGGTGCGCATCGGCCAGACGCGCAAGTTTCCCATCACGACCCTGCTGCGCGCCCTGGACGCCTTTCCGCAGGCGCGCCCGCCGATCGAGATGCCCATCGCGGACGTTCTGGAGCAGTTCTGGCTCTATCACAATATCGAGATCGTAGACGAGCAGGGCCGTCCCAAGGATGCCCAGCCGCAAAAGGACATCTTCTTTACTCTGCGCTTCGCCGCACCGGTGGCAGCTCCCAAGACCGGAGAGGTCCTGGCCGAAGAGAACGCGCGGGCGACCGAAGAGGTCCTCAAAGACCTGGCCGAGAAGCTGGGCGAGAAGACGATCGTCAAGCTCTATACCCGCACCGAGTCCACCGCCGACATCCTGGAGATGTTCTCCAAGCGGACCACGCTGACCGAGCCGACGGCGGACATGGTCCTGCACAAGCGCCCGGCCGAGGACGTCGTGGACGACAAGGGCAAGGTCCTGGCCAAAGCCTACCAGCTCATCAACGACAAGAAGCTGGCCGAATCCATCGCCAAGCTCAAGCTGGCCTCCCTGGACGTGCTGGAGGTCAACAAGTACGTCGAGGCGACCATCGAGCAGGACCAGGCGGCCGACATGGATTCGGCGCTGCTGGACATCTATAAGAAGATCCGGCCCGGCGACCCGGCCACTCCGGAATCGGCGCGCAACCTGATCCAGAGCATCTTCTACGATCCGCGCCGCTACGACATGGCCAAGGTCGGCCGCTTTAAGATGAATAAGAAGCTCGGCGCGCACCTGCCGCTGTCGGCGCGCACGCTCACCAAAGAAGACCTGGTGAGCATCCTGCGCTACATCATCAACCTGAACGCGGGCATCGGCTCGACCGACGACATCGACCACCTGGAGAACAAGCGCGTGCGCAGCGTGGGCGAGCTGCTCGCCTCGCAGTTGCGCATGGGCTTCCTGCGCATGGAGAAGGTCGCCAAAGAGCGCATGACCTCGCTCGATACCGACAACATCATTCCGCAGGTGATCCTCTCGGTCAAGCCCATTAGCGCCAGCATCAAGAGCTTCTTCGGCTCCAGCCAGCTCAGCCAGTTCATGGATCAGACCAACCCGCTGGCGGAACTGACCGCCAAGCGGCGTCTGTCGGCTCTGGGACCGGGCGGCCTGTCCCGCCAGAGCGCCAAGCTGGAAGTGCGCGACGTGCACCACAGCCACTACGGACGTATCTGTCCCATCGAGACGCCGGAAGGCCCCAATATCGGCCTGATCGGCTCCATGGCCGTCTACGCCCGCGTGGATGAGTATGGCTTCCTGGAAACGCCCTATCGGAAGGTCGTCAACGGCGTGGTCAGCGACGAGATCGTCTGGATGACCGCCGACGAGGACCATAAGTACTATATCGCGCCTGCTAACCTCATGATCGACGAGCACAACCATTTCGTGGACTCGGAGGTGCAGGTACGCTTCGAGGACTCTTACCCGGTGATCAAGCCGACTCGGGTCCAGTTCATGGACGTGGCGCCGGTGCAGCTTATCTCCATCGCCACGGCGATGATCCCGTTCATCGAAAACGACGAGGCCACGCGCGCCCTCATGGGCGCCAACATGCAGCGGCAGGCCGTGCCGACGCTGCGCCCGCAGGCGCCGCTCGTCAAGACCGGCATGGAGCGGCGCACCGCCCGCGACTCGGGCGCGATGATCCTGGCGCGGCGCAGCGGACTCGTCACCCGCGTCACCGCCGATCAGATCGACGTGACCACCGACGACGGCCGCGTGGATAGCTACCGGCTCATCAACCTGCTGCGCTCCAACAACTCGACTTGCATCACCCAGAAGCCCATCGTCAACAAGGGCCAGCGGGTGCGCCAGGGCCAGGTGCTCACGGACGGCCCCTGCACCGATCAGGGCGAGCTGGCGCTGGGCCAGAACGTGCTCGTGGCCTTCATGCCCTGGGGCGGCTACAACTACGAAGACGCCATCCTGCTCAGCGAGCGACTCGTCAAAGACGATACGTTCACCTCGATCCATATTGAGGAGCTGGACAAGGAGGCCCGCGACACCAAGCTCGGCCCCGAAGAGATCACTCGCGACATCCCCAACGTCGGCGAGGATATGCTCAAAGACCTGGATGAGAACGGCATCGTCCGCATCGGCGCGGAGGTTCGCTCCGACGACATCCTGGTCGGCGAGGTGGCTCCGAAGGGTCAGGGTGAGCTAACGGCGGAAGAGCGGCTCATCATCGCCATCTTCGGCAAGAAGGCCGAGGAGACCCGCGATGTCTCCCTGCGCGTACCGCACGGCACTGGCGGGCGCGTCGTGGATGTCAAGGTGTTCAGCCGCTTCAAGTACCAGGGCTCGCGCGATAAGCGCATCTACAACTTCTGCAAGCGGCCCGATCCCTCCGTGCGCGACATGGAGGACGGTGAGCTGATCCGCCTGCCTGCCGACGAGCTGAACGCGGGCGTGAACATGCTCGTGCGTGTCTACTTCGCCCAGAAGCGCAAGATCATGGAAGGCGACAAGATGGCCGGGCGGCACGGCAACAAGGGCGTCATCTCCAAGATCCTGCCCGAGGAGGATATGCCGTTCCTGCCGGACGGCACCCCGGTGGACATCGTCCTGAACCCGCTGGGCGTCCCGTCGCGTATGAATATCGGCCAGATCCTGGAGACGCACCTGGGCTATGTGGGCAAACATCTCGACTGCGTCTTCGTCAACCCCGCCTTCGAAGGCTCGACCGAGGCGGAGATCATCCATGAGATGGAACGGCTGGGCGCCCACTTCCGCCGCCGCACGCTGGAAAACTACGTTAACAGCGAGTTGCGCCTGGGCCTGGGATTCGAGGGTGGGCAGATCGTCTTTGCGAACGGCGAGGCGAAGCCGGCCCGTAACGGCAAGCGCCATCACGCGCCGCCGGAGGATCTGGACCCGGAGGCCATGCTGGACGCGATCCGCACACACCTGCAGACTCTGGACGCGGAGCGCCTGGAAGAGATCAGCCGCATCGTCGCCGCGCCGCCGGTCCTCTCGCCCGCCGGGCGCGAGCTTGCCGCCGGAAACGGCCAGGGCACGGAGATGCTGGCGTCGGGAGAGGAAGACGAGAGAGCGCCCTCTACGGAGATCGCTCCGCGAACGCCCATCCCGGCTGACTACGACGTCGATCAGATCGTGCAGCGCATCCGGCAGAATGCCTGGGAGCGCGTCGGCTACGATCCACATACCGGTAAGACGATTCTGCGCGATGGACTGACGGGCGAGAAGTTCCAGATGCCCGTGACCATCGGCATGATCTATATGCTCAAGCTGGCCCACCTGGTGGACGACAAGATCCACGCCCGCTCGACGGGCCCCTACTCCCTGGTCACCCAGCAGCCGCTGGGAGGCAAGGCGCAGTTCGGCGGCCAGCGATTCGGAGAGATGGAGGTCTGGGCGCTGGAGGCTTACGGCGCCGCCTACACACTGCAGGAAATCCTCACCATCAAGTCCGACGACGTCCACGGACGTGTCAAGACCTACGAGAGCATCGTCAAGGGCGAGAACATTCTGGAGCCGGGCGTGCCGGAGTCGTTCAAGATTCTGGTCAACGAGCTTCAGAGCCTCGGCTTGAAAGTGACGGTGCTGGACGAGCAGGACCGCGAGATCGATCTGCGCGACCGCGACGATGACATCGATCCCAATGAGGATCCGGTCAAAGCCGCCGCGCGGCGCCGCCAGCGCGCCCTGCGCCTGACCGATGACGAGCCTTCGTTCTAAATGAGTTGTGTGCCTTCTGTTTCGGGCAGCTAAAGCCGCCCCGACCCCTCCCCTCTCCCGCAAGGGGCGAGAGGGGGAGTTTAAGGGGAAAGTCCCTTTCGGGGACTTGGGGCAGGGGGCAGGGGCCCCCAGGGGCCACAGTTTTCACTGCCCGAAACGAGAAGGCCCTTTCTGTCTTTCGCAGCCCGGCAAACAGGCCGGGATTTCCGGAGGAAATAGCAACCTATGGCAGATGCCAGTACGTTCTCGAAAATCCGTATCGGGATCGCCTCACCCGATGAAATCCGCTCCTGGTCGTATGGCGAGGTCAAGAAGCCGGAGACCATCAACTATCGGACCTTCAAGCCGGAGCGCGACGGCCTCTTCTGCGAGCGCATCTTCGGCCCGGTCAAGGACTGGGAGTGCCATTGTGGGCGGTATAAAAAGGTCAAATATAAAGGCATCATCTGCGAGCGCTGCGGCGTCGAAGTGACTCGCAGCAAGGTGCGCCGCGAGCGCATGGGCCACATCGAGCTGGCCGCGCCCGTCTGCCACATCTGGTACCTCAAGGGCGTCCCCAGCCCGCTGGCGCTGATCCTGGACATCAGCCCCCGCCCGCTGGAGAAGGTCCTCTACTTCGCCTCCTACATCGTCACGGCCGTCGACCGGGCGCGCATCAACGCCGGGCTGGCCGATGGCAGCATTCGCGGCGCGGTCGCCGCCGAGATCGCCGCCATCCAGGAAGACCGCGGCGGGATCGCGGACCGGCTTACCCGGGAGTTCAACAAGGAAGTGCGCGAGCACCAGACTCCGCCCGAAGACCCGGAAGAGGCAGAAGAGTTCGAGATGTGGGACGAGGAGACCATCGCCCAGAAGCGCACGTATCTGGACGAGCGGATCCGCCAGGAAGAACGGGACGCCGACGAGCGCATCGAAGAGATGAACGGCTCCATGACGCTCCTGGAGAAGATCGATAAGCGCCAGCTCATCACGGAGGACCAGTTCCGCGCCGTCGAGCGGCTGCTGGAAGTGCTGACCCGCAACTCCGGCGAGGACTGGAGCGAGGTCGTGCGTGCCGGCCTGGGCGGCGCGGCCATCAAGGAGCTGCTGCTGGAGATCGACCTGGAGAAGCTCTCCCGCGAGCTTAGAAACGAGATCGCCAACACTCAGGGCCCGCGCCGCGCTCGTGCTATTAAGCGGCTGGAGATTTGCGAGGCGTTCATCGCCTCCAAGGCCCGCCCGGAATGGATGATCCTGGACTGCGTGCCGGTCATCTCGCCGGAGCTGCGCCCGATGGTGCAGCTCGATGGCGGTCGCTTCGCCACGTCCGACCTCAACGATCTGTACCGGCGCATCATCAACCGCAACAACCGCCTGAAGAAGATCACCGAGATCCGCGCGCCGGAGAGCATCGTCAACCACGAGAAGCGGCTGCTGCAGGAGGCGGTAGACGCCCTCATCGACAACGGGCGGCGCACCCGGCCGGTCGTCGGCTCCAACAACCGCGCCCTCAAGTCGCTCTCCGACATGCTCAAGGGCAAGGAGGGCCGCTTCCGCAAGAACCTGCTCGGCAAGCGCGTGGACTACTCGGGCCGCTCCGTCATCGTCGTCGGCCCGCACCTGAAGCTGCATCAATGCGGCCTGCCCAAGGAGATGGCGCTGGAGCTGTTCAAGCCGTTCGTGATGAAGACGCTCGTCGAGCGCGGCTATACCGGCAACATCAAGACGGCCAAGCGCATGATCGATAAGATGAAGCCGGAGGTGTGGGACGCCCTCGAAGAGGTGATCCGCGAGCACCCGGTGATGCTCAACCGCGCCCCGACGCTGCACCGCCTGGGCATCCAGGCCTTCGAGCCGGTGCTGGTGGACGGCAAGGCCATTCAGGTTCATCCGCTGGTCTGCCACGCCTTCAATGCCGATTTCGACGGCGACCAGATGGCTGTGCACGTGCCCCTGTCCGCCTATGCGCAGGCCGAGGCACGCATCCTGATGCTCTCCTCGCACAACCTGTTCAGCCCCGCCAACGGCGGCCCGATCGTCGCCCCGGTGCAGGACATCGTGCTCGGGTCCTACTACCTGACCATGATGCGCACTCTCGACGAGGGCGAGCAGCCGCGTCCCTATGTCTTCTCCGGTCCGGAGGAGGCGATCCTGGCCTATAACACGGGCGAGCTGGGCCTGCACGAACCGATCAGCGTGCGCCTGCCGCACCGGCTGAGTTCGGCCGAGGACGCCGAGGTGCGCGAGGAGATCATCGGCGCCAGGGACGGGTTCGACAATCTGCCGACGAAAAACGGGCGTGTGGATATCTCGAAATACACCACGGTCGGGCGGCTGATCTTCAACACCATCCTGCCCGATCGGCTGCGATACACGGACAAGTACTTGCTGCGCACGCTCAGCAAAAAGGCCATCTCCGACATGATCTCGGAGGTCTACGAGACGCACGGCAAGGAGTGTACGATCAACTTCCTGGACGACCTGAAGGCGCTCGGCTTCAAGTATGCCACCGTCTCCGGATGCACCATCGCCATCACGGACATGGACGTTCCGGGCAAGCGCGACGAGATCATCCACAAGGCGGAAGAGGACGTCGCCAAGACCAACCGCAACTACCAGCGCGGCACCCTATCGCAGGCAGAACGTACCTCCAAAGTGCTCGACGTGTGGATCAAGGCTTCCGATGAAGTAGCCGATGCGATCATGGAAGGCTTCGAGCAGTATAACCCGATCCACATCATCACCGACTCGGCGGCTCGCGGCTCCAAGAAGCAGGTGTCGCAGTTGTCCGGCATGCGCGGCTTGATGACCGACCCGTTCGGAAGACTGATCGAGGACCTACCGATCAAGTCCAACTTCCATGAGGGCCTCAACGTCCTGGAGTTCTTCATCTCCACGCACGGCGCCCGCAAAGGCATGGCGGATACGGCTCTGCGTACGGCGGACGCCGGCTACCTGACGCGGCGGTTGGTGGACGTGGCGCAGGACGTGATCGTGCGCGACCAGGACTGCGGCACCACCGCAGGCGTCACCGTGGCCGAGATCGCGGAAGGCGGCGAGGAGCTGGAGAAGCTGAGCGACCGGATCCTGGGCCGCTACGCGGTCGAGGACATCGTCCATCCGGTGACCGGCGAGATGATCGTCGAGGCCAATACGGACATCAGTGACCCCGCGGCACGGTCGCTGGACGACATCCGCATCGCCACCGACGATATCGTCACCTACGTGCCGCCCGCGAAAGCGGGCGATCCGCCGGGCCGTGGCGAGGTGCTGGCACGCAAGGGCAGCGTGTTGTCCATGAAGGACGCGCACGCTCTGCTGGATCGCCAGGTACGGCGCGCCAGCAGCCGTAAGCGGGCCGAGACCCTCTTCGACATCACGACCTCGATGAAGATCACGGTGCGCTCGGTGCTGACCTGTGAGCTGCGCCAGGGCGTCTGCGCCCACTGCTACGGCCGCGACCTGGCGACCGGCCGCCTGGTCGACATCGGCGTGGCGACGGGCATCATCGCGGCTCAGTCCATCGGCGAGCCGGGCACGCAGTTGACGATGCGTACCTTCCACACAGGAGGAATCGCCGGCAACTACCTGACCCAGGTCGCCAACGTCAAGCAGAAGCGCCAGAGCGCCCTTAGAGAGCTGCATGAGGACATCCGCCGCGGCGTGGTCGATTTCGGCGAGGCGGAAGGCTCGGAGCGCGAGCGGGTCCGCTCGGTCCAGGCGGTCTTGAAAGTGCTGGAGGACCAGGTCAACGGCCTGCTGCGCGTCGTGGAACTGTTCGAGGCGCGCAAGCCCAAGGGCCAGGCGATCGTGACGGAGTTCTCCGGAACCGTCGATAGCATCGAGACCAAGGGTCTGCGCAACGTGGTCCTCCACACGCCCGTCGATCTCAACGAGCAGTTGGCGCACCAGGGGCTGGGCACCGACGCCGTCGCCGGCGAAGACATCGCGGACCCGGAGAGCGGCGACGTGATCGTCAAGGCCGGCGCCACCATCACGGACCGTGACCTGCGCAAGATCGTCTCTGCGGGGATCAAGACCGTGATGCTGCGCAAAGTCCACCTGGTCCCCTATCGCGGCGAGCTGGAGGTCGAAGAGGGCCAGGAAGTCCATCCGGGCGACCGGCTGACGGAAGGCCCGCTAGACCCGCAGAAGGTGCTGGAGCTGCAGGGCGTGCGCGGCGTGCAGGACTACCTGGTGCGCGAGATTCAGAAGGTCTACAAGAGCGTCGGCCAGGACATCAACGACAAGCACATCGAGGTCATCGTGCGCCAGATGCTGAGAAAGCGCAAGGTGCGCCATCCGGGCGACAGCCGCTTCCTGCCGGGCCAGATCGTGGACAAGTTCGTCTTCGAGGACGAGAACACCAGGGTCCGCAACATCGGCGGCCAGGAGGCGACGGCCGACTGGGTGCTGCTGGGCATCACGGAGGCGTCTCTGGCGACCGAGAGCTTCCTGTCGGCGGCCTCGTTCCAGAAGACCACGCGCGTCCTGACCGAGGCGGCGGTAAGAGGCAAGAAGGACGAGCTGGTGGGGCTGAAGGAGAACGTGATCATCGGCCGGCTGATCCCGGCCGGGACCGGCCTGCCCTACTATCGGAGCCTGGAGCTGGCGACGCCGGACGGCACGCCACTCATTGTCGAGCCGCCCAAGCGAGACGAGGAGCGCTCCCTACCGCTGCTGGCCGAGGAAGACGAGGATATGCCTCTGCTCGGTCGCACGGAGCTGCGCCCCGATCCGCTGCCGCTGGACGGCTTCCAGGAAGGCGAGGACATCATCGCCGACTCGGTCGATTCGGCCGAAGGCGCGGACGAGCTGGACCTGACGCTCTCCGACGTGTTCGCCAACCTGGAAGAGCTGGGCGCTGAAGACCTGGAGCTGGACGGCGAGCCGGTCGAGCCGGAGCCGCTGGACGAAGGCCGGCCTCAAGCCGACGACGATCCTCTAGGCTAACCGGGTAAGCGGAGGATTTCCCCCGCTTAATCTATCTCTCACAAAACGCGCGCTCCTTTCCTTTCGGAAGGGAACGCGCTCTTTGTTTTGCAACGAGCATACTGCATCATCTGAGAACCTCACCGAAGGCGGAATTCATTGCATTAGGAAGAATCACCCCGCTATGCTGGCGATGAGTCGTTTCTCATCAAGGGTTGCAATAGGCCGCGCATAACGGTATAATGGTTGATATAATGCCCAAAACAGCACCAAGATGGAAGGAGTATTGACCATTATGCCTCGGACAACAGTTACGGCCATGCCGTCGCTCCGGAGGCGCCTGGCACAGCTTGGGGAGAACATCCATCTGGCACGCCTGCGTCGCAGGCTTTCAGCCTCCCAGGTCGCCGAGCGCGCAGGCATAACTCGCACTACCCTGCGGAGCATCGAGCACGGCGATGGCTCCGTATCGCTTGGGGCCTACGCCAATGTCCTGTTCTGCCTGGGACTTGACCAAGACCTCGATCCGATAGCTCGGGACGACGAGTTGGGGCGCAAACTCCAGGACGCAAATCTAACGGTGAAACGTCGTGCCTCGCGTCGCTCACACGTCAATCGCGGCGCGGAGGATGGGAGCATACTCTAGAGCCATGTCTGAGCAGCGTACGATCCTCGTCTATGCGGATTGGAAGGGGCTGGGTAGGCCTGCTCCGATGGGTCTTCTCCATGCAACGCCAGCGCGGGGCAAGGAGATATTCTCCTTCGAGTATGATGCGCTCTGGCTGCAGAGCGGACAAGCCCAAATCCTGGATCCCAGGCTCGTTCTGTTCGCGGGGCCGCAATACCCATCTGAAGGATATGCAAACTTCGGCCTGTTCCTCGACTCTTCTCCCGACCGATGGGGCCGTCTCCTCATGGATCGACGCGAGGCGCTGGCGGCCAGGCAATCGGGTCGGACGAGGCGGCAACTTCGCGAGTCCGACTACCTGCTTGGCGTCTATGACGGCCACCGTATGGGAGCGTTGCGGTTCAAGCTCGACCCGGCAGGGCCTTTCCTGGATGATAAAAAGGGCACTAACTTACTTGACGCACATTTCGCACACACTGACAAGGGGAGGGCGTTCTGCCCTCCCCTTCCTACTCCTTCGGGGCTATGTGCGCTAGACCCCGCTCGGTCAGTTCTTCCCAGG
>Ga0070739_10001110_pt1 | contig 43147 bp, 39 predicted proteins | sample Coa_R1_7_FD_66445 | JGI IMG/M metagenome (GOLD analysis project Ga0070739, IMG submission 66445) | Surface soil microbial communities from Centralia Pennsylvania, which are recovering from an underground coalmine fire - Coalmine... | ecosystem: Environmental > Terrestrial > Soil > Unclassified ...
GCGTCGAGCGAGAACGCGGGCCCCGGCGCGATCAGCGGCTGCGACGGATCGCCGGGCGCCGCGACGGCGAGTGAGGCGGCCGGGACGGCCGACGGCGACGCCGCGCCGGCGAGCGGCAGCGAGAACAGCGTGACGCTCGCATCGACGCGCGCCGGCGCACCGGCGCCCGGCGCGAGCGAGACGCCGACCCGTGTTTGGAGCTCCGGCGTGACGCCGTCCGCGGCCGTCGTGTGCGCGAACGCGAGGTCCACCGACGACGACGCGTTCGGCGAGATCACCGGCAACGTCCACACCGTGCTGCCGGACGTCGTCGCGACGACCGGCGCCGTCACGCCGAGCAGCCCCGCGACGTGCTCGAGCCATGTCTGCATCGGCGGCGGCGAGCCGGCGACGAGCGCGCGCAGCCACGCCGTCAGCGCGCTCGGATCGCTCGCGATCGTCGCGAACGGGAACGCGGGGACCGAGCCGTCGAGCCCGAGCAGCGGGATCAGGTGCGTCGCGAGCGCGGCCGCCTCGCCCGTCGCTCCGCCCGCGATCTGCTGCAGCTTCTCGCGCACGAGGCCGAGGACGAGCTGCGTCGCTTCGGCGCCGGCGTTCTGCGGATCGAGCGTCACGTCGTGCGCACCGTGGCCGTCGAGATCGAGGCCGTGCAGCACAACGACGACGTCGGCGACGACCGGGCTCGCGAGCGGCGCGAAACGGAGCGCGAGCGAGATCGCGTCGAGCGCGATCGCGTGCGCCGGCCTGGTCCACTCCAGCGCGACGGCGAGCGTGAGCGTCAGCGGCCCGGCCGCGCTTCCCGCGATCGCGTCGAAACCGGCGGCCGAGAGGCGCGCGATCGGCAGGCGGAACAGCAGCGACGCGCCAGGCGTCCCGCCGCCCCGATACGCGCCGCCGATCCCGATCACGATCGTCGGATCGGCCGAGTCGTCGACGATCGCGTACAGGTTTCCGTGCGGCTGCGCCCCGAGCAGCGGGTGCCATTTCTCCTGCGGCGGCGCGCCGGCGACGTCGTCCGGCGGCGCGATCCGATCGAGCAGATCCAGGACCGCCGCACGCTGCGTCGCGTCGGTGAGGATGCTCTCGAGGCGCTGCAGCGGATCGCCGAACCACGACGCGTCGAGATTGCCCGACGCGTCGATCAGCCCCGCCGCTTTGCCGACGCCGGTCAGGAGGGGACCGAGCAGCCCGGCGACGTTCACGCGGCGCTACGCGATCGTCGGAGCCGCGCCGGCGACGAGGGTGAGGTTGCCGCCCGCGATCGCAAGCCCGCGCGGCGCGAGCCCGCGCTCGGCGGCGTGGTCGTTCGCGAGCGCGAGCATCGCGCTCCACGCCGCGGACCGGACCGCGGCGCCCCAGCGCGAAGCGAGGAGCGCGTTGCCGCGCGGATACGCGTCCGTCGCCGCGACGAGCGTGCCCTCCGCGCTCGTTCCGAGCGCGAACGCGACGACGAGCGGCGTGCGCCCCGTCTGATCGGTCTCGAGATCGATCGACACGAGCAGCGTCTGTCCGACGATCTGCGTCGCCGTGCTGTCGAGGTGAACGAGAACCTCGTCGCCGCGATCGACCCACACGACCGCGCTCGGCGCGCCCGCCGCCGGCGACGATCCGTCGGCCGGCGCACCGGCCAGACGCGGCGCGAGGAAGCCGGCGACGGCGCTCGCGCCGACGGTGTCGGGGATCGCCGGCGGCGGCTGCGACGTCGTGCCGCTCGTGCCGCCCGCGCCGCCGCGCACCGCGGCGAGCAGCCGGAGCAGCAACGCGACGATCACGAAAAGCAGCAGGACGATCAGGAGAAGCACGATCACACGCCTCTCACCCGCAGCGACGCAGGCGCGATAGGGCGCTACGATAGCATCGCGGGACCCGAGCGTCAAACGCGGTGCGTGCCACGACGCCGTGCGCGCCGTTCGCCCGCCGCATCGTCGCGTTCGCGGCGCGATACCACGCACGCCGCGCGCGGCTGCGGCTTCACGCAAACATGACGTCGCGCACGCGGCCGGCGCGCGCGAACGCGCGAATCAGGCGTTCACGAACAGCGAGTCGGCCAGCGCCTGGTTCACGTCGTAGGTGCCGTAGTCCATGGTCGCGTGCACCTTGTAACCCATCACCACCATGTCGGCTTCGGCGTGCTTCGGCAGCTCGTAGATGCCGGAGTTCTGTTCGGTCAGGTGCTCGTCGATGTACGAGCCGTCGCGGCAGAACCATTGCGCGTGCAGCGGATCGCCCGGCACGTCGTCGACGTCGAGCAGCACGTACGCGACCTGACCGGGACGCTTCGGCACGCCTTTGAGGCGGTAGCGGACGCGCCCGTTCTCCATCGACGTCGACGAGACGACGCTCAGGTCGAACGTCGCGGGCCACGTCAGCGGCGTGCCGACCTGGCTGAACAGCCGGCGATAGTCGGTCGGGATCAGGTGCATGTCGAGCGCGACGCGATCGGGGCGCTTGTAATAGACCGTGCCGTCGAGCCCGAAGTGGAAGGTGAACAGCTTGTGCAGCCGCGCGTCGATGTGGACCGGGACGGCGTAGGACTCCAGCATCTCGTCGGAGCCGGTGAGGCGCGTGAGCACGTCGGCCGCGCTCACCGTCGTCGGCTCGCGCACGGGCTGGAGCGAGGCCGCCCGCGCGCGGCCGAACCCCGTCCCCGCCGTCGTCACGAAGACCAGCACGACCACCGCCGTCATCGCGCGGGCGCCCGGCCCGCGCACCGATCGCTTCACCTCTCGAACCTTCCTTGCTTCTAGTGTACCCCGCGCACGGCCCGACGTGAGGGCCGAAACGCCCTTTTCCGCCGCAAGGACGGCGAAGCAGGAGAGCAATCCGGGCGGACGTTCCGTCTCCTCGCGCGCGCCGCGTTAGGCGGCGTCACGCCAGACCGGGATCACCGAACGCACCTCCCCGCGGGCGCGATAGCCGGCGGCGGCCGCTTCCAGCGCATCGAGCGCGACCGCGTCGGACGTGACGACGACGTTGCCCTCGGCGAAGCGGACGAGCAGCGGCGCGCGCAGCGGCTTGGCGACCATGTCCTCGCCGCCGTGCGGCGCGACGCGGTCGCGGGCCTCAAGCGCCGCGAGCACGTCCGCGACGACCGCCGACGCGGTCGCGTCGCCGCCCGCGCCCGCGCCGAAGAAGGTGAGCGGACCGCAGCCGCGGCCCAGGACGCGCACGACGTTCTCCGCACCGCGCGGCCGCGCGAACGGATGCTCATGGGGGACGAACGCCGGCGTGACGCCGGCTTCGATTCCGTCGCCGGCCCGGCGCGCCATCGCGACGAGCTTGAGCCGCAGCCCGCGCGCCGCGCCGGCCCGCACGTCGTCGCGCGAGATCGACGCGATCCCCCGGCGCGGCACCGACGGCGAGAGGGCGGGCCGGCGGAACGCGAGCCCCGCGAGGATCGCGAGCTTGTGCGCCGCGTCGTGGCCGTCGACGTCCGCGCGCGGATCGGCCTCGGCGAAGCCGCGGCGCTGCGCCTCCGCGAGCGCCTCGGCGTACTGCGCGCCGTGCTCCATCGCGTCGAGCACGAAGTTCGTCGTGCCGTTGAGCACGCCGCCGATCTCGACCACGTCTTCGTCGGCGAGCGCGCCCTGCAGCGCGCGGACGATCGGGATCGCGCCGCCGACCGCGGCTTCGTACCGCAGCGTCGCACCGGTGCGCGCGGCGAAGGCGGCGAGCCACGGTCCTTCGGTCGCGATCAGATCTTTGTTCGCCGTGACGACGTCCTTGCCGCGCGCGATCGCGCGCAGGACCAGCTCGCGCGCGAGCCCGAGACCGCCGATGCATTCCACGACGACCCGCACGCCGGGATCGTCGACGACGTCGAACGCGTCCGCGCAGAACTCGTGCCACGCGACGTCGCGCGGCTTGCGCGGATCGCGCACCGCGATCGCCCGGATCAGGCCGGGGTGCGACCCCAGCAGCCGGCGCGCGACGCCCGATCCCACCGTGCCGCAGCCCAGCAACCCGACGCCGCCGGCGCACGTCCTCGTCGACGCGGTCGCGGCCGGCGCGGCGTCGGAGGAGCAGAGGACGCGAGGAAGGGTGTGCACGGAAACCTCCATGTCGGGAGATGAAAAAGGCCCTCGCCGTTCGGCGAGGGCCTCGTCTGCGGTCGGTGCGTTCGCGCTACGGCGACGCCGACCGAGACCTGCCCTCGCCGAGGGTGGTCGTCGTCGTCATCGTCGTCGTCGTGATCGCACACGCGATCGCGCGGAACGCCGTCATGCCCTGCACCCTACCATGCCCGGCGCGCCGCGCGCAAGGGGCCACAGGAAAAGAGCTCGTCTCGCGCGCTACCCGCCGAGGATCAGCGCGCTGCTCGCGGGCAGGATCGCGGGCACCGGCCCGGTCCACGACACGCGGCCGCCGCGCGGCACGTCGCGGTCGTCGAGCACGAGCGCGTGCCGGTAGCGCGCCGCCGCACGCGGCATCTCGAGCGGGCGCAGCGTCGGGTTGACGAACGCCGCGCACGGGCCGGCCGGGACGCCGCGCAGATAGCAGCGGCCGAACTCGCGCACGTACACCCCGGTCGCGTCGCGCAGCTCGTCGGCCGAGGAGCGTGCCGTGCGCAGCGGATACGCCGGCACCAATTCCGTCTCGGGCAGCAGCGACGAGCCGCCGGGGACCGGATCGATCGGCGCCATCACCGACCACTGGGGATCGTAGCCGAGCCACCACGACGCCAAGGCGTACAGCCGCGCCGGCGGCGTGGGCGACCCCATCATGAAGCACACGGCCAGCTTCCGCAGCGCGGTGTTCGCCAGCAGCGACGCCTCTTCGACGGTCCAGCGGTCGCGGCGTTCGGTCTCGAGGCCGCCCGCGCCGCGGAAGCAGCCTTCGTGAACCTCGCCCCACACGAACGCCGGACGCAGAAACGCGCCGCCGTACGCGGGCAGCCCGCTCGTCGGATCGTAGCCGTTGAGCACCAGCGGGCGAACCGATTGCGCGAGATAGCCGGTCCACGCGTCGCGGAACACCTCGTCGCTCGTGATCTCCGAGCCGGCCTCGTTGAAGTCGTAGAACTCGGAGCTGCGCGGCGACATGTCGCCCGCGTGCAGCGGCCCGCCGGCGTCGTCGGCGAAGAAGAAATCGAGCCACGGCGCTTTCGCTACGATGCCTTCGGTGAAGGCGTGCCAGGCCCGGCGCGCGTCCGGCGAGAGCGGGTTCAGCGCTTCCTGGTACTGGAAGTGCGCATCGACGTAGCGCCGAACGCGCGTCCCGTCGCGCCCGTGGAACCACGCGCCTTCGCCCGCGTTGCCGAGCGGCCCGTCGCATTTTCCGGCCGGCGGCGCGAACGGCGGACGGCAGTACGGGACGTATGCCGGATCGGTGTACGCGCCCGCGAAGCGGCCGCCGGCGGCCTTGAACGCGCGCGCGTGCTCGGCGGCGAAGCCGTCGTCCTCGACGTAGTCCGCGTACGCCGCCATCAGCGCGGGACGCACGCCGGCGTTGACGTCGTTGAGACCGTAGTAGTACCACGTCTTCACGCGCGCGGGGCCGCGATCCGCCATCGCGGTGGCCGGTTCGGCGACCGCCGCGACGCTGCGCCCGCGCGCCGCCGCGGCCGTCCGCTCGCGAACGAACGCGCCCGACGCGGCCACGCCGAGCGCGAGGACGAGAACGAGGGCGCTTCGCACGACGAGCGGCTTCGCGGCGTGCGAGTCGCACCCTCGCGCGCCGCGCATCGGTCAGTCGCGCAGGAGACGCGCGAGCTGGTCCGCCTCGGCCAGGAACGCGTCGTGTCCGTGATCGCTTCGCAGATGGCGGTACTCGGCGTCCCAGCCGGCCTCGGCCCAGCGCAACGCGCACGCCCAGACGTGCTGCGGCGGGTAGAGCTGGTCGCCGTCGATGCCGACGAAGGTGAGCCGCGTCGGTCCGGCGGGCCGCTCGGCGCCGCGCAGGTCGAAGAGATCCATCGCGCGCGTCAGCGTGCGATAGCTGTTCGCGTCGATGCGCGCCGCGAACAGATCGCCCTGGTGATCGAGATATCCTTCGACGTCGAAGCGGTCGGCGAGCCGCCGCGCCGGCTCGCCGCCGCCGCGATCCGGCCGGTTCGCGAAGCGGTGCTCGAAGAGCGGTTCGCTCTTGTACGTCAGCATCGCGATCGCGCGCGCGAGCCGCAGTCCGCGGACCGGCTGCTCGTCGTACCAGCCGTCCCAGAACGCGGGGTCGAGCGCGATCGCGTCGCGCGCCGCGCCGTTCTGCGCGATCCCCTGCGCGCGCAAATGATCGAACGCGCCCACGACGATCGCGCGGTCGACGCGCTCGCCGTACGCGCGCGCCCACTGCAGCGCTTGGAAGCCGCCCAGCGAGCCGCCGATCACGACGCCGGCGCGCGCGATCCCGAGCGCGTCGAGCGCCCGGCGCTGCGCTTCGACGAGGTCGGCGACGGTGACGACGGGAAAGCGCGGCCCCCAGCGCCGCCCGTCCGGCGCGAGCGTCGACGGCCCCGTCGATCCGTAGCAGCCGCCGAGCGCGTTGATCCCGACGACGCAGCGGTCGGCGAAGTCGAACAGCGCGCCGTCGCCGACGATCCCCGCCCACCACTCGGCGACGCGCGAGCTGCCAGTGAGCGCATGGGTGACGAGGACGACGTTCGCTCCGTCGGCGCGCGGCTCGGCGCCGTACCGCGTGACCCGCTGCACCACGTCCGGGAGCGATTCTCCGGACGCGAGCGGCAGCGCGCCGATCGCGACGTCGTCCTCGAGAACGTTCACGCGTGCGCTCATGCCGCGTCGAGCGCTTGCACGAGGTCGGCGAGGATGTCGTCGATCGCCTCGATTCCGACCGACAGCCGCACCATGTCGTCGCTCACGCCGCTGGCGATCTGATCGGCCGGCGTGAGCTGCTGGTGCGTCGTCGAGGCGGGATGGATCACGAGGGACTTCGCGTCGCCGACGTTCGCCAGCAGCGAGAACAGCTTCAGACGATCGATCAGCGCGCGAGCCGCCTCGGCCCCGCCGCTCACGCCGAACGTCACGATCGCGCCCGCGCCGGCGGGCAGATACCGTCGCGCCTTGTCGTGCGCGGGATCGCCCGGCAGCCCGGGATACCGCACCCATCGCACCTTCGGATGATCGCGCAGGAACTCCGCGACGCGCAACGCGTTCGCGCTGTGCCGTTCGACGCGCAGCGCGAGCGTTTCGAGTCCCTGCAGCAGCAGCCACGCGTTGAACGGGGAGAGCGCCGCGCCGACGTCGCGCAGGAGCTGCACCCGCGCTTTCACGACGTACGCGAGCGGCCCGACGGCGTCGACGTAGCGCACGCCGTGATACGAAGGATCCGGCTCGACGAAGTCCGGGAAGCGGCCCGACGCTTTCCAGTCGAATCGCCCGCCGTCGACGATGACGCCGCCGATCGTCGTTCCGTGCCCGCCGATGAACTTCGTCGCCGAATGGATCACGACGTCGGCGCCGTGCTCGATCGGACGCAGCAGGTACGGCGTCGCCAGCGTGTTGTCGACGATGAGCGGGGCGCCGGCGTGGTGCGCGACCGCCGCGACCGCCGCGACGTCGAGGACGTCGACCTTCGGGTTGCCGATCGACTCGGCGAAGATCGCCTTCGTCGTCGGCCGGATCGCGGCGGCGAAGGCCTGCGGATCGGCGGCGTCGACGAGCGTGACCTCGATGCCGAAGCGCGGCAGCGTGTGGACGAACGCGTTGTACGTCCCGCCGTACAGCGAGGCCGAGCTCACGACGTGATCGCCGGCGCGCGCGAGGTTCAGGATGCTGTAGATCGTGGCCGACTGACCGCTCGCGACGGCGAGCGCGCCCACGCCTCCCTCGAGCGCGGCGAGGCGCTGCTCGAACACGTCGGTCGTCGGGTTCATGATCCGCGTGTAGATGTTGCCGAACTCTTCGAGCGCGAAGAGCCGCGCGGCGTGCGACGTGTCGTCGAACACGTACGACGTCGTCTGATAGATCGGGACGGCGCGCGATTTGGTCGCCGGATCGCCGGCATGGCCGCCATGCAGGGCGACGGTGTCGAAGCCGCGAGGCGCCGCGGCCGGATCGAGGGTGCTGCTCATCGTGGGTCTCCTACACGAATGCGTCGAGCAAGTGAGAACGGCGTGAAGCCGAAAGCGCAGCGGCCCCCGCCGAAGGCGAGGGCCGCTGTAGTCTGCCGGGTCGTCCTGTTCAGGCCGACGACGACGAGCTACACCGTCCCCCGCGGGAGGCATACATCGCCATCATCGCCATACAGATCCGGTCCACGTCGGGCAACCTTAACAGACCCGGGACGCGCACGTCAAGCGCTTCGATCTCGTCGCTCAGCCGCGCGGCGGCGCCGTGCGCTCGGGGTGCGGCGACGCTTCCTCTCGCGGCCGCGACTCGCTCGCGGCATGCGTCGGGATCGGGCGCGGCGCGGCGGTCCGCGACGGAGTCACCTCGCGCGACGCGGGCGCGCGTTGCGCCGCCGCCGGCTGCTGCTCCGCCGGCACCGGCGTCGGGCGCACGACCGGCCCGGTGCGCTGCATCTGCGAGCGCATCATTTGCGGCTGCATCGTCGGCCGTTCGACCGGCGCCGGACGCGGGGTCGCCGCCGTCGCGTTGGAGCGCGGCGCGGCGGTCCGCATCGGCGCGGCGTTCTCCGACGCCGGATGCGGCATCGTGCGCGTCGGCGGCGCCGCGGTCGCGGCTGCGCCGCGCACCGGCGTCGTCGTGCGCGTCACCGGCTGCGGACGACGTGCCGAGGTCGCGCTCCGCGGTCCCGCCGCCGGGGCGGCGGTCGCCGTGCGCGCGTTCGTCGTGCCGGTGGTCGTGCGTGTCGTCGTGCGGGGCGTCGTCGTGCGGGGCGCCGTCGTCCCGATCGTCGTGCGCGTCGCGCCGGTCGTCGTCGTGCCGGTCGTCGTGCGCGTCGCGCCGTTCGCCGGATGTGCGATGCGTTGCGCCGCCGCTTTGTCCTGGGCCGTCACCGGCGTGAAGTTCGGCGGACGCTTCGAGGCGCTGTACGGATGCGGCGCCGCGACGACGCTCGGCTTTCCGCCGTTCGCGGTCGCGAGCAGATGCCGGTCTTGCGAAGCGACTTGCACGTGCTGCCGCTGCTGCGTGGTCATCGGAACGTGCCGCTCGTTCGCCACGGCCCGTTCGGCGGTCGTCGGCTGCGCCGTCGTCCCGCCGCGCCCGCCGTGATAGCTCGCGCGTCCGCCGTGCGGCTGCGTCGCGGCGCTGCGGTCGACGTAGGTGTTGTGGATCGACGGGCTCACCCGCGTCACCGCGGTGTTGTAGCGGAACGTGTTCCCCTGCCAGCGTCCGCCGGCGTAGCCGTGTCCGAAGTAGCCGCCGCCGTAGTTGATGCCGCCGTAGAAGCCGACCGTCGGCGCCCAGTAGCCCTGGTGCCAGGCGTAGTAGCCGTTCTGCGCATCCCAGTAGCCGGGCGTCCACAGCAGGCCCGGCTGCGGCGCCGGAACCCACGTCCCCGGGACCCAGTAGTAGCCGCCCGGCCCCCAGGCCCAATAGCCCGGCATCCACACCTCGTTCGGGTCGGGCGCCGGCGGCTGCTCGTAGTCGGGGATCGGCGGGGGCGCCTGATCGACGTCGTAATCCGAGTAATCGGCGTTCTCGTCGTAGCCGCCGCCGTTGTCGTACGCGGCCTGCTGGGGGTTCGCGCCGGCCATCGTGATCGCGACGGTCTGCGAGCTCTCGTCCCACTGCACGCCCGCGCCGAGCGCCTGCGAGACGAAACGCAGCGGCACGTACGTGCTGGCCCCGATGATGAAGGGCGCGACGTCGATCGTCTGCGGCTCGCCGTTCACGCTCGCCTCACGCGAGCCGATGTGCAGCGAGATGTCGCGTCCGTTCCCGGTCGCGTTGATCTGGCCGTTGGAATAGACCACGGTCGCGCCGAGGCTTTCGAACACGCCGCGCAGCGGGACGAACACGCGCCCCGCCTGCATCGTCGGCGGCGGCTCGACGCTTACCGGGCTGCCGTTGATCGTGATCTGCACTTGCTGCGCCGCCGCGGCGACGCCGAGGAAAAGACCGAGTGCGACCGCACCGACGCCGGCCGTCAACGTGAACCGTTTGGAACTCAAAGGCGCACCTCCATACGATTGTCCGGTTTCCCGCCCAGCCTGCGCCCGTACCGCCGGCACATCACACTCTCATCGCGGCGGGCGAACGCTCGCCTTCTAGCGGACCGGGACGTAGCCCAGACGCGCGACCGTCGTGCGCTGGTACGCGGGCGTCAGGACGAAGTCGATGTACGCGCGGGCGAGCCCGCGCGGCGGCCCTTTCGTGTACATGTGCTCGAACGACCAGAGCGGATATCGGTGGGCGCGCACCTGCTGCGGCGTCGGCGCCGCCCCGTCGAGCGTGAGCGTCCGGATGGCGGCCTTGCCGGCGTACGCGAAGCTGACGTAGGCGATCGCGCCCGACGACCGCGCGACGGCGTCGACCACGGCGCCGTTCGAATCGAGCTCCAGCTCGCGAGGCGTGTAGGGCGTGGCGTGCATGATCGCGTCGGTGAAGGTTCCGCGCGTCCCCGACGAGCGCGGACGGTTGATCACCGTGATCGGCAGATCGGGTCCGCCGACCGCGCGCCAGTTGCCGATCGCCCCGGAGAAGATCGCGCGCAGCTGCGCCGACGTCAGGTTCTTCACGCGCGCGAGCGCCGCGCCGCTCCGCACGACCACCGCGAAGCCGACGATCGCGACGCGATTGTCGACGAGGTCCGACGACGTCTTCGGCGCGGCGATGTCCGACATGCCGATGTCCACCACGCCGTTCTCGACCTCCGCGAGCCCGACGCCCGACCCGCCGCCGGACACGTCGATCCGCGCGTCCCGGTGCGCCGCGCTGTAGTCGGCCGTCGCCTGCGCGGCGAGCGGGAGCAGGGCCGTGCTTCCGACGATCGTCATCTCGTCGGGCCGATTGCCGCATCCGCTCGCCGCCACGGCGAGCGCCGCGACGAGGGTGCGCACCGCGAAGCGCCGGCGAAACGTCGGGACAGCCACGACGCTGAACTACCCGCGACGCGAGCCCTCGCCTGCCGGCGAGCCGGCGGTTCGTCGCGCCGGCGGGTCAGATGCGCGCGCGTTCGAAGAGCGGCCCGACGTCGAGCGCGAGTCCGGGCAGCGCCGCGTGGCGCAGGATCTCGCCGGGCCGCCACGTCCGGACGCCCTCGGCATCGTGCACCGCGATCGTCTCGGTCGCCGGATCGACGACGACGACCGCGTCGCTTCCCGAGCGCAGATACGTCCGGATCTTGTCGTCGACGTCGGCGCGCAGCTCGTGCTTCACGAGGATCTCGAAGGCGACCGTCGGCGCGCCCCGCGGCACGGCGACGTCCTGCGCCGGCGCGTCGGCCGGCAGCGCCGCGTACGAACGGAACGCGAGGTCCGGGACGAGCGGCCGCGCCAGCTCGCCCGCCACGGAGACGCGGAACCGCCATTCGGTCCCGAGCCTGCCGCGGCCGGCGCGCGCCCACGGACGCAGGACCGCCGCGAGCTCGGCCTGGAGCGCCGCGTGCTCGTACGTCCCGCTCACTTTCTGAACGGGGCGTCCGCGGACCCATTCGCTCTGCGGCTTCGTCTGCGGCAGAACGATCTCACGAAAAGAAGCGCCACGGTCGTCGCTCACGCCGGGCGCCGAACGAATATCGGCACGCGACCGAGAGAACGCCGCGCCGCGCGCCGTTTCCCGCGCGGTGCGCCGCGCCGGCGCGAAGACGGCCGAAAGGTACGCGGGCGAGCGCTACGGAGCCGCGGAGAACTCCGCCGCGTCGTCCGCCTCGAGGAAGTCGAACGTCGTGCCGGGGGCTTCCCGCCCGCGCATCAGCGGGTGGCGCGAGTAGAGGAACTCGCTGCCCTCGGGCGTCAGGTTGTCGGTTCGCGACGCGCCGAGCTTGCGGTTCACCTCCTCGACGACGGCGGGGTCAACGCGCGCGCGCAGCCACGCTTCGATCTCGCTCTCGTCCTTCGCGCGCGCGACCTCGGCGCGCAGCTCGTCGACCGGGATGCGCAGCTTGTGCAGCACGTAGGCGCTCAGACTGTGCTGCCCTTCGACGACGTACTTCCCGAGGTTCCCGCCGGGTAGCTCGGCGCGCACCTTGTCGATCGTCCGCGCCATGAACGCGCAGCCGGCGAGCTTCTCGCGCGGTCCGCGGGGCGCATGCTTCGTGAGGTCCAGCGGCTCCATCGTGTGCCTTTCTGTGCGGCGCGGTTACTGGCTGAGGGTTTCGACGAAGTCGCCCGAGCCGTCGCGGTTCGACCAGACGGCGAACACCGCGTGCGTGAGCGAGTCGATCGCGTTCGTGTGGACCCCTTCGGCGACGGGCGTGACGTCCATGACGTGCGGCGCACCGTCGACCTGCAGCGCGATTCGTGTGACGCCGCCGTCGCCCGCGCACGCGAGCACGTGCTCGGAGCGGTCCAGGTCGCACTGATCGAACCGCCCGACCGCCGCCTGGCCGAGCTTCTTGCCGTTCGGGCGGTAGACGCTCATCACGCCGTTCGTTCCGGCCACGGCGATCTGGTCGAGCTGCGGGTCGTACTGCAGGGGATGATTATGCTGCAGCTCCGGCGTCTTGATCACCCGCTTCACCGAGAGCGAGACGGGATCGATCACGGCGATCTCGGCGAGGTCGTCGATGTTCTGATAGACCTCGTGCGTGCGCGGGTTGACCGCCAGATACTCGGGCTTGTGCCCGGGGACGACGATCGTCTTGATCGCCTTGAACGTCGCGGCGTCGATGACGACCACGCGCGTTCCGTCGTCCTCGTCGGCGTAGATCCGGCGATTGCCCGGGTCGTAGGCGATCGCGTCGACCGTGACGCCCACGTAGACGCTGCGCACCGCCTTTTGCGCGGCGGGATCGACCTCGGTGACGGTCTGCGCGTCGCCGTCGCCCGTGAAGACGTGGCCGTTGGCGGGATCGACGGCGACGCCGTGCATCGGGCCGACGCGGACTTGACCCAGCACGGTCCCGGAATCGGCGTCGACGATGAGCAGCGCGCGCGAACCGGTGTGCGCCACGTACACGCGGCGGCGCTGCGCGTCGACGGTGACGTAATCGAACCCGCTGTAGACGGGGACGCGCTGCGGCGGTGCCGCGGTCATCATGTCGCGTTCCTTTCCGGCGAACCGGCGTCGGGGAGATCGTGGAACGCCCGCTTCGGCGCGGCCTCCTCCCGCTCGAGATCGTCGAGGAAATAATAGACGATCTTGCGGTCGTCGAAGCCGACCTTCGCGAGCTCGCGGCCGCCGATCTCGACCACCTCGTGGATGTGCCCGGTCTGCCCGGCGTAGCGGTAGTTCACCTCCGCGTACTCCGGGTTGCCGGGCGCGGGGCGCGGCACGACTTTGGTCCCGCGCAAGGGGGTACGGTGACGGTGTTCGCTCAATGGGGGCTCCGGCGGCTTCCTGGGGAAGCGTTCGATTTCGGGCTCGGCCCGTGCCGCCCTGGAGTGGAGGTTCTGGAGCAGCGATGATCATCGAGTACCGGGGAAAGCGTCCCAAGATCGCCGTGTCGGCGTTCGTCGCGCCGACCGCCGTGCTCATCGGTGACGTCGAGGTCGGCGAGGAAGCGTCGATCTGGTTCGGGACGGTGATCCGCGGCGACAACGGGCCGATCCGCATCGAAGCGCGTGCGAACGTTCAGGACAACTCCGTGCTGCACGTCAGCGAAGGGAACACCACGGTCGTCGAGGAGGGCGCGACGGTCGGTCACTGCGCCGTCCTCGAAGACTGCCGCATCGGCAAAGGCGCGCTGATCGGCTCGAACGCGGTCGTGCTGAACGGCGCGGTCGTGGGCGAGAAGGCGCTGATCGCCGCCGGCGCGGTCGTCGCCGCGAACGCGACGATCCCGCCGCGCGTCGTCGCCGCCGGGGCGCCGGCGCAGGTGAAGAAAGAGCTCGTCGGCGTGGCCGTCGGCTGGGTAGAGCACGCGGGACCGGAGTACGTCGACCTGTCGCGCTCGTATCTGCGTCACGGCATCGGCGACCCGGAGATGCACGAGATCGCGGAGACGCACGTCGCGCCCTGACGCCTACGCCGGGCGGGTACGCGCGGCTCGCCGGCGATGAGCCGGCCGTTCTTCGCCGGACTGCTCGCCGCGGCGCTCGTCGCGGCCGTCGCATTCGCCTGCGCCCGCGCGGCGCCGCTGGTCGGCGCGCCGGTGTTCGCGATCGTGATCGGCGCGCTCGTTCGCGCGGTGCGCCCGCTCCCGGCCGCGTGGCGGGCGGGGACCGCGTTCGCCTCGCGCACCGTGCTGCAAGCGGCGATCGTGCTCTCCGGCTTCGGGCTGTCGCTCGCGACGGTGATCGGGACCGGACTCGGCACGCTGCCGGTGACGCTCGGCACGATCGTCGTCGCGCTCGTTCTCGCGCCGCTCGTCGGGCGTTCGCTGCGGCTCGACGCGGCGCTCCGCACACTGGTCGGCTGTGGGACGGCGATCTGCGGGGCGTCCGCGATCGCCGCGGTGTCGGCGGTGATCGAGCCGCCGGAGGCCGACGTCGCGCTCTCGATCGCCACCGTCTTCTTCTACAATCTCGTCGCGGTGTTCGTGTTTCCGCCGATCGGGCACGCGCTGCACCTCACGCAGGACCAGTTCGGCCTGTGGGCCGGAACCGCGATCAACGATACGTCGTCGGTCGTCGCGGCCGGCTACGTCTACGGGCACGAAGCCGGCGCGCACGCGACGATCGTGAAGCTGACGCGCGCGACGCTGATCCTGCCGCTCGTCGCGGCGATCGCCGTGCTCCGTCTGCGCGCCCACCACGGCGAGGGCAAGCGCATCCCGTGGCGCCACATCGTGCCGTGGTTCATCCTGTGGTTCCTGGTCGCCGCGCTGGCGAGCAGCGCGGGGCTGTTTCCGGGCGCCTGGCGTCCCGGCGTCGCCGAGATCGCGACGTATCTGATCTCGGTCGCGCTGGCGGCGATCGGCCTGCAGACCGACGTTCCGCGGCTGATCCGCACCGGCGCGCGGCCGCTCGCGCTCGGCGCGATCCTGTGGATCGCGGTCGCGGCGAGCTCGCTCGCGCTTCAGCGGCTCACCGGCACTTAACGCCGCCTTTCCGCCGCGCGCGTCGATGCACGGGGCGTTCACGGCATCTTCACGACGCCGGCGCAGCGTTGCAGCATGCCGCCGCCCCAGCCGCCTTCCGCCGTCGCATCGTTCATGCCGGAGTACGACGTCCGCGAGACGTTCTTGCGCTTCGTCGCGGCGCCCGCCGAGGCGACGATGGAGACGGCCTGCGCGCTGGAGATCGAATCGATTCCGCTCGTGCGGGTGTTGATCGCGCTGCGCAGCGTGCTGCTCCACAGCCGTCCGGGATCGCGCGACCGGCGCGGGCTCGTCGAGCAGATGACTGCGCTGGGGTGGACGCCGTTCGTCCGAACGCCGCGCACGCTCGTCATGGGGGCGATCACCGAGCCGTGGGCGGCCCGGCCGCATTTCGACGCCGTCGATCCGGCGACGTTCGCGGAGCTTGGCAAGCCGGGCCGCGTGAAGATCGTCTGGAGCGTCGAAGCGCTGCGCGCCGGCGAGGACGCGTGCGTCGTCCGGAGCGAGACCCGCGCCGTCGCGACCGACGACTCATCGCGCCGGCGTTTTCGGCTGTACTGGCTCGCGTTCGGGGCGGGAACGGCCGTGATCCGTGTCGCGCTGCTGCGCCGGCTTGCGCGCATCGCCGAGCGTCGGTACGGCAAACGCCGTGCGCCGGCGCGTGTCGCCGCGGCGTACGCCGGGCGCGTGTTCGGGACGGGCGCACTGCTCGGCGCGCTGCGCGAGCGCTGCGCCGCGCCGCGCCTGGGACGAACGGCCGCGGTCGCGCTCGAGGCGCCGCTGATGGCGGTCGCGACGTACCGCGCCGCGCGGCGGCTGCTGCGCGACGACGCGGACCGCTTCACCGCCGGAGAGCGGCTCGAGATCGGGGCCGTCGCGCTCGGGATGCTGCTGGCGCTGGAGGCCGCCGGCGTGAACGCGCGCGGCTGGACGGCGGCCGAGTACGTTCGACGGCAGCGCTCGCCGGCCGGAGCGATCTTCGCGGCGCTGCTCGCGTGGTTCGCGCTCGCGCCGGCGCTCGTCGGATCGCGCGGCCGCGGCGCCGCGACGAGCTAGCCGTCCGCGCCCGCGTCGCGCGCGCAGGCCGCGACGAACGCGGTGAACAGCGCGCGGCTCGCGCCGTCGTCGAGCGTGCGGGTCGACTCGGGATGCCATTGGACCGCGAGCCAGAACGGTGAGGCGAAACGGGCCTCCAGCGCTTCGACGACCCCGTCGGCCGTGCGGCCGACGACGCGCAGGGCGGCCGGGACGTCCGCAACGGCCTGGTGGTGACGCGCCCCGGTTCGCAGCTCGCCGCGTCCGACGATGCGCGCGAGCGTGCTGTCCGGATCGATCCGAACGACGTGACCCTCGATGAGCCCGCGTTCGGTCGTGCCGTCGGGTCGCGCCGCCCGATGCGCGATCGACGTCCCGAGTCGCGCCGGGATGTCGTCGAGAAGCGTCCCGCCGAACGCGACGTTCGCGATCTGCAGCCCGCGGCAGATGCACAGCGTCGGCATCCCGCGCCGCCGCGCTTCCTGCAGCAGCTCGATCTCGAGCATGTCGCGCTCCGGTTCCGTCTCGGTCACGTACGGCGACGCCGGCGCCTGATACGCCGCCGGGTCGACGTCGACGCCGCCGGTCACGAGCAGCCCCGCGGCACGCTCGAACGCGAGACCCGCGTCGGCGGTCGCCGGATCGACGCGCACGGGATCGCCGCCCGCCTCGCGCACCGCGTCGAGGTATTCGTCGGCCGCCATCCCGCGCGACGCCGTCACGACGATCCGCGGCTTCACCGCAGCGCGCTCGCGAGCATCGTCGGACGGGCTCAGGGTCCGCTGTAGTGCGACTCGTCGCCGTACGGAACGAAGAGCGTATGCTCCGGCTGGAACCGCAGCTTGACCGTCCCGACCTTCCCGTTGCGATGCTTCGCGATGATCAGCTCCGTCGCGTCGGGATCCGGCGACGTCTCCTTGTTGTAGTAGACGTCGCGATACAAGAACGTGACGATATCCGCTTCTTGCTCGATGGCCCCGGAGTCACGCAAATCCGAAAGCAGCGGGCGTTTGTCTTGACGCGTTTCGACGGCGCGGTTGAGCTGGGCGAGGGCGATGATCGGGACTTCGAGGTCTTTCGCCGTCGCTTTGAGCGTGCGGCAGATCTCGCTCAGCTCTTCGTTGCGGTTGACGACTTTGCCGAGCGCGGACGGACGCACGAGCTGCAGGTAGTCGATCAGCACGAGGCTCAGCCCGTGCGCCGACTTGAGGCGGCGCAGGCGCGAACGGATCTCCGTGACCGTGGGCGCGCCGGCGTCGTCGAGGTAGATCGGCAGCTCGTGCAAGAGCCCCATCGCGTGGCCGATCTTCTCCCAGTCCCGGTCGGCGATCGCGCCGCGGCGCAGCTTCGAGGCGTCGAGCTTCGCTTCGGACGACAGAAGCCGCTCGACGAGCTCCTGCTTCGTCATCTCGAGCGAGAAGACGGCGACGGGCTTCTTCTCGTCCTTCGCCGCGGCGACCGCCATGTTGAGCGCGAGCGACGTCTTCCCCATCGCGGGACGCGCGGCCAGGATCACGAGGTTGCCGGGCTGCCAGCCCGCGGTGTAGTCGTCGATGTCGCGGTAGCCCGACGTGACGCCGGTGCGGTCGCCTTTCTGCTCGTGGCGCCGCTCGAGCGACTGGAAGACGCCGAGCAGCAGCGAAGGGACCGACGCGAACGCGTTGTGGTCGCTGCGGTTGCCGACCTCGTAGACGACCTGCTCCGCCTTGTCGACGGCGCCGGCGACGTCGTCCTCCGACTCGTAGCCGAGCTGCGTGATCTGGGTGCCGGCGTGGATGAGCCCGCGCAGGCTCGCCTTCTCGCGCACGATCCGCGCGTAGTACTCGGCGGACGCCGCGGTCGGGACGGTGTCCATCAGCGAGTTGAGGTACGCCATCCCGCCGACTTTGTCGAGCATCCCGCGGCTGCGCAGCTCTTCCGCGAGCGCGACCTTGTCGAGCGGCTCGCCGCGCTCGTAGAGCGCGTAGAGCGCGAGATAGATCGCCTCGTGCAGCGCGGCGTAGAAGTCTTCCGGGCGAACGATCTCGCTGACCGTCGCCATCATCTCTTTGTCGACGAGCACGGAGCCGAGCAGCGCCATCTCCGCCTCGAGGTTGTTCGGCGGAATGCGGTCGACGTGCGATGCGAGCGAAGCGACGTTCAACGAAGTGTTCTTCTGCGCGACCGTTCGCGCGCCGGCGGCGGCGCGGGAACGGGGACACCGAGCGCGGCGAGCGCCTCCGCGACGTTTGCGACGGACACGACCGCGATTCCCTCGGGCGTCGCGTCAAGTTCTTTGAGATTTTCGTGAGGAACGAGAATGCTTCTCATCCCCGCCTGGCGCGCGGCGTACAATTTCTCCACAATTCCACCGACCGCGCGAACGGCGCCCGTGAGTGACACTTCGCCCGTCACCGCGACGTCCTGCGGCAGCGGCGTCTTCGTGAGCGCGCTGTGCAGCGCGACGAAAAACGCGAGCCCCGCGGACGGACCGTCGATGTTCCCGCCGCCGATCACGTTGACGTGCAGGTCGCAGTCGGAAGGATCGATCCCGCTCACCGCGCGCACGACCGAGGCCGCGTTGAAGACGGCGTCGCGCGCCATCGATCCCGCCGTGTCGTTGAAGCGGACCGTGCCCTTGTGCGGCTCTCGCGCGGGGAACGCCGCGGCCTCGATCTCGACGATGCTGCCGACATACTGCAGCACGCCGAGTCCGTGCGCCTTGCCGATCTCGCGCACGCGCCGCGCGCGCGCCGGCGTGTGGCGCACGATGCGCCCGGCCTGCACGACGTCGAGCACGTCGTGCTCGCCGACGACCGCGCCTTTCACCCCGCCCGCACGCTCGAGCGCGTGCCCGTAGGCGTCGGCGAGCACCTGCACGGCCTTGCGCCCTTCGATCGTGTACGAGGCGATCAGCTCGGCGACGCCCTTCGCGATCCGCGCGTTGAGCCGCTGCGCCGCCTCGCGCACGATCCGCGCCACCTGCGCCGCGGTGAGCGGATCGAAGAACACCGCGCCGCACCGCGAGCGGATCGCCGCGTCGATCGCCTCCGGGTCGCGCGTCGTCGCGCCGATGAGCACGAAATCCGCGGGCGCGCCGTCGCGGAAGAGCTTCTTCACGTACGCGGGCACGTTCGGGTCGTGCTCGTCGTAGTACGACGACTCGAACGTGACGCGCTTGTCCTCGAGCACCTTGAGCAGCCGCGTCTGCATGACCGGATCCATCTCGCCGATCTCGTCGATGAACAGCACGCCGCCGTGCGCGCGGGTCACCAGACCGAGCTTCGGCTCGGGGACGCCGCTCTCGGAGAGCTCGCGGCGCGCGCCCTGATAGATCGGATCGTGGACGCTTCCGAGGAGCGGGTTCGTCGTCTCGCGGTGGTCCCAGCGCAGCGTCGGCCCGGCCGCTTCGACGAACGGCGCGTCGGCGGCGAACGGGGCGTGCGCGCGCTCCTTCGCGAGCTGCAGCGCGAGCCGCGCGACCGTCGTCTTTCCGACGCCCGGCGGGCCGTAGAGAATGACGTGCTGCGGATACGGCGAGGCGAGCTTCGCGATGAGCGCCTTGATCGCGGCTTCCTGGCCGACGACCTGCTCGAGCGTGCGCGGACGCAGCACGTCGAGCGCGGCGCGCGCGAGCTTCCGCGCGTCCAGCGCTTCGAGCTCGGCGAGCCGCTTCTGCGTCGCGGGCGTCTCCGGGCCCGCCTCTTCGCGCAGCGCTTCGAGCTTCAGCTCGCGCAGATACTCGTGATGCCGCGCGACCATCTTCGCGTTGATCTTCGTCTCGAGACGGTCGCCGACGCTGTGCTGCGCGACGAGATCGGCGAGCCGGTCCTCGATCTCCGCGATGACTTTCTTGTACTGCGCCTTCGCGGGCCGCGTCTCGAGCGTCGGGTCCTCGAAGACCAGCCGCTGAAGCGCCAGCAGGCGATCCGGGATCGCCTGCGAGCGCATCTCTTTCAGCGTGCCGAGCTTGCCGGCGCGCATCACGACCTTGTCGGCGCCGAGCGCGTCGGCGAGCACGTCGTAGAGCGCGCCGATCTCGCGGCGGAGCTTCTCGTCGGCGCTCGTCCGTCGCACGTTACGCCGGCCCGCCGTCAGCGCTGCGCGACGACCTGAACCGCCGACTTCGCGACGATGTTGTTCCCCAGACGGATCTCGATCGGGTAGGTCCCGAGCGCCTTGATCCCGTCCTTCATCTCGATCTTGTGGCGGTCGATCGTGACGCCGAGCTGCTCGTGGAGCGCCTCGGCGACCTGCGCGTTCGTGACCGTCCCGAAGAGCCGGCCGTTGCCGCCCGCCTTCGCGGCGACGCGCACCACGGTCTGCTCGAGCTGCGTCGCGACGTCCTGAGCGTTGGCGACCTCTTCGGCCTGTTTGCGCTTCTTGGCGTTCTGCTGCTGCTCGAGCTGCTTCATCGCGCCCGGCGTCGCGACGACGGCGAGCTTCTTCGGCAGGAGGAAGTTGTTCGCGTAGCCGTCTTTGACGTCGACGACGGCGCCGCGGTTCCCGAGCGGCTTGACGTCGTTGGTGAGGATGACCTTCACGGCGGCGCTCCTACTGGACGACGAACGGGAGGAGAGCGATGATGCGCGCGCGCTTCACTGCGGTCGTGAGTGCCCGCTGGTGCGAGGCGCAATTGCCCGAGATGCGGCGCGGGAGGATCTTGCCGCGCTCGCTGATGTACTTGCGCAGGCGCGTCGTGTCTTTGTAGTCGAGCGAGTCGATGCGCTCGGCGCAGAACGTGCAGACCTTGCGCTTCGGCCGGCGATCTTTTTTCGCGGCCGCGCGCTTGCCCTTCGGAGGAGGCATGTTCGGTGGGGTGACCTTTCGGTGATGTAGGTGGTGAACGGCCGGGTCGAGCCCGGCCCTACAACACGTGACGTCCGCGGACGCCACGACCCCCGTCGCCCCTTCGGGAAACGGGTGCCGCCCGGGGGCAGCGACGGACACTATAGCACGCCGGGAACGGCCGCACCACCCCGCCGGTCGCAGCTCGGGACGGAGGCTCGCTCAGTCCGACCCTCGTGCCGTCCGGGCGAAAGCGACCGGGTGCTTCCGCCCGGACGGGAGACGATGCCTTCGCGCCTCAGTAGGGATTGAAGCGCTCCGGGCCCTTCGCCCACGACTGAGCTGCGATCTTCCACGCGCCGGCGTCCTTCCGCAGCGACAGCGTGAACGAACCCGACTCGCTGTACGTCTTGCCGGCGATCTTCCCGCTGAAGAGCGCGGGAAAGATCACGTACGCGCGCGAGCCGTCGACGTAGAGATACGACGGTGCTCCGGGCGCGACGTTGGCGTCGGCGATCTTCAGGGCGACGAGCGCCTTGTCGAGGTCCGAGACGTACCGCTTCCCCGCGTCCGCGCCGGTCCACTCGTAGGGCGAGAACTCGTCGACGATCGTGCTTTCCGCGGTGTACAACGAACGCACCGATGCGGCGTCGCGGGTCCTCAGGGCATGAATCAATCCCGCGACCGCGTTCATCAACGCGGCTTTCTCGCGAGCGTCGGCGACGTGCTGGGCGGCGGTCGCCGCGGCCGGCGCGCACATCGCGACGGCGAGCAGCAGAGCGACGAGACGATACGAGAACCGCATGAGAACCTCCTGACGGATTCGTGCTGAGATGAAGGCTGTGCGGCGACCCCACCACGCCGCTGCGCCCGCGGCGAGAGCTGCGACCTGCACGGTCGTGCCGTCGATGATCGCGTAGCCGCCGGCGATCGCGGAGGGCGGGTTGCCCGAGGTCACGTGGAAGAACGGGGTCTTCGCGGCCCAGAGCCAGTTCGAGAACGACGTCCCGCAGATCTCGATCGTGCTCGTGGCGACGAACATCGCGGCGAAGAGCAGTCCGCGCCGGCCGCGCAGCGCCCAGGCGAACAGCGGCAGCCAGATCGCGCCGTGGACGTCGAGCCGTCCCGTGCGCGCCGCCAGCACCGTGAGTCCGGCCAGCGTCCAGACGAGCGCGAGCGCGAAGACCGTGACGACGACGTGCCGCTCGAAGCGTCTGATCCACGGCGTCGCCACGCAGCCGGCGGCGAACGCGTAGACCAAACCGTGTCCGAACGGCACGAACGCCGGAACCGCGCCGAAGCGGTAACGATAGCCGCCCCACACCTGCGAGCCGAGCAGCTCGAAACCCGTCGCGACGACGACGCACGTCCACGCGGTGCGCCGCTCGTCGGGCGGCAGCAGCCGCGCCGTGGCGACCAGCACCGCGAGCGTGCATGCGCCGAGCACGTATTGCCACGGCCACGGCTGCGCGAGCCGCGCGTCGACCCACAGCATCAGGGGCGCGTACGCGAGCACGCCGGCGAGGACCCAGGCCGGCATGCGCGCCGGCGCGTTCGCGTGCATCGCCTCAGTGCGCCGGCTGAACGATGTCGGCTTTGAGCGGGGCCAGCGCGGCGCCGAGATCCCGCCGTTCGGCCGGACCGACCTTGAACGTGTCGAGCGTCGCGTTGAGATCGACGAGCGCCGCCTGCCAGTCGTCGTCGGTGATGCCGAGACCCTTGTGCGCGGTCTTCATGTCGCGTCCGAGGTAGACGCACGGTCCGCCGGCCGCGGCGCAGAGCTGGTCGACGACGAGCTGGCGCACCCGCGCCTTCGAGTTGTCGCTCAGGCCCGTGAAGAACCGCTGCAGCTTCGGATCGGTCGCGAGACGGCGGATGAAGTCGTCGGTGACGGCCGCGATGCCGTCGTAGCCGCCCAGGCGGCGATACAGCGACTGCGCATCCGGCTGCATCGGGGCCGCCATCTGCGCTTGCGCGATGACCGCTCGCGGCGGCGGGAGAGGGACGGCCGGACACGACGATCCGAGCGCCGCGCTGATCGCGAGCATGCAAAACTCGATCATGGAAGAAACCTCCGATTAACGTGGTGACGGCGAAGAAAGCCGGCGCGCCGCGAAGGCCGCCGGCGGGAACTCAGGCGGCGACGGCCTCGATCAGCGACTCGCCGGCGAGCGGGATCGTGCGTTCGAGCCGCAGCGCCGCGGCCGCGAAGATCCGCTCGAACTCCGCGCGCGTGCGCTCCCGGCCGCCGCTGGTGATCACGAGCATCTCCAGATCGAGCAGCTTGGCGAGATCGGGCTCGTTGCCGGGGGCGATGAGCGCCTCCGCCGCGTAGACGCGCGCGCCGGAACGCATCGCGGCGCGAACGCGCTCCAGGATGCGCACGCAGCGCTCGTCCGACCAGTCGTGCAGGACGTGGCTGAGCAGGTACGCGTCGCCGGACGGGACCGACGCGAAGAAATCGCCCGCGACGAAGGTGCACCGCGCGCGCAGCGCGGCGGGCGCGGCTTCCGCGGCCGCCGCGATGACGCTCGGACGGTCGAACACGACGCCGCGCGCGTCGCGGCGGCACGCGAGAACCTCCGCGAGCACGGCGCCGTCCGCGCCGCCGACGTCGACGATCGTCGCGCCCGGCGCGAGCGCGACGTGCGGCGCGATCCGCTCGCCGAGCCCGAAGACGAGCCCGCGCATACCGCGCGTGAACGCCGCCTCGAGCTCGGGGACGCCGCGCAGGCACGACCACGCGTCGCGCCCGTGCACGTGCTCGAACGGCGAGTCGCCGCTCCGCACGCCGTACGCGAGCGCGTTGAACGCGGCGCCGTGCTCTTCCGAGGCGAACCAGCGCGCCAGCCCTTCGAGCGAGCCGGGGACGTCGCGCCGCAGCAGCTCGCCGGCGGGCGCGAGCGCGTAGCGTCCGTCGTCGCCTTCGGCGACGACGCCCACCGCGGCCAGCGCCCGCAGCAGCCGCGCGAGCGAGGGTGCGTGCGCACCCAGCTCCCCGGCGAGCGAGGCCGCGTCGCGCGGCCCCGTCGCGAGCGCGTCGGCGAGGCCGAGACGCGCCGCGACGGCGACCGCCGCCGACACCCATCGTCCGGCGAGCAGCTCGAGGATGCGCGCGCGTGAATCCGCCGCGGCGGCGCTCGGCTCGGCGATCATCGGTCCGGCGTCGCGGCCCGCGCCATCGCGCTGGGGTTCGTGTACTCGTCCAAAGCGACGACCTTGCCGTCGCGCACCGTGAAGACGAACACGAAGTCCTCCGCGTACGGCTTTCCGGTGACGAGCGACGTGCCGGCGTAGCTGCCGATCACGGCGACGCGCTCGCCGCCGGCGACGAACTGCCGGACGTCGAAGCGCGTCCACGTCACTTCCTGCGCGAGCTGCGTGAAGAACTCGGTCACGCCCGCTTTCCCGTGCTTCGTACCGCCGTGCGGGAGCACGTCGGTCGGGAACGGCGTCCGCCACACGACCGCGTCGTCGACGCGCTCGACGAGCGAGGCGATGTCGCCGCGGCCGAAGTCGCCGAGGACGCCCTGAACGACGGCGAGCGCGTCGCTCGCCGTGTGCGCGGCGGTCATGCCGCACCGTACGCCGCCAGCACGGCGGTCGGGTCGCTGTACTCGCGGAAGGCGACGATCTTGTCGTCGCGGACGCGGAAGACGAACGCGAAGTCCGCGCTCGCGCGCTTCCCGCTCGTGCGGAACGTCCCGTCGTACGTACCGATGACGACGATCGTACCGTCGGCCGTGAGGAAGTCGTGCAGGTCGAAACGCGTGATCTGCACCGTCTCGTCCAGCTCGCGGAAGAACGCCGCGACTTGCTCTTTTCCGCGCCGCGTCCCGCCGTACGGGATCGCGCCGGCCGGGAAGGGCGTCTCCCAGACGATGGCGTCGTCGAGGCGCGCGAGGAGCGCCGGGATGTCGCCGCGCTGGAAGTCGGCCAAACCGCCGCGGACGGCGGTCAAGGGATCCGAAGTGATCATGGTGTCCTTTCCTGGTTCGCGGCGCTCGAACGGCGCCGGGCGGAAAGGAGCGTACGGGCGCGGCGAGCCGCGCGACAGAGTCGCGCTACTCAGGCCGCGCGGAGCGATTACTCAGTCGCGCGCGGCGGCCGCGAGCGCGCCCAGCTCGCGGCGCGAGCCGATGCCCAGCCGGTTGAACACCGACTGCAGGTGGTTGCCCACGGTTCGCTCGCTAAGCCCGAGCCGCGCCGCGATCTCGCGGTTCGAACGGCCGTCGAGCGCGAGCGCCGCGACCTCGCGCTCGCGCGGCGTGAGCGCGTCGAGCGGATCGTCCCCGTGACCCGCGCGCTCCAGCCGCTCGACGTCGCGGACGCAGCCCGCCGTTCGGTACGCCCGCAGCGCGTCGGCGTGGCGCTCGGCGACCTCCAGCGCCCGCGCCCGCGGCAGCTCCCAGCTCAGCTCGCCGTAGCGTTCCGCGGCGAGGCTCGCGCAGCGGACGGCTTCGGCGCGCCGCTTCGCACGCCGCGCCGCGAAGGCGTCGAAGAGCGCGCGCTCCGCCGCGCGCGAGACGTCTCGCGGGCCGGCCTCCAGCAGCGCGCGCGCACGGAGCACGTCGCCGGGCGCGCCGCAGCGCGCGACCTCCGCGCACAGGAACAGCGGCCGCGCCGCGGGGCCGAGCGCGTCGAGCGCCGCGCTCAGCAGCGCGGGGATCGTCGACGTCTCACCGCGCGCTTCGCGCAGGCGGACGAACGCGCACGTCACGTAGCCGATGTCGGCGTGGTCGCCGCCGGCGAGCGTGCGCGCGAGCAGCGTCTCGTCGGCGGCGATCCGCGCGAGCAGCACGTCGTCGCCGGCGTCGAGCGCGATCGGGACGCCGCAGGCGAACGCCCAGGCCGCGAACCGCCGCGGCTCGGGCGCGACGGCGAGCGCGTCGACGAGCGCGGCGCGCGCGCCCCGGACGTCGCCGAAGACGTAGCGCACCCGCGCGAGCGAGAGCAGATCGTTCGAGGTGTGCCAGCGCATCGCGAGCTCGTACGAGAGCGCGGTCGAGGACTCCAGCGCGCTCAGCGCGGTCTCGCGCCGGCCGGTCAGGAACGCGTTCAGCCCGAGATTGTTCTTCGTGCTGACGACGAGCTCGACGTGCGCGATCGACTCGGCGAGCGCGATCGCCTCCGCGTAGTCGTCGAGGAAGCGGTCGTCCCACGCGTCGGCGCGCAGCATCGCCCGCGTGTTGAGAAACACGACGACGCGCTCAGGGTCGCCGTGCGCCCGGAGCGCTTCCGCCGCCTCGAGCTGCCGTTTCGCCTCGGCGGTGCGCCCGGCGAGCTGATGGATCTGCGCGAGCCGGACGCGGACGGCGAACAGCAAGCTCGACGCGCCGGCGGGGGCGACGAGCGCGAGCGCGCGCTCGGCGTCTTCCAGCGCGTCGCGCGGCGCGCCGTCGAACCACCGCAGTCGCGAGCGCAGCAGCAGGAGCCGCGCCTGCCCCGCGCCGTCGCCCGCGTTCGCGTACGCATGCAGCGCGGCGTCGAGCGGCGCGCGGGCACGCTCGGCGTCGCCGTCCCCGAGCGCGGCGGCGGCGAGCTTTTCGTTGAGGCGCGCGCCGGCGTCCGCACCGTCCGGCTGCGCCGTCAACGCGCGCTCGAAGAAGTCGGCCGCGGCGCGGTAGTCGTGCAGCGCTCGCGCGCGATCGCCGGCCGCCTCTTCGTAGCGCTGCGTCCGCTCGGCGTCGCCGGCGAAGCGCCAATGGTACGCGAGGCGGGCCGACTCGACGTCGGCGCGCGACTCCAGCAGCATCCCGATGCGGCGGTGCACGTCGGCGCGCCGGCGTGCCGGCAGCAGCGCCTCGATCGCGGTGCGCGCAAGCGCGTGATGGAAACGCCAGCCCTTGGCGTCGCGGCCGATCAGGTCGAGCCGCTCGGCGCGCTCGAGCGCCTCTTCGACCGCCGCGGCGTCGCTGCCGGCGACGGCGGCGAGGCCCGCGACGTCGATCTCGCCGAACGCCGCGGCCAGCAGGAGCGTCTCCCGGGCCTCGGCGTCGAGCGGCTCCCAGCGCTCGACGATCGGGTACGCGAACGACGGCGTCGCGGCGTCGTCCGCGCCGGCCAGCGCGTCGCGCAGCAGCTCCAGCGCGAACAGCGGGTTCCCTTCCGCGAGCGCGACGATGCGCCGCAGCCGCTCGACCTCCAGCCGGCCGCGGTCGCGCAGCGCCTCGCGCAGCAGCGTCGCGACGTCGCGGTCGGCGAGCGCGCGAAGCAGCACGACGTGCGCGCCGCGGAGCCGCTTTTCGAGCGCCGGGCGGCCCTCGGGCCGCGCCGCGGTGAGCACGAAGAACGCTTCGCCGGCGAGCTCGCCGGCCAGAAACGCGACGAGATCGAGCGACGCGTCGTCGACCCAGTGCGCGTCGTCGACGATCAGCGCGAGCGGCCGCCGCCGCACGAGGCGCCGCGCGGCGGCCGCGACGGTCGCCAGCCGCGCCGCCTTTTGCAGCGCCGCCGACGGGTCGAGGCCGCCCGCGATCGCGCGCAGATCGGCGGCGTCGTCGCGCGACTCGGCGTAGGCGTCGACGGCGCGCGCGATCCCGAGGACGAACGCCGCGTACGGCTCGTTGACCCGCTCCAGCCCGTTCGCCGCGACGACGACGGCGTTCAGCTCGCCGGCGCGCCGCCGCACCTCGCCGATGAGGCGCGTCTTCCCCATCCCCGGCTCGCCCTCGACGCGCACGACGCACGCGTCGCCGCCGCGCACCGCCTCGTCGAGCCGGCGCATGAGAAACGCACACTCGTCGTCGCGCCCGATCAGCCGCGGCGCGACGACCGGCGAAGAGATCATCGCGTTCTCAGCATACTCCCAGATTGCGCCGCTGTCGCCTCCCCGAGCGGAGGCCTCCCGTCCCGCAACGTAGCTGACGCCGATGCGGATCGCGATCGGCGCCGACGACACCGGACCGCTCACCGAGGCGCTCCTCGACGAGCTGGCGCGTCGCGGCATCGAGATCGAGCCGCACGGCGCGCTGCTCGACGACAGCCGCGACTGGGTCTCGGCCGGCCGCGCCGTGGGCGAGGCCGTCGCCTCCGGCCGCGCCGCGCTGGGCATCGTCTGCTGCTGGACCGGGACGGGGATCTCGATCGCGGCGAACAAGGTGGCCGGCGTGCGCGCCGCGTTGTGCGCCGACGCGCCGACCGCCGCCGGCGCGCGCCGCTGGAACGACGCGAACGTGCTGGCGCTCAGCCTGCGCGCCACGAGCCCCGCCGTCGGGGCGGAGATCCTCGGCGCCTTCCTCGAGACCCCGCCGAGCGACGACGCCGCCGACCGCGCCGCGATCGCGTCGCTCGAATAAGTGCTCGCCGCCCTCGCGCTCGCGGCCGCGCTTCAGCGCGCCGCGGCGTCGCCGCCTTCGCCGCCGTTCGTCGACGTCGGAACGCGGCGGCTGTTTCGCTGCACGCCGCGCGACAGCGGGGTCGCGGTCGCCGGCTATTGCGACGTCGTTCGCGTTCCGCTCGCGTGGAGCGATCCGAACTCCGGGACGATCGGCGTCCGGTTCGAGTGGATCCCGGCGGCACGTCCGGGTGCGCGGCAGACGATCGTCGCGCAAACCGGCGGCCCGGGGTTCGCCTCGACGGGTGACGGGGATGCGTTCACGCGGCTGTTCCGGCCGCTTCTGCGCGACCGAAACCTGCTGCTGATGGACGAGCGCGGAACCGGCGCATCGACGCCGATCGACTGCGAGCCGCTGCAGCGTATCGTCGCCCTTCGTCTCTTCACGAACTATCAGTCGGCGGTCGAGCGGTGCGGCGTCGAGCTGAACCGGACGTTTCGCACCCGCGACGGGCGCGGATACGTGCACGCGAGCGAGCTGTTCTCGACGCCCGAATCGGTGCGCGATCTCGCCGCGATCGTCCAACTCCTCAAGCTCGGGCCGGTCGACCTCTACGGCGTCTCCTACGGCACCTTCTTCGCTCAGACGTTCGCCGCCCGCTATCCCGCGATGGTTCGCACGCTGACGCTCGACAGCCCGTATCCGCTCGGTCAAGATCAGATCGATCTGCCGTGGCGCGCCGAGATCCGGTTCGCGCTGGCGACGGTGTGCGCGCGCAGTGCGGCGTGCTCGGCCGCGACGCCGCGCGGTTCGGTGCAGGCGCGCATCCGCCGCGTGATTCGAGAAGCGAACGCCGGACGGATACGGTTACACTCCGCCGGGATGACGGCTGCGCTCGACCGGGTCTTCGCCGAAGCGAGTCTGAGCACACCGCCGATCGAGTACCGCGATCTCGCCGCGGCGGCGCTGGCATTCGAGCGCGGGTACGCCTCACCGCTGTTCCGGCTCATCGAGGAGTCGCGCATCGCGGCGATGCTTCCCCTCGCGCCGCAAGCGTATTCCGCCGGGATGGAGGTCGCGGACGAGTGCACGGTCTACCGCAATCCGTTCGACCTGCGCCTCCCGTTCGCACGCCGCGTACGGCAGCGAAACGACGCGCTGGCGGGCCTTCCGGCCGGAGCGTTCGATCCGCTCACGCTCGCCGGCATCGTCTCGATGCCGGACGAAAGCTTCAACGAGTGTCTTCGCTGGCCGGCGCCCGTGTACGAGGAGGCACTGCCCTCGGCCGTCCCCCTCGTGCCGTCGACGCTTCCCGTCCTGATGCTCTCGGGCGAGCTCGACGCGACGACCGCGCCGGGCGATGCGCGGATCGCGCGCCGGCAGCTCGGCCCGTCGGCGCGCCTGGTGTGGCTGCCCAACACGACGCACGCCTCGAGCACCGGCGACGAGTACGGCTGCGCCGAGCGGATCGTGCGCTCGTTCATCACGACGCCGCAGGCGCCGCCGGACGTCTCGTGCACGGCGCGTATCCCGGAGATTCGCGCCGTCGGCAGCTATCCGCTCTGGGCCGTCCAGCAGCCGCCCGCGGCGAGCCGGCACGGCGATCGTGCGCGGCCCGACGCCGCGCGCGTCGCCGCGCTCGCCGTCGCGACGGTCGGCGACGCCGTCGAGCAGCTGCGCTTCATGTTCGATAACGGCGGGCGCTGCGGGCGGACGCGGTGGTGCGCGCTCGGCCTCCAAGCGGGCTCGGCGATCGCGAACGCACGCTTCGACCGCATCAGGCTCGAAGGCTATCGCCTCGCCGCCGATGCGCCGGTCGACGGTGACGTGACGATTCGGAACGCACGCTTTCGCGGCGCGCCCGGGATCGTCACGGCGCATGTCTCGGTGAGGACCGACGACGCTCCGGCGGCGTGGTGGCCGGCCCCGCCGAGGCGGCTGAAGATCCGCGAGCGGCTCACGCTGCGCTGGGACGAGCGCGTCCCGCGTGCGCAGGCGACGATCGAAGGGACGACGCAGGACGGCCGGCCCGTTCGCGAAACGGCGCCGGCGCCCTGACCGCTGCCGGTCCGTCCGCCCGTCTGGCCCGAGTCTCCCCAGTGCACGTCTTTGTTCGGCGCGTAGACGATTTGGTTCGTTCCTTTCAGGAAACGAGCCGCACCGCGCGTCGTGCGCTAACGCAAGCCGACCGACGCGCGGATCGCGCGGTCGCGCAGGCGGATCGGCAGCATCGCGAGGACGTTGCCGGCTTTCGCGCTCGCGCCGAGGATCGCGTTGGGACGCGGGTGCTTCGCGGTGATCGCCGCGACGACGGCGTTCGTGACCGTCTCGACCGGCATCCCGCGCTTCTCTTCCTGAACGGTGGCGGCGAAGAGCTTGTCGAGCGCGTCGCCGTAGCGCTCGAGCGCCTCCGGCGAGAGCCGCGCGAGAAGACGCTCGCGCGACTCGCGCCCCTTGCGCCAGATCGGCGTCTGCACCGAGCCGGGCTCGATCAGCGAGACCGCGATTCCGGCCGAGCCGAGCTCGATGCGCAGCGCGTCGGTCAGCGCGCGCAGCGCGAACTTCGACGCGCTGTACGGGCCGAGGAACGGCGCGGTGATCCGTCCCGAGGCCGAGCCGATGAACACCAGCCGCCCGCGTGTCGCGCGCAGGAGCGGCAGCATCGCCTGCGTCACGGCGAGCTGGCCGACGACGTTGATCTCGAGCTGCCGGCGCAGCTCTTCGACCGGCAGATATTCGAGTGGTCCCGCCACCGGAACGCCGGCGTTGTTGACGAGCGCGCGCAGCGGGACGCCGCCGGCGGCGACCGTCTGTGCCGCCGCGGCGATCTGCGCCCCGTCGGTGACGTCGAGCATCACCGGGCGAATGCCGGCGTGCAGCGTCGCCACGCGCGCCGCGTCGGCGTCGTTGCGAACGCCGGCGTAGACGACGTAACCGCGCCCCGCGAGCGTGCGCGCGACGTCCTCGCCGATCCCGCTCGACGCTCCGGTGACGACGACCGCTTCGTTCATGCGGGTTCGTTCGCGGGCGAGGCGGCGGCGTCCGCGCGCGCGGCGCGCGCGTCGCGGTTGAGGCGGCGCTGGATCCGCGCGTCGCCGAAGATCAGGTCGATCGCGCCGGGGAACGCCTTCGCCGCCCACACGGCCGGACGGTAGTTCCACGGCACGATGTGCTTGCGGCGCGGCCGCTCGACCGCGCGGACGACCGCGTCGGCGATGATCGCCGGCGACGGCAGGTTCTCCATCGCCGCATTCATCCGCGTCGCGACGAACCCGGGCTCGATGAGCGTAACGGCGATCCCGTCGCTGCGCAGCTCGCGGCGCACCGAGTCGTTCAAGCCGCGCAACCCGAACTTCGAGGCCGAGTACATCCCCATCACGCCGGACTCGCCGGCGATCGAGCCGATGTTGACGATCGATCCGCCGCCCTGCGCGCGCATCACCGGAATCACCGCGTGCATCGTGCGCGCCGGCCCGAGCAGGTTGACCGCGAGCACCTGCTCCAGCTCGTCGTCGCCGCTGTCGATCAGCGAGGGCGCCGAACCGATCCCGGCCGCGTTCACGAGCACGTCGATCCGTCCGAACGCGCGCACCGCCGCCGCGACGAGCGCGTCGACGTCGGCGCGGTTCGTGATGTCGGCCGGCACCACGAGGACGCGCTCGCCGAACGGCGCGAGCTCGGCGGCGAGCGCGTCGAGCAGCGCGTCGCCGAGCGCGGCGAGGACGACCCGCATCCCGCGGGCCAAGAACGCGCGCACCGTCGCCGCGCCGATCCCCCCGGACGCGCCGACGACGACGGCGACACGATGCGAAAGGTTCACGAAGCGCGTCGTTATGGGCCCGTCCCGGCAGGCCCTACCAGACGGTGCAGATCGGCTTCGGCGGCTTGGGGCAGTCGAAGGCGCTGTACCATTCCGGGATGTTGGCGACGGTCTGGTTCACCCGGTCGCGCGGGATCGGGTGCGGGTCGGTCAGGGCCTGATTTCGCATCGCTTCGGGACGCTCGTTCTCCGTCCACGACTGCGCGAAGGCGAGGAAGTACCGCTGCTCCGGCGTGAAGCCGTCGACGCTCTCGTGCGGCTTCCCGGCCAGCGAACGCTCCAGCGCGCGGTAGCCGATCACGACGCCGCCGAGATCGGCGATCGCCTCGCCCGCGACGAGCTTTCCTTGATAATGCACGTCGCCGATCGCGACGGTCCGGTCGAACTGCCGGATCACGCACTGCGCGCGGGCGTCGAATTGACGCAGATCGGCCGGCGTCCACCAGTTGCGCACGTTGCCGTGCAGGTCGAACTTGTGTCCTTGGTCGTCGAACCCGTGCGTCATCTCGTGTCCGACCGTCCCGCCGCCCGTCGCCGCGAGGTTCGCCGCGTCGTCGCCGCTCGGGTCGAAGAACGGACGCTGGAGCTGCGCCGCCGGCAGGACGATCTCGTTGCGCTGGACGTCGTTGTACGCGTTGACCGTCTGCGGCGTCATGCTCCACTCCGCGCGGTTCAGCGGCTTCCCGATCTTCCCGACCTGATACGCGCGATCGAAGACGTGCCCGCGCAGCGCGTTCGCGGCGTACGGGCCGCGCGTCACGTCGTATGCGGCGTAGCTGCGCCAGCGGTCGGGATACCCGACCTTCAACCCCATCGCGTTCAGCTTCGCGAGCGCGTAGCGTTTCGTCGTCGGACTCATCCACGGCAGCGCCGCCATCTCGGCGCGGTACGCGTCGCGGATCCGCACCACCATGTTCGTGGCGATCGCTTTCGCCGGCGGCGGAAACGCCTTCACGACGTACGCCTGGCCGACGGCCTCGCCGAGATAGTCGTTGGTGGCCTCGACGCAACGCTTCCACCGCGGGAGCTGCGCCTTCGTCCCGTTCAGCACGCGCCCGCGGAACGCGAAGTTCTCCTGGTCGAAGCGCTTCGGCAGCTGCGAAGCGTACGCGTCGAGCAGCCGCCAGCGCAGGTACGCGCGCCACGTCGCGATCGGCGCGGTCGCGACCGCGCCGTCGAGCGCGCGCACGAACGAGGGCTCGGCGACGTTCATCGTGCCGGCGGTCGGGACGCGCGCGTCGCGCCAATACGTCGCGAAGCGCAGGTGCGGCGCGAGCGCTTCGATCTGCGGCGCGCGCATCGGGTGGTAGACCGCCGAGGGATCGCGCATCGCGGCCGCCGGCAGCGAGCCGCGCGCCAGCGCGGTCTCGAACGACAGGATCGCGCGCGCGTCGGCGCTCGCGCGCGCGTCGCCCGAGAGCGCCAGCATCTTGGCGACGTGCGCGACGTACTTCGCGCGCACGCGCTTCGACTCGGCGTCGGTGCGCAGGTAGTAGTCGCGTTCCGGGAGCCCGATCCCGGCCTGATCGATCTCGGCGATCACGTGGCTGCTGTTCTTGAAATCCTGCGCCGGGCTGAGGAAGAACCCGGCGTCGGCGCCGATCGCGTGCAGCCGCGCGAGCTCGGCGGGAACGCCGGCACGCGTGCGCAGCGCGGCGATTCGCGCCAGCTCGGGCGCGAGCGGCGTCAGCCCGGCGCGCTCGATCGCCGCCGTGTCCATGCACGCGCCGTAGAAGTCGCCGATCTTCTGCGCCACGCTCCCGTGCGCGCCGGGATGCGCTTCCGCCGACTCCAGCGTCTCGCGCACGATCTCGCGGGTGCGGTCGACGAGCTCCTCGATGTAGCCGTACTCGCTGTACGCCGCCGGGATCGGATGCGCGGCGCGCCACGTCCCGGTCGCGTAGTCGAAGAAGTTCGTGCAGGCGTTCGCGCTGCGATTCATCGCCGCCGGGTCGAACGGCTCCGGCAGCGTCGCGTCGGCGCGCACGCCGCTGCGAGCGGACACGAGCGCGAGCCCGCCGGCGAACGCGAGCGCGATGCCGAGCCGAACGACGGGGACCGAGAAGCGCATTCGACCTCCTAGGGAATCAGGAGGCCGCTGTTCCGTGGCGCGGCGGCCCGGTCCCGCTACTTCTTCTGATAGGGAAGCGGCCCGCCGCGGTGCTGCTCGCCCGGCGTCCGGTTCTGGGCCGGCGCCGTCGGCGCGCCGCGCTCGGAGCCGCGATCGTCCTCGAGCGCCTCGACCGCGTGCCGGTGCTCGTCGGCCGAGTTCTCGTGCCGCTGGTGTTCCGTGCGCTCGTCGCGTTCGCTCATGCCGTCCTCCGCGCACGTTATACCGGGCGGCGGACCCCGCTACGCGCGGCGCTCGCCTCGCGGCGTGCGCGCGAGGTACGATCGAGCGGCCCGTGGCGATGCGCATCCTCACCGACGGCTGGACCTTCCTCGAGTCGCCGCGCTGGCACGCCGGACGGTTCTGGGTCTCCGACTTCTATACCGGAAGCGTGCTCGCCGTCGGCCTGGACGGCGCCGTAGAGACCGTCGCGCACGTTCCGGGCCGCCCTTCGGGACTCGGGCCGCTCCCGAACGGCGACGTGCTCGTCGTCTCGATGCGCGACCGCCGGGTGCTGCGCTTGGCGGACGGCGCGCTGCGCCCGCACGCCGACCTGTGCGCCGTCGCGACCGGCGACGCCAACGATCTGATCGCCGATCGCGACGGCTCCGCCTACGCCGGCAACTTCGGCTTCGATCTGACGGCGCGCGATCCGCCGCGGGCCGCGACGCTCGCCCACGTCGCGCGGGACGGGTCTGTCCGCGCCGCGGCCGGCGACCTGGAGTTTCCGAACGGGATGGCGATCGAGGCCGGGACGCGGAGCCTGCTGGTCGCCGAGACGTTCGGGCGGCGCATCAGCGCGTTCGCGATCGCGCCCGACGGGTCGCTCCGCGATCGCCGGGTCTGGGCTGCCTTCGACGACGTCTCGCCGGACGGGATCGCGCTCGATCGCGAAGGCTGCCTGTGGGTGGCCGATGCGACCGGGCGGCGTGCCGTGCGCGTGCGGCCGGGCGGCGCGATCGACCGCGTGCTGACGCACGGCGAGGACGGGATCTACGCATGCGCCCTGGGCGGACCGGGAGGGCGGACGCTAGCGCTGTGCGCGGCGCCGACGTTCCGCGAGGCGCCGGCCCGCGCGCTGCGCCGGAGCCGGCTCCTCGCGTGCGAGGTGGAGGTGCCGGCCGCTCCGCCGCCGTGAGGCCGGCCGTCAAGAACGTGCGCTTTCTTGCGTTGAGGGAGGCGAAAGTCGTTAGGACGTTCGACCCCGGGGAATCAGGGGGTGCGGAGGACGTGTTCTCGGCTGGGCGGGCCAAGGATCACCACCTCGGTTTTCGGCGATCCCTCGTCTAGGAGATTTTCACGGATGAAGCTTCTCCCGCGTCCACCGTTGGACGTCCAGCGCCCGCTCCCGCCCTTCGATCCGCCGCGTACGATCCGCGGCTCGCGGGCCTGCGCGCTGGGTCTCACGCTTCTGGGCCTCGCGATCGCCGGCTGCTCGGCCGGCGGTGGGCTGACGCCTTCCTCGCACCAGCCCGGCGAACGTTCCACGGGCGGCTCCGGCCGCTACGGCGCGAACATCGCTCGGGCGCTCCCCGCGGTCTCGCCGAGTCCGGTTCCGGCCGACCAGGTCGCCTGCAACCCGGGCCCGCCGACGCCGGGGACTCCCCCCAATACCGCCTGCGGCGTCGTGACGAAGCCGCAGCCGCCGTCGACGACCCCGAGCAGCGGGATGACGCCGGCGCAGCTGCGCGCCGCCTACGGGCTGGCGCCCGTCGTGCCGGCCGCCACGCCGGGGCCCGGCGCTCCGCCGCCGAACGCGTCGGCGCCGACCGGCCCGCTGGTCGCCGTCGTCGACGCCTACGACGATCCGAACGCCGAGCAGGACATGGGCAAGTACCGCGCCCAGTTCGGTCTCCCCGCCTGCACGAAGGGCAACCACTGCTTCGACAAGATCAACCTCCCGCCGACGCCCGGCCAGCCGCCGAGCGGCCCGGGCCCGGCCGGCAAGGCCGCGACGTCGACCTGGAACGACGAGATCACGCTCGATCTCGCGATGGTCTCGGCGGCGTGCCCGACCTGCCGGATCACCCTCGTCGAAGCCGGCGGTCAGGATCTCGACAGCCTGGCGACCGCGGTCAACACGGCGGCGAGCTACGGACCGGCCGCGATCAGCGTGAGCTGGGGCGTCGCCGAGGCCGGGAACGCGGGCGGCATCGACGCCGCGGCGCAGGCGGCCTTCAACCATCCGGGGATCGCGATCGCCGCGAGCGCCGGCGACAGCGGACCCGGCGCGGTCGAATTCCCCGCCTCGTCGCCCTTCGTGACCTCGGTCGGCGGAACGACGCTGAATGCCGACGGCAGCTCGGCCCGCGGTTACGACGAGAGCGTGTGGCCGCAGAGCGCCAACGGATGCAGCAGCATCTTCCCGGCGCCCGCGTGGCAGACGATCTCCAACGGCTGCGCCGGACGCGCCGTGCCCGACATCTCGGCGCTCGCCGACTACAACCCGGGCATCGCGGCCTACAGCAGCGCCGACAAGGGCTGGGTGGTGTTCGGCGGGACGAGCGCGAGCGCGCCGTTCGTCGCCGGACTCTACGCGGCGGCCGGGGACTACGGCTCGGCCGGCGCCGGCGCCGCCGGGATCTACGCCAACGCGGGCTCGCTGAACAGCGTCACGGGCTCGTCGGCGCAGCTCTTCAGCCCCAACGGCCTCATCGGGTTCTGAGGCCTTCGTGACGCACCGCCGCGCGCATCGCGCCCGCCCGATCTTCCCTCGGGCCCGGCTCCACGCGAAGCTCGCGGCGGCGCTCCGCGCCCCGGTCGCCCTCATCCTGGGCGAGCCGGGGTTCGGCCGGACGACGCTGATCGGCGAGCATCTCGCCCAGCGCGGCGTCCGGCACGCGCGGGTCGCGGCGCGGCCGAACCACGCCGAACCCGCCGAGCTGGCCGCCGCGATCGCGCGCGCGGCCGGCGTCCCGGCGCCCGCGGCCCTTTCCTCGGAAGGCGTGTCGCGCTGGCTGCGCGACGAGCTCGCCGCCTCGTGCGGCGTGCTCGTCCTCGACGACTGCGACGCGCTGCTCCACGCCCCGCGCGGCAGCGGGCTCCTCGCCCAGCTCGTCGACGGCACGTCCGGCGCGCTGCGCTGGGTGCTGATCGGCCGCGACGCCGGGGATCTCCCCGTCCCGCGCTGGCTCTCGTCCGGAATCGCCGAGCTGCCGCTGGAGACCGACGATCTGCGGGTCGAGCCCGGCGAGCTGCGTGACGCGGCCCGCCGGCTCGCCCCGTCCGACGAGGCGCTTCGCACGCTGCTCGCGACGACCGGCGGATGGCCGCTCGGCGTCTCGGTCGCCCTCGCGCAGGAGCGCATCGACGCGCCGCCCGGCCCCGACGAAGTCTACGCCTTCCTCCTCGACGCGGCGCTCGAGCCGCTCGCACCGCACGAGCACGCGCACGTTCTCGAGCTGGCCTGGTGCGGCGAGTTCGACGGCGCCGTCCTCGACGCGCTGGAATGTCCGCGCCGCATCGCCGAAGCGCTCGTCGCCGCCGGCGTCGCGGAGAGCACCGCGCCCGGCGCCTACGTCTTTCCGGGACCCGTCCGCGCCGAGCTGCGCGCGCGCTGCGCCGCGCTCGACGCCAACGAGCGCGCGACCGTGCTCGACCGCGCCGCCGCGGCACTGCGCCACGTCGGCCGCTGGACCGACGCCGTCGACCTGCGCGTCGCCGCCGGCGACGAGCGCGCGCTGCTCGAGACGCTCGAGCGCGACGGCTTCAGCGCGCTCGACCGCGGCGGGGCGCAAAGCGTCCGCGACGCGCTCGCGACGCTGAGCGACGAGGTCATGATGCGGCACCCCTCGGTGCTCGCGATGCGCGCGGCGGTCGCGTCGCTCGACGAAAGCTTCGACGTCTCCGAAGCGTGGTTCCAGCTCGCGCTCAACGCCGCGAGCCCGCGCGAGCGCCGCGACGTCGTGATCCGTTACGCGATGGACCTCGTCCGGCGCGGACGCAGCGACGCCGTCGAGCTGCTCGAAACCGAAGCCGCGCGCGAAGACGCGCCGACGAACGAAGACGCCGACGCCGCGCTGTGGGCGCTGCTCGGCACCGCGTACGTCGCGGCGCACCGTCTCTCGGACGCACGCGCCGCGGCGCGCCGCGCCCTCGTCCACCTCCCCGCGATGACCGACGGCGCGCTCCGCGCGCGCGTGCTGCACCAAAGCTCGTACGTCGCGCTCAACGACGGCGACTGGAACGCCGCGCGGGCCCACGCCGAGCGCGCGCTGGAGCGCGCGGAGGCCGCGTCGCTGCACGACCTCGCCGCGCGCGCGCTGAGCGTGCTGCTGAACGTGGCGATGCTGCACGACGACGACGTCCCCGCCGCGCGGGCGCTGCTCGCCCGGATCGACCACGCCGGACGGCTCGCCGCGAACGACGGCCTGCGGATCTACGCGATTCTCAACGCGTACTCGCTCGAAGTGGACGCCGGGAACGCCCGCGCGCTCGAAGACCTCGACGCCGAGCTGCACGACATGAAGCTGCTCGTCACGCCGACCGTCGCCGAGGCGCTGCTCCCCGCGCAGGCGCTGCGCGCGACGTGGGACGGACGCTTCGCGCACGCCTACGGGCTGCTCGCGCCCGGCGTCGAGAACTTGTTCGACGAGGACCGCACCGCGTACCGGTGGGCCGAGATCGCGCTCTACGCCGCGGCCGCGGGGATGCGCAACGAGAGCCGCCTCGCCGCGGAACGCTGCTCGGGGACGCTCGCCCACGTCGACGGGACGCAGTCGCTGGCGCTTCGCGCGCTCGCGTACCTCGCCCTCGCGGCGCGTCTGTGCGACGACGGCGTGCGCGCGGAAGAACACCTCGCGCGTGCGCTCGGCTCGGCCCCGGTTCCGGCGCGGATGGCCGCGCTGCTCGCCGCGGTCGCGGCGTTCTGCGCGTGGCGTGACGACGGCGACGCGAAGCTCTTCGCGCTCGAGGACGCGATCGCCGCGCTCGACGCGCTCGATCTCGGCGGCGTCGGACGCCTGATCGAGATGCTGCCGCTGCCCGAGACCGACCTTGCGTCCGCGCTGCCCGAAGGAGTCGGCCGATGATCGAGTGGCAACGGGACGTCGCGGCGCCGCCGCTCGCCGGCGCGCTGCGCGTGATGGCGCCGGCGCTCGCGCAGCGCGCGGTCGCGCGGCTGCGCGCGCCGCACCGCACCGTCGTCGCGAAGATCCTCGCCCTGCGCTGCGTCGAGCGGTTCGCCGTCGCGCTGAGCGCGGGCGATTCCGCCGCCGCCGCGCGGTGGGCCGACCGCAGCTGCGAACGCTACGCCGGGATCGTCCCGATCAACGAGCTGCTCGGCGCGCTGGTCGACGACGTCGTCGCGAGCCTTCCCTCGTCCTCGATCGCGCCGGCGCGCGTCGCGGCGGCCGTGCGCGAGGTGATCTCGCGGCCGCGGCTCGTGAAGGCCGCCCGGCACGACGCCGTCGACGAGGTCGACGTCGTCCTCGACGGGCTGCTCATCGACCTCGATCAGGCCGACCCGCTCACCGCCGAGCACTCGCGCGCGGTGTCGTTCTGGTGCGCGCGGCTCGGCGAGCGGATGGGCGCGAGCAAGAGCGAGGTGATGCACCTCAGCCGCGCCGGGCTCGCGCACGACGTCGGGAAGGTGACGACGCCGCCGGAGATCCTCATGGCGCCGCGCCGCCTCGCCGACGACGAGATGGAGATCATGCGCCGTCACGCCGCCGAAGGCGCGGCGATCATCACGCGCGTTCCGCTGCTGCAGAGCCTCGCGCCCGCGGCGCGCAGCCACCACGAGCGGATCGACGGCACCGGCTATCCCGATCGGCTGCGCGGCGAAGCGATCCCGAGCGTCGCGCGCATCGTCGCCGTCGCCGACGCGTTCAACGCGATGATCGGTCGGCGCCCGTACCGCCCGCCGCTGGCGCCGTCGGTCGCGCTCGAGCGGCTCGTCGAGAGCCGCGGCAACCAGTTCGATCCGGACGTCGTCGACGCGATGCTCGACATCGTGCAGCACCCGCGCACGCCGCACGCCTGAGCGTCAGGCGGCGCGCAGCATCGCCGCGACGATTCGCAGGTCGTCGACGAAGCGTGCCATCTCCGCGTGCCGAGCCTCGTCGTCGGGCGCGCGCAAGATCGACGACGGGTGCACGGTCGCGACGACGCGCGGCGCGACCGGCGAGGCGAGGAGCTCGCCGCGCCGTTCGGTGAGCCGGAACTGCGGACCGAGGAGCGCCTGCGCCGCCGTCGCGCCGAGCGCCACGACGAGCTTGGGCTTCACCTGCTTGATCTCTTCGATCAGCCACGGCTCGCACGCGCGCACTTCGATGCGTTTCGGCTTCGCGTGGATGCGGCGCTTGCCGCGCCACTCGAACTTGAAGTGCTTCACCGCGTTCGTGATGTAGACGTCGTCGTTCGCGATCCCCGCCTCGCTCAGCGCGCGCTGCAGCAGCTTGCCGGCCGGACCGACGAACGGATGCCCTTCGCGATCTTCCGAGTCGCCGGGCTGCTCGCCGACCAGCATCAGCGACGCGTGCGCGTTCCCTTCGCCGAACACCGTTTGCGTGGCGTTCTCGTAGAGGTCGCAGCCGCGGCAGCCCGCGGCGGCTTCCCGCAGGCTGGCGAGCGTCTTGCGCGCGGGGAGGAAGTCCGCCGCCGAGCGGGTCGTCGCCCGGTCCGCGCCGGCGCTGCCGGCGTCCGTGTTCGTGCGCGTCGCGCGTGCCATCGCGCCGATTGTACCGCGAACGGGGAGCGCCGCGGCGGAGGCGTCAGCGCCGCTGCCGCCAGAGCAGCGCCGCCTGGGTGCGGTGGCGGACGCCGAGCGTTCCGAGCAGCGAGGAGACGTAGTTCTTCACCGTACCCTCGGTGAGCGCGAGCCGCTCGGCGACCTCGCGGTTGGTGAGCCCCTCGCCGATGAGCCCCCAGATCTCCGTCTCGCGCTTGCCGAGCGCGGCGCTGCGCCGCAGCGCGTGGTCGACTTCGCGATCGGTCCGCGAACGCGGGCGCGGCGGCGCGACGCCGCGCCCGATCGCCGTGTAGCCGCGCAACGCCAAGTGCAGGATGTCGACGATGTCGTCGACCGGCGTGCCTTTCAGGAGGTAACCCATCGCGCCGGCCTCGATCGCTGCGGCGACGAGTTCGTCGTCGTCGAACGTCGTCAGCATCAGCACGCAGGCGTCGGGCCGGCGCTCGCGCAGCGCACGTACCGCGGCGATCCCGTCGAGCTTCGGCATGCGGATGTCCATCAGCACGACGTCGGGCGCCAGCCGGAGCGCCGCCTCGACCGCCTCCGCACCGTTCGCCGCCTCGCCGGCGACCTCGATCTCGTCCGCCGTGGCGAGCAGCTCGCGCAGCCCTTCGCGAAACGCAGGCTGATCGTCGGCGAGCAAGACGCGGATCACGAGCGCAGCGGGAGCACGACGCGCAGCCGCGTCCCCTGCCGCGCCGCGGAGACGATCGTCATCGTTCCGCCGAGCGCGGTGACGCGCTCGCGCATCGAAGCGATCCCCGTCCCGCGCGTCGCGGCGGCGACGTCGAACCCGACGCCGTCGTCGACCACGCTCACGTCCAGCGCGTCGCCGGCGGCCGAGACCGCGGCGCGCACCGACGCGGCGCGGGCGTGCCGGACGACGTTCGTGAGCGCCTCCTGCACGACGCGAAAGAGCGCGAGCGCGGCGGCGCCCGACGGCTCGCCGGCGACGGCGACCGACCACTCGAAGCGCACCCCGTCGAGCTGCGCGAAGTCCTCGAACAGCTCGCGCATCATCGCTTCGAACGACGCCGCGCGCGGGGAACCGCGCAGGAGGCCGACCGTCTCGCGCACGTCGTCCAGCAGCGCGTTCGCCGTCGCGGCGCCGCGCGCGACGTACGCGCGCGCCTTCAGCGGGTCGGCGTCGGCGAGACGCTCCGCCGCCTGCAGCTGCACGCCGAGCGTCGTCAGCCCGTGCCCCAGCGCGTCGTGCAGGTCGAGCGCGATTCGCGCGCGTTCCTGAGCCGCCGCGGCGTCGGCGAGCCGCCGCGCCGAGCAGCGGACCTCGCGCAGCGCGGTCGCCAGCAGCGCGAGCGCGGAAAACAGCACGGCGAGCAGCATGAGCACCGTCGCGGTCGAGTACAGGAAGAGCCACAACGGCGACTTGAGCGCGGCCGCCTGCACGAAGCAGCGCAGCCCGATCCCGGCCGCGGAGACGAGCCACGCGGCGAGCGCGCCGCGCGCTCCGTAGGCGAGGGCGAGGCGGCTCCCGAGCATCCCGAGCAGCGCCAGCATGACGAGCCCCTGCCACGGAAACGCCCCGAGCCCGATCAGGCTCGCCACCGCGAGCGCCGTGACGGGGATGCGGCGTGCGTCGGCACGATGCGGGACGAACGCGACCAGCGCGATCGCGGCGACCGTGAGCGCCTCCGAGGCGAAGAGCAGCCGGCCGTCGGCGGCACCCATCAGCGCGTCGACGGCCGCCTGCACCAAACACCCGCACATGATCAGCGCCGTCTCGACGCGCACGAGCACGCGCACGAAGTCCATCGTCCGGACTATGGCGGCGGGACCGTCCCGCTCCTTGTGAAGAACGTCATATGACCTTCTTCAGATGACAGGCGTCGCCGCGTCACGCACCATGACGGCATGCACCGCACGATTCGCGCGCTCGGCGCGGCCGCCGCTCTGCTCGCTCCGATGACCGGCGCGGCCGCGGACGCCGCCGAGCCTCCGTCCGACGATCTCGGCGCCACGCTGCAAGCGTACGCGGCGGCCCATCCGCACGCCGCGATCGTCGGCGCGATCGTCGACGCCGGAGCGACGCGCACCGGCGGTGCGACCGGGGCCGAGGCGCCGGTGCGAACCGTCGACGAGCGGACGCGCTTCCAGATCGGCTCGGTCACGAAGACCTTCACCGCCACGCTGCTGGCGCAGATGGTCCTCGACCACGAGGTCTCGCTCGACGACCCGATTCAAGACGACCTTCCCGCCGGCGTCACCGCACCGTCCTATCGCGGCACGCCGATCACGCTCGGCTCGATCGCGGAGCAGCGTTCGGGCTTGCCGCGTCTTCCGCCGAACCTCGTCCCGCGCGACGCGTCGAATCCGTATCTCGGCTACACGGCCGCGGACCTGTACGACGCGCTGCGGCACCAAACGCTGACCCGCGCGCCCGGGTCACAGTACGAGTATTCGAACTTCGGGTACCTGCTGCTCGG
>Ga0070739_10001117_pt1 | contig 43000 bp, 35 predicted proteins | sample Coa_R1_7_FD_66445 | JGI IMG/M metagenome (GOLD analysis project Ga0070739, IMG submission 66445) | Surface soil microbial communities from Centralia Pennsylvania, which are recovering from an underground coalmine fire - Coalmine... | ecosystem: Environmental > Terrestrial > Soil > Unclassified ...
CCGCCGGTTGGTCCGCTTCTGGTAGTCGGCATACGGCGGGTAGGCGGCGACGGCAAGTGCCCACCAGTCATCCCGCTCCGGTCCGTCCAGCTCACGCACGGTGTAGTCCTTCGGTTCCGGGCCGTCCTGGATGCAGACCGCTTCGGGGTTCGACTTGAGGTTGTAGTACCAGCGGGGATGGGTGGGGGCGCCGCCCTGAGACGCCACCAGCGCGTACTCCCCGCCCCGCTCCACCCGCATCAGCGGCGTCTTGCGGAGCTTGCCGCTCCTGACGCCCACGGAGGTGACGATGATGACGGGCAACCCGGTGTCCAGGAGCGTGTTGGCCTCCCGTCCTCCGGAGGCCTCGTAGTCACGGACCTGGTTACGGACCCATTGGGCCGGGCTCGGTTCGTATTCCCCCTGCAGTGGCATGACGCCACGTTAGGTGGCCGGGGCGGGGGATCGCCTGACGGGCGCCCCGCTGTCGCGGCCGAAGCCACGACCGCAGCAACACTGAGCGCGCTCAGGACCGCGTTGAGAAGAACAACGCCGGGTCAGTCAACCTCTTCATAGCTGACCGCTTCGAGCATGAAGCCGTGCATGTCGAGGAAGAACGTGGCGTAGAAGCGGTCGTGGTAGTCAGGGAACAGCTTCGGCTCGTGGAGGATCTGGTGTCCCCGCTCCTTGGCCCAGTCATGGACGCGGTGTACGTCCGCCCGGGTGGCCACATGGAACGAGATGTGCTGCAGCCCGGTCCGGTGGCGTGAGTAGTCGCCGGGCTCCTGGCCGGATAGAGGAAGATCTGCGCCCCGTACCAGTCGATGGCCCGGTACCCGGTCTCCCAGGCTCGGACGAAGCCGACGAGGGGCATGAACTCGTCGTAGTACTTCCTGGCCGCTTCCACGTCGGGCACGCCGAGGCCGATGTGGTCGACCCCCATCGGGCCGAAGCTACTACCGCACCGGACTCGTTGACCGGGTGAGATCACCCTCCGCCGTATCAGCGAGACGCCACGACGACGATCTCGTCTCCCTGGCCGAGCGGCTCGCCCTGCCATCCCCCGAGCATCCGCTCGACCCGGAAGCCGGCCTCTTCCAGGCTCCGGCGGATGAGCTCCGGTGAACGGAACCGGTACGACCACCGAGCCCGGCTCCAGGTCGTGCCCGGAGCCAGTGCCTGCTCGACGGGCCGGTGGTCCTCGGTGCCGTCGGAGAGCACCGAGGCGCTGTCGGCGGTGAAGACGTCGTCGACGAAGGTCGTGGTCGTGTACATGTCCACCACCGTCCCGTCGGCCAGCACCTCTCGACGGACCCCGTCCCAGGCGTCCGCCCATCGCTCCCAGGCCCGATAGGCCGGATGCCGGCTCTCGAAGGCCAATACGCCGCCCGGCGCCAGAGCGCGCCTCATGTCGCCCAACACCTCCACCCACTCCCAGTCGGTGATGAACACCTGGGCGACGTGGGAGGTCATGAGAGCGAGGTCGAAAGCCCCCGATGGGAGGTCCCGCGACGTGCCCCGCACCCAGGCGACCCGCTCTGAACCGCCCTTGCCGGCGGCGATGGCCAGGAAGGCCGGATTGGGATCCACCCCCACCACCGGGTGTCCGGCGGTGGCCAGGGCGATGGTCAACCGCCCGGTGCCGCAACCTAGGTCCACGACCCGGCAGCCCGGTCGCTCGGCGGCCAGGGCCAGGTAGAACTCATCGTCCTGGTCCCACCGGTTCTCCTGGTCGTAGTTCGCCGCCCAGCGGGGATCGAGCTCGGGATCGGATATGTCCACTCGCCAGGAGGTCAGGTCCGCCCCGGTGGCGGGCGGCGCGGTCAAGGCCTGTATCCGGGGTCGCTGGGCCAGTTGGGCTGGAACAGGTGCCACTGCTCCGGGGCCAGGCGGATGAGCGCCTCCAGCTCGTGGGCGATGGCCTGGGTCACCCGCACCACGTCCTCGCGCAGCGAGGCCTGTCGCTTGATCTCCATGGGCGGACGGACCACCCCCCGGGTGGTGCCGTCAGGATGGATGTACACCGCCGCCGGCAGCAGAGGGGCACCCGAGCGCAGGGCGAGGGTGGCCGGCCCGCCGGGCAGCTGGGTGCGCTCGCCGAAGAACTCGACCTCTACCCCCGTGCCGCTCAGGTCGCGGTCGCTCACCAGGGCCACCACCCGACCCTGCCTCAGGGCCCGGCCGACCGCCGTCGCCGCTGCCGGACCCAGCGGGACCACCTCCATCCCCAGCCCCTTGCGCTTCTCGACCATCCACTCGAACAGGCGCTGGGGCCGCACCGGCTCGACCACGACGGTGACGGGATGGCGGAGGGCGAGCCAGGCGCCCCCGACGTCCCAGCTGCCGAGGTGGGGCAGGGCGATGATCACCCCTCGGCCGGCGGCCACGGCGGCATCGAGGTGCTCGAGCCCGTCACAGGACACCCGGCTCAGGATCTCCTGGCGGCTGTCGGCGGTGGCCCGGGTCGAGTCCAGCCAGTACCGGGCGTAGGAGGCGAAGGCCTGACGGACCTGGCGGCGCTGGGCGGTGGCGGACAGGGCCCGCCCCGCCACCCGGTCGAGATGGCGGGCAATGAGGCGGCGGCGCTCGACCATGGTGCTGGCGCAGACCACGCCGGCGACCTGGGCCAGGCCGGTGGCCACCGGGTAGGGCAGCCGCCGGCCGACCTCGAACAGGGCGCGATACACGTAGAACGCCAGGCGGTCCTGGTCGCGCTCGGGCCGGGCCGGGCGCCCCGGCGCCAGGCTCAACGCCGGCCCCGACTACGGCCGGGTGCGGGCGTGATGGCGGGAGCCGGTCCGGCGCCGGGTCCGGAAGCGCCGGTTGGGGCGCAGCTCGGCCGCTGCCTGGCGACGGGCCTTCCAGCGGGCCTCCATGGCGGCGACCGTCCAGCGGGAGGCCAGGGCCACCGAGCGGGCCGAGCTGTCCGACTGGCGGATCACCTTGACGAAGCGCTGGAGGGCGGTGACCAGGCTCAGACCGAGGATCAGCCACAGGGCCGGTAGGAGCAGGATCGGCACCAGCAGGCCCAGGGCCAGCACCACGATCCGCTCGGCCCGCTCCATCAGGCCCCCGCGGGCGTCGAAGCCCAGCGACTCGGCCTTGGCCCGCACGTAGGAGACCAGGTTGGAGGCACCGAGGACGGCGAACGGGAGCAGGGCGGCGTGGGCCCCCCGGCTGGAGGCCAGGTACCAGGCAACCCCCCCGAGCAGCAGGGCGTCGGTGACCCGGTCACTGACGGAGTCGAAGAAGGCCCCCCGGCGGGAGGCGGTGCCCGCCGCCTTGGCCAGGGGCCCGTCGAGCAGGTCGGGCAGGGCGGCGGCCACCAGCACGGCCACCCCGATGGCGAGGTGCCCGGAGGCGATGACCGCCGCGGCCCCGGCCGCCAGCACGATGCCGGCGGCGGTGAGCTGATCGGCGGTTATGCCGGTTCGGTGGAGGGCGCTACCGAGCGGTCCGGTCCTTCGGTCGACGCCGGCCCTCCAGCGACCATCGAACATGGAAGCTCCTGGTCAGGGCGTAGGTCCAGCCCTTCAAGCTATCACTGCCGCTCGGTAGTCTGGCGGGACCCAGGGCCCGATCAGAGGCCTCTACTAGTGGTCCCCCGGACCAGAAGTGAGGTGTAGCCGGTGCAGAGCTTCCCCTCGGCCAGGATCCGCAACGTGGCCCTGGTGGGTCACGGCGGGGCGGGCAAGACCACCCTGGCCGAGGCGCTGCTGTTCTGCGCCGGGGCGATCACCAGACAGGGGCGGGTGGAGGACGGCTCCACCACGACCGACTTCGACCCCGAGGAGGTCAAGCGCCACCTGTCCCTCTCCCTGGCCCTCGCCCCCTTCGAGTACCAGGGCCACAAGATCAACCTGATCGACTGCCCCGGGTACGCCGATTTCGTCGGCGACGTCGCTGCCGCCCTGTCGGTGGCCGAGTTGGCCGTGTTCGTGGTCAGCGCGGTGGAGGGCGTCGAGGTCCAGACCCAGGTGGCGTGGCGGATGGCCGCCGACCGGGGGGTGCCCCGGATGATCTTCGTCAACAAGCTCGATCGGGAGCGCTCCAGCTTCGACCGGACCCTCGAGGACCTGCAGTCCACCTTCGGCGCCGGCATCGCCCCCCTCGAGCTGCCTATAGGCGAGGAGACCGCCTTCCGGGGGGTCATCGACCTGCTCACCGACACGGCCATCACCTACGACGGCGGCTCCCCCACCAGCGGCCCCATCCCCGACGACCTGGCCAACTCCGAGCACCAGGTCCACGACGCCCTGGTGGAAGGCATCGTCGTCGCCGACGACGACCTCATGGAGCGCTACCTCGACGGCGACGTCCCCAGCCCCAAGGAGCTGGAGGACACCCTGGCCAAGGGGGTGGCCTCGGCCACCGTGTTCCCGGTGGTGTGCGGGTCGGCCACCAAGGGCATCGGCATCGACCGCCTCGCCACCTTCTTGTGCGAGATCGGCCCCTCCCCCCTCGACCGGCCCCCGGTGACCGTCGAGGGGGCGGGGGCGACCCACGAAGTGGCGGTCGATCCGGCCGGGGAGCCGCTCGCCTACGTGTTCAAGACCCTCGCCGACCCCTACGTCGGCAAGGTGTCGCTGTTCAAGGTGGTGTCTGGGACCGTCCGCCCCGATGTGGTGCTGACCAACCCCCGCAGCCACGCCGACGAGCGGCTCCACTCCCTCTTCAGCCTCCGGGGCAAGGAGCAGCTGCCCCTGAGCGAGGCCCCCGCCGGGGACATCGGCGCCGTCGCCAAGCTGTCCGACACCGGTACCGGCGACACCCTGGCCCCCAAGGGCACCCCGGTGACCCTGCCGGTGCCCGAGGTGCCCGAGCCCCTGCTCTCCATCGCCATCAAGCCCAAGTCCAAGGGCGACGAGGACAAGCTGATGACCGCCCTGCACCGCCTGCAGGAGGAGGACCAGGCCCTGGTCGTCCGACGGGACGACGAGACCCACCAGACGCTCCTGTCCGGCATGGGGGAGACCCATCTGGCCATCGTCACCGAACGCCTCCAGCGCAAGTTCGGCGTCGAGGTGGAGACCGAGGCGGTGCAGGTCGCCTACCGCGAGACGATCACAGGCACCGCCGAGGCCGAGGGCAAGTACAAGAAGCAGACCGGTGGTCACGGGCAGTTCGGGGTGGCCAACCTGCGCATCGAGCCGGCCGAGCGCGGGGCCGGGTTCCGCTTCGTCGACCAGATCGTGGGCGGCGCTATCCCCCGCCAGTTCATCCCGGCGGTGGAGAAGGGCATCATCGAGACCATGGCCCAGGGGGGCCACTACGGCTACCCGGTGGTCGACGTGACGGTGACCTGCTTCGACGGCAAGTTCCACCCGGTCGACTCCTCGGAGATGAGCTTCAAGATGGCGGGCTCGCTCGGCTTCAAGGAGGCCATGGCCAAGGCCGGCCCGGTCCTGCTCGAGCCGATCTCGTGGCTGGAGGTGAGCGTCCCCACCGCCTATCAGGGCGATGTCATGGGAGACCTGAACGCCCGCCGGGGCCGGGTGCAGGGCACCGACACCCTCGAGAGCGGCGAGCAGGTCATCCGGGCCCTGGTGCCGACGTCCGAGGTGCTGCGCTACGCCATCGACCTGCGCAGCATCACCGGGGGCTGGGGCCGGTTCCGGACCGGCCACGACCACTACGACAACCTCCCCCAGCACCTCTACGACAAGGTCGCCCGCAAGGCGGAGTGAGCCCGCCCGAGCGGGCCCCGCTCCCCGCTCTCAGCTGGGCCAGACCCGGCGCAGCTTCTGCCAGCTGACCGGAAGGGCCTCGGGCAGGACCCGGGCCTCGGCGACCGAGGTCATGAAGTTGGTGTCGCCCTGCCAGCGCGGCAGCACGTGCAGGTGCACGTGCCCGGGCACCCCGGCCCCCGCGGCCCGTCCCAGGTTGGCCCCGAGGTTGAGGGCGTCGGGGCCATAGGCCCGGCGGATGGCGGACAGCGAGTCCGTCAGCGCCGACCACAGCTCGGAGGACTCCTGGGGGCTCAGGTCCGCCAGATCGGCGGTGTGACGGACCGGCATCACCATCAGGTGGCCGCTGGTGTAGGGGAAGGCGTTGAGCAGGGCCGCCACCGTGGCGCCCCGCCACAGCACGAACGTCTCCTCGTCCGGCTCATCCGAGGACAGGATGCGGCAGAGCACACAGCCCGGATCGTCGGCGGCGTTGGTCACGTACTCCGAGCGCCAGCCGGCCCACAGCCGGTCCAGGCTCAACGGGGCCCCCGGGCGGCGGCGTCGGCGGCCACCTCGGCCACCAGGGCGTCGACCTTCACCCCCCGCTCCGGTCGCTCGGCGCCCCGGCGGTTGACCCCCACCGTGTCGGCGGCCACGTCCTCGTCCCCGACCACCAGCACGTAGGGGATGCGCTCGAGCTTGGCCCGCCGGATGCGCGAGCCCAACGGCTCCGCCGCCGGCACGGCGTCGGCCCGCAGACCCGCCCGGCGCAGGCGCTCGACCACCGAGGTCGCATAGGCGTCGTGGTCGTCGCGAACGCCGAGCACCCGGGCCTGCACCGGTGACAGCCACGTCGGCAGGGCGCCGGCGTAGTGCTCGAGCAGCACGCCGAAGAACCGCTCCACCGATCCGAACAGGGCCCGGTGGATCATCACCGGCCGGTGCCTGGCGTTGTCGGCCCCGACGTATTCGAGCCCGAAGCGCTGGGGCAGCTGAAAGTCGAGCTGGATGGTCGACATCTGCCAGGTGCGGCCGATGGCGTCGCGGGCCTGGACCGAGATCTTGGGCCCGTAGAAGGCGCCCCCGCCCTCGTCCATCACCAGCTCGAGGCCCATGCCCTCGGCCGAGGTCCGCAGGGCGCTGGTCGCCGTGTCCCACTCCTCCTCGCTGCCAACGGCCTTGCCCTCCGGCCGGGTGGACAGCTCGAGGTAGAAGTCGTCGAGCCCGTAGTCCCGCAACAGGTCGAGCACGAACACCAGCAGCGAGTGGAGCTCGCCCGGCATCTGCTCCTGGGTGCAGAAGATGTGGGCGTCGTCCTGGGTCATGCCCCTCACCCGCGTCAGCCCGTGCACCACACCCGACTTCTCGTAGCGGTACACGGTCCCGAACTCGAACAGCCGCATGGGAAGCTCGCGGTAGGAGCGCTGGCGGCTGCGGTAGATCAGGATGTGGAAGGGGCAGTTCATCGGCTTGAGGTAGTACCGATGACCCTCGTCGAGCTCCATGGGCGGGAACATCGAGTCGGCGAACCACTGGAGGTGGCCCGACGTCTCGAACAGGTCCGACCGGGTGATGTGGGGGGAGTTGACGAACTCGTATCCCCCGGCCTCGTGGCGCTGGCGGGAGTAGTCCTCCATCAGCTTGCGCACCAGCCCGCCCTTGGGGTGGAACACCGCCAGACCGGAGCCGATCTCGTCCGGGAAGGAGAACAGGTCCAGCTCCGCCCCCAGCCGGCGGTGGTCGCGCCGCTCGGCCTCCTCGATGCGGCGCAGGTGCTCCGCCAGGGCCTGCTCCGACTCCCAGGCCGTCCCGTAGATCCGCTGCAGCTGGGGCCGGTGCTCGTCGCCCCGCCAGTAGGCGCCGGCCACCCGCATGAGGCGGAAGTGTCCCAGCCGGCCGGTGCTGGGCACGTGAGGGCCCCGGCACAGGTCGGCGAAGCCGGCGCCGTTGCGGTAGACGCTGACCGGCCGCTCGCCCGCTCCCCCGGCCTCGCCCAGGTCGGCCACCTCGGCGGCCCCGCTCTCCACCGCCCTGATGATCTCCTGCTTGTACGGCTGGCCGGAGAAGAGCTCGAGCCCCTCACCGATGGTGTGCTCCTCGCGGACGAAGGGCTGGTCCTCGGCCACTATCTCGCGCATCCGCTCCTCTATGCGGGCCAGGTCGTCCTGACTGAAGCGGGCACCGCCGGGCAGCTCGAAGTCGTAGTAGAAGCCGTCCTCGATCGGCGGCCCGATGGCGAAGCGGGCCCCCGGCCACAGGCCGAGGACCGCCTGGGCCATCACGTGGGCGGTCGAGTGGCGCAGGACGTGGCGGCCCTCGGGGGAGTCGCTGGTGATGATGGCCACCCTGGCCCCGTCGCTCAGCGGGGTCGACAGGTCGACCGCCTGGTCCGCAACGGTGGCCGCCACGGCCGCCTTGGCCAGTCGGGCTCCGACGGCCCGGGCGAGGTCGGCGGCGGTGGCACCGGAGGGCAGCGTCTTGGTGCTGCCGTCCGGAAGCGACACGCTGATTTCGGCCGGCATCCGGCGCAGGTTAGCGGTGGTGCCGGTCGGCTCCGGAGCCCTCAGGACTGCGAATGAGGCACCTGGATCCGCCAGGGGCGGTCCAGTTCGACTCCGAGCAGGACTGCGGCGTCGGAGACGCCGTGGCCGGCGGCGGCGGCCCGGTCGAGCGCCTGCAGCGCAGCCGGGCAGTCGAGATCCTCGTCCAGCGCGGCCCTGGCCTCGGCCAGGCCGGCGTCGCCCTCCCCCGCCTCCCGCCAGCGGTTCAGCCTGGCCGCCGCCTGGGGCATGAGATCGTCGTCCCACTCCCACTCGCGCCGGTAGTGGTGCGAGAGAACGGCCAGGCGCACGGCGTCGGGCTCCCACTCCTTGAGCAGGTCGCTGACGAAGACCAGGTTGCCGAGGGACTTGGACATCTTGGCGCCCCCCAGCCGCACCATCGCCACGTGCATCCAGTGGCGCACGAAGGGATCGCCGGTGGCCGCCTCCGACTGGGCCGCCTCGCACTCGTGGTGGGGGAAGACCAGATCGGCCCCGCCGCCATGCAGGTCGATGGTCGTGCCGAGCTCCCGCATGGCCAGCGCCGAGCACTCGATGTGCCAGCCGGGCCGCCCCTTGCCCCACAGGGAGTCCCAGGCCGGCTCGTCGGGCGCCGAAGGCTGCCAGAGCACGAAGTCGAGCGGATCCCGCTTGTGGGGATCGTCGGGGTTGCCGCCACGCTCGGCCGCCAGCTCCAACATGGCCTCCCGCCCGAGGTGGGAGAGCTGGCCGAAGCGCTCGAAGGAGCTCACGTCGAAATACACGCCGCCGCCGGCCTGGTAGGCGTGACCGGACTCGAGCACCATGCCTATGAACCCGAGTATGTCGGGTATGGCCGAGGTCGCCCGCGGCTCGCTCCAGCACGGCAGGATCCGCAGGGCGTTCATGGTCGAGTCGAACCGGGCCATCTCCTCGGCGGCCAGATCCAGGAAGTGGACGCCGACCTCGCGGGCCTTGCGCAGGATGTCGTCGTCGACGTCGGTGACGTTGCGCACACAGCGGGTCTCGTGACCGAGGTCGCGCAGCCGGCGCTGGAGGACGTCGTAGGTGAGGTAGGCGGCGGCATGGCCCACATGGGCGGCGTCGTAGGGGGTGATGCCGCAGGTGTACATGCTCACCACCGGGCCGGGCTCGAAGGGAACGATCTCTCCCCGGGCCGTGTCGTACAGGCGCATGCTCACGTCTCGACTCCCACCAGTCGCAGGGTGGACCGGCGCCGGTAGCGCCGGTTGACCCCGAGGATGACCGCCGTGAAGGCCTCGATGGCGCCGGCCGCCGACAGGCTGCCGGCATCGATCGCCCGCAACCCGGGCAGCTGGTCGACGATCGCCGAGGTGACCCTGGTCGCCTCGGCGTGGTCGGAGCAGACCAGCACGTCGCCCTCGACGGGGGCGTCGATCTGTCCCAGCTCGCGGGCCGGAACGTGATGGAAGGCGGCGGCGACCAGGGCCTGCGGAGCGGCGTCCTGCACGGCGACGGCGATCGAACCCCGGGGCGGGACCAGCGCCTGCAGCTCGTCGCCCACCTTGGCCAGGGCGTTGGCCATGCTGATGACCACCTTGCCCGCCAGGGCGCCAGCCAGGCCTCCCGCCGTCGGGGCGGCCCCGTCCCAGGGGGTGGCCACCACCACCACCTCGGCGGTGCCGGCGGCGTCGTCGTTGGCCGCCCCGGCGAGGTCGAGCTGCCTGCCAGGCCAGCGCCCGGTCAGCTCGGCGGCGACCTCGGCGGCCCGGTCGGCCGAGCGGGAGCCGATCAGGACGCGGTGGCCGACCGAGGCCAGGCGGAGGGCGAGGGCCCCCCCGGCCGGTCCTGTCCCCCCAAGCACTCCGACGATCACCCCGACACGATTGCACACCCTGGGTATCGTCGTGCCAGCTCGAACGGAGGTGGGCATGGGAGTCCTCGACGGCAAGCGCATCCTCGTCACAGGGGTGCTGACGGACGACTCGCTGGCCTTCGGGGTCGCCTCCCTGGCCCAGAGGGAAGGCGCTTCGGTCGTGCTGACCGGCCACGGTCGCGCCCTGTCCCTGACCAAGCGGGTGGCCCGCAAGCTGCCCGATCCACCCGACGTGCTCGAGCTCGACGTGACCGACCCCTCCCACACCGACGCCGTGCGGGAAGAGCTCGGCCGGCGGTGGGGGGCGCTGGACGGGATCCTCCACGCCATCGGGAACGCCCCGGCCGACTGCCTGGGGGGCGACATCCTGCGCGCCGGCTGGGACGACGTCGCCCTGGCCCTGCGCATATCGGCCTACTCGCTCAAGGAGCTGGCCGCCGGCCTCCTTCCCCTCATGGAGGCCGCCGGCGGTGCTTCGATAGTCGGGCTCGACTTCGACGCCACCGTGGCATGGCCCGCCTACGACTGGATGGGCGTCGCCAAGGCTGGCCTCGAGTCCCTGGCCCGCTACCTCGCCCGCGACCTGGGTCCCCGCAACATTCGGGTCAACCTGGTCGCGGCCGGCCCGAAACGGACCATGGCCGCCAAATCCATCCCCGGCTTCGCCACCTTCGAGGACGCGTGGAAGGTCCGGGCCCCCCTGGGCTGGGACGTCGAGGACCCGGGCGAGGCCGTGGCCCGGGCGTGCGTGGCGCTCCTGTCCGACTGGTTCCCGATGACCACCGGCGAGATCGTCCACGTCGACGGCGGCTACCACGCCATGGGCGCCTGACCCGGTAGGTTGGCCGCCCCCCACCCCCAGGAGCTCTGAGGGCCACTTGGCAACCGCCGTCGGTATAACCGGCGTCTCCAAGCGCTTCCGCCTCTACCACGAGAAGTACACATCCCTCAAGGAGCGGGCCATCCACCTGGGCCGCGTCCCGTTCGAGGAGTTCTGGGCCCTGCGCGACGTCGACCTGGACATCAGCGAGGGCGACACCTGGGGCCTCCTAGGTCACAACGGCTCGGGCAAATCGACCCTGCTCAAGTGCGTCGCCGGCATCCTGCAGCCCACCGTGGGCCGCATCGAGGTGAAGGGCCGCCTCGCCGCCTTGCTCGAGCTCGGGGCCGGATTCCACCCCGAGCTGTCCGGCCGCGACAACGTCTTCCTGAACGGATCGCTGCTGGGCTTGTCCCAGAAGGAGATGGAGCGGCGCTTCGACGACATCGTCGCCTTCGCCGAGCTGGAGCAGTTCATCGACAACCAGGCCAAGTTCTACTCGTCCGGCATGTACATGCGCCTTGGCTTCGCCGTGGCGGTGCACGCCGATCCGGAGATTCTGCTGGTCGACGAGGTCCTGGCGGTGGGAGACGAGTCCTTCCAGCGCAAATGCCTCGACCGGGTGCGCCAGTTCCAGCGGGAAGGGCGGACGATCATCTTCGTGACCCACGCCCCCGACCTCGTTCGCCAGATCTGCGACAAGGCGGCCGTGTTGGACCACGGCCACCTGGTGTCCTCGGGCACCCCGGGCGAGGCTGTGCGCTCCTACCGCGAGCACCTCCTGCGCACCGGTCGCGGTCCGGATGCGGCCGGCGAGCTCGCCCTCGTCCTCGAAGAGGACGGAGAGCCGGCGGCCGAGGAGGACCAGCTCCCGGAGCAGGAGCGGAGACGCAACTTCATGGCCAGGATCACGGCGGTCACCTTCGAGCCCGGCGCCGAGGCCCTCCGCCCCGGTGACCCCCTGACCGTCCTCGTCCAGTACGAGGCCCGCCAGCGCATCACCGACCCGAACTTCGGCTATGCCATCTACGACATCAACGGCAACCTTCTGTCGGGCAACAACACCCGGATCCTCGGTGCGAACATCTCCAGCATCGAGGGACGGGGCGAGATCGAGTTCCGCTTCGAGTCGCTCCCCCTACTGGACGGGACCTACTTCCTCACCCTGGCCATCACCAGCCGCGACGAGGAGACCGTGTACGACTGGCAGGAGCAGAGGCACCAGTTCGAGGTGCTCAACCCCGGGCGGGCCCAGGGGATGCTCCACATGCCTGTGCTGGTCGAGGTGAGGGCGGGCGGCCAAGTGGTGGCCGGGGGCAATCACGAGGCCGGGGGGGCGGGCGCCTCGAGGTAGCGGGGATTGGCCACCGACAGGCGGGCCCGGGCCATGTCCACCAGGAGGCGGGTGACCCGAGGGTCCTTCCAGTCGAGGCGACCCGATCGGATGGCGGCGGCCAGCTCGCCCGTGCTGCCCACGCCGGCGGCGTCCAGGCGTTGGCGGTAGAGCGACGCCTGCTCCGGGCCCATGGCGATCTCCCGCTCGATCATCCCGAGCACGTTGGCGGCCACCCGGGCGTGGAAGCGGACCCGGCCGCTGGTTGCAGACATCACGTCGCCCTCGAGGAACTCGCGCACCGCCTCGACGAGGACGGCCGCCGACGGTGATCCGTGGAGCTCGTCGGGCCGGCCCGGCCCCGGCGCCGCCGGCCAGGCGTCGTCGGGTGCCAGGGCGGCCGGGTCGACCAGCAGCTGGAGCAGATCCCACTCGACCTCGCACACCCGCCGGCCGATGGCGGCCAGCTCCACCGAACGGATGGCTCCGCTGGTGTGGGCCGCCGCCTGCATCATGCACATGACGCCCCACTTGAGGTTGGCCAGAACCTCCCACCAGCGCAGGGTGGCCGGATCCACCGGCTTGCCCCCGCCGGCGGAGTAGCCGGCCAGCAGGTCCTCGTAGGTCCCGAAGCCCCCCACCGGCAGATCCACGCCGAAGCGCCAGCACTTGGCGCACAGCCAGCCCAGGTCCTCCACCGGATCGCCCCGGTGGGCCAGCTCCCAGTCGAGCACGGCCCGTAGCCCGTCCGGGCCGACCAGCAGGTTCCCGTTGCGGAAGTCGCCGTGCACGATGGCCTCGCCGGAGGAGACCGGTCGGTTCTCCTCCAGCCACCGGAAGGCGGCCTCGAAGGTCGGCACCGGCTGGTCCATGGCGTCGAGCACCTGCCGGTAGCGGGCGACCTGGTCCTCGCTGGCCAGGCCGGGCACGGTGTCGGGGGGGATGGAGTGCAGGGCGGCGAGCACGGACCCGCACTGGCGGGCCAGCCCGGCGCGGGCCTCGGCCAGCTCGGGCTGGCGCAGCACCCGGCGGGGGATGGTCTCGCCCTCGATCCGTTGCACCACCATGAAGGCGGCACCCAGGCTGGCCTGGTCGTCGTCGGAGGCGTAGAGGTGCGGCACAGGCACGCCGACGGCGGCCGCCGCCTGGATCAGCCGCGCCTCCAGCCCCATACCGCCCCGGGCGGCCCCGGGCGGGTCACGCCGCAGGATCAGGGGGACGACCGATCCGTCCGAGCGGCGGGCGTCGAATGACCACGTCTCCCGCGAGGCTCCTCCGGAGAGCCGCTCGAGGGCCTCGACCTTCACTCCCTCGTCGCGCAGGGCGGAGGCGCACACGGCGGCCAGCGATGTCTCCAGGTCGGCGCTTGCCGGCATGCTCAGATCCGTCGGGGAGGCCCGGACCGGGGCCGGGCGAAGCGGCCGATGCCGCCGATCACCGTCTCCTCGGACGGGGACTCGGGCTCCGGCGCCGGAGCCCGGCTGCCCAGGGAGCCCAGCAGTCGGGGGGCCCGGGCGGGGCCGCCACCGAACAGGGCGAGCACGATCATGGAGTCGACCATAAGCCACACGCCGAACAACTGCTGGCGCCGTCCGTGCAGCAGTCCGGGCGTTGCCGAGGCGACCGGCTGGATCGACCCCTGTCCGGCCGATCCCCTCGCGCCGGTCGTCGAGGCGGCCGGCGCGGCGGCCGGCGCCGGTGACGCGCTCGGCGCCGCCGCCGTCAGGGGCGGGGCCAGAGCGCCGCTGTCGGCGCCCGCCGCTGCCGGTGCGGGACCGGCCGGCGCCGCCACCCCGGTCGAGTCCGCCGGCGACGACCCGGCGGCCGGGCCGCCGCCCGGGCTCGGCGGGTTGGTCACGGTGAAGCCCGAGTCCGGGGGCACCTCGAAGACCGCCTCGAAGGACCCCGACGTCGGAGCGATCACGAGGTTGAAGGTGCCCGGGCTTTTGGCCTCCTGCTGGGAAGGGGACAGGGCGAAGGTCACCTTGGAGCCGTCCGGGGACAGCTGACCGGCGACGGCGGCCGAGCAGCTGTAGTCGGGCGGCGCTCCGGACTGGTTGCCCCCGGCCTGCCAGCCGGTGGCCGACGGGCTGACCGGGCAGGCCTCGACCGCAGGCGTGCCCACCGAGGAGCTGGTGTTGAGCGGGAGCACGAGGGTGGCCCCGGCCGAGCCCGGATCAGCGGAGACGTCCGGGCCGACCTGATAGGCGAGGGCGGCTATTGCTGTCGGCCCGCTGGGGCTGTCGCCGACGGCGAGCTCGTTAGCGCCGACCAGGGGCCCGGGCAGCACGCCGGCCGGCAGCTCGTTCCACCAGGCCGTCTTGCTTGGCACCACGGCGGTGGCCGGAGCGGCCAGGACGGCCACGGTTCCGGCGGCGAAGGCGGCCGCCGCCCCGGCCCGGGCCAGGGTCACGCGCGACAGCTTCACTCGCCACCTTGGGCCCGGCGGGGGGCCTGGCGCCTGGTGGCGGCCGACTTGCGGGGCGCCGCCTTCTTCGTCCGTCCGGTCGTCGACGACGACGGCCGGCGGGAGCGGGCGGAGGATCCGGAGGACGAACTCCGGCTCGGGCCGGCGACCTCGGCGCCGGAGCGCTGGATGACCGCCATGTCCCCGCCCAGGTACGACTCGACGACCCTCGGATCGGTGGTGACCACCTCGGGTACGTCCTGCATGATCACCGATCCGAGCTCAAGGGCGATGATCTGGTCCGACACCGAGGTGATCAGAGGCATGTCGTGCTCGATCACCAGCATGGCGCAGCCCGTTTCGGCCTGGATCCGCTTGAGCAGCGGGCCCAGTGCCTCGGTCTCCCGCTGGGCGATGCCCGAGGACGGCTCGTCGAGGAGGAGCACGGCGGGATCGTGGGCGATCGACATGGCCAGGTCGACGATCCGCCGGCTGCCGGTCGACAGCTCCGACACGAACTTGTCGCGGAAGGCGCCCAGGTTCATCAGCTCGATCAGGTCGTCCACCGTGTAGGCGACGTCCCGTTCGGACTCGATGATGGCCGGCAGGGCCAGCAGGGCGGCCAGGTGGTCGCGGGTCTCGATGTGGCGCTCCAGCCCGAGGGCGATGTTCTCCGCCACGGTGAGGGACGGGAAGATGCGGGCGTCCTGGAACGACCGACCCAGGCCCAGGGTGGCCCGCCGATCCGGCCGCCAGGAGGTCACGTCGATGCCCTTGAGCGCGACCCGGCCGGCGTCGGCGTCGAGGATCCCCGAGATGAGGTCGAATATGGTCGTCTTGCCGGCCCCGTTGGGCCCGATGAGCCCGAGGATCTCCCCCTCGTGCAACTTGAAGTTCACGTCGTCGACGGCGGTGATCCCGCCGAAGCGCTTGGTGAGCCCGGCCACCTCGAGGGTCACCGGCGAGGTCGAGCGGCCGGCGGCCTTGGCCGCCGCCGGGCGGGAGGCGGACCGGCCGCCGTCCTCGGACGCCGAGGCCGCCCCTTCGAGGAAGACCGAGCGCAGGATGTCCCCCCGCTGCAGCAGCTCGGCGGTGGGACCGGAGAACCGGACCTCCCCCTTCTCCATGAAGTAGGCCCGCTCGGCCACGGTGAGGGCCACGTTCACCGACTGCTCGACCAGGATGATCGTGGCCCCCTGGGCGTGGATGTCCCGCACGATGTTGAGGAGCTGCTCGACGATGGTGGGGGCCAGACCCAGGGAGAGCTCGTCGATGATCAGCAGCCGGGGGCGGGCCACGAAGGCCATGCCCAGGGCCAGCTGCTGCTGCTCGCCACCGGAGAGGTTGCCCGCCATCTGGTCGTAGCGTTCGCGCAGCCGGGGGAACATGCCGAGCACCCGCTCGATCCGCCCCTCGACCTCCGCCGGATCCTCCTTGGCGTAGAGCCAGGTGCCGGCCCGGAAGTGCTCGGCCACGGTCAGGGTCGGGAAGACCGCCTTGCCCCCCGGCACCTGGATGATCCCGAGCTTGGAGGTGGCCACGGCGTCGGCGTGGGTGATGTCGCGCCCGTCGAAGGTGATGGTGCCCCCGATGGGATCCACCAGCCCGGAGACCGCCTTGAGCAGGGTCGACTTGCCTGCGCCGTTGGTGCCCAGGAGGGCGACGATCTCGTTGTCGGCCACCTCGAGGTCCACCCCGAACAGGATCTGGACCTTGTCGTAGGCCACGTCGACGCCGCGGCACACCAGGATCGGGGGCCGCCCCGTCCCGTCGGCGCCGGACCGCTCGACCGCCGCCGCTTCGTCCCCGGCCTCCGGCGGCGGGCGCCGCAACCTGTCCCGCAGGCGCGGGCTCACGGGCGCGACCTTCGAGCGGCCGGCATCCGGGCCCCGCCGCCGCCCTCGGCGCCCGGACCCCCCCGGAGGTGCTCGTGGTCCACGGCGGCGGCCACGGTGAGGACCTCACCGCACACCGGGCAGGTGATGGTCCCCTCGGCCGCCACGACATCGAAGGACTCGGTAGCCTCGACGCTCTTCTCCGCCTGCTGGATGACGTCGACCGCCTCCTCCCCCGTCTCCACCCGACGGTCGGCCACCAGCGAGGGCACCAGGACGTCGTACTTGCGGGCCAGGCGGCGCAGGAACTGGTCCCGCAGGCCGAAGCCCCACTCGGCCGAACCACCCGGATACTGGTAGAGGTTGAGGACCAGCAGCGGCCCGGTGAACAGCAGCGGCACCACGGCGGTGACCGTGGGGCCCCAGAACTGGTTCAGCTTGGGCAGGAAGACCTGGAAGGCCTCGAAGATCACCGCTGCGCTGACCGCCCAGGGGACCGAGCTCAGGCCGCCGATGACCGCGGCCAGGAAGACGCCGATGCTGTAGGAGGGGTCGAAGCTGCCCTGGATGACGTTGTGCTCGGAGTAGGCCAGCAGCACCCCGGCCAGCCCGGCCATGGCCCCGGAGGCGGCGAAGGCGGCCAGCTTGGTCCGGGTCAGGTTCACCCCGTAGGACGGGGCGGCCCTCTGGTTGTCCCGCACGGCGATCAGGACCCGGCCGCTGCGCAGCCGCCTGAAGGCGACGGCCGAGGTGATGCAGAGCGCCAGCAGTATCACGCACAGGAAGTAGAAGGTCCTGTCGTTCTCGAGGTCGATGCGGCCGTAGATCATGGGCCGGGCCAGGTGCGCCGTCAGCCCCGAGGGCAGGAGCCACTTGCCCAGGGCGTAATGGCTGTTGAGGGCGTAGTCGGCCATGGCGTAGCCGAAGGCCAGCGTGGTCACCGCCAGGTTGAGGCCCTGGATCCGCACGGCCGGGAAGCCGATGACAACCGAGGCGACCACCCCGGCGCCGATGCCGATCAGAAGGGCCACGAAGAAGTCGATGTTGTGGTTGGCGATGAGACCGCCGGCCACCTCGGCCCCGATGGCCACGAAGCCGAACTGGCCCAGGCTGATCTGGCCCGCCCAGCCGGTGAGGATCACCAGCGACACCGCCACGATCCCGTAGATGGGCAGCAGGATGAGGGCGGGGAGGTTGGGACCGCCGACGGCGAAGGGCAGCACCACCGCCACCCCGATCACCGCCACGTAGACCATGGCGCGGGCGATGTTGACCTCCCGCAGCCCCCTCAGCTCCAGCGGGATCGGCCGGAACTCGCGCACCGCCTGCCAGGTCGACACCCCGCTGTCCTCGGCCCGCGAGGACTGCCCCCGCTGCAGGAGCAGGGCGACCAGGATGATCGGCAGCATCAGGGCGGCGGCCACGCTGTTGTCGCCGTAGTGGGTGACCGACGCCGACACGATCACCCCGATCGCCAGCCCCGCCCCCAGGGTCATCCCGATGCGCTGCATCCGCCCGATCACCGCCGCCGCCAGCCCGTAAAGCAGGGTGGAGAAGCCCAGGGTGGCGTCGTTGGGAACACCTATCAGGGGCGCCTGTACGAAGATGGCCAGGCCCCCCAGCGCCCCGGCGATCATCCACGCCGCGGTCTGGACCCTCTTGACCGGTATGCCCAGCAGGGCGGCCCGGTCGGCGTTCTCCGAAGACGCCCGCAGGGCGATGCCCATCCGCGTGTAGCGCAGGAAGAGGGCCAGCAGGATCGACACGCCGACCGTCACCCCGAAGGCCCACACCTGGTTGCCGGTGAGCACCGGCTCGCCCCGGCCGTTGTGCAGCTGGAAGCTGTCGAAGGGCGTGGGGACGTTGGGGATCTCCCCGGCGCGGGCCCCCATCCAGACCGGAATGAAGAAGCCCAGGGCGGCCAGGCTCTGGGCCACGCCGATGGTTACGACGGTGAGGATCAGCCGGGGGGAGCGCTGGAAGCGCCGGATGACGAAGATGTCGGTGAGGGCGCCGATGAGCGGAGCCCCCAGCAGGGCCAGCGGCAGCACGGCCAGGTAGCTGACGCCGTTCTCCACGTCGAGCAGAAGGGCGGCGATGGCCGGCACCGCGCCGATGGCGGCGGCGGCGAAGTTGATGATCCGGGCGGTGCGGTAGATGAGCACGATGCCCACCCCGACCAGGCCGTAGAGGGCCCCGACAGAGAGGCCGTTGATGATCTCCGCCGGCGAGGAGTGGAACACGAAGTGCTCGGCGACGAAGAACGCCAGCACCAGGCCGACGTAGCGGGCCAGCTGGGCGCCGGTGCCGCTGCCGCCGACGATCTCGCCCACCAGGTCCGACCACCCCCGCCCCGGCCCTTTGCCGTCGGCCGAAAGCCAGCCCCCGCCGTAGGGCGGCTGCTCCCCCGGCGGAGCCGGAGGGTGCTCATCAGTGGAGACCGTTGTCATGGACGCTCAGGAACGGGTGGCCGGAATCGGAGGTCCGGAGGGGGCGGAGGGGTACTGGCCCAGGTTGAACCGGGTGCCCTCGATCTGCACGTAGGTCCCGTTCTTGCCGTTGTAGGGAGACGCCCGGTGCTGGTCCCAGTAGACGACCCTGGCGTCCTGCACCATGTGCCAGTCGCCGGAGGCGAAGCCCTCCAGCGGATGGCCGCTCGTGCCCCCGCCCCTCATGCCCAGGGACGGCGCCGCCGCCTGCATCCGCTGGGGGGTCAGCTGGGGTCCGGCGTTCTCGATCAGGCTGGCGATCATCTCGTACTGGTTCCAGATGTCGGTGGCGGTGATCGGGGTGATGCACTGCTGGCTGCCGCTGACGTTGTCGCAGGGCAGGCTGTTTCCACCCCCGCCGAGCCTGTAGACCCGGACACCCACGTCGTTGCTCGCCGGCTCCATGGCGTCGTTGGTCGAGAGCCCGAAGGTGTTGTCGTACTCACAACCCACGTTCGGCGACGGGCAGCCCAGCACCGGCTGTCCGGTTTCGGTCTCGTAGGAGCCTTGGACGGTGCTGTCGAGGTCCATGCCCTGGTCGCTGGCGATGACGTTCTCCGGGTAGTAGTTGTGCTGCTGCTCCCCCTCGTACAGGAAGGCCGGGGCCACCGGGTCGCAGAGGCACAGGACGTCGGTGGCCGGGTTGTTGGGGGTGTCCATGGCGGCGATGCCGGCGTTCACCTGCTGGGCGGCGGTGTTGATGTCCTGGGCGTAGTAGTAGTGGTGGGCGTTGATGCTGTCGCCGTCGCCGCACAGCTTGTTGAGCGCCGGCTGGAGCACCCCGGTGACGGTGTTCTCGTTGTCGGGGTCATTGGTCGATATGACCCCCAGGACCCGGGGCTTGCCGTTGAAGTTCTGGGCCGGGTTGTGGGTTTCGGCCCACTGGACCTTCCGGCCCGGGTCGTTCTTCGACGACAGCTGGTTGCACCACCACTGGGCGAAGGCGGTCTCCACCCGGGTGGCGCTCTCGTCGTTGCTGTAGAAGTACGGGGCGTTGGCGTTGGCGAAGGAGTCACTGAACCCCACGCCACCGGCCCCGATGGTCTTGTCGCGGGCGAGCTCGGCGTAGCAGGCCGAGCACAAAGTGGTGTTCCAGTAGACGATGTAGGGGTGGTAGGTGGCCACCACCTGGTCCATCTCCGGTATGAGGCACTGATAGTTGGGGGGCACACTCTGGCATTGGCCCTGATAGGTGATGATCTTCACCTTGCGGCCGTACAGCGTGTAGTGGGAGTTGATGAAGTTGGACCACGCCTTGTCGAGGGCGACGCCCATGTTGTAATCCTCGAACAGGCCCTCGGCCTCGAGGATGGCGTTGACCTCGGCCCCGTAGTCGGAGATGTAGTCGACGATGGTGATCTGGTTGGACGACACCCCCTGGTAGGTCGAGCCCCCGTTGTTGGGGTAGGGCGCCCCGGGGGCGCCCGGGGTGCAGGGCGGGGCGAAGTAGTCGATGGCCTGGTCGAACTGGCGACCGGCCAGGCAGTGGGTGGTGTCGCCGTTGGCCACTCCGCCGGGCCCGCCCCCGGCGCCGCCGACCCCGCCCCCTCCGGCCCCGCCGCCACCGGCCCCGGCCGAACCCAGCGCGCCGCCCCCGCCGGCGGCGCCACCACCGAGGAGGCTGGAGGAACCCCCGCCGCCTCCACCGGCGCCGGCGGCCGAACCCGCCGCTCCGCCGCTTAGGCCGCCGGCGCCCCCGCCCGCGCTCAGGCTCTGGGAGCTCGGCGCGGTCGAGGGCACGACTGCGATGATCAGGGCCTGAACGGCGACCACCGCCGCCAGGGGGATATAACGGCGGAAGAGCGTGCTGCGGTTCATGCTGCGGCTTGGACCTCCTGGCTGTCAGACCCTGGTTACCCCAGAGCAGTCGACGATCAACCTCGTTGCCGCCGCGCCCCCTCTCTGACGGCCGTTCGGCGGCTGGCTACAGCTGAAGGGCCTTCACCTCGAGGTACTCCTCCAGTCCGAACTTGCCCAGCTCCCGCCCGTGGCCCGACTGCTTGTAGCCACCGAAGGGGGCCATCGGGTTGAACGATCCGCCGTTGATCTCGACCTGGCCGGTCCGGATCCGGCGGGCCACCTTCTTGGCCCGCTCGGCGTCGCCCGACCACACCCCGCCGGCGAGGCCGTAGATGGTGTCGTTGGCGATGCGCACGGCCTCGTCCTCGTCCTCGTAGGGGATGATGGACAGGACCGGGCCGAAGATCTCCTCCTGGGCGATGGTCATGTCCGGGCGGACCTCGGAGAAGACGGTCGGGCGGACGAAGTAGCCCCGCTCGAGGCCCTCGGGCGGCTCGGCCCCCCCGGTGAGCAGCTTGGCCCCCTCCTCGACGCCCTTGTTGATGTAGCCCCGCACCCGGTCCCGCTGCACGGCGGAGACCAGCGGCCCGAGGCGGGTGCCGTCGGCGAAGGGATCGCCGGGGGTGAACGACTCGGCCACCTTGACCGCGATCTGCTCGGCCTCGGCCAGACGGGACCGCGGCACCAGCATGCGGGTGAGGGCCGAGCAGGTCTGACCGGAGTTGAGGTAGCACTTGCCGACGCCGTCGGTGACCGCCTTCTGGAGGTCGGCATCGTCGAGGATGATGTTGGGCGACTTGCCCCCCAGCTCCAGCGCCACCCGCTTGACGGTCTGGGACGCCAGCTCGCTCACCCGGCGCCCGGCCCGGGTGGAACCGGTGAAGGAGACCATGTCGACGTCGGGATGGGCGGCGATGGCCTCTCCCACCACCGGGCCGTAGCCGGTCACCAGGTTGAAGACGCCTGCGGGCAGCCCGACCTCGTCGATGATGTCGGCCAGGATGAAGGCGTTGAGCGGTGCCACCTCGGAGGGCTTGAGGACCACAGTGCAGCCGGCGGCCAGGGCAGGGGCGACCTTGGCGGCGATCTGGTGCAGCGGATAGTTCCACGGCGTGATCGCCCCCACCACTCCGACCGGCTCGCGCACGATGAGGGAGTTGCCCACCTGCTCCTCGAACGGGAAGGAGTCGAGGATGCGGGGGATGTTGCCGAAGTCCATGGCCGGCAGCCCGGCCTGGATCATCATCGACAGGTTGAGCGGCATCCCCACTTCCTGGGCGACCACCTGGGCGATCTCGCTCATCCGGGCCTGGAGGCCCTCGGTGATCCGCTGCACGTACTTGCCGCGCTCCTCCACCGACACCTGGGACCAGTCGGCGAAGGCGGCCTTGGCGGCGGCGACGGCCCGGTCGACGTCCTCGGCCGTACCCTCGGGGATCCGGCCCATGACCTCTTCGGTCGTCGAGTTGATCACCTCGATGGTGCCCGTACCCGCCGGCGCCACCCAGGCGCCGTTGATGTAGAGCTTGTCGCGATTGTGCATCGGGCCTCCTGTCAGCCGTGCGAGCCCGACCAAATTAGCCCCGCGCCGGGCCCCCTGCCGGTCAGGGGTGTCCCCCTCGGGCTGCCCGGAGCGGGCCTGGGGGACGGGATCGGGGGTCGCCCCGGTCCGGCTGGGAGCCCCGGAGCCGACCGTGCCTGCTGGCCCGGGGAGCTCACTCGAAGGGTGGCTCGACCCAGCCGGGGAAGACCTCAGGTAGCCCGTCGCTGACCCTCATCGGGAAGGCCGGTGCCCGCTTCTCGAGGAAGGAGGAGACACCCTCGGCCACGTCCGGCGACGGCCCCCGGGCGGCTATGGCGCGGCTGTCCACCCGATGGGCCTCCATGGGATGGGTGGCCCCCAGCATCCTCCACAGCATCAGGCGGGACAGGGCGACCGACACCGGAGCGGTGTTGGCGCCGATCTCCGCGGCGAGTTGCCTGGCCGCCTCCAGGAGCTCCTCAGCAGGGTGGATGCTGCGCACCAGGCCGGCCGCCAGGGCCTCGTCCGCCCCGAAGACCCGGCCGGTGAAGACCCACTCCAGGGCCCGGTTGATGCCTACCACCCGGGGCAGGAACCAGCTCGAGGCGGCCTCGGGAACCAGGCCCCGGCGGGCGAAGACGAAGCCGAACCGGGCGTCCTCGGAGGCCAGCCTCAGGTCCATGGGCAGGGTCATGGTGATCCCAACGCCCACCGCCGGGCCGTTTATGGCGGCGATGACCGGCTTGCGGGACTCGAATATGCGCAGGGTGAGCAGGCCCCCTCCGTCGCGGGGCACCCCCTCCGAACCGGTCGGAGTACCGGCGCCCGCCGTGCCGAAGGTGTCCGGCCCTGCCGCCAGGTCGGCTCCGGCGCAGAAGCCCCGCCCTCGTCCGGTCACGATGACGGCGCGGACGGCGTCGTCGGCGTCTGTCCGGCCGAAGGCGTCGATGAGCTCGTTCATCATCGTGGCCGTGAAGGCGTTGAGCCGGTCCGGACGGTCGAGGGTCAGCGTGGCCACACCGTCGGCCACCTCGTAGGAGATCTGGGTGTAGTCCAGTGGCACGCCCGCCTCAGCCCGCGATGCGGATACCCAGGCCGGCGGCGATGGCCAGCCCCAGGACCAGCAGCGCCCCGGCCCGGCGGGTGTGCATGAAGGCGATGGCGGCGAACCAGAGGGGCCAGACCGGGAACTTGGGCGGGGCCTGCGCCGGCTTCGGCTCTCCGAGCGCCCGGACCGCCTTGCCCATGACGGGCAGGGCCAGCACCACCACCACGGCGGGCCAGGGCAGGGCCCGTACCGCCACGCACGCCGCGACCACCACGTAGAAGCCGGCCATCAGGGCCTGGGTCAGGCGGCGGGCGGCTGCCTCACCCAGCAGGACAGGCAGGGTGGTGGTCCCGTCGGGGCCGTCCCAGGGGATCTTGTCGATGTGCTTGCCCATCAGCACCGCCGTGCACAGCAGCCCGTAGGGCAGCGACGCCACCACCACCTGCCACGGCAGGTGGCCCACGGCGGCGTAGTAGGTGCCTCCGACCATGAGCGGGCCCCACACCGCCAGCACGTCCGGCTCGCCCAGGGCGTGCTTCTTGAGCCGCAGGGGCGGGGCGGTGTAGGCGGCTGACAGCAGGAACCCGCCCAGGCCGAACCCGAGGATGGGCCATCCCCGCGCCCAGGTGAGCACGATCAGTATGGCCAGGTCGACCAGGTTGACCACCAGGCTGGCGGCGGCCAGACCCCGCCTGGTTATGAGTCCCGACAGGATGGGGTGCGGGGCGTATAGGGCCCGCGGATAGCTCTCGACGTCGGTGCCCACCTCGGCATCGAACAGGTCGTTCATGAGGTTGTTCGAGGCGTGGGCGAGCAGGATGCCGGCCAGGGCCAGCAGGTACCAGCCGGGGCTGAAACCGGGCTTGCGTACGGCGAGCAGGCCGGCGACCAGCCCCGCCGTCAGGGTCATGGGCAGAACGGCCGCCCGAGTGAGGACGAGCCATTTGGAGACAGGATCCAGCCGCCCGGCGGGCGGATTGGTGGTGCGGAGCACCTCGCGCCACTTGGACAGCAGGCTCGGTTCGGTGGTGACGGTGGTGGCTGCCTCGCTCATCGTCGAGCGAGCCTAATCGCCCCCACCCCCGCCCCATCAGGGGGCGGGGGTGGGGGCGGCTAGGTCCTGCCCGGTCTCTAGAGGAGCCCTTCCCAGACCTTGCGCTCGGCGCCGTCGGGGTCGGCCTCGAGGCGCCACTCGGCGTCAAGCACCATGGTGGAGCGGCTGTCAGTCTGGTAGGTGGGCCAGTCGGGTGCCGGCGAACCGGTCCGGGCGAAGGACGCCCAAGCCGCGTTCATGCCGGTGGCGAGGGACTGGGGCGGCTGGTCCCCGCACAGGAACGGAACGCCGGGCTGGTGGAGGTTGTCGAACACGAAGGGGATCTCGAGGGCGTGGCAGGAGCCCAGCCGGCCGCCGAAGGCGGGCGTCGACCAGGTGAACAGGTACATGTAGGCGGGCCGGCCCTGATCGGCCCGGGCCTCGGCCACCCGGATGGCAGGAACCCGGAAGACCCGGTCGGTGGTGATGGCTCCCAGCAGGTCGGGCGCCGAGGCCCCCGGCCGGTTCTGCCGGTAGGCATCGACCAGGGCCTCGGCGTCGACGCCGGGCAGCGCCCCCCGCACGGCCGTCACCAGGCCCGCCCGGTCCAGGTCGGAGAAGCGTGGGTCGAGCGCCGAGAAGAGCTTCCACTCGTCGAGATTGGTGCCGACCATGACGTCGACATCGGCCGCCTCGCCGGCCTGCAGCAGGCGGATCGGCAGGTCGGGCAGCACGGTTCCGTCCTGGACCGGCTGGAAGGGCATCCCCTGGGAAACGTAGGTGGCGCTCAGCTTGGCCTGGGCGTCGAGGATGGCCGCCGGATCCGCCGTCCGCAGGCCGGACAGGTCGGTCTCCGACACCCCGACCGCCGCCAGCAGCTCGTGGGCCATCTTGGTTGCCTCGTCGCGGGTGAGGGCGTTGTGGCACGCCCCGCTCTGCAGGACGGCGCGGTGGAACAGGCCCCGGGCGGCCGGCAGGGCGAGCAGGGTGCCCACGCTCATGCCGCCGGCCGACTCGCCGAAGATGGTCACGTTGCCGGGGTCGCCGCCGAAGCCGGCGATGTTGTCCGCCACCCAGCGCAGGGCGGCCACCTGGTCGAGGATGCCGGCGTTGGCGGTGGACCCGGCCCCGTCGGAGGCCAGATCGTCGAGGAACAGGAAGCCGAAGGCACCGAGGCGGTAGTTGATGGTCACGACGACCACGTCGTGGTTGGCGGCGAAACGGGCCCCGTCGTACCACGGCGTCGAGCCCGACCCGGTGAGGAATGCGCCTCCGTGGATCCAGACCATCACCGGGCGGCGTCCGCCGTCGGTCGCCGGGGTCCACACGTTGAGCGACAGGCAGGTCGCCTCGTCGGTGACGATGGCGGTCGACCCCAGCATTCCCTCGAGCGGTGAGGCGCTCTGCAGGGCGAGGGGTCCGAAGGTCGTCGCCGTCTTGACACCCGACCACGGCTCGGGGGCGACCGGCGGCCGGAAGCGCAGCTCGCCGATGGGCGGGCGGGCGTAGGGGATGCCCCGGAACACGTCCACCCCGGCTTGCCTGGTGCCGGACACCCGGCCCACGGTGGTGTCGACAGTCGGCTCGGTCATGCGCTTGGCCTCCAGTTCAGCCGCCCAGCGGCAGGTCAGCCGCCCCAACAGCCCTGAAGGCTATTGGCCGGCGGCCTCTTCGGGCGAGACGGCAGAGCCGGGCAGCTCGAGGGCGGCCAGTGCGGCCGGGGTGGCGGCCAGGGCCTGGCGGCGCCGGATCCGGTAGTGCTCGTTGACGGCCAGGGCCACGGCGGTGGCGGGCACGGCGAGGAAAGCCCCGATGATCCCGCCCAGGATGGTGCCGATGGTGAGGGCCAGCAGCACGGCGATGGGGTGCAGCTTCACCGCCCGGCCCAGGACCAGCGGACCCACCAGGTAGCCCTCGATGTTGTGGATGACGACGGTCATCCCGACGACGATTAGAGCGGCCACGAAACCCTTGGCCACCAGGGCCACCAGGGCGGCGGTCAGCCCGGCGGCGATGGCGCCGACCAGGGGAAGGAAGCCCCCGACGAAGGTGAGCACGGCGATCGGTGCCACCAGGGGGACGCCCAGGCCCAGCAGCCCGATCGATATCAGGACGGCGTTCACCGCCCCGTTGGCGGCCGTGCCCCGCACGTAGCCGCCGAGGGTGGCCCACGCCTCCGATCCGACGGCCCTGAGGTCGGGTGCCCGGCTCTCCGCCGCCAGGCCCAGGGCCCAGTTCCCGATGTCCTCGCCGTCCTTCACGAAGAAGAAGGTCAAGACCATGGTGAGCAGGGTCGCCCCGGCCCCCTGCAGCACGAGGGTGACGCCCGACAGCGCCCCCTTGATCAGCTTGGCCCGATTGGTGTTGAGCTCCTTCTTGGCGCTGTCGACGAAGTTGGTGACCTGCCGGTGCGAGAGGTGCAGGAAGCCGTTCTCCAGCCAGTGCTGGAACGTGGTCAGCCCCTTGGACAGCTCCTTGCCCAGGGCGCTGAACTCACCGCTGATGCTCGGCACCAGGCCGCCGACGATGCCGGCCACCACCAGCAGGGCGGCCAGGAAGACGACCCAGGTGGCGGCCAACGGCGGGAGACCGTGGCGTCTCAGCCAGCGGGCCGGCGGCACGAGGACGGTGGAGAAGAACAGGGCCGCCACCACCGGCACGATGATGAGCTCCAGCCGTCCGAAGGCGATGGCGGCGATGTAGGCGACCGCCCCAAGGACCAGCACTCGCCACGCGTAGGCCGTGGAGGAGGCCAGCCAGCCGGGCACCGGTGACGGGGGCGGGGAGCTCACGGTAGGGACGTTCTTTCCCGCGACCGTAGCCGTCATCCGCCCGCCCGGGCGGGACGCACTCAGGCGCCGAAGACCGCTGCCAGCTCGGCGGGGGCGGCCGCGTCCAGCTGTGCGTAGGTGCAGGTGCGGGGCTCGCGGTCGGGCCGCCAGCGCTTGAAGCTGGTCCCATGCCGGAAGCGGTCACCCTGGAGGTGGTCGTAGGCGACCTCGCACACCCGCTCGGGCCGCAGCGGCTCCCACGACAGGTCCCGCTTGGCGGTCCACCGGCTCGGGGAGCCAGGCACGCGGCCGGCGGGCTCGGCATGGACGGCCCAGGCCTGCCAGGGGTGACCGGACAGGTCGGTGCGCAGCGGGGCGAGCTCATCGACCATCTGGCGCCGGACCGCCGTCGTGAAGGAGCCGGCGACGCCCACGTGGTGCAGGACACCGTCGTCGTCGTAGAGGCCGAGCAGCAGCGAGCCGATCATCCCCCCCTGCTTGTGCCAGCGGAAGCCGGCCACCACGCAGTCGGCGGTGCGCTCGTGCTTGATCTTGATCATCGCCCGCTCCCCCGGCCGGTAGGTCAGGTCGACCCGCTTGGCGACCAGGCCGTCCAACCCGGCCCCCTCGAACCGGTCGAACCAGTCGCGGGCCAGATCGGGGTCCGAGGTGGCCGGGGTCAGGTGCAGCGGAGGGTGGGCGTCGGCGAGGATCCGCTCCAGCCGGGCCCGGCGCTCGGTGAACGGCCGCCCCCGGAGGTCGTCTTCCCCTTCGGCCAGCAGATCGAAGGCCACGTAGGACGCCGGCGTCTCGCGGGCCAGCTTGGCCACCCGCGACTCGGCTGGGTGGATCCGCTGCAGCAGGGCGTCGAAGTCGAGCCCGGCGGGACCGGCGATAACCACCTCCCCGTCCAGGACGCAGCGCTCGGGCAGCATCTCCCGCAGCGGAGAGATCAGCTCGGGGAAGTACCGGGTCAGGGGCCGTTCGTTGCGGCTGCCGAGCTCCACCTCGGGCCCGTCGCGGAACACGATGCAGCGGAACCCGTCCCACTTCGGCTCGTAGACCAGGTTGTCCCCCGACGGGAAGGCGCGGGAGAGGGTGGCCAGCATCGGGGCGACCGGGGGCATGACGGGAAGACGCACGGTTGCACCCTAAGGCGGCCCGCCCCGCTACCGTCGCCACCGTGCGGGGACGGGCCAGGTGGGCGGGACTGGCGGTGGCGGCGCTGGCCGCCACCGCGTGCTCGTCCACGCCGGTGGTGAACCCCCGCACCCTGCTGGCCTCGGCCCGCCAGACGATCGACGCCGCCCAGGCCATCCATTTCACCCTCAACACCGAGGGACCCCACGGGACCGGCGTCGTCGTCGTCGGCGGCAACGGCGACTTCGCCCGGCCCGACCAGTTCCGGGGGACCCTGGACGTCGACGCCAACGGCTTCCCGCTGCACATCAAGGCGGTGTCGGTGGGGGGCCGGTTCTGGGTGCAGCTGCCCTTCTCCAATGGCTACAGCGCCACCGACCCGTCCAAGTACGGCTTCGCCGACCCGGCCAAGCTCATCAACCGCCAGCAGGGGATCACCAGCCTGCTCACCGCCGCCACCTCGGTGCGCTCGGCCGGCACGGTGCGCTACCAGGGCGAGCTGCTGGATGAGGTGAGCGCAACGCTGCCCGGCACCCTGGTCAAGTCGCTCCTGGTCGACGCCGCCCCCGACCGACCGGTGCAAGGGCGCTTCGGGGTCGATCCGACCAGCCACCAGGTCCGCCAGGTCCGGCTGACCGGACCGTTCTTCCAGGCCGCCCAGGACAGCACGTTCGTCCTGGTCCTCGACCACTACGGGGAGCACCTGGTGGTCACTTCCCCGGGCTGAGCCGTGGGACCGCGGTGGCGCCTGGCCCTGGCCAGCGCCGGGGTGCTGGTCGCCGCCGCCGACACCTACGTCGTCGTCCTCGCCCTGCCCAACATCATGGGCGGGGTCGGCCTGGGCCTCGACCAACTCCAGCAGGCCACCCCCATACTGTCGGGGTTCCTGGTCGGCTACACCGTGATGCTGCCCCTGATCGGGCGGCTGTCGGACCGCTACGGCCGCCCCCCCGCCCTGGTCGGCTGCCTGCTGGTCTTCGGCGCCGGCTCGACGGTCACCGCCACCGCCCAGAGCCTGGCCGGGGTGGTGGTGGGCCGGGTGATCCAGGGCGTGGGCGGCGGGGGCCTGGTGCCGGTGACCCTGGCCCTGGTGGCCGACCTCTGGCCGGCCGAGAGACGGGGCCTGCCCCTCGGGATCGTCGGCGGGGTGCAGGAGTCGGGCAGCCTGCTCGGCCCGCTCTACGGGGCGCTGATCGTCGCCGCCGCCGGATGGCGGGCGATCTTCTGGATCAACGTGCCGGTGGCCCTGGTGCTGGGCCTCGCCCTGCGCCCCCGGAGCCGGGGCGTGGCCAGGCGCGATCCCACCGGCTCCGTCCTCCTCCTGACCGGGGTGGCCGCCGGCGTGCTGGCCCTGGCCGCACCGGCCGTCATCGCCGACAGTCCGACCCTGGGCCGCCTGTACAGCCCGCTGCTGGCCTGGGGCCCACCCCGGCTGACCACCCCGCTGGCGTTGGCGGCAGTGGTAGCGCTGGCGGCCTTCGTGGCCTGGGAGCTGAGGCCGGCCGGCGGCAACCGCCTCGTCGACCTGCGCCGGGTCCCCGAGGTCACCCGCCAGGGGGAGGCGGGTGGCGCCGTGCTGCTGGCGGCGGCCCTGGCGGCGGTCATCGTCTCGTTCGCCTCGGCCGACCCCAGCCGCCAGGTGGTCTCAACGGCCGCCCCCGTGCTCCTGGCCCTGGGTGCGGCGGCCGCCGCCGGCTTCGCCCTGCGTCAGCGCCGCCAGGACGATCCGCTGATCGACTTCCGCGCCCTGCGCCCGGCCCCGGCCTGGGGAGCGCTGGTCACCAGCGCCTGGCTGGGCGCCGGGCTGATGGCGGCCCTGGTCGACATACCGGTCTTCGCCCGGGCGACCGCCTATCCCCACTCGCAGCTGGACGCGGCCCTGGTGCTGGTGCGCTTCCTCGTGGCCGTGCCGGTCGGGGCGGTGGCCGGCGGCGCCCTGTGCCGGCTCGCCGGCCACCGGCTGGTCGCCGGCGGCGGCATGGCCCTGTCGGCGGCCACCTTCTGGATGATGGGGGGCTGGGGCCAGCGATCGCTGCTGGAGCCGTGGCGGCTGGGCTCGGTTCACCTGCCCGTCCACGGTGCCGACCCGGTGCTGGCCGCCTGCGGCCTCGGCTTCGGGCTCACCGTCGCCCCCCTGAACGCCGCCATCCTCAACACGGTCCGCGCCGGGCTGCACGGGATGGCGACGTCCCTGGTGGTGGTCTCGCGAACGGTCGGGATGCTGGTGGGGCTGTCGGTCCTCACCGGGGTCGGCCTGCACCGGTTCTACCTGGCCGAGCAGAGGATCGGCTCGCCTCTGCGGCTCTGCCCTCGGCATCCGGGCTCGTGCCCGCCCTACGACCGGGCCGTGCTGGCGGCACTGCTTTCCGAACTGCACACCATCTTCATCGGGGCGGCGGTGTGCACGGCGGTGGCGGCGGTGGCGGCGGTGGTCAGCCTCGGTCCTCAGCCGCCCGGGCAGCCCGCCCCGCAGTCCACCAGACCGGCGTCGTCGAGCGCCACCGACCCGGCCCTGCCGTCCGAGCCGCCCTCGAGCACCCACCTCCAGTAGCCGTCCGGCCTGACCTCCCCTCCGTCGCCCTTGGCCGACTCCAGCACCTCGGAGGCGGCGGCATCGGCCTCGGCGAAGGTGTGGAACAGGCGGGGCTCGGCGCCGGGGGCGCGCAGCTCGTAGTGGTGGCGTTTCATGGCGCCCGTTCTACCAGCCGGGCCTTCCGCCGACGCGGGGGCACTGACCCGACCGCCACGCGGCGAAGCCCCGAGTAACCCGGCTTGCACCGGGCTCCTCGGGGCCCACCCGGCGGCAGCCTCATACGCCTCCGGCCTTGCGACCGGTGGCGGACATGGTGCCGACCCTCGCGGGCCGACTCCCTCGGCTGACCACCTGACCGATCGTCTCCTTGGAACTCGACCGACCGTGGGTTCCGCCTGAGGCTTCCCCCTCGTCGGCCTTCGTTCCACTTCGAACGACCGGCTGGCCCCACTGTGCGCCGGGGGGAGATCGGCGTCAAGGGCCCGCCACGAAATCCAGAGGTTGTCCCTCGACATTCCTCGAAAATCCCCAGACGACGGGCGGGCGTCCACAACGTCGTCCCCAGGCCCGGGCCGACGAGTCGCCGCCGCGCCGCCGTCAGAGCGCCGAGACGTCGACGGCGGTGAACAACCGCCGGGGAGGCGGGACGACCCTGGTGTCGCCGACCATCTGGATCGCGGCCTCGGCCCGAAGGTCCTCGCTGGAAGCGCCGATCCGGACCCAGAGCGCCCCCGGCTCAACTATCCGGGTCAGGTCCGGGCCGGTGAAGGCAAGCAGATCGGTGGGCACGTGGAAGGTCGCCCTCTTGGACTCGCCCGGGGCCAGCGCCACCCGGGCGAAGCCCTTGAGCTGCTGCACCGGTCGGGTCACGCTGGCCACCGGATCGCTCACGTACAGCTGGACCACCTCGTTGCCGTGCCGGTCGCCGGTGTTGGTGACGGTGACGGCCGCCCTCATGACTCCGTCCACGGCCACCTCCTCGTCCACGACCAGGTCGCGGTAGGTGAAGGTGGTGTAGGACAGGCCGTGGCCGAAGCAGAACACCGGACGGGTGCTGGATCGCGAATAGCCCGTGCGCGACAACCGCTTCGAGTCGTAGTAGAGCGGCTGCTGGCCGGCACCCCGCGAGAAGGTGACGGGCGTGCGCCCAGCCGGCTCCGCCCGACCGAGCAGCACGTCGGCGATGGCCCGGCCGCCCTCCTCGCCGGGGAACCAGGCGAGCACGACGGCGGCGGCATGCTCCGCCACCCATGACAGGTCGTAGGGCCTCCCGCACACCAGCACGACCACGGTGGGCGTGCCCGTCGCCACCACCGCCGCGATCAGCTGGTGCTGCAGCCCGGGGAGGCACAGATCGTCGCGGTCGGTGCCCTCCCCTGAGGTGCCGCGGCCGAAGTTGCCGGCCTGGTCGCCGACCACGACCACGGCCACCTCCGCCTCGGTCGCCGCCCGGGCGGCGGCGTCGAATCCGCTGCGGTCCTCCCCCACCACCTCACAGCCCCGCTCGACGGTGAGGCGGTCGCCCAGGGCCTCCCGCAGCGCGGCCTCCACCGTCACCACCGCGACCCCGTCGGGGGCGCCTGATACCTGGGCGGCCACATGGTTCTGGAAGCTGTAGTTGCCGAGCAGCCCGGCGCCGGACGAGGCGTTGGGCCCGATGAGCGCCACCCCGGCTCCGGGAGCGTCGAGCGGCAGCACCCCGTTGTTCTGGAGGAGCACGATCGACGCTTCGGCCACCCGCCGGGCCAGGCGCCGGTCGGCCGCCGGATCGAGGTCGGCGGACGCCCCGGACGGCCCCGCCGTCCCGTCCAGCAGCCCGACTCGCTCCTTGGCCGCCAGCACCCGGGTGACGGCGAGGTCGATGTCGGCCTCGGTCACCAGGCCCCGTCGGAGCGCCTCGGCCAGCGGCTCGCCGTAGCAGAGGCGTTCGGGCAGCTCCACGTCGATGCCGGCCCGCAGCGCCAGGGCGGCCGCCTCGGCGGCATCGGCCGCCACCCCGTGCAGGCTCTGCAGGAACCCCACCGAGTAGTAGTCGGACACCACGATCCCGTCGAAGCCCCACTGCTCCCGCAGGACCTCGGTGAGCAGGTGACGGCTGGCGGCCACCGGCTCGGAGTCGATCTCCTGATAGGCGTTCATGACCGAGCCGACCCCGGACCCGGTGACCGCCATCTCGAACGGGAGCAGGAAGACGTCGGCCAGCTCCCTCGGCCCGACGTGGGCGGGAGCGAGGTTGCGGCCGCCCTCGGAGAACGAGTAGCCGACGAAGTGCTTGGCCGTGGCCAGCACCCCCGGCTGACCGTCAGGGCCGGGGGACTGGAGCCCGGCGATGTAGGCCGACCCGATGACCCCGACTAGGTAGGGGTCCTCGCCGATGCACTCCTCGACGCGGCCCCACCGGGCATCGCGCACCACGTCGAGCAGCGGGGCCAACCCCTGGTGCACGCCGACCGAACGCATCTGGGCGCCGATGGCGGCCCCCATCTCCCGCACCAGCTCCGGGTCCCAGCAGCTCCCCCAGTTGAGCGGCACGGGGAAGGCGGTGGCGCCGTGGGCCATGAACCCGCTCAGGCACTCCTCGTGGACCATGGCCGGCACCAGGCCGGCATCGGCCAGGCGACGCTGGAGGTCGGCGAGGCTGGCGACGCCCACGGAGGGTTCCAGCGGGGCGCTGCCGAAGGGGCGGGTGAGCTGGCCGGCGCCGTGGGCCAGGCGCTCGGCCACCGGTACCGGCTCCCCCGCCGCCAGGTTCCCCTGGTAGGGGGCCACCTCGCCTCCGGCGCCCACCGACAGCCACGCCCCGCTCAGCTGGGCGATCTTCTGATCGAGGGTCATCTGGTCCACCAGGCGCGCAACTCGGTCGCTGGGCATCAGCGGCAGGGTAGTGACCGGCGGTGGTTGTCACCGGGGTGTCCGCCTCCACGCGTCATTGACCCGATAGTCCTCGAGGACCAGACCGGAAACGGTCCTTGTCGCCCGGACGACCGGGGGCCGATACTCGATCGTGGGCCAAGAACACGGCTTCGTGCGGTCAGCGGCGTGGCTGTTCGTCATTGCCGGCCTGGTCACGGTGGGCACCACCTGGGTGCCGAACGGCGCCATCGTCAACGCCAACATCGTCGACGGCGCCGGCGTGACCGCCCTGGTGATCGGCATCGTCGCCTGGCTCCTTCCCTGGGAGCGCTGGCCCCGTCCGGCCAGCCTCTCCCTGGTCCCCCTGGCCCTCGCCCTGATCGCCGTCGGGGACGCCTACGGCTCGGCCTCGGCCTACACCTACGGCATCTACTTCGTGGTGCTGTTCACCTGGATCGGCCTGTGCCACCGGCAACGGACGTCGCTGGCCGTGGCCCCCTTCGCCACCGGGGCCTACCTCGGCCCGATCCTCGCCCAGCACCGGTCCGTGCCCGGGGCGCTCAGCTCGGTCCTCGTGACCATCCCGGTCTGTGTTCTCGTCGGCGAGACGGTCTCCTGGGCTATGTCGCAGATGACCGAGGCCCGGAAGCTGGCGGAGCACTCCGCCGGCCTCTTCCGCGCCGTGGTGCGGGGCACGACCACCATTACGGCCCTCGACCGCGACCAGGTGCTTGCCGGCGTGGTGGACTCGGTGACCGGCCTGGGCCTCGACTGCGTCGGCCTGGCCGTGCTGTCGCCTGACTCCGCCACCTACTCGGTTAGGCACGCCCGCGGCCTGCCGTCGAGCTACACCGCCGTGGCCCACAAGGCCACCGCCGGCGTCGTCGGCCTGGTGCGCACCCAGCGCAACACCCTGGTGATCGACGACTACCAGCGCAGCTCGGAGCCCGACCCCGGGCTCGCCCGGGCCGGGCTCCGGGCCGTCGCCGCCGCCCCGGTGTGGGTGAACGGGGCCATGGCGGCAGTGCTCTTCGCCGGTTCCAAGAGCAGGCGCCGGCGCATCAGCGAGGAGGACGCCGAGGCCCTGAGCCTGCTGGCCGTCCACGCCGGGCGCACCCTGGAGAACGCCCAGCGCTTCGGCGAGGAGCAGCGGGCCCGCCAGCTGCTGGCCGAGGTGTCCGTTCGTGACGAGCTGACCGGCATCGGCAACCGCCGCCACGCCATGGCGCTGCTCGAGTCCCTTAGACCGGGTGATGCCGTGGTGATGATCGACCTGGACCATTTCAAGGAGATCAACGACAGCGACGGTCACGACGCCGGCGACAGGGTTCTGCTTGCCCTCGCTGACCACCTCCGCACCGGGATCCGCGACGCCGACCTGGTTGCCCGCTACGGCGGGGAGGAGTTCCTGGTCGTGCTGCGCCAGGCGGCGGCCACCGGGGTCGAGACCGCCGAGCGGCTGGTGGCGACCTGGCGCGACCTGGACCCCCGTACGACCTTCAGCGCCGGGGTCGCCGTGCACCGGGCCGGGCGTACACCGGCCCAGACGGTCGCCCGCGCCGACGCCGCCCTGTATGCGGCGAAGCGCACCGGTCGGGACCGGGTGTGCGAGAACCTGGTGGACGCCTGAGGTCCAGCGGCCTCAGAAGGTCTGGGGGGCCCAGGTGTGGCCGCCGTCGTGGGTGACCAGCATCCGGCTGGACGGCAGGCCGCGCACGCCCGGGTCCCCCTCGATGACCTCCCCCACCGAGGCGGTGGTGAAGCCGAGGTCGTACCACGGCATGCCTCCGCTGCCCGAGTCGGTGAACACCGTCGACCAGCTGGCGCCCCCGTCGAAGCTGGCGTAGAGCCAGGATGCGCCCGAGGCGGCGGAGACCACCATGGTCGTGGGGCTGGCCAGGGCCAGGCCGCCAACGTCGCCGCCGGGCGGGGCCGCCCCCGCCCGCGAGAAGCTGGCCCCTCCGTCGGTCGAGGTGTAGACCTCCTTGACCTCCTGACCGGCCGCCCCCCCGCTGCCGCACACCGCCGCCAGCTCGGAGCTGCTCTGCGCCCACCAGGCCAGGGTCGGCGTAGAGCAGGGCACGGCCTGCTTCCGCCACCCCCCTCCGCTCTGGCCCTCCAGCACGGTCTGGCCCTGAGTCGTCACCACCACCGCCCAGACCGAGCTGCCCTGGACGAGCACCAGGCCGTTGTCGGCGCCGGCCACGGTCAGGCCCGCCGGCGCCCAGTTGTCCGACCCCACCCCGGTGCGGAACACCTCGCCGGCGCCGGCGGCACCCTGGGCCGGCACCACCAGCAGGTAGGCATAGCCGTTGCCGGCCGCCAGCGATACCACCCGGGCACCCGACGGCGCCCCCGGTACGGTCACCGAGGTCCAGCTCGAGCCGCCGTCGTGGGTGGAGTAGAGCCCGGGCCCGAAGATCCAGCCGTCGCGGGGATCGGCGAAACGGACCCTCGACACCCCGCTCGTTCCGGTCGGATCGGCGGCCGGCACGACCGACGGGGCCGCCACCCCCTTCCACGACGCCCCGCCGTCGCGGGTGCGCACCAGGGAGGTGCACGGTGCCGTCGAGCACGGAGCCGTGCCAAGCACCCAGGCCTGGGTGGAGGAAACGTAGGTCACCGACTCCGGGCTGAACCCGGAAGGGACCGGTCCTCCGGCCGGACCGGCCGGGGCCGTCGTGGTCGTGGAGCTGGTGGTGGTGGAGGTCGACGTGGCCGTGGTCGAGGTCGTCCCGCGGGCAGAGCTCTTGGGCCCGGCCCCCGACGAGCATCCCGCCAGCAGGGTGGCGGCGATGAGCGGGACGCTCAGCAGGGCCTTCGATGGGCGCATGTCCTCATGATGACCGAACGCCGGGGCCGGTGCCGGTAGCCTCCCTTCGATGCCTGAAGCGTGGAGCTTCCCCGGCACACCGACCGTCAGCGGGCTCACCGGTGGCACCGTCACCCTGGTCGAGGGCACCTCGTTCTGCATCTCGCAGACCAACGGTGACATCGAACCCGGCACGGCCCAGGGACTCTTCTACCGCGACACCCGCTTCCTCTCGACCTGGCGGCTGTCGATCGACGAGGCCTGTCCCCAGGGCCTTTCCGTGGTCAACGAGGAGCCCTTCGCCGCCACCTTCCTCAACCGCGCCAGGCCCCGGGCGGGAAGGGCCGACAGCACCATCCTGGTGCTGCGCCGGCGGTTCGTCGGCAACGGCATGCGGGAGGACCTGGTGTTGCGGAACCTGGCCCTGGAGCCGGCCGCCTGCTCGGTCACCCTCGAGGTCGACGCCGACTTCGCCCACATCTTCGAGGTCAAGGAAGACCGCGTCTCCCTCCGGGGGGAGCGGTCGGTGGAGGTCGGCAGCGGGGAGCTCAGCTTCAGCTACGAGTGGATGGACACCAGGCGCGGGCTGCGGGTGAGCATGCACGGCGATTCGGTCACCGCCGGGCCGAGGGTTCTGGCCGCCAGGGTGGTGGTCCCCGCCCGAGGCGAGTGGCACACATGCATCCAGGTGGAGCCGTCGATGGGCGAGGGAGCCGTCGAGCCCAGATACCGCTGCGGTCAGCCGGTGGAGGCCACCGGGCCGGTGGAGAGGCTGCGCCAGTGGCGGCGGGCCACCCCGTGGGTGCGCACCTCCCACGAGGGTCTGGCGGGGGCCGCCGCCACCAGCGAGGAGGACCTGGGGGCGCTGCGCATCTTCGATCCCGACTATCCCGAGCGGGCGGTGGTGGCGGCCGGCGCCCCCTGGTTCATGACCCTGTTCGGGCGCGACTCGCTGATCACGTCGTGGATGAGCCTGCCCGTCGATCCCAGCCTGGCGGTGGGGACCCTGCAGACCCTGGCCCGGTTCCAGGGCGAGCGGTCCGATCCCCTGTCGGAGGAGGAGCCCGGCCGCATCCTGCACGAGATGCGCTGGGGGCTCGGCAACGCCATCGCCCCCCAGAGCGGCGACATCTACTACGGCACCGCCGACGCCACCCCCCTGTTCGTGATGCTGCTCGGCGAGCTGCGCCGCTGGGGGCTCGAGTCGGCCGTGGTCGAGGAGCTGCTGCCCCACGCCGACCGGGCCCTGGACTGGATCGAGCACCACGGCGACCGCGACGGCGACGGGTTCGTGGAGTACCAGCGGGCGACCGACCGCGGCCTGGTCAACCAGGGGTGGAAGGACTCCTGGGACGGGATCAACTTCGCCAGCGGGCGCCTGGCCGACGCCCCCATCGCCCTGTGCGAGGTCCAGGGCTACGTCTACGCCGCCTACGTCGCTCGATCCCACTTCGCATGGGAGGCCGGCGACACCCGGACCGCCGAACACTTCGTCGCCCGCGCCCAACGGCTCAAGGAGGCGTTCAACCGGGCGTTCTGGCTGGACGAGAAGGGCTACTTCGCCGTCGGCCTCGACCGCGAGAAGGCCCCCATCGACTCGCTCACGTCGAACATCGGCCATTGCCTCTGGACCGGGATCGTGGACGAGGACAAGGCGGCCCGGGTGGTGGAAAGGCTCATGGCCCCGGACATGTTCAGCGGCTGGGGGGTGCGCACCCTCTCCAGCGAGATGGGGGCCTACAACCCGATGAGCTACCACAACGGCTCGGTCTGGCCCCACGACAACGCCCTCATCGCCGCCGGGTTGATGCGCTACGGCTACGTCACCGAGGCCCAGCGCATCGTCCTCGGCCTCCTCGATGCCGCCGCCTGCTTCCAAGGGCGTCTGCCCGAGCTTTTCTGCGGCTTCGGCCGCCACGAGTTCGCCCGCCCCGTCGGCTATCCGACATCGTGCTCGCCCCAGGCGTGGGCGGCTGCCACCCCCTTCAGCCTCCTGCGCACCCTGCTGCGCCTCGAGCCGTGGGTGCCCCACGGTCGGTTGTGGCTGGCCCCGGCGATCCCCCCGGAGATCGGGGACCTGGCCGTGGAGAACGTGCCCCTGGCCGGCGCCAGGCTGTCGATCGCGGTGATCAACGGCCGCACCTCGGTGGAGGACCTGCCTGACAGCATCAAGCTGATCGAGGAGCCGCGCCATCCTCTGGGCGACCCCCCGACCAGCCTCTGAACTTCCCTCTACCGTTCGGAGCCGGCAGCCGGCCCCGTGGTGTGGGTCCTCGCCGCCGTCAGTGGGCCATCCGGTGGCGGCGCCGGCCGGCCAAGGCGGCGTCGCGCCGGGCGACACCCCGGCCTGCCACCATCGGCCGGAACGAGGCGACCGCCATCACCATGCCCGCCAGCAGGCACATGAGCAGGCCCTCGCCCATTCCGTAGCCGACGCGGGTGACGAAGTGGGCCACGCCGCCGGCCCCGGTCAGGGCGCCGAAGCTGGGCACCGTCGCTCCGGGCACGAGGATCGGGTACACCTGGGGCCCGAGCACGAACCAGGCCCCGGCCCCGAAGGCGACCAGGGCGGCCAGCCCGAGCAGGGGCGCCCGGCCTCGGGCCGCCGAGCCCAGCATCATGAGCATGCCTGCGGCCACCGCCGCCGCCCCCGGCACCAGGTTGAGGTAGGTGTGGGCGCCACTCCATTGCCAGGCGGCGGCTCCGGCCGGGCCGAAACCGAAGGTCGGCCCGAGGTAGGCGACCAGGGCGCCCCAGGCCCCGAGGAGGGTGATCAGCAACCCGGCGAACAGCGCCAGGCCCGTGCCGGGGACCACCATGCGCTCGACCACCGGGGCGCCCGCCATGGGGGCCCGGTCGGCTCTTGGCTCGCCGACGGTGGTGGGCGGCTCGTCCACGCGCTCCGCCGGGTTGGCTTCCATGTCCGTCGACATCTGGCTACCTCCTGACCGAGTCATCGACTCGAGCCTGCGGATTAGAGCTGTCGCACCGTTCCTTCCCGCCGGCGCCCCTAGCTACGCCCAGGGGCCCGGGCATTCTCGAACGGGTGTTCGATACAATGACGGGATGGGCGACGGGTTCCGATGGCGCCTGGCCGGTGACGACGCCGGGCAGGGCAGCCTCTTCGATGCCGACCAGCTCCTGGACCGCCACGTGGGCACGGGCGAGTTCAAGGGGGTCGAGTTCATGCACGTGAACGCCAGGCGCATCATCAGCCAGGTGCCGGCGTCGTCACGCATGCCCTTCCGCTACACCATCAACGCCTACCGGGGCTGCACCCATGCGTGCGTCTACTGCTTCGCCCGTCCCACCCACCAGTACCTGGGCCTCGACTCCGGTCCCGACTTCCAGACCAAGATCGTGGTGAAGATCAACGCCGTCGAACGCGCCCGGGCGGAGCTGGCCGACCGTCGCTGGTCCGGCGACCACATCGCCATGGGCACCAACACCGACCCCTACCAACGCTGCGAGGGCAAGTACCACCTCACCCGCGGCATCGTGGAGGCGCTGGTCGCCGCCGGCAACCCCTTCTCGATCCTCACCAAGTCGACCCTCGTGCTGCGCGATCTCGACCTGCTGGAGGAAGCGGCGAGGCGGTCCCTGGTCCGGGTGGCCCTCTCTATCGGGACCCTGGACGAGGCCGTCTGGCGGGCGACGGAGCCGGGCACCCCCCATCCCCGCCAGCGCATGAACGCCGTGCGCCACCTGAACCGGGCCGGCGTCCCGTGCGGGGTGATGGTGGCACCGGTCATACCGGCCATGTCCGACGCCCCCGATCAGGTGGGCGAGGTCGTCGCCGCCGCCCGCGCCGCCGGGGCGGTGTCGGTCACGACGATCGGGCTGCACCTGCGGCCTGGGGTCAAGGAGCACTTCATGGGCTGGCTCGCCGGTGCCCGCCCGGATCTGGTGCCGGCCTATCGACGTCTGTACGACCGCCGCGCCTACCTGCCCAAGCAGGTCCAGGAACGGCTGGCGGGCGGGGCCAGGGACCCCGCCTGGCGCTCTACTACTACTTGATGACCAGGGCGTTGGGCGGGGAGGCGACGCCTGCCTTCAGGTTGAGCGGCGCCGATGTGAACAGGCCCTCGTAGACGCCGTCGGCCTGGCAGTCATCGGCCAGAGCCTCGAGGTCCCACATCTCGCCCAGGGGGAGGCCAAGCAGCGGCAGGAGACTGAAGTGGACGAAAATCTCCGACACCTTCTCCGGCGCCTCCCGCATGGCGGCGAACTGCTCGGGGGTGGCCAGCGCACCCGGCGGCCACGTCTCCACCGACGGGTTGTCGGCGCCGATGGCGGCGATGTGCAGGTTCCATAGCGTGCGCGAGGTCGCCTCCCCCGGCCGCAGGCCGGGGGACTTGAGGTCGGTCGCCAGCGCCCGGCGGCGGTCGGGGTCGAGCCCCCGGTACCAGGTGGTCCAGCCGGTGCGCATGAGCAGGACGTCCCCCGGCCGGATGCGACTGCCCTGGGCCTCGGCCGCATGCAGCAGCTCCTCGGCCTCGATGGGATCGGTCTGGTCCATCTGCAGGGGTCGGCCCTGGCTCTGGCGGAAGCGGCCGATGTCGACCAGCACCGCCCGCCCGGCCAGCCCGCGCCGGGCCCAGTGGTGGATGCCATGCTCCTCGTCGGCGACCCCGTTGTAGAAGCCGTGAACGGCGCTGCGGATGTGGCGGAAGCCGTCCCACTGGCTGGAGCTCTGGGTGTTCCACCCGCCCAGCTCGTCGTCGTGGCCCACCTCGTTGGCGAGCCAGTTGACGTGGTGCTCGAAGGCCGGCCGGTTGAACAGGGGCGGGTCGGGCAGCTCCATCTCCCAGTTGAGGGCGAACACGGCGCCCTTGCGGACCAGGCCGGCGGCCTCCACGACCCGTTCGGCGGTGAGGAGATTGAGGCAGCCGAGGACGTCGCCTTCGCCCCAGACACCCCAGGACGAGCCCGGCGGCCGACCGGCCGCGACCGGCAGCTGATCGAAATCCGGAAGCCGCTCTTCTCCCACTGGTCCCCCCCATCTGCGGCCGGGCGGCCGGACCGGGGGAAGCTAGCGCGCCGGCTCCGGCGACCGGCGGGGCGGGGAAGGACTCAGCAGGTCGGCCAGCCCGCCGGCACCACCGGCTGGGACTCGCGCAGCTCGCAGAACACCAGGAGGCTGGCCTCCTGCACGGGCATGCCGCACCTGTCGGCCACGGCGGCGATCGCCTGGGTCACCGGCATGGTGGCTGCGGCCTCCCAGGCCACCCGGTAGGGATCCTCGGTGCTGGCGCAGTGGAGGCTGTCCCGCCTCGGTATGTAATTGGAGAGGTCCAAGTTCTCAGTCCCTCCGTGGCCCCCGTGGGCCGGGAAGCGTCTCCTATGGCCTACGAGGGTTATATCGGCATGAGGCGTCGATAGATTGACGGTACCAATCACAATTCGTCACGGCGCGGATGCCTTTTCCGCCTATTCGACGATTCTCTACACCGGGAAGGCCCGGTTGGACCCGCCCGGCGCCGCCCCCGACGGCCCCCTCAGGACCTCTGGATGGCGATGGAGCGGGCCACCTCGGCCTCCTCCGGGGACGCCAGCGGCCCGTACTTGAGCACCAGGGTCGATCCCGCCCCGCAGCCCGGACACCGCACCCCGACCACCAGAGCCATGTCGGCCGGGTCGGAGGGTCCCTCCTCCCGCTCGGCCCGCCCGACCTCGTAGGTGGCCGAGGGGGCGGACTGCCCGCACTGCCGGCACACCAGCCGGTCGCCGGCCTCCACCACCACCTGACCCGGATAGCCCGCCTGCTCCACGGACTCGACCACCTCGGCCAGGGGGCGGCCGCCCGAGGCGTAGCCGCCGCTCCCGCCGGTGCCCTGCCGGCCCTCCATACCTGGGCGCTACCCGGTGCCGGAGGTGGGGAAACGACCGGTGGCGGCCATGGTTGGTAGCAGGAAGAGGTTGCCGGGTACAGGACCAGCTATCAGCTACTAGAAGCCCGCGAGCTCCCGGAGGTGGGGGAAGTTGAAGCATCGAGCCTGGCATGCACCGGTGAGGCTGGCGACCGGGGCCTTCATCCTCAACAGCGGCATCTCCAAGTGGCAGTACAGCGACCCGGAGCAGCAGAAGCAGCTCCACAGCATGGCCACCACCGCCTACCCGGTGCTGGAGAACGTCGAGCCCGAGGCCTTCGCCCGGCTGCTGGCCGCCGGCGAGATGGCCCTCGGTGGCGCCCTGCTGGCACCCTTCGTCTCCCCGGGCATGGCCGGCCTCGGCCTGTCCGCCTTCGGCGGGAGCCTGGTGGGCCTCTACCTGCGCACTCCCGGCGCCCGACAGCCGAACAGCCTGCGGCCCAGCTCCCAGGGCATCGCCCTGGCCAAGGACGTCTGGATGCTGGGGATCGGGACCGGCCTGGTCCTCGAAGCCGCCTCCGAGGCGGTGCGGGGCCTGTTCGGCCGGCGCAGTGGCAAGAAGAAGAAGTAGAGGACCAGGCCGGGCCGGGGCCTAGACATCCCACGGCCTTAACTCGTCAAGCGGCAGCTGTGGATCGGTGTCCCCAGGCCGTGTGCTCGTCGTAGAGGGTGCCGTGACGGAGGCAGCCGTGGAGGATGCCGACGAGGC